>OCTA010003885.1_pt1 | contig 13207 bp, 10 predicted proteins | sample 1538991 | NCBI WGS metagenome assembly OCTA01 (sample SAMEA3539302, study PRJEB22396) | soil metagenome | biome: tundra; feature: field; material: soil | place: USA | collected 2010-05 | depth 0.15 m
ACCACCGAGATCTACACTCTTTCCCTACACGACGCTCTTCCGATCTCCCTCATCGGCACCGAAGTGTTAGGCGCGAAGTCCGGCTGGGTCAGCTTCCTGGCCGGCACTGGCGCCATCGTGCTCACCTTTCTGGCCGGCGCGGAGCTCGATCCGGGGATATTCCGGACGAAATGGAAAGAGGCCATGGGTGTGGGCCTGGTTGGGTTCTTTGGGCCGTTCCTGGGCGCAGCGGCAGTCGCACACTATGTGCTGAAGTGGTCCATCCCCGCAAGTTGGCTCGCCGGAGTTGCCCTGTCCACCACCTCAGTCGCTGTTGTCTACGCCGTCATGCTGGAATTCGGCCTCAATCGCACCGATTTTGGCAAAGGCATTCTCGCCGCCTGCTTCGTGAACGACCTCGGAACCGTGATCGCCCTGGGTCTCATCTTTGCGCCCTTTACGATGCGGACGCTGATCTTTGTCGGTGCGAGCGTCGTCGTCTTTGCGGCGCTGCCGTTCGTTACTCCGTGGTTTTTTCAGAAGTATGGCGGGCGCGTGTCGGAGCTCGAAACAAAATACATTCTCTTCCTATTGTTCGGAATGGGCGGCTTGGCGGGCTGGGCCGGCAGCGAGGCCGTACTGCCTGCGTACATCATCGGGATGGTGTTGGCCGGAACCGTCGGGAAGGATCACATCCTGGTCCGGCGTCTGCGCACCCTGACCTTTGGACTGCTGACACCATTCTATTTCATTCGTGCGGGGTCGCTGGTTTCCGTGCCGGCGCTTATCGCGATGCCTTTCGCCTTTCTCGCTCTATTGGCGGCCAAGATGGTGTGCAAGATGTTCCCACTTCTTCCCACCGTACGAGCGTTCAATCATGTTGGGCACCAAGGGCTTTATTATACGCTCATGATGTCCACGGGTCTGACCTTTGGTACGATCGCGGCTCTATTCGGTCTCAATCACCAGATCATTAGTGACGCGCAGTATTCCTACCTGGTCGCAACCGTGATCGCGAGCGCCGTCGTGCCTACGGCGATCGCCAACGCCTATTTCATGCCTAAGCACCTCCTGCCCAAGGCTGAGCCTGCGCTCCGGTCCACCCCTACTTTGCTTGAGGATGCCGGTCCGGGGGCCAAGGATTGATATGTTCGATCAGATTCTAATTGCACACGACGGCTCCGACAGCGCGCGCAAGGCCTTCGATGTAGCGGTCCAACTGACAGCCAAGCTGGGCGCGCATCTGCGCATGATCTGCGTCGAGGAGGAGATCCCCCGCCACGCCGAGGTGATCGACGACCTACGCGAAGAGAAGGGCCGCGCCGATAGCTACTTCGGGCAGCTTGCCGAGCATTGTCGAACTCGCGCGGCGATGCACTCCGTGGACATTGAGGCCGTGATTGTGCCCGGACATGCCGTCAAGGTAATTGGGGATTTCGTCCAGCAGAATGCCATCGACCTTCTGGTCATCGGCTTCACGGGACATTCCCGGATTTACGAGCATATTTGGGGTGGCACCGCCCACAACCTGACAGGCACGGTGCGCTGCAACGTGCTCGTCGTCAAGTAGCGGGGCAGCCTGAATGGAACCGCACCTTCCTTTCGTGGGGATGGCGAAGGAGAGGCAACGCCTGAGTTTGGCGCTTGAAACTGGCGATCCGCTGTTACTGCTGGGTCCTCAGGGCAGCGGCAAGACCACGCTCATTCAAGAGGCGCTCTCCAGCAACACCCGCGTGCTGTACATTGCCTGGGTGCCGACCCTGCACACCTTACTGACGGCAATGGCGCGTGCTCTGATCGCCGAGCGTCATGCGGGTTTTATCAGCCGCGCTAAGCCGGGTCGCGATCCGGAGGCCTGGCTCGCGGTTCAGACCAGTATTCACCTCAAAGGGCTCCTCTGGACCGCGGTGGAAACTTCACCCGTGCCGATGATGTTGGATGGCATTGCGGGCGCCAGCTTCCCTGCTTACCGTTTCTTGCAGCGAATCTACCATGCGCCCGGTATGGCTCTTTTCGCTGCCTCGCGGGATGCTTTCTGTTTGGGTGCATTGGCTAGACTCTTCTGGAATCCGGCGAAGGCGCTGAATATTCCACCGCTCCCTGAGCGGGACGCCGAACAACTGTTCGAGGCCGCCGCGGACTATTTCCACCTGCGCAACCTGGACCTCGAGGAGTTCCGTGAAAAGGTGCTGGAGAGCGCGCGCGGGAACCCAGGGCAGATTATTGAGATGTGCCGGCTGGCCGCCCAACCGCAATACCACGCAGGCCGCTATATTAAGTTCGCTCCGCTCCGCATCGATACGGTAATGAAGTTCGCACGATAAGGGCTATCGCTCGGTTGGCCACGGCCGCGCAATCGTTCGTTCGCCGGCAACCCAAGCCAGCCCTCGATAGTACGCGTTCTGCTCTTCTTCCGTAACCAATTCGCGTCGTAACGCATCATGCTTCAACGCATACATCCTCATGTCCCGAGCGCGTCTCTCCAAGGTTTCGGTTTCCGCCGCGATGAGTTCGCGAGCGATTTCCTGCGGCAAACCAGTCTTCAGGATACTGTGCAAGTGAAGAATGCACAGCCCTGGCCGAAACTGATCTGTTGTCGCCAGAAGACGGGCGGCAACATCCGACGCAATCCCCCGCTCTTGCTCCGCAATGAAATGACAAATCTTGCATCCCTGCTTCGCAGGAAACGCAACCTCCACGGCGCGCATCCGAGCGGCGGGATCGGGCTCGCCGGCGGCGGCGCGGAGTTCACATGCCCTGGCATCCAAAACTGGAGCATACGCCAGGCACAGTCCCTGCGGCGATGCGATCGACTCGTACTGCCACGCGTGCAGTGTGCAGAAGGCGCCATCCCGCGCGAACTCCTTCTGCCGCTGGAGATCTGTCGCGAGCGCGTACTGTTCCTTGCCCAGGAATTCGTATACTGCCACCGCAAGGCGGGCGCAGACGTGGCACCGGATCGGCCTTACACTGCCGTCGCCGCGGATTGAATCCTGCGGCGACACTAAAGCCTCGCGGATTTGCCCGATTGCACCCCGTGATGACGCAAGAGCCTGCTCCAGTCGATCGAGGTTTCGGCCATCAGCGTCAATCGTCTTCGATCCGAGGGCCGACATGAGGCTTGCCGTTTCGGCCTGAAATCGATTCAAAGCTTCACGAAACAGACGCTCGACCCAATCCAACGCAGCCTCGATAGTTCGCCTTCGGACTTCTTCCGCGTATGCCCAGACTGCCTGCTCAGCGGTGCGCATCCAAGCACGATGGGCAAAGGGTTTCGCCCATTGATCGGGCAACGCAATCTGCCACCAGGGGGGAGCACTATCCTGAGGCGGTTCTGGAGCCGCGGTAAATACGATGCGAGTACGTTCGAGAAGCTCCACCCCTGCTGGCAGGCCGGACGAGATCGCGCCGGCCCCGAATAGATTCGCGACGGCTGTTTTCGTAGTGTCCGGTAGGCCCAGTATCTCCCGGATCTCCTGCCCCGCGATCTTCAGAAGCAGTGACGCCAGCGACCGGCTCTGTTGCTCCACCCACGCTTGCCAGCCCCCCGTCAGCGCGGTGCCGATCTTCTCCTGCCACGGTGGACTCGTGGAGTCGCAGTCCTTGCCCAACTCCAACACAATCCCTTCAGCCCACCCCTTCAGGTGCGCGTCCAACACGGAAGGCAACTCGGAGCGGATCTTTGCTGTGGCGCTTTCCTGCAGCATCCTGCTGCTTTGGGAAATCTCTTGAATGCAATCTTCGAACATCTTGCCATTCACCGCCCCGGCCTGTCCGATTCTGACGTAGAATCGCTCGGCATCCAGCAGCTTTTGAGTACGCTCAACAACCCGAATCAGGAACTCACGACTCTTGCCGTTCGTAAGGAATTCCCACAGTGCGGATTCCAAATCCGGCAAACCGCTTGAGTCCAGGTCACCAGCCGAACCGCGCAACTTTGCTGCCAGGGCATCCCGAGCGGAAACCGCGAAAATGCGGGCCGCCTCGGAATCTCCGCCGTTAGCCCGGATGCGGCCACAAATCTCATCCAGTATTCGCGCCCGTGGTTCTCTCTCTACCAAATCGGACTTGTTCACAACGTAGAAGATCTTGCCCGCATATTCGCGAACCCGGACCAGGAACTCCGTTTCGCCGGTCTGCATCGGCGAATCGAAGCTGGTCACGAAGATCACGGCATCCGCATCGGGAAGAAATCGCTCCGTGGTCGCCGAGTTGGCGGCAATATCGGAACCGATACCCGGTGTATCCACGAAGTAGAACCCTCTGCGGAGCTTCTCAATTGGCGCTTGGACGATTACCGATTGCACTCCCTTCTCATTTGCAGGATTGCCGTCCTCGGTCGCGTACCGAGCGAGATCTGCCACGGAACCGTGAGTGGGCAGGGTGCCGTTTCGGAAACAGACCTCAATACCCGGCCGGCTGCCATAGCACACGCTCGTGATTACCGAGGTCAATGGCCTGATGCCCGTCGGAAGCAGCGCCTGGCCTAGCACGGCATTCATCAGCGAGCTCTTTCCGCCATTAAAACGCCCCACCACGGCGAGTTCAAAGCGGTCCTCCGCAAGACGTGCCAGTAACTCCTGCGCGCGGGCGGCGCCTTCACTGTGCAGACGTTGTCGCGCGAGCTGCATCAGGCCGCGGATGGTGTCGGCCAAGTTCAGTTTGATCGCGTCGTAGCCGGTGTCTGGGTTCATGGCTTCACTGGAATTTCCGGAGGGTAGCCTTCAATCGAAGCAGCGCTCTCAAGACCTCGTCTCCTGCCCTCACAAGCGGCGGATTCGACGAGCGGCGGCTCAACTCCGCATCAATCGCCGGGACCGATTCGGGCGCGAGTGCCACAAGCGCCTCTTCCGCTTCCTTCCAAACGAACCAGGGCAGGCGGGCCAGCGCACCCACGAGGCCTAACGCCGCGGAGGCGCGGTCACGTGGATCCGCTACCGACGAAGCGATTTGCGCAAGCCTGACCAGCAACTCGGGATCGCCCTCCGCCAGAAGCGGCCGCAGTTCCCCCCAGCTCTGCCGCTCCACACCGATTTCCGTAAGCAGGCCCAACACACTCCGCCGCCGGCAGAGACTGGATGGGGTCTCCTCCTCGGCATTGGGAAGCGGTGCTGCCGCGGAGAGCAGTAGGGCGCGTCGAGCCACCGGCCCCAATTTTCGGAGTCCGTCTTCCGCCGCTATTCGGCACATCCCGTCTTCGAGTGCCCGGTCCAAACAGGGGATAGCTTCGGTACGCTCAAATCCAGCCAGGGTCTCGATGACGCCGGGAAGATTCCGTTTCCTGCAAAGGTCCTGGAGGATTTCGAACGTTTCGTCGTCGCGCCAGGCGCTCAGGCGCCGGCCGGCAGTGTTCCTGACGGCATCCTCCGCAAACTGGAGCTGTGCATCCACAACCCGGCTCGGTGCTTGCAAGTACTCAATGAGTACGTCTCTGGCTCCCAATAAGGCGAGCGCTTCGACCGCCCACATTCTGGGCTGTGGCACGCTGGTGACTCGTCCCGACAACAAGAATTCGCGCAAGAGAGGGATGGCTCTTGGCCCGCAAGCGGCCAACTCCTCGACCGCAGACTGCCCGTCGACCAGCGACTGAAGGCAAGCCAGGAGCCGGCGAACCTCCGGATCGGCCGTCGGGATGTCGCTATCGGCGTGATTCCGTCCGGCTGGCTTCATTGCGCCTCTTCTGAATCTCCAGCGCCGCCGCGAAATCTTCCGCAACTCGCTGACAACCCCCGGGACTTTCGGACGCGATCGGAACCTGCCACGCGGAACCGCCGCTCAGGTCCACTTGAAGAACGTGTCCGCTTCGACCTGATGTCAGACCGATGCTTTGCACGGCGTCAAATGGAGCATACGAAGCGATACTCCCGTATCGCCAATAGGATCCGCGCTCCCGATCTGTAATCCACAGCAGCCGCCTGCCGGTCAGCGCCAGCAAATCGCCGGCGCCCCAGCGGCGGTGTGGAAGCAACCACCTTCTGGACCTTACCTGTCTCGGTGGTTGGAAGAGCTGTATCAGAACGGTTTCTTCGGAATCGAGTTCCAGCGCTAAGGCGTTGGCGAATTTGATGTCGAGGCTGGCTCCGAGCTGAACCTCCGAAGCGCCGCGTGGTGGGGATCTGCGCAACAACTTGTCCTGGAGACGGCGCATGAACCGAAAGACCGAGGGGAAGCCGCGGGTATTGTAGCGGACGGTGTAATCGAATCCGGACCCGGTGAAGCGGAGCCACCCCTTGAGGAGCATAGACCCCGATTCGACCGAGGTGATCTGCTCCGTTGCGCATTGGCGAGGCGCCTCCCCGGCGCTCGGGTGAGAAATGATGTGTAGTGCACCGCCCGTCAGAAGTAAAAGACGGGGCGGATATGACGGCCGCCCGAACCAATCGGAACCGCCGCGCGGCAGGAAGAGGCCCGTATCAAAGCCGGCAAGCGAAGCCGGCAATTCAAAATCAGGCGGGCAATCGGCGGTCGAGCGCAGTTCGAAAGCCACGATGTACTGTCGGGAATCAATTGCCGGCCAGTCTCCCATAATGTTGATGCAAGATCACGTAGCAGTACCCGGCGCACTCTGCTGCGCCGCATTTTCCGGAGCGGCGTCAGCGAGAGCCGCGAGATCCTCGCGCAGCGCCTGCTCGTCCTCAACGCCGGTCTTATTTGCCGTCAGGCGATCCAAGTGCGCCCGGTACGCATCGGCGTAGCTATCAAACTGCTCCTGCAACTCGGTGAAGGTCTTGCGAACCCAGGCCTGAAGCACCCGCCCATAGATCCTAACGGCGTCCGCGATCTGGTTCCCAGCTCGAGAGTTGATCTGCCGCTCCACCCGAGCCACTGCCCACCGGCGGCCCAACAGTGAGGCCACCCCACTCGGACCAACCTCAATTTCGAGGTTCCCCAAATCGAAGCGTGGCATATTCTTCAGCACATCCAACAACTCGTCCTGCTCCGGCCTGTTCTCGAGTTCGAGCGCCATGGCGGCTTTCGCGAGCACACTCCCGGCGTTACCGGCCGCCTCCTGGATGGCGGATGCAATCTGTGCGGCGGGTTCCGCGGCAGCCTGTTCCAGCTTGCTCTTGATGAGGCTTTCACCTGTTGCGCTTGCACCCAAGTCCCAAGCGTCAATCAGGTGGTTCGCGGCTGCCCGAATAATGCCATCCGCGCATTCGCGGAACGCGTCAGTCCTGTCGATGCACTCCGTCCGGGCCTGCGCAATCTTCCCGGCGGCCGTTCTGAGCTCCGTCTCCAAATCCCGTAATTTGCTTATGTCCATCGCCGCCCCGGGCTGCCCTCCAGACTCCGAGCGCTTCAGGCGCATCTTGAGCGCCGCCTCCACTCCAAGCCGAAGCGCGCCGATCTTCCGGTTTAGCGACTGGCGTGCGAGTTCCGCGTGACGATCATAAAGTGGAAGGATCTCGGCGTCGAGCCATTTCTCAAGGAGGTTGCCATGCTCGGCCTTGATGCTAATCGCATGAACCGGCAGATCCAAACCCAGATCCGAACGGATATGGCCGGCGACGTATTGTAGCGCGCGATCCCGATCGGCCGGCGCCAACAAATCCGCCTTACTCAACAGTACGGACGCGGGGATGCCTGCGTCGTAGAGCGTCTGGACTGTCGCCAAGTCGTCCTGCGTTAGAGTTGATCCGGCATCGATCAGCACGACTCCCAAATCGCACCGGGGGAGATACGCCTTGGTTTCCGCGGCGCCGGAAGTGGCAAGCGATCCAAGACCCGGCGTGTCCACATAGACAACGCCTTCTCTAAGCCGCGGCGCCGGCAGCTCCACAACAATTCGTGTTACATGCTGGGCGTTCGCGGGATTGTGCTGCTCCGTAACGAAGTCCGCCAGCCGCTCGATGCCGAATTGCTCCGGTTTCCGGTCGGCGAACCATGCGGTGGCGCGCGGTTCGGACCCGTAAGTCAGGCGCGTAGGCACCGCGGTGATTGGGTTTACTCCCACCGGCAGCAGATCCTGCCCGACAATATGGTTCAGGAGAGATGATTTCCCGGAACTGACCCTGCCAAAAACAGCGATTTCGAACGCATTTATTTCTAACCGATCGATGATGGTCCCTAATGCCGGCCGAAACTCGACCAGGCCTTGTTGGTTGATCGCTCGTTCGAGCGCTTGGACCAGCGCGATGTCGCCGCCTGCCTCCTCCAAGCGCCGCAACCGCTTCTCCAGGTCGGCGGACTGGCCCTGCGCCAGGTACGAATCCAATCTGGATATGATGCCCTGCATTTCATCGACGAGCCCGGCGATCTCGACGGCGGCAGACTCGGCCAGCGTTCCGTAGCCGGCCATGCGTTTCGGGCGACACTCATCGAAGGCAATATCCACGAATGCGAGCGTCACTCGAATGGAGTGGACCGACCCGATCTGGGGTGACGGAATCGGAACACCTTGGCTATCCAGGACGCGAACCAACTGGGCACGCATCCTGGCGATGTAGTCTTGGACGACCTTGGCTTGAGCTGGCGAGACGTCCGGCTTGAATTTAGGGAATGGGGACTTCGACTGCGATGCGGCGAGAGTCGCCTCAATTTCCGAAAGCAGCTTGTCGGCGTACTGGCCACTCGACAGGAGATGCAGCCGCTGCGACGAATTCAGGTGACCGAGTTCTCGCGCGTCGTCCATCGTGCTCACACCCCGGAAGTCCTCTTTATAGGAGTCATCTTCCCCGAGGGGCGGTTACGGCGAACTCCAACGCCTACGTCCATTATGGCCGAAGCCCGATTGCCGGTCAACGCTGCTTGATCGCACTCGGGTACAATCAAAGCAGCGCCGGACCGTTTTTCCGTTCGGCCCGACATCCTGCCGCGGTGGAGTTCGCGTAATGCCGCAAAGCGGCCAATGACTCCTGAACGGGATTAACCGAGAACGGCATCCGTTGAGGAGACACGGTGAACAAGAACACAGCGCTCAGATTCGTTCTCATGATCGGTGTGGTCAGCTTTTTCGCTGATTTCACGTATGAAGGTTCGCGGTCCATAACGGGACCATACCTCGCCATTCTGGGCGCCAGTGCAACTGTGGTTGGCTTCGTCTCCGGCATCGGCGAGTTGCTTGGTTATGGCTTGCGATTGGTTTCGGGCCGGCTGAGCGAACGCACCGGAAAATTCTGGCCGATTACGCTGGTCGGCTATACCATCCAGATGCTCGCAGTGCCCCTACTGGCCTTCGCCGGCAGTTGGCAACTCGCATCGGTCCTCATCATCATCGAACGGATCGGCAAGGCGACACGGAACCCACCCAGGGACGTGATGCTTTCCCACGCAGCGAAGGAGATGGGCTACGGCTGGGGGTTCGGGGTGCACGAGGCGCTCGATCAATTTGGCGCCCTCTTCGGGCCGCTACTCGTGGCTGCGGTGATGTCTTCAAAAGGGGAATACCGTTTGGCTTTCGCAACGCTGTTCGTGCCCGCACTTCTGACTTTGGTGCTGATTGTGACCGCGCGCTTCGTCTACCCTCACCCTGAGGGTCTGGAGGTTTCAGCGCCTGACGTAGTAACGAAGGGATTGCCCCGCATTTTCTGGATCTACCTGGCAGGGGCCGCGCTCGTCGCGGCTGGGTTCGTGGACTTCTCCATTATGGCTTTTCACTTCCAGAAGACATCGGTCGTTTCGCGGTCCTGGATACCCGTTTTCTATTCGGTAGCCATGGGCGTCAGCGGTATCGGCTCATTGCTGTTCGGACGCCTGTTCGATCGCATCGGGATAAGGGTTCTTCTGCCGTTGACAGCCATCACCACTCTCTCGGCGCCGCTTGCCTTTTTGGGTGGGTTCAAACTTGCGCTGCTCGGCGCAGCACTGTGGGGCCTTGGCATGGGAGTTCATGAATCGATCATTCCCGCAGCCGTCGCGACGATGGTGCCGGCGGGGCGGCGCCCTTCCGCCTATGGCCTGTTCACGGCGGCCTACGGCCTCTTCTGGTTTCTGGGAAGTGCCCTGATCGGCTTCCTTTACGATATTTCGATTGCCGCAGTGATCGTTTTCTCGGTAGTCGCGGAACTCGCCGCCATCCCGTTCTTCCTCAGAGCTGCGCGCGCGACCCCCGTCCCCAGCGATAGCCAGATGCCTTGAAACGACGACCAACCAGCCGGTCAGTGCTTATCGAAAAACAGGTAGTACTGATAGGGCAGGGTATCGAGCCGCTTCGCGAGGGTAAAACCCGCATTGCGAAGCTCCGCGATGACCTCCTCCTCCGAGAGTTTCATGGACGGTGGTGGCCCGATCGGCAGGTCCTTTTTGTAAAATTCGATCACCACAATGCGGCCGCTCGGCTTCAATGCCTTAGCAAGTTTGGGATAGTACGCGGCGCGATTGTCGACGTGGTGCAGCACATCGCAGAAGAAGATGATATCGACAGAGCGCTCCGGGAGGCGCGGGTCGTCGGGTGCGGCGAGGACCGTCTCGAGGTTCGCCGGGGCGCTCTTTCGAGCGATAGCCAGCAACTCGCGGTCGATATCGACCGCATAGACCTTACCGGCGTGGTTGGCGAAACGCCGCGCGAAATAGCCTGTCCCCGCGCCGATATCGGCGATGGCATCCGTCGGTTTGAGCCCCAGCGCCATCACGACCTCGTGCGGCTTCTGCCACGCGTCTCGGGAGGGGTCTTCCAACACCTTGGCGTACTCATCGGACGATGGCGGATAGTGCTGATGAGGCACTTGCCCTAAAGCAACCACCGCAAGAATGAACGGACACGCGCAGAGCTTCATGGTACTCGTGGCGGCGGGGTCAAACCGGCCGCGATTCGTCCCCATGATACCAAGTGGGCCCGGTCGCTTCATTACGGCGGCATCTAATTGCCGCCTTGCCTGCCCAAGACCTCCGAAGTACGGCTATGGTGCGGCTCCCCATCCTCAGTGGGACTAAACGAGTGGGCTGCGCCGATCTGATCCGTACCTCATGTTCGATAATATCTAGGGTGATCTGCTGCGTCTCGACAAACGTGAGGGCCGCGAGTTCGGAAGATCCCTCGTTGCGCCGAGGCTTCGATTTCGGCGGAAATGCCGATATGGGAGGGGTCGCACTGAAAAGGTGTCGAATTGCATAAACTTGCATTGCTCCGCCATGGGGAGAGCGAATTCAATAGAAGTAACCGCTTCACCGGCTGGACAGACTGCGACCTGACCGAGAGAGGTATAGCGGAGGCGATAGAGGCTGCCAAATTGCTCAGGACGGCCCGTTATGAAGTTGACAAGATTTATACCTCCGTGCTGACGCGCTGCCTGAGGACAGTCCAGATTCTTCAGCGCGAGCTCGGAATTGAGGACGTTCCAGTCGTCGCAACCTGGCGACTGAACGAGCGCCACTACGGCGCACTCCAAGGCCTAAACAAATCGGAGATGGCTGCCAAATTTGGAGAACAGCAAGTCTTCGCTTGGCGCCGCAGCTATGATGTCCGGCCTCCGGCGCTGGACGCTGACGATATACGAAATTCGCGCGGAGATCCTAAATACCGTGATGTTCCGGAGACGGACTTGCCGACGACGGAATCTCTTCAGGATACGGTACACAGGGTTGTCCCCTACTGGCTCCAGGACATTGCTCCTGCTGTGAAGCGGAACAAGCGAGTGCTGATTGTTGCTCACGGGAACAGCATTCGTGCGCTAGTCAAATACCTCGATCAGATTTCGGATACCGATATTGTCGAGTTGAACATCCCCACAGGAATCCCGCAGATTTATGAGCTCGATGCCGATTTACGGCCGATACGGCACTTCTACCTTGGCGATCCACGACATGTACAAGAGGCTTAACGGCGGCACTGACCGCCTTCGCGGCTCGGTTAAGTGTGGACGCTTTGGAGCTCCTCACATCGAGTTTTCTGATCGTGGGATTCTTGCTACAATAGGTACTTTAGACTAGGAGCAGTGATCCGATCCAAGTTCCACCCGGCCCGCGACGCGTCGGTTGCGCTAGGCGCAGTACTGCTGTTCGCCTGGCTCGCCGTGCTGGCCTCGCGTGGCGTCGCGCCAGGCTTCGATCTGGCGGGGCGCGAGGCGGTCCACGCGTTTGCCCACCCCTGGCTGACCCCAATTATGAAAGCGGCGAGTTTCGCGGGCGGCGGATGGGTGATGGGGCCGGCCGGCGTGATGGTTGTGGTGTGGCTGGTGCGCGCAGCCAGAGTGCTGGAAGGCGTTCTGTTTGCGATCGCGGTGGCAGGCGCCAATCTGGTAGGTGAGGTTATGAAGCTGTTCTTCCACCGGCTTCGTCCGGAGCCCTGGTTCGGCTATTCGTTGCCATTCACCTACGGTTTTCCCAGCGGCCATGCCTTCGTGTCTTTCTGTTTTTTCCTATACCTAGCGGAGGTGCTGATTCGCGCCGAGTGGCCGCTGCCGAGCAAACTGGTGATATGGAGTGCGGCAGTTATGTGCACGCTTACCATTGGGCTCTCAAGGGTGTACTTGGGCGTTCATTACCCCACGGACGTGCTGGCCTCCTATGCGGCGGCTATCGCGTGGACTGCGCTGCTTCGGGGGGCGCACCATGTGTGGCTGGGGCGGCCACCGGGTTCGGACAAGTTGCACGCGACGCTTTGAGAGCCGGCTCCGGCGCGAGCTTGGTGCAAGTGCAGCCGTGACGCGAACGTGAGCGCCAACCGCCCACCAAATGCCGAAGGGCGTGATCGCGTTTTCGGTAGCCGCTGAGCTTGCAGCCATGCCATTGTTCCTCAATGCCGCGCACCCAATCCCCCTCCGTCCTGGGCAATAGCCAGAGGCCTTGAAAGGACGCTATAATTTGGTTTAGACCGTTGGTGATGGAGCCCGCCCTCAACCGTCTCGAGTTCGCCTCGAGAATGATTGCTCCTACTTGAGAGGAGCTATGATTCTGAGGACGGAAAACATCCACCCCGAAATTAACGGCACGGCCCATTCCCCCGATTCCAGGCAGCCATCTACCCATATGCTCGTCAACTCGCCATTACCGCTGGCCCTGGACCTGGCAGCGGAAGTGGCGGCGCGGTATGAGATTTCCGCGCTCTCCGGCCTTCTCGCAAGCGCACGGGCATCGGTGGGACAGGACGAGATCAGCGTTGCCGTGCTGGGACGATTTAAGGCCGGCAAGAGCAGTTTCCTGAACCATTTCATCGGACGCAACGTCCTTCCGGTTGGCGTCGTGCCGGTCACAGCCGTGGTCACGGAAATCCGCTTCGGCGCCCGCGAAGAGGCACGGGTTCATCGACACGATGGCCACGATTTCGAGGTTCCGCTCGACCAGATTGGCC
>OCTA010003887.1_pt1 | contig 13201 bp, 11 predicted proteins | sample 1538991 | NCBI WGS metagenome assembly OCTA01 (sample SAMEA3539302, study PRJEB22396) | soil metagenome | biome: tundra; feature: field; material: soil | place: USA | collected 2010-05 | depth 0.15 m
CTTTCTTCCCGCTATTGAGCAGAAATCCTACGGGTACGCTGGCGGGATTCCGCTCCCAAACGCGCTCTTCACACGGCAACTCTTGCCTTATGGACGGCAGGAATTGCACCTACCTGCGGGCTGTCGCGGCCGCTATTTGAGCGGATCATTCAGATCCTCGTGGACAGGACTTCACGCACCCACCAAACGGTCCCGGAACCTGACATTGGGCTTGCGGACCGCTGGCGCTAGGCTCCGACTTGGGGGCCGACTTCGGGGAGCGGCCGACTGGAATCGGCGCCGGGGCCGCCCTCACACCCCTTGTTACACCTTCCTCAGTTTCGTGACCCGTCCCACTTCCACCCATTCCACCACGAAGATGTTTCCTTCGTGATCGAAACAGGCCCCGTGCGGGCACACGAACTTGCCGGGCGTGAACCGGTCGCGTGTGAGCTTCCGCGTGTCGCGCCAATTGCTGGCCGAATCGTCGCCCAGATGCTCGATCACCTGGTTGTTGCGGTCCATCAACGTCACCCGCGCCCCTAAGTCGGGAATCACCACGTCGCCGTTCTTGAAGTAGCTGAAGTGGCAGGGAAGGTTGACGCCTTCGACGAAATCGACATGAGCGCCATCGAGCGTGAAGCGCTGGATGCGGCCGTTCCCACGGTCCGCCACCGTCAGGATGGGGTTGGCGCCACGCGTGTCCACGATGATGCCGTGGGGGCAATCGACTTTGCCGGCTTCTTTTCCTTTGCCGCCGAACGTGCGGATGTACTCGCCCTTGCCGTTGTACTGGTTAATGTAGCTCGATCCGTACCCATCACCCACGTAGATGTCGCCGTTGGGCGCGATCGCCAGATTGGTGGGGCTGTACTTCGGCTTCTTGCCGTCGGCACCCGGCTTGTAGGCCTCGGACTCCTCCGGGTATCCCAGCGTGAATACCTCTTCGCCATCCAGGGTCGCCTTCACCACGATGCCCCGGTTGATGTCGCACAGGTACAAGAACTCGGTGCTTCCCTCTTTACGGATGTGGAGCCCGTGCGCGCCGCCTTTGAACGCCGCGCCCCAGGACTTGATGAACTTGCCCTGGGCGTCGAAGACCACCATCGAGTCCGAACTGTCGCTGGCGGCATTGACCGTGTGGTGGATGTAGATGCGCCCCTGCGAGTCCTCCACCACGCCGTGCGTGTTGCCGTACCGGATTTCGGTGGGCAGGTCGCCCCAGTCATGGAAGACTTCGTACGTGTGATCGCGCGAGCCCACGATCGGCCGTTTGGTTCCGGCCTTATCGTCGGCCCACAGGACGGCCGGCGCGATGGCCGCGGTGGTTTGGAGGAAACTGCGACGGGATGTGATTTTCATCTGAGTGCCTTCTGGATACTGTATAACATCTGTAACGCCGGCGTCAGCATTCAGTTCTCCGATCCGGATAACCACAATGTTGCCCGCGATCTGGAGAAGATGCTCGCGCCGCCCGCCGGCATGGATGGATGGAGTTCGGCTGTTCGAACTGGCCGGCGGGGTGTCAATGCCGTCCGTGCCACCCCCAAGCACCCCATTGACGTGGTGGCGAACGGGAGCTATATTCCAACTGGGAGTTCCGTACCAGGGACTCCACGAAAGGCCGGCCAATGTTAACTACCTTAACGGCTGAGATGAATGCATACCAAGTCGCACTGGAGAACTTCGATCTGGCGGCGGATGCGCTGGACCTGGACCCCAGTCTGCGGGCTATGATCAAGTACCCGGAACGGGTTCTGTCGGTGAGCGTTCCCGTCCGGATGGACACCGGGCAGATCGTGCGCTTCGAGGGCTATCGCGTACAGCACAACACCGCGCGCGGTCCGGCGAAAGGCGGCATCCGCTACCACCCGAACGTCACGATGGACGAGGTCAAGGCGCTGGCTACGTGGATGAGTTGGAAGTGCGCCGTGGTGAATATCCCGTTCGGCGGCGGCAAGGGCGGCGTCACCTGCAATCCGAAACGGATGTCCATCGGCGAACTGGAGCACTTGACGCGGCGCTACACCAGCGCCATTCTGCCGCTGATCGGGCCCGAAAAAGACATTCCGGCGCCCGACGTTTACACCACGCCGCAGATTATGGCCTGGATGATGGACACCTACAGCATGCACAAGGGCTATCCCGTCCACAGCGTGGTAACCGGCAAGCCGGTCAGCCTGGGCGGGTCCCTGGGACGCAATGAGGCCACCGGCCGCGGCTGCTTCTACACCATACAGAGCAGTGGCAGCAACCTGGGCATCCCCGTGAAGGGCGCCCGTGTGGTGGTTCAAGGTTTCGGCAACGCGGGTTCCATCGCCGCTCACCTTTTGGACAGCGCGCAGGCCGTGGTCCTGGCGGCAAGCGATTCGACGGCGGCCATCTACAACCGGCACGGGCTGGACATTCCCAAGTTGATCATGCACAAGGAGCGCACCGGCAGCTTGAGCGGGTTTCCGGCTGCCGAGACAATCACTCCGGAAGAACTGCTGAGTCTCGACTGCGATATCCTCATACCGGCGGCGCTCGAGAACGCCATCACCGGCGACAATGCGCGCGCGGTTCATACCCGCATCGTGGCCGAGGCTGCCAACGGGCCAGTCACGCCGGAAGCCGACCGCATCCTCGCAGAGAAAGGCGTGTTCCTGATTCCGGACATCCTGTGCAATGCCGGCGGCGTGACGGTCTCCTACTTCGAATGGGTCCAGGACGAGAGCCATCTGTTCTGGGACGAGAACGACGTCAACGCCAAGCTGGAGCGGATCATGACAAGGTCGTTCAACGACGTCTTTAAGCTCCACCAGGAGCGGAACGTCAACATGCGCCTGGCCGCCAACATGCTGGGCATAGGCCGGGTGGCGGAAGCCTGCCGCATGCGCGGGCTGTATCCGTGATGCCGGCGGCGGGTCCCCCCACCGCTCTATCGCTTCAGACTACTACGATCTTCCCGGCGGCGGGGACTACCACTTCCTCCTCCAGCGTCAGGGTGACGGCGCCGGGGCGGGTCTCGGCGCGGTGCGGATAGCGGCGGCCGTTTAATGTGATGGAGGCCGGGGCAACCTTGGCTTGAGCCAGGGTGATGGAGCGGAGCGGGAGGGTGCCTTCCGTCACGGCCAGCTCCACGCGGGCGGGGGCGATGGAAAAGACGCCCCAGGCGGAGGCGGTGGACCAGAATGAAATGAAGCGGGGGGCGGCGGATTTCGGCATCAGGGAAACGGACTTCCGCGCGCCGTGATAGTCGAAGCCGCTGAAGGCTACCACGGTGGACCAGGCGGACATGGCGCGGGCGTAGTGATGGCCGCATTCGGGCTCGTCCCAGGGGTTGCGGCGCTCGCCGTCGAAACGCATGCGGACGTTTTCCACGGTCTCCACGCCTTCGGCTACCATACCGGCGTGGATGAATTGCGTGGCGACCAGGTATTCGATGCCGGTCCAGGCTTCGGCGTAGTACGGGAAGGGGATCTTCGGGCGAACGCCCTTGCCATAGTCGCAAACCAGCACGGCGGGCTCGTCGTTCAAGGCATACACGCGCTGGACCGAATCGTGTTCGAAGAGTTGGGCGCGGTGATTGTACTTGCGAATCGATTCCAGAGTCTTGCGGATGTGGGCCGGATTGAGCAGCGGTCCCAGGCCGGCGAGGTCCGCCAGATACTGGCCGATCAACTGGTCCGCCAGGCAGCCATCGCCGAGCTGGAATTCGGGGGCTTCGGGATTGTCGGCGCCCATGTCGCCGACGGTGGCGCGGGCGATTTCGGCTTTGGGAATGCCGCGCACCTTTTGGATGTAATACTCGCCGTTGAACAGGTTCTGGTCGATCCAGGCGGAGCCGTTGTCGAAGAGGGCGCGATATTCCTTGGCCGCGTTGGCGTCGCCCAGCGCGAGGGCCATCTCCACGGCCGCGCGCAACGCAGCGAGGTAGTAGATGCCGCACAGGGGGTTCGGGCCGTAGAATTCGACGTCGTAGGTGTTGTGCTGGACGCCCTCCATGACGCCGTCGCGATTGGGGTCCCAGCCGCCGGGAATCCAGGCGAAGGCGAGGGCGCGCTGGATGTTCGGCCAGTGGCCGCGGAGCCATTCGGCGTCGCCGGAGAGCTTCCAATCGAGAAGCGCTTTGACGATCTGGCCCATCTGGCCGTCGGCGGCGGCGTAGCCGAACCGGTCGACGCCGTCGGGCAGCAGTTGACGGAAGCGCATGCCGCCCTGCTCGTCCTGCGAGAACCCGAAGGCGGCCTTGCGCAGCGAACGCGCCAGGGTAGGGAAGAGGAACTGCGTGGTGGTCTCGTAGTTCCACACGTGGGTGCAGTTTCCGAAACAGCAGCCGCCATGGTCGTTGCAGCCTTCGAAGCCGTGGAACTCGCCATCGGCGGTGCGGAACGAGGTCTGCGTCACGAGCGTGGACAGGTTGGACATGGCGGCGTCGCGTAGCGCGGCGGGCAACGCGCTTTCGCGCATGGCGGCGACGAAGCCGCGCGTGCGCTTCTCCAGTTCGGGAAGGTTGCGGGCGGCGTGTTCCGCCGCCGCCCAGGCGTCCGGGAAGCGGGTGCAGTAGTAATTGCCGATGACCGTGTTCTCCTGGCCTCGGGGCGCTGTCCAGCCGGACCATGCCGGGGTCCGGTTGGGGAAATGCCAAGCCAGCAGGAACGTGTATTCGGCTTCGCCGCCGGCGGGGATCTCGCGTTGCAGGCAGAGGGCGCCGGTGGGCCGGCGCTGCTCCGCCTCGGGACCGAGGCGGCCGTCGCCGGAGAAATCGTCCCAAAACAGCATGGGGCTGGCCCACCACTTGGCGGCCGGCCAGCCGCGCAACCCGCTCACATGGCCGTCGCCGGGGCGCAGCAGGCAGAGCGCGAAGGAACCCTTTTGCGGATCGGTCTCCGCCAAGCCGGGATTGGTCATGTAGAGGCCCTGGAGCTCGGCGGCGCCAGATTCCGGGGAGCGGCGGAACTCGTTGGCCCTGGATTCGGGGCCGCGCCTGCCGGCGGCCGGGGCGACCGGATTATCGAGTGAAAACGCGATCGAAACGGTGGCCTTGGCGGGACCGGGATTCGAAACGCGATAGCGCAGAACGGCCACGGGCAGGCCGGAACTATCGGGATCGAGCGGAATGAAGGGACTGAAGGCTTCGAGCGCGACGCGAATCGGCAGGCGCGCATCCTGGAAGGCGATGCGGGCCACGGGGAACTCGCCGGTAAAGGTGGCGCGCGCCAGGCGGCTGAGGCCCGGCGCGTTGGCGGGGCCGAGTCCCGAGGCGCTGGCGTAGGGCGGAAGCAAGCGCGATTCGAGCACGCGCGCGACGGGCTTGGCATTGCCGGCCTGCGCCCAGATGGAGGCGAAGGCATACTCCGGCGAGCGGCCCTTGTCTGGACGGTTGAAGATTTCCCAATCGCGGAGCTGGCCGCGTCCGCCGAGGCTGATGCTGCCCGTGCCGATGCCGCCGAGCGGGAAGGCAATCATGGCGAGTTGCCGCGCGGTGTAGACGCGGGGGTAATGGAAGGGCGAGGGGGCGGCGGTGGGGGGCGCGGGCTGGGCGGGTTGCGCGGGGGCGGCGGGTTGGGCGCCTCCGAGAGCGGACGCGGCGGATACGGTTTGGATGAATTGGCGGCGGTTGGCGCGGAATTCGCTCATTATGGTCTCCACTGGGCAGGCCTGGAGGCCCGCCCCACTGAGATGAATTGGCGGCGGTTGGCTCGGAATTCGGTGCTCATTATGGCCTCATTGGGCGGGCTTGGAGGGTTGTTCCAGCAAGGGTCGGGCAGGCCCGGAGGCCCGCCCCACCACGGCCGGCCCGGAGGCCGGCCCCACCACGATTGTGGAATCGATATTGTATTGCTTTTCGGGATGGAAGGCGGGGTCGCGCAGGATGCGGTTGCCGATTTCCACGGCTTTGTCGACGCACAAGGGATAGACGAAGGTCGCGGCCAGCACGCCGTCCTTTACTTTTTGGATGCCGCCAGCCTCGCCGCCGAGGCCGTCGACGCCGACGAAGGCGATCTCCTTATCGCGGCCCAGCTCCTTGGCGGCGAGATAGGCGCCGATGGCCATGGGGTCGTTATGGCCGTACACCACGTCGATCCGGGGCTGCGCGCGGAGGACCTCCGTCATGCGGTCCTTGGCCTTCGCCTGGATCCAGTCGGCGACGGGTTCTGCCACGATCTGAATGGCGGGGAACCCGGCGAAGACGGCCTTGGCGCCGCCGTCGCGGTTGATTTCGCCCTCCACGCCGAGAAGGCCGCGCAGTTGGACGATCTTGCCCTTGGGCTCGCCGTACTTGCGCCTGAGGTAGTCCACGATGAACTCGCCGGCCATGCGGCCGATGGCCGCGTTGTCGCTGCGAATATAGGTGGTGTAGTTGGGCTGGAGGATGTCGCGCTCCAGGCAGATGGTGGGGATCCTGGCCTCCATGGCTTGGCCCATGACCGCAGTGAGGGCGGCGCGCTCGTTGGGCGCGACGATCAGCAGGTCGGGCTTCTGGCGGATGAAGGTTTCGACCTGAGCGACCTGCTTGCTGTTGTCCTGCTGCGCATCGGCGATGACCAGCTTCACGTCGGGATACGCGGCGAACAGTTTGGTCATGAGCGCGTTTTGTGCGGCGCGGTACGGCTCGGCGTTATTGCATTGGCTGAAGGCGACGAAGTACTGCTTGTCCACTCCCACACGAGCGTTGAAGCAGGAACATAAACACAAGGCCAAGGCCACCGGAACAAGCGATTTGTGAGTCAATCCATCCTCCTTTGACGTTGTATGGCCACTGCGAGAACGATGATGACGGCTTTGACCATCATCTCAACGTTGCTATCGACGTTGCCGAGGCGCAGCATGTTGGTGAGGACGCCCATGATCAACGTCCCCACGATGGTCCCTGCGATGGAGCCTTTGCCGCCGGACAGGCGCGTGCCGCCGATCACCACGGCGGCGATGGCATCGAGCTCATAGGCGACTCCGGCGTTGGGGTTTCCCTGTTGATTCCCGGCGGCGTATAGGACGCCCGCGAAACCGGCGAGCAGGCCCGACAGCGCGTAGACCACGATCTTAACGCGGCGAATCGGCAGGCCGGCATAGCGCGCGGCGGTTTCGTTATCGCCGATGGCGCGCACATGCCTGCCGAATACGGTGCGGCTCAAGAGGACCCAAAACACGGCGGCCAGCACGGCGTAGGAACCGATGACGAGGGGCTTCTGGCGAAAGGCGGCGGCAAACTCGGCGGCCACGTCGCGGCCGAAACCGATATCGATGTTGGCGTTGTTGGTCAGCCACTTGGCCAGGCCGCGAATGCCGATCATGGTGGCCAGCGTGACGATGAACGGCTGGATCTCCAGGCTGGCGATGGCCGCGCCATTGACCGCCCCGGCAAGCGCGCCGGCCAGCGTGGCGGCGCCGATGGCGTACAGGATATGCGCCGCATAGCCGGACCCCGGCCAGGCGCGCGTCAGACCCATTGCCACGAGAGAGGTGGAGAGCGCCAAGGTGCTGCCGACGCTCAAATCGATGCCGCCGGTGAGAATGACCAGCGTCATACCGAGCGAGACGATTCCGATTAAGGAAATTTGCCGCAGGATATCGGTCAGGTTGCCGAGCTGGAGGAAGATGCGGGAGCCGTCGGAGGCCACGGGGCTGATGACGATGGCCAGCAGGAAGATGCCCGCCAGCGCCATCAGGCCCTGGGATTCGCACAGTTTCGCCGAGGCGACCGTCCAGGGCTTCATGCGCGGGCCTCGGCGGCGCCGGTGGCGGCGGCCATAATGCGTTCGGGCGTGGCTTCCGCGGCGGTGTAGGTGGCGGTGACCCGGCCATCGGCCAGCACCAGGATGCGGTCCGAGCAGCGCAGCAGCTCGGGCAGCTCGGAGCTGGCGAGCATCACGCCTTTCCCGGCGGCGGCCAGCTCGGCGACGATGCGGTAGATGTCCTGTTTGGCGCCGACGTCGATGCCACGCGCGGGGTCGTCCAGAAACAGGACGTCGGGGTTCACCAGGAGCCATCTGGCAAGCAGGGCCTTCTGTTGGTTGCCGCCGCTCAACGATCCGACGGGCGCGGAAAGCGAGGCGCACTTCAGCGCCAGTTGCCGGAAGAGCGGCTCCAGGGCGCGGCGCTCGCGCTCGGCCGAGAGGAAGCCGAGGCGGCGCATCCCGCGTATGGAGGCCAGCGCGCCGTTTTCGAGCACGCTCATATCCATCATCAGGCCCTGGAGCTTGCGGTCTTCCGGCACCAAGCCGATGCCTTGGCGCATGGCGGCGGCGGGAGACCGTGGCTTGATGGGAAGTCCCCGCAGGCGGATTTCTCCGGCGCGCACGCGATCGAGACCGAAGAGCGCGGCGCCGAGCTCGCTGCGGCCGGCGCCTACCAGACCCGCGATGCCGAGCACCTCGCCGGAGCGGAGATCGAAGGAGACGTTGCGGAGTTTGTGGGTGTTCAGGGCGGTTACGGATAGGAGTGGGGCGGGCCTCCCGGCCTGCCGTGTCCCTGGGCAGGCCGGGAGGCCTGCCCCACCGACCATCATGCGGATCAGCTCGTCGGGCGTAGCGTTGGGAACATCGAGCGTGCCGATGGTTTCGCCGTCGCGCAGCACGGTGGCGCGGTCGCAAACGCGGAAGATCTCATTCATCTTGTGAGAGACGTAGACGATGGAAACGCCGCTTTGCTTCAGTTCGCGGATCACCTGGAACAAGCGTTCGGCGGCGTCCTCGCCGAGCGAGCTGGTGGGCTCGTCCATCAGGACGACGCGGGCGCGCATGCTCAACGCCCGGGCGAGCGCGACCAACTGGGCTTGGCCAATCGGAAGCTCCGAGACCATCTCGCGTGCGCCGCGGCGCAAACCGACGCGGTCGAGGAAGGGGCGGCAGAAGGCGTCCACTTTGCGGAAATCGACCCAGGCCGCTTCGGGGAAACTCAGGTTGCCGACGACGATGTTCTCGCCGATGGTGAGATGGGGAAACAGGTCGAGCTCCTGATAGATGATGCCGATCCCCAGGCGCTGCGCTTCCAGCGGATTCCGAATGGATGCCGGTTTCCCATCGATCAGGATGCGGCCCGCGTCCGGCCGCACGGAGCCCGCTACGATCCTGGCCAACGTGCTCTTGCCGGCGCCGTTCTCGCCCACCAGGGCGTGGGCTTCACCCGCCGAGAGAGCGAGCGAGGCGTTCCTCAGCGCGTGAACGCCGCCGTAGCGTTTGCCGATTCCGTCGGCTCGAAGCAGGTCAGGCATCGGCCCGATCTTTTCCTTTTACAGCGCAAGTCAAACGCCGCACGGGTCTGGGGGCGCGCTGAAACGCTGAACTGAGAATGTTAGCAGCCTGCACGACGGTGGGTGATGCTGGCCCGGAAAAGGCCCAGTAAGATCCCGACAGCGGGGCTGCCAGCTTCGGGTCGGCGGCGGCCGCCACCGCCACGTGAGAATTGGCGACGGCCAGGCCTTGCGAGGGGTCGCAGCCACGCCAGCCGCCACCCGCCAGATACACCTCGGCCCAGGCGTGCATATAGGCCTGCTCCTGCAGGGCCGCTCCGCGCTCGTAGCCGCTCACGAAGCGCGCCGCGATTCTCATGGAGCGGCACGCCGCGCAGAAGAGCATGGTGAGGTCGCGGCACGACGCTTCCTTGGTCCGGAACGTGATTTCGGGCGGGTGCGGCGGTCCGTCGTCGCGGACCACGTGGCGGAACGTTTCGAACAGAGACCGGTTCAGCGCCGTCAGGAACACCAGGGTCTGCCAGCCGGTTCCTTCCGCCACCGACCGGGCCAATTCCCGCACTGGCCCGGATTCGTTCGATGTATCCAGACAGGGTCCGAGCGCGGAGCGCAACGGTTCCCGGTAGGCCAGCGGCAGGGCCGCCAGGCGCGGATCGGCCAGCCAGTTGGAAGCTTCCCCGCGAATACAGGATGACGTCCATCGGAAAATCCACGTCGGCCGCGCATAACCGCGTGGCATCGAACGCCAGCAGCCCCACCTTGAAGGCGTACAACATGGAATCGGAATGCGTCACCGGCCGGAGTCGCCGGACATCTGCCCGCCGATCAGCGAGTACGCGTTGAACTTGAGCTCCGCCCGATGGAGCGCGGCCCCGTCTTCTTCCGCCACCCGCCGCACTTGCTGCGCGTAGAGATTGACCGGTCGCCACGTAGATATCCCTTCCGCAGAGAACGTACGGCCGGAGATCCACGTGCCGGCCTTCGAAATGGTCGCCCACAATGGTGGGCACTCGCGACAGACCGAGAGTCGGCTGGGCGATGTAAACATGGCGACGTTATTGTTTGCGCCACAACCGCTTGCTTACGCGCGCGGCTCCGTACGGCGCCGATTCGAGCCGCGAACGTCAGAGAGCGAATGCGCAATTACTTATGACGTTCTGTTTAGTTCCTGGGATTGGCCTGGATCTTGGCCGCGAACTCCTCACGCTGCTCCCGCGTGGAATGCGGCCCCACCAGCATCCCGTACCCGCCGGACTCGTTGGCCGATTTGACCACCAGCAGGTCGAGATGCTCCAGCACGTAGCTTCGGTCGCTGTCCCTCCAGCAAAAATACGTGGGCACGTTGGGCAGAATCGGCTCGGCGCCTTCGTAGTAGCGGATCATGTCCGGGACGTAAGCGTAAACCACCTTATCGTCGGCCACGCCGTTGGCGGGGGCGTTGGCCAGCGCGACGCGCCCCGCCTGGTAGGCCGCCATCAGTCCGGAGACGCCCAGCAGCGAGTCTCTGGAGCAGCATGCGCTCGGCCGCGCGCTTGTAGCGCAGCAACTGGCCGTCCGACAGGGATTCGACGGTCTCCAGCAGAAGCCGGGCGTGCGGCCTGGGACGGCCGTCCTGTTCGAACATCTCGTCGTAATAGCCCTGCGTATCGTAAGACGAAAACTGCATAGGCCCGCTGCCAACACGCTTTCGATTTCATCCTGCCGCACTCTCCCGTCGAAGGGAAACCAATTAAACTGATGAGCCTGATTCGCTTTTTCAATCCGGCCGGGCGCGCCGCGCGATATCCTCTTTGTTGAACATGAACCGGCGCTGGATTCTCCTTGCGATGCTGGCCGCGCTCGCCGGCCTGCCGAATACGCTCGCCGCCCAGGAAGCCCAACTCGGCCCGCCCGACGTTCCCTACGAGCCATCGACGCCGGAGCAGACGCTCGCCATGCTGCGGCTGGCAGGCGTGACGCGCACAGACGTGGTTTACGACCTCGGCTGCGGCGATGGCCGGATCGTCATCGCCGCCGCGAAGAAGTTCGGCGCACGCGGCGTGGGCATCGATATCGACCCTCAGCGCATCCAGGAGTCCGTGGCGAACGCCCGGAAGGAGGGAGTCGCGCGACTGGTTCAGTTCCGCAACGAGGATCTGTTCCAATCGGACATCCACGAAGCCACGGTGGTGACCCTGTTTCTGTGGCCCTGGGTCAACCTGCAGCTTCGGCCGAAGCTCTTGCGGGACCTCAAGCCGGGCGCCCGCGTGGTATCCCATTATCACGACATGGGCGACTGGAAGCCGGACAAGGTAATCGAAGTGGGCGGCCACAAGCTCTATCTCTGGACGATCCCGGCCGCGGCTCCGGCCAAGTGAGGCCGGCCCTCACGCTGCGCCGGGCTTCGCGATATTCTCTTAGCAGGGTGCTGAACCACCCCTAAGATATATGGCCGCCGATGAACGCCGATGAACGCCGATGAACGCGGATTGGAAACAAAACAATTGCATTCTTCGAATCTGTGTTCATCGGCGTTCATCCGTGGCCAAGAAGTCTTTTTCAGAATCCTCTTAGTGGAGATCCGTCCATGAACTTCCGCTTGACTCTCTTTGCGATGCTGGCTGCGCTGCCTGGTTTACAGATTTCGGCCTCCGCCCAGAACCCACCGCTACGCGCTCCCGACGTGCGCTACGAACCATCGACCACGGAACAAACGCTCGCCATGCTGCGACTGGCGGGCGTCACGAAGAACGACGTGGTATACGACCTCGGCTGCGGCGACGGCCGGCTGGTCATCACCGCCGCCAAGGAGTTCGGGGCTCGCGGCGTAGGCATCGATATCGATCCCGTGCGCATCCGGGAGTCCGTGGTGAACGCTCAGCAAGCGGGAGTCACGCGCCTGGTCCAATTCCGCAATCAGGACTTGTACGAAGCCGACATCCACGATGCCACGGTGGTGATGCTGTACCTGTGGCCCGAGATCAATTTGAAACTCCGGCCGAAACTCTGGAAGGACCTCAAGCCCGGCACGCGCATCGTCTCCAACGCCCACGATATGGGCGACTGGAAGCCCGAGAAACAGATCAAAGCCGACGGGGCCAACATCTATTTGTGGACCATCACGATGGCGCTGAAGAAGGTACCCCAGAAATACCCGCTGTCACGCCACTTGATATGATGTTTGGTCCAATTGCGGGACGATGGTTGTGGCACGACTAGCGCGGCGGGAAGACGCCGCATAGGAGGAATCATGGCTTTCAAAGACTCGACGGCTACGTTGCTGATTGGGGTTTGCTCGTTGGCTTTATGCGCGGGCGCACTGGCCGCGCTGGAGGCACAGCAGGCGCCGGCGGCGCCTCAGGGGCAGCCTCCCGCCCCTGACGGGCGCGGCGGCGGGCGTGGGGGCGCCGGTGCCGGCCTCTTCACGGCGGCTGACGCGAACAAGGACGGGTTTGTCACTCGCGACGAGCTGAAGGCGGCCTTCGCCAAGTGGCTGGCCGACGGCGACACAGCACGGACGGGCTCGCTGACGCAGGATCAGCTTGCGTCCGCGTTGAATGCCGCGCTGCCTCAGCCCGTGGCGCCACCCGCCGGCGGCGGTGGCGGCGGCGGTCGGGGCGCTGTGCAGAACCAGACCCCGAACCCGGCCGATGTGGAGAAAATGATGGCCGCATTGCCCGACAAGGCGCCGGCCAAGCCGAAGCAGCCGCGTAAGGTGCTGGTGCTGGCCAAGGCCGCCGGCTTCGTTCATTCTTGCATCCCGCTCGCGGCGAAGACCGTCGAAGCGATCGGCGTCAAGACCGGCGCATGGTCGACCACGATTACCTACGATCCGGCCGCCATCACCGCGGAGAATCTGAAGCAGTACGACCTTGTGTTCCTGGACAATACCACGGGAGCCTTCCTGGACGATCCGAACAATCCGTCCGTGGGGGATGCCCGCAAGAAGGCGTTGCTCGAATTTGTGAGGTCCGGCAAGGGTCTGGCGGGCATTCACGCCGCGGGCGATTCCTATCATGAAACCGTCGGCGCGGCCCGCGGAGGCGCCGGAGCAGTTGCGGTTCCGCC
>OCTA010003888.1_pt1 | contig 13197 bp, 11 predicted proteins | sample 1538991 | NCBI WGS metagenome assembly OCTA01 (sample SAMEA3539302, study PRJEB22396) | soil metagenome | biome: tundra; feature: field; material: soil | place: USA | collected 2010-05 | depth 0.15 m
CGTTGCAAGACTTTCAAGCGCAGTACGGGATGACCGTCAACGGACAGGCCGACGATGCGACCAAAGCACAACTTCAACAAATTTACGGGGGCTGAGCGATGGCGGGCGAGGATGCCACAAGCGATGGAGGAATGGCGGCGCAACACGCGGCGGTCCCGTTAGGCCCCTACCGCGTCGCCCCGACCGACGGCACCGAGAGATTCAATGCCATCCGCATCCCGCTGGTCCCCGTGGCATGCTGGCGACTCGGCGATCCGGCTTTCGCCTTCGACTCGTCGTTCATCAGCCCGGTCTTCTCGCCGGAACTTGCGAAGCTCGCCGCCCTCGTCGCGGCCAACTCGGGATGCCCGGCATCGATCTTCGCGCACGCCGATCCGGTGGGATCCGATGACGTGAACAAGACGATCAGTGATCGCCGCGCGATCGCGATCTACGCCGCGCTCACTCGCCAGCCCGACAAATGGGAAGAACTCTATTCCGACGCCGTCGACGGGGACACTTGGGGCACGCGCGCCGTGCAGACGATGCTCGCGACATTGAAGGATGGGAGTTCAAGCCCTTACTACGAAGGCGCGATCGACGGCGTTCACGGACCGAACACGACAGACGCGACGAAACGCTTTCAGGGCGATGCCGGTCTGAACGCGGACGGGCAAGCCGGGCCCTCCACCCGCAAAGTGCTTTTCGGCGCCTACATGGATGCGGTCTGCGCCGATTCGTCGGGGGCTCGCTTCACTATGAAGCCGGAAGACTTCCTTGGTGGCGGCGCCGACCCGGGCGGGAAGATGGCCATGCAGGGATGCAGCCGCTTCAACCCGGTCGTGCTGCTGCCGAGTAGCGAGGAGGACTCGACGGGTGGCCCACGCAACGCGGACAACGCGCCTAATCGGCGTGTACTCATCTTCCTTTTTAGGCCACGTAAGACGGAGCCAGCGGAGTGGCCATGCCCGCGGGTCAAAGAGTCGGCGGCCGCCTGCAGCGGGCAGTTCTGGCCGGACGGTGAGCAGCGGCGAAAGAATGGCGAAGCGCTGAGGCTCTACAAGGACACACGCGACACGATGGCCTGTCGGTTCTACGACCGGTTCGCGCGGCGATCGCCTTGCGAGGGGAAGCCTGCGGGGCTCGTGCCGCTGAACTTGCGCCTCCTCGACGTCGATCGCAAGCCGGAGGAGGGCGTCCCCTGCATGCTGACGGTGGGATCGAAGACGTTCTCGCTGGTGACGGATCCGGACGGGCTCCTCCGCGTGCGTGTCCCTTCGGACGCGACGGCGGGCACCCTAGTGATCGGCGCGCAGACCATCGTCCTCGCGATCACGGCGCTCGGGGCGATCGACAGCGTCCTCGGGGTGCAACAGCGCCTGAACAACCTGGCCTACGACCTCGGCGGCGAGACCGGAGAGACGACACCGAAGACCGAAGCGGCGCTCAAGGAGTTCCAGGCCGACGCCGGCCTGGAGCCGACCGGGCAGATCGACGGTCCTACCTGCGCCGCGTTGAGAATGGCCTATGGCAGCTAGCGAGTGCGATCTCCAGGTCTGGATTGACGACCACGGGACGCTGACCCTCTTGACCAATGCCTGGGTCTACGTCCGGGAGGGCGGGACGCTCACCGTCGGCCGGGCCGATGCCCAGGGAGACATCTGGGGCTTCGGCGGCAGCGGCGACAAGACGCGGCCGGACAAGTACACGGGCTCGTTCCGCTCGCACCTCGACGCGCAGGTCGACGCCTTCTTCAGCAAAGGCGCCAAGCCGATCCCCGACGCGCAGGTCACCCCGTCGCTGCGGTCCACCAAGGTCGAGCTCCTCTCGCCCGCGAACAGCGGCAGCTTCTTCAGCTGCAGCGTGGGCCCCGGGGTCGGGGTGAACTCCATCCGCCGCGTGGCGGTCGGTCGCATCAAGCTGCCGCAGGTCATCATCGGCGTGACGAAGCCCGTGGAGCTGTCGCTGTGGCTCGCGCTGTTCGAGCCCCTCGACGAGCGCGCGCCCCCGCCGCGCGGCGCGTCGCCCGCGCCGGCGCCCGACGCCTATTACACCGAAGGTATCTCGCAGGGGCAGTCCTGGTTTGCCCAGGCGAACGCGTCGACGCTCGAGGACACAGCGTCCGCGGCGCCGTCCGATGCGGTGCGGCCGCGCACGCGAGGTCTGCGGATCGAGGGCTTCATCGACGCCGCCGCGACCGGGGCGACCCTGCGCCTGCTCCGAGGCGACACCGTCGTGAACCTCTTCCGGGACGGGTGGGACCCTGGGCATTCACCGCGCGTCACCGAAATCGCAGCAACCCTGCAGGCCGCAAGCGGCGACCGAAAGGCGTTCTCGGCCACGGTCTTCCTCGCCAACGCGCCAGCTGGCAGCGGCCCGACGCAAGACGTCGTGAGCGCGCTCGGCCCGATCCAGATCGTGGTCCTGTCGTCGGGCGGCATGACTCCGCCGATCGTCGGCGGGTTCGCGTCGCAATTGGTCGGCGCGCAGGTCGGGCTCATCGACGACTACCGCGCAGGCCCGGCGGGGACCGCAGCCGGTCCCGTCCCCTCCGAGAGCGACGAGGTGCAGATCGTCGACTACCTCGTCTCGCCGTCGACGGTGAGCAGCAACGACGAGAAGGACCACGCGCGGACTCGCCGCATGGTCCCCTACGACATCAAGGCCGAGCGAGCCGCCGACTTCGCGCTGCCGGCCCTCGCGGCGCGCATCACGCCCGCCCCGCAGCCGGCGCTCTCCGCGAAGGTCGTGCAGGTCGTCTCGCCGGAGATGCCGATGTGGATGGCCGAGCTGGAGCTCGTCGGGCTGTCCGGCGAAGACCTGGAAGACCTCCTGGTCCGGCGCGTCACGAGTGTCCCCGCCGGCACCGGGCAAATCCACATCGAGCTGGACTGGCACCTCGCCATCGAGTGGCTCGGACCGGACAAGGACGCCGCCGGAGCCGTCCAGCTCCCAGCGTTCGACATCGTTGAGCGCCAGACGTTCGAGATCAAACTCGACGGGAACAAAGAGCCTACGCAGAAAAAGCTCGCGGGGATCGATCCCTCGACTGGGCAGATCGCAGGCGCGCTGACGCCCACGCCGTCGCAGGTCGGGCTCCCCGTGACACCGCGGCGACTCCCTACGCTCACCCTGTTCCGGAACGGTAGCGGCCCCACGCGGTCCTGGGGACGCCACCCGGGCTCGAGCATCGCGAGTACGATCCTCGAGTGGCAGCCAGCGTTCGCAAACGCCGGGCAGGCCGTCATTCGCGGCGGCGACGGCCGCCTGGCGCTGACGAAACTCTCTATCGACGGGGCGCCGGTGGACGTCGGCGTCGTCTTCCCGCGCCCCAAAACGCCCGCTCCCGCCGACGCGCACAACCCTCGGCCGGCCGCGCCCGACGCCCCCTTCGGATACGTGCCCCGCTTTCGCGTGCGCGGACTCAACCCGACCCCCGCGGCGCTCGATACGATCGTCGACGCGGTCGTCGAGCACGTGTTCCGCAGCCACGCCGCGACGTCGGCCTGGCTCGACTTCCTCCCGCTCACGCTCTGGCAGCAGACGGCGCGGCTGCTCCTCAGCCATGAGTCCGGAAAACAGCAATTCGCCAAACACTCGTTTGTCGGCGTGCAACGATTCGGGGCCAACGTCTGGTACGGCAAAGAGAAGAACATGCCCGTCTTTGGGCCTCCGCACGGATACGGCCTCGGGCAGATCGATCCTCCGGGAAACCCGGAGCAGGTGTGGAGCTTCCTCGAGAACCTCCGTGAGGCCGCCAAGCGGTTCATGGTCGATAAAGGTCACCTCGCGATGACTACGCTCGGCGGCCACGGCCAGTTCGCGCAGCTGCACCCGGTGCTCAGCCGGCGGAGCAAGGCGGTCTTCCATCGCCAATGTGTTCGCCTCTACAACGGCGGCACGGAGTTTCGCTGGGACGCGGCGCACAGCGACTGGGTCATTCACCCAAGCGTCTTGACGGAGCCGAACATCTATTACCCGGACAACGTCCTCCAGGGTCAACTCGTGGGGAGCCGGGTACCGTACCAGGACCTCCTCGCCCACCCGACCACGCCCGGGCGGTTGAGGACGCCGCCTGGTGGCCCGCCCCTGGCCTTCATCGCGTTCTTGCCGGCCCACTACCCTCAGGGCATATAGAGACCGGGTGCCTCTCCGAGCCCGTCGGATCTCCGGGTGCTGGGTCGGCGCGGCCATCGTCGCGACGGCGTGCGCACGTCCGGCGCCGGCGGCAAGCGACGCCCAGGTGCCGGTCAGCGACCCTCGCGCGGCGCTCGCCGCGATCGACGCGGGTCTCGAAGGCGCGAGCGCGACCGCCTTGGCCCCCCTGCCGAAGGCGGTCTCGCGCGCCGTCCCGCTCGCCCCGGCATCGCCGCCGCGGGTCGCAATCGAGCAGGTGGCGATCGACGGCCAGAGCGTGTGCGCGCTCGCGAGCGACGGCGCGGTGTGGTGCTGGGGCGTCAACGACCTCGGGCGCGAGCAGGCGGCCTGCGGGCCCCACTGCGACCGGCCGACGCGCGTGCCCCTGCCGGGCCCCGCCGTTCAGGTGGAGGTGGGAGTCCGCGGCGACTGCGCGCTCCTCGCGACTCATCGGCGCGTGTGCTGGGGCGGAAACTTCAACCCCTCGATGCGGGAAGAGGCGAATACGCGCTTCGTGCGTCTCCTGCGCGGCGATCCCACATCGTGCGGAATCGCCGAAGGGGGGAGGATCCTTTGCAAAGGAGATAACTACATGGGAAGGCTCGGATTCCCGAACCACCGAGCGACGGAGTCGCCGATGCCGAAGGCGCGGTGGATCCCGGGGCTCGACCACGCGCGTGACGGCTTCGTGGGCTGGTCCTTCGGCTGCGCAGTCCTCGACGGCGGCGGCCTCCGCTGCTGGGGAAACGGCACTGGCTGCGCGGGTCCTGTCGCGATGGAGACGGGGGGTCGGCTGGTCTCGGTGGGCGGCGGCGGCGCGCTCTGGTGCTTCGTCCGCGACGACGGCACGGTCGGTGGCTTAGGGGAGCCCTGGGAGATGGGCCATCCCGTCGAACCGTTCTGCCATGGCATTGACATCGACGACGCCGAGAAGGTCCTGAACCCCATGCCGGCCGCGGGCGCGACCCAGGTCGCCTGCTACTCGAACGTCGGCGACACGTGCGCGTCTTGCTCGGGGTGCATCGTCATGCGCGCGGGCGGCGTCACCTGCTGGAACGAACCGACGCCTGGAGATGTGCCTCGGAAGGTCGACGTGCCTCTCGCTGAGGCGGCCACGAGCGTCGTGATGGGGGACGGCGTGTCGTGCGCGATCAGCGTGACTCACCGGCTCTATTGCTGGGGAGATAACTCCATGGGGGCAATCGGGATCGGGAGCGCGAGTCCGGAGCGCGATCATGCACCGGTCGAGCCGGCCTGGCCGTGAAAATGATGCGGTCGATACCTTCGGCGGAGACTTCAGGTGTCGTCCGTGTCATCCGCGAGCAGCGCGTCGGCGAGATCTTCGACGTCGCAATTGTCCTCGACCGCGTCGAGCACACGCGCAAGCTGGTCGATCTCGGGCGACAACATCTTGAACGTCTCGTGACCGAAATCCTCCCGCCTGTCGCCGCGCCGACGCGCGTGGCTCCGTTCAGTCATGCCCGCGCTTCGAGCTGATCGGGAGCGCGAGTCAGGTCTTCCAGCCCTGCGCCAACGCTTCTTGAGCGTCGGTTCTCGCACGAACGAATTGCGCTTCGAAATAGGTAGGATCGAAATAGAGGTAGCTCAGAAGCTCGCCGTTGCCCTCGCTCGCGCCGGGCAGCACCCAGTCGATCACGCTGAAGATGTCGGGGTGGAAGAATTGCTTGTTGGCGTCGTGTGTCTCGAGCGCGATCTTGCTGAGCGCACCATTCTCGGGCGAGACGACCATGAAGGGGATGCTGCGGTAGGGCGTCCCGCTGGGTGACTGGGCCGGGCCCCTTGCGGTCTGCGCATTGACCTGCTTCAAGCGTCGCAAGTCTTCGATCATGCCGTCACCGAGAAGGGCGTGAATCGACTGCGCGGCCACGTCAGGCACGGTGGGCTGCTCGGCAGCTCGCTTCGGCGCGGGCGGATACTCCGCCGCGTAGCTCGAGACGATGATCAGTCGAGTGGCCCCGAGATCGATGGCGGGCTTGATCGGGGTGTTCAGGCGAACCCCTCCGTCGATGTACCAGCCGTGGGCGTTCGGCGGATGCGTGACTTCGACGGCAGGAAAGAGAACGGGCACCGCGGCCGAGGCAAGGACGTGCTCGGGTAGCAACTCGCCGGTAGCCACGAAGTCAATCGATCCACCAACGTCGAAGGGCGGCTTGGGCGCGTCTGGCCCCATGAAGAACAGGCGGCTTCGTCCGCCCGAGCCATCCTGAGGGCAGAGAGTCGCGACCACGCCGACGCCCCGGACGTTTCCGTCCCCGACATTCGCGGTGATCTTCGCCGGATCCATGATCCGCGCCGCCGTCTGCTTCAGCGGTGACGTGTTCAGAAGACCGTGGGGACTCTGGCCTCGCAGGCGCGTCGTGATGGGGTCGGCCGACAGAATGGCGAACACGTCATCGCGATGGATCGTCTTCCACACGGCCTCGACTTCGGCACCGACCGCGTCGAGCGGACGACCCTTGCTCGCTCCCTGGGCCCACAGGACCGCATTGATCGCTCCTGCGCTCGTGCCGAGAATGATCGTCGATTCGAGGTTCGGGAGTATCCGCGGCAAGATCGCGGTCAAGGCCGCCGCTTCGTAGGCCCCACGCGCTACGGCCCCTGCAATGACGACGACCGTGAGCCCGCCCGCACCGCTTGCGTCCGTCATCCTCCACCTCTCCTTTCCGCCTACCTTGGCATGGTCGAACGGCGCCATCAGCAATTCTTTCCGCCCTCTCGTGCGTCGAAGCAGCGCGGGGCGCCGATCGCGCGATGATGACTCGCCGAAAAGTCGTCACGGGCGCCGCGCGCGGGGAGACTCGTGTCGCATGGTTGGAGCCGGTCCGCATCAGCCGACGAACGGCTGGCGGTGGGGCCCCGGCCGGGATATTCGCCCCGCCCCGCCCGTTTTTCGCCAGGTTTCCGCCCCCCGTGTGGCGCGCCCCTTTCAATATATGGGCATGTAGGTATTATCTACGTAGATGTTATCATTGAATAATCCACGATCTGCGGGGTCATTCAAAAAGTGAATAAAAGTTCTGCTTGGTTTGAATTCTGCGCAGAGGCCTCCAATCCGAAGCCTCCCGGCATTTACTCCCTGCGGTAATTCGCCGCGATCTTCGCGAACGGATAGAAACCGTCAGCGGTAGGGGTCCCCCAAGGCTCTACGCTGCCTAGAGCATTCTGGCGTTCATGACGGTCGTGCCGCGGTCATTGCTGAAACGCGTGCGCTTCGAGGGTCGCTCGGCAGCTGGGTCCGTAGACAGTAAGCGCGATAGCGACCTACCGTACGTCGGTTCTACCCCGTACGGCGGAACCGGCCAGTATCCGCCAGACCCGTCGGACGCCCCGAGGACCGTTCGGATCCGCGTACGTCAATCTTCGTCGCCGTCGTCCTCGTCCGCGAGCAGGCCGTCAACGAGATCCTCGACGTCGCGCTTGTCCTCGATCGCGTCGAGGACGCGCGCCAGCTGATCGGCTTCATGCCACGCGATGTTGAACGGCTCGTACGAGAGTTCTTCGAGGCGGTCGCCACCGGGCAAACTCGCAAGGATCCGAAGCAGCAGCGTCGGATACTCGTCCTCGCCGCGGTCGTAGTTCGGCAGCCAGCTCTGAAGCTCGTCGATGATGTCTTCGATTCTCTTGCGCGTCATGTTCGAGAAGCTCCTTGCCGGACGGTCCCTGGATGCGATGGTGAAGTGGTGTCGCCGCCTCGGCATCAGCCGGTTCCGCGGAGCAGCCCGGACGCCGCGTTGTTCGCGTACCGGTTGGCATGCCGGACGTAGCGGATCGCCGATTCCGCCCTCTTGTGGCCCGTCTGCGTCATGATCTGCTCGATGTTCCGCCCCGCTTCGGCGGCTGACGTGCAGAAGCCCGATCGCAAGCTGTGCGAGCCGAACTCTGTCGAACCGGCGAGCGTCAGGCCGGCGCGCTCGATCCGACGCCGCAGCATCCGGCGAACGTCCTGGACCGTCAGCCGGTCACCCACGCGGCCGTGACGATCGATCGCGCGAAAGAGCGGACCGTCGACGATGCAGGCCGCCTCGATCCACGCTCGCACTGCCCGAGCTGCGCAGAGGCGGTTCTCGAGCTGCGCGGGGACCGCGACCACGACGCCCTGGCCGGTCTGATCGGTCTTGCTTCGACGGAGCCTCAGGTCGACGCCCTGGTCGGTGAACGTCGCATCCTCGACGTCGAGCGCGACGACGTTGCTCGCCCGGCAGGCGCTCAGAAAGCCAAGGAGTACGATCGCCCGATCGCGCACGTCGATGAGGGACCCCCCGAGGGGCTCACAGACCCGGGTGACGAGGCTCTCTACAAGAGGCCTCTTCTGGTTCTTGGGCGCCGTGCCGAGCTTGCGGCGAAGCGACTCCAGGACCTCAAGCAGGACGGGGTGGCGCGAGTTGTACGACTGGCCTGCGATTCGGTGCGCGTACGCGATGGCTGAGGCTGAGCGCTGGATCTTCGAGACGCTCTTCGGGGCGGGTGGAGCACCAAGTTCGGCGAGGAAGTTCGCGACGTCGTGAGGGTCAGCGGGAAGGTCACGCCGGCCGTTCCGCGCGCACCAGGAGGAAAACTGGCGCCAGTCCGACGCGTAGGCCGCCAGGGTGCTCGGCGCGCGCGCGTGACGAAGGGCCTCCTGCGCCGAGGGATCGAGCCTCGTCCAGTCGATGACCGGGGGCGAGAGGACGACACCGCCAGCGAGTCGACGCGCGTCGAGGTTCTCTACGGCGCTCGAGAACACCGTCAACGACGGCGTGGACTCCATGGATACGACATCTGACGACATGCGAACTATTGACGACTTTCTGACGAAGCAGAATGGCGCTTATGCAACATCAGACCTTTTCCAGCCCCAGCCCTATACCCCTGACGAGTGTCCGTATCATGGGCATCGGACGGTGAAGCCGTCGCCGAGAGCGGCGGACCAAGAATGAGGGGAGTGGGCATCTCGGGACCGCGTCGATTTCTCGTCGGTCTCGTCGTCGCCTTCGTCCTCATCTTCGAGGTCCGAACGCCGTTCATCGCGTTCGTCGAGCTCGTCCGCAAGGCTTTCAACGTCCTCGCGCGCCCAGGCGAAGGCCTGGCCGACGCGGGCGACCCCAAGTTCGTCGGCCATTTCGCGTGCGTCGGCCTCGGAAATGCTCAGTGCCGCAGCGACCTCCCGGGTCGAAACGACGTTCGTCTCGGAAAACAGCTCGTCGATGAGATCCATAGTTTCCAAAGAATGGCAACGAGCGCGCGCTGGTGCAAGCGCGTTGTTAGGCATACCTGCGGCAAGATGCGTTACGAGTCGGCGCCGACGTGCGTTGAGTACGCGTCCGAACAGCTGGAACGCTTGTCTCAGCTACATCGAATTCAAACCTAACAACAGGCGAATCAAATCGCGGGATGCTCCGAAAACCCGCACGCGCCTCGAAACCGCGTCACGGAAACCGGAAAACCTATCCAAAAACCCCAAAACGTCTCCGGTAAAACCTCGAAAACCCCCTCCGGGTCGCCCCGAAGAGCCACCATCCGCGGCCATCGGAATGCGAAAAAACCAATGAAAACGGAGTTCTGCGCAGATACGGCGCCATTTGCGCGCGGTTCGGGTGTTTTCACCGGCTTTGGATCCCCCCAGCGGGGGCAGAGCGGAAACCGGGCTAGGCACGCCAAGAATCCCGGCCAGCGGCTCTAGTCACCGGCGGCGCCGCCACCTTCCCTGAACTCGCAACGCCAATCTCTAGGCGTCGAGCAAGCAAGTATCGCAGAGCCATTTCCTTTTGAACAACGTCAATACTGCAATCCGATCGCAGCGAGCGCACGGGCCACGGTGGCGACGCTTGGGAGTGCGTTCGGACCTCTTGCGCTTCGGCGCCACGCTTTGCGTCGCTTTCGCAATCTTCGCGTAGAGGCGCTCTCGCGCCTCCTCATCACGCGGCTGCTTCGGATCGAGTGCAAGATGAAGGTCGACGAGTTCGTCGAGGCTCAGCCCGACCTCGACCCGAAGTATCCGGTCTCGGATATGCCAGAACTCCTTCGGGCGCGTGGCGCCGAACTTTGCCTTGCGAGCTTCGATTCGACGGCGGGTATCGTGTAGATCATCCAAAGAGGGCGGGTCGGACGCCTTCAAGGGTCGAAGCTTTGGCCGAGCCGCCCCGCTCGGAGTCTGGCCAGCCCCGGTGGGCTGCGGAGGCGCGGCTTCCAGTCGCCTTCGGGTCTTGCGACTCGTTGGGCCCCCGATATCGAGACTCGACTGCCAGTTGAACTCGTCGACTCGCAGGCGCTCCAGGACGTCGGTCGTCTGGGCTTCGCGGTCGCAGAACCCCAATGCCTTCTGGGTGCGTTCGCGCAGTTCGCGGCAATAGTCACGTCGTTCGTCGAAGAGCGGATGCCTCGGCGTCAGCAAGAATCCGAGACCCACCAGAACACCAAGCCCGCCGCGCCCGTCCAATATTCGAGGGCCAGCCTTCGCATCGAAGAGCCTGTCCCATTCGTTGAAGAGCTTCGCGAGAACGTCCCGGCGGACAGCGTTGGCCGCGCAGAACGCCTCAAGATCCCGCCGGAAAAACGCGGCAACGAGCTGGAAACGGATGACCGAAGTGTCCGAGTTTCGTCGCAAGGTTCCCTGGCGAGACTGTGCTCGACTCTTGGACGCGACGCGAGCCGATTTCCTTCAACGCGTCGCAAAGAGAAGCCATGCAAGACGAATCCACCCACGTCACCGACCTCATCTCCATCGCCGACGCAGCCCACACGGCCTCAGTCGGGGCATCGACGATCTATCGGTGGTGCGCCGCCGGCAGGCTCGCGCTGTACAAGCGCGGATGTCGCGCGTTCGTGCGGCGGACGGACCTCGCACGGGTTCTCACCCCGCGATGCGTACGGCCCGGCATCGGCGACGCGAAACTGAACGCTGACTAACGCTTGGCGGAGCCTTCGACCGGCTGACTCTTGCCGGAGAACCGGTCGAAGGTCCTTAGGATAATTCCATGGGTAAGGTATCACGAATTGAGAATCAAGGCGAGGCGCACGGCGCTAATCGGAGACGGGCGCCCACGGTTTATCGTTCCACTGCGGCGACGCCACGTACGGACCCAGCGATCGGGCCGTTTGGCCACGACGGATACGACGAAGAGGCGCATCTGCGGCAGCTCGACGCGGAGGCGTACGAAGATCGGCTACAAGAGGCCGCAGCGCGCGCCGAGGCTGGAGAAGACCTGCCTCAGCGGAGAACAGAACTAACCGAGGGCGCACCACGCAAAGAACGACGCCAGACGCAGCCTCCGGTTCGACCATTGGCGAAGGTGGGCGTGACCGACCAACACGTCTATACTTTTGATCCAAGAAATGCGGCTCGCACGGTTTGCTTCACGGAATACAAAGACGCGAACGGCAATGTGAAAAAGCGGCGAATCGGTCTCAAAAAGCTGGAGGTGGCTGAATTAGTTCGCAAGTTGGGTGCGCCCGGTACGGCATGGCACGGCATCCTCAGGTACAACGAATTCGACAGGCGGATCTACGCAACTCGACCGCCTTTCCGTATGTCGGCGGAAGCCGGCACGGGAAGGCTCTCCGACGAGGACATTACTGCAGTCCGGGTATGGCTCGAAGTTAAGGAGAACAGTACCGGCAAGAAGGAGGACATCGCGTCCGCCTTACATCTGCAGGCCGACGGATGTGCTTACCACCCCATCCGTGATTGGCTCAACTCGCTCAAGCGGGGGACGACGCGACATTTGGACACGTTGGCGGCGGAGCTCTTCGGCGACGACCGTCCCATCGCTCAGAAATATCTGCGGAAGCAGATGATCGCGTCCGTGGCCCGTATCTTTGAACCAGGCGCCAAGGTCGACACGGTGTTGGTTCTCGTCGGACCTGACGGAGGCGAGAAGAAGTCCACCGTCATCGAGCGTCTCTATTGTGTGCCTGGTTGCAACGTCTTCCGCTCAGATTTGCCCGACATTCGCGACAACCAGAAGGTGGGACAGGCCCTCGACGGAGTCTGGGTCGTCGAGATTGCGGAGCTTGCCTGTGTGAGAAAGGCGGACGTGGAAACCGTCAAGAGCTTTCTCACGCGTCGAGACGAACGCTATTCGCCGAAGTGGGTGAAGGGCGAGGTCACTAATCCCAGGCAATGCATATTTTGGGCGACGACGAATACGGAAGGGTTTCTGCATCCGCACGACACGGCGTTCAGGCGACGATTTTGGCCGATTCACATGAAAAAGCGCGTCGACTTCGAAAAGCTCGAACTCATCCGCGAAGAGGTTTGGGCGGAAGCGGTTGCTGCGTTTCGTGCGCAAGAGACGTGGTGGTTCGAGAACGAGGCTGAGTCGGATGGTGGCCGCAAAGACAACCTGGCAGACGACCCTTGGAGCGACGCCATCTTGGCGCACATTCGGTCCCTTCCGCCTCCGAAACGTGGCCAGACGAGCCGGTTTGTCCTGACGGCTGAACTCTGCTGGGCGCTGACCGGGAGGGCCGGGGGTGTCCCTACCGATGCGGAGTACAAGAGCGTGACCCAAGTCATGAGAACGCTGGGCTGCCGACCTGGAAACAGGAAGGGACGGGGTTGGATCATCCCAACGCTATCCGCAATGGCCGGGCCGGCGCAGATCGTTAGCATTGAGGTTCGCCGCCAGCAGGAGGCCCGCGACGAAACCGCGCAAGGCTGTCAAGGTCCGAGGGCCAAGAAGCCTCAACGTGTTGAGTAGAGGTCGGTGTTGCAGTCTCGTGTTGAGGCTATGTGCCTGAGATCCCTTTCCCTTTGGGTTCTCAACACCCTCAACATCGAAGAGTAAAAGGTTGGAGAGTTGATAGAGAGGACGGGATGGTGAAGGAAAAGGAGAAATGGCGAACTGCCGTTGAGGGCGTTGACGCGGGGGAGGCGGAGCAGTGTGCCAAGAAACGTACCGCCCACGTCGCCAGGTACTCGGGTCCCGCTCCGACGCGCCGCCCATCGCGTGGGAGCAGTCTTTCCGGGCGTCGGACAGCCCTCCGTCTTCCTCCAAGCCGTGCAGGGAGCCGCATCGGCGCGGTGGCCCGTCGAGCGACGCGCTTGGCCACCGGCGGCGCCGTCGCCAGGCTTCGGTCGGG
>OCTA010003890.1_pt1 | contig 13191 bp, 11 predicted proteins | sample 1538991 | NCBI WGS metagenome assembly OCTA01 (sample SAMEA3539302, study PRJEB22396) | soil metagenome | biome: tundra; feature: field; material: soil | place: USA | collected 2010-05 | depth 0.15 m
TGCTGGGACTGGTGGTGGCGTTGATCGGGCTGCTGAATGCCGCCTTCGGACTCACTTCCTTCGCGCGCTTCCTGCTGACCGTGCTGCTGGTGGGAGCGGGCGCGGCCATGCTGCAGGTCTCTGGCAATCCCATCATGCGGGATGTCTCCGATGAAGGGAAATACGCGCGCAACCTTTCGCTGGCGCAGTTTGTGAAGGCCATCGGATCGCTATCGGGGCCTATGATTCCGGTGTTGGCGGCGAAATATTTCGGCGCGAGTTGGGCGGTGATTTTCCCCATCTATGCGGTCGCCCTGGTGGTGGCAGTAGTGGCCGTGGCGGGCTTGCGCGTCGAGGAGAAGAAGAGCGAGCATCACGCAGCCACCCTTCGCTCCTGTCTGGCGCTGCTGTCGAACGGCTACGTGTTGATGATGGTGGCCGCGATTTTCTTTTATGTGGGCGCGGAAGTAAGTGTGAGCGCCGGCATTCCGCTGTACCTGAAAGAGCGCTTCGATATCGACATTAATAAGGTGGGACTGCTGGGCACGGGGCTGTTCTTCACCGCTCTCACTATCGGTCGCTTCTCCGGCGGTGTGATATTGAATTGGATCGCGCCACGGAAATTCTTCCTGGTTACATGCGGAGTCTCGGCGGTTGCGCTATTGGGCTTGTTCGTTCCGGACCGTACGCTCGCAGTGGCCAGCTTCTTCGTGGCGGGACTCGGGTTTGCGAACATCTTCCCGCTGGTCTTCGCGATCGCGGTGGAGGCCATGCCGGAGCACACCAACGAACTGTCGGGCCTGATGGTGACGGCGATTCTGGGCGGGGCTTGTCTGCCGCCGCTGATGGGATTGGTGGCCGATCACAGCTCGGTACAGCTTAGCTTTCTGGTGCCTCTCGCCGCCATCTTATACATCACCTGGACGGCGCTGGCCAACCGCACCGCCGCGCACGCGTAAACAAACATGCAGCAATCGAACAACGACAATCGCATCGTCATGACACTGGATGCGGGCGGCACTAACTTCGTGTTCTCGGCGATGCAGGCAAACCGTCCGGTAGTCGAAAGCTTCGCGCTGCCGGCGAACGCGGACAACCTCGATCGGTCTCTCGCCAACATCGTGGCAGGCTTCCGCAGAGTGCAGGAGCAACTGCCCGCGCCGCCGGTGGCCATCAGCTTCGCCTTCCCAGGCCCGGCGGATTACTTTGCCGGCATCATCGTGGGCCCGGGCAATCTGCCCGCCTACCGCGACGTGCCGCTGGGGCCGATGCTCGAAGACCGGTTCGGCCTGCCCACCTTCATCAACAACGATGGCGACCTGTTCACTTACGGCGAGGCGGCGGCTGGGTTCCTGCCCTATGTCAACGGCCTGCTCGAAAAGGCTGGCAGCCCGAAGCGCTATCGCAACCTGTTCGGCGTGACGCTGGGCACCGGATTCGGCGGCGGCATCGTGCGCGACGGCGCATTATTCATCGGCGATAACTCGGTGGCCGGCGAGATCTGGCTGGCGCGCCACAAATTGGAGCGCGACACGAACGCCGAAGAGGGCGCATCGATTCGCGGCGTGCGGCGGGTATACGCAGCGGAAGCGGGACTGCGTCTGGAGGATGCGCCGGAGCCGAAGGCGATCTACGAAATCGCCGAAGGGCGCGCGGCGGGAAATCGCGCGGCGGCACAGGAAGCCTTTCGCCGCATGGGGGAAGTGGCGGGCGACGCTATCGCGCAGGCGGTCACGCTGCTCGACGGCTTGGTGGTGATTGGGGGCGGCATCGCCGGCGCGCAACGCCAGTTCCTGCCGGCGATCGTCGACGAAATGAACGGCACGTATCAGGCGCCCAGTGGAGAACGGTTTCCGCGGCTGGGGCAACGCGCGTTTAACCTGGAAGACCCGCCGCAATTGGAGGCGTTCCTCAAGGGCGAAACGAAGGAACTGACGGTCCCCGGCTGTTCGCGCAAAGTGAAATTCGATAGCTTGCAGCGCACCGGGGTGGGCATCTCGCGGCTGGGGACCAGCGAGGCCACCGCCATCGGCGCGTCTGCCTTCGCGCTGAGGAGTCTCGACGAAAGAGCTTGACTATGCGAAATATTATTCTATTTGCACTTATGGCGTTCCCTACACTCCACGGACAGCAGTATACGCTGGGCGTCGGTGTGTATCCCGGCGATCCCAGGGAAAACTTCGCGCCGGCAACTCACTTGGATAAGACGACCTATCGCAACCTGGCATTGCATCGGCCGGCGTACCAATCGAGCAGTTACGACTACAATCTGACGGCGCAGTTGATCACCGATGGCATTAAGGACACGAAAGTACCGCGCTGGGTGGCCGTCTCCTCGAGCGAGCAAGGCGTACTTAAAAAGAACGAGCGCGAATGGTTGTTGGATCACAACTGGCTGACGGGCGTGAGCCTGAAGGGCACGGGCGGATGGGTGCGGGTCGAGTTAGCCGGCGGCGAGGGTCCGCTTGAGGTGGATCGGGTGGACATCGACGCGCGCGTGCGAGTAGGACAGGCCTCTGGCCTGTCCCCCGGCTGGACCGCAGTAGTCTCCGGCTCGGACGACGGGCAGGCTTGGAAGGAACTGGGCCGCGCGGTGGGCGCGGACCGTCCGGCGCGCGAATTCAAGCCATCTATAGCGCTGGCTGCGCCGTCGCATAGCCGCTTCTATCGCGTGGCGCTCGACGCGCCCAGTGCGACGGGCTGGCTAGTGGGCGAAGTGGCTTTGTTCGATCAAAATCGTCGCATGGAGGCGGGTGGGCCTTATTACTTCACCAGCGCCTGGAAGAGTGCCGGAACCGGCGAAGAATGGGTGTATGTCGATCTGGGCGCGGCGTGCACGTTTGATCGGGTGACCCTTGATTGGATCCGCGGCGGGGACGGCGTGCTTCAGGTTTCGGACGATGCGGCAAATTGGAAGACGCTGCGGCCCGTTGCCGACGACATGAAACTGGCCAGCCCGGCCAAAGGCCGTTACGTGCGCCTGCTGTTGAGCAAAGCCGCTTCGCCCGAGGGTTACATCCTCAGCGAGATGGAAGTACATGGCCGTGGCGGACCTCTGGTCGAGCCGAAGGCAGCGCCCCACATGCGGGCCGATGGCCGTCTGGACCTGGCGGGCGGCGGGTGGCGCATCCAGCGCGATTCGCTGGTGAGTGCCGATGGTGCGGCTCTCTCGAAGGCGGGCTACCACGATGCGGACTGGCTTGTCGCCACTGTCCCCGGCACCGTACTTACCAGTTACTACAATGCCGGCGCGTTGCCCGATCCGAACTACGGCGATAACCAACTCGCGATTTCGGATTCGTTCTTCTACGCGGATTTCTGGTATCGCAACGAGTTTGCCATTCCGCCGGTTGCGCCCGGTAAGCACGTATGGCTCAACTTCGACGGCGTCAACTGGAAAGCGGATGTCTTCCTTAATGGCGAGAAACTGGGGCGCATTGAAGGCGGATTCATGCGCGGCCGGTTCGATATCACTAGCCGCGTGCATGCCGGACAGAGGAACGCGCTGGCCGTGCTGGTGGAGAAGAATGCCACGCCCGGCAGCGTCAAGGAGAAGACCTTCGACAATCCCGACAAGAACGGTGGCGCGCTGGGCGCGGATAACCCGACCTATCATGCGTCTATTGGTTGGGACTGGATTCCCACGATCCGCGGACGGGACACGGGTATCTGGAACAATGTGTATCTGACCACCACGGGGCCGGTCACTATCGAAGATCCGTTCGTCAATAGCAGCGTAGGCCAGGGCGCGGATGTCAGTATTGAAGCGACTCTGCGGAACCACGAGTCAGAGCCAGTTACAGGGACCCTACACGGCCACTTCGGCGAGATGGCCTTCGACGAACCCGTGAACCTGGAACCTTCCGGCAGCCAGACTGTCAAGCACGCACTGCATCTGACCAATCCCAAGCTCTGGTGGCCGAACGGCTACGGCGACCCGAACCTGTACGCAGTGAGTCTGCAGTTTGAAACCGCGAACCACGGTGTCTCGGACGCGAAATCCTTCCAGGCCGGCATCCGCCAATTCACTTACAGTGAAGACGGCGGCGCGCTGAAGATTTGGATCAACGGGCGGCGCTTCGTGCCGCTGGGCGGCAACTGGGGCTTCAGTGAATCCATGCTGCGCTACCGCGCGCGCGAATACGACGCGGCCGTGCGCTACCACCGCGACATGCATTTCACGATGATCCGCAACTGGGTGGGGCAGATCGGCGAAGACGCATTCTATGAGGCCTGCGACCGGCACGGCATCGTGGTGTGGCAGGACTTCTGGCTGGCCAATCCGGCCGACGGCCCCGACCCGGACGATAACGATCTGTTCATGCGCAACGTGAAGGACACCGTGCTGCGCATTCGCAGCCATCCTTCGATCGGCCTCTATTGCGGGCGCAACGAAGGCCAGCCGCCGCCGCCGCTCGAGGCAGGCATGCGCCAAGTGCTGGCGGAATTGCACCCGGGGCTGCACTATATTCCCAGCTCGGCGGACGACACGGTCAGCGGACACGGACCCTACGGCGTAATGCCGCTGAAATTCTATTTCGCGCAGCGCGCCACGCCCAAGCTGCATAGCGAACTGGGCATGCCGAACATCGTGAGCATGGATAGCCTGCGCGCCATGATGCCCGAATCGGCCATGTGGCCGCAGGGGCGCATGTGGGGCCTGCACGACTTCTCGCTCAATGGTGCGCAACGCGGCGCCGCCTTCCGCGAGCGCATCGATAAGAGCTACGGCGGCGCGGACAATGCGGCGGACTGGGTGCGGCTCGCGCAATACGTCAACTATGAAGGCTATCGCGCCATGTACGAAGCGCAGAGCAAAAATCGCATGGGCCTGTTGATCTGGATGAGTCATCCTACCTGGCCGTCGTTCGTCTGGCAGACCTATGACTATTACCTGGAGCCGACCGCCGCTTACTTCGGCGCTAAGAAGGCGTGCGAGCCGTTGCACATTCAGTGGAATCCGGTGACAGACAACGTCGAAGTAGTGAACTACAGCGGCGGCGATCAGCGCGGACTTACGGCGAGAGTTCAACTGCTGAACATGGATGGCGCGGTGAAATGGGATAGCTCGGTGAGCGTGGATAGCAGCGAAGACAGCGTGGTTTCGCCCATCCATATCGAATATCCGGACGCGCTGACACCGGTGCATTTTATCCGGCTGAAGCTCACGCGCGGCGGCGAGACCGTCTCCGGGAATTTCTATTGGCGGGGCCTGGAGGAATACAATTACCGGGCCCTGCGCGATTTGCCGAAGGTGAAGCTCGAAGCCGTCACGCACGCCGAGCGGCAAGGCGCCCGCTGGCTGTTGACCACCACCTTGCACAATCCCGCAAAGACGCCCGCGCTGATGGTGAAGCTGAAGGCGGTGCGCGCCAACAGCGGCGACCGGATTCTGCCGGCGATCTATAGCGACAATTACATCGCGCTGATGCCGGGCGAACAGCGCACCATCCGCACGGAACTGGAAGACGCGGACACGCGGGGAGAAAGACCGAAGATCGCGATTGACTGACCGGCAGGTACCCCCTTGCCGCCGGCGGCAAAAAACGGCATACTCCGGTTATGCGGAAAATTGTAGGTGCGAGCGCCGCCTTGTTCTTGGCCACGCTCGCGGTTTGTGCGACTGGAGCCGATCTGCTCACGCCCATCGGGCGTTGGAAAACAGTCGACGACAAGACCGGAAAACCGAAGGCGATCATCCAGGTTTATCAGGAAAACGGCAAGCTGTATGGAAAGATTGAAGCCACCCTGGACCCGAAAGCCAAGAAGGTTTGTGAGGATTGCAAGGACCAGCGCAAGGGTCAACCTATCATTGGCATGGTGATTGTGCGCGGGCTGGCGCTGCACGGCGACGAATACAGCGGCGGCGACATACTGGACCCCGACAACGGAAAGGTCTATCGCTGCAAGCTGCGCCTGCAGGAGCACGGCAGCCAGCTTTCCGTGCGGGGATTTATCGGCTTTTCGCTGTTGGGCCGCTCGCAGGTCTGGACGCGCGAGCCATGATTGACAATGGCTGGTGTGGTTGACGCAGTAACTCGCCGGTCGTGCATTCTTCTCGGCCTCAGCTTCGCTGCCGCGCGGGACGGCTATTCTGGATATTCTGGATAGAGCCGGATGAGCTGTGATGCTATGACCAGGGCCGCTCTATCCTATTCGCCGGGCCGCCTGCCCCGTTAGATCTAATAGATCCAATTACAACGTGTTTACAGCGTGCCCTACGCGCACTTACGCCGCAGCATATCCAGCGCCATCTGTGTCGCGAACTGGCGGATGCGGGTGCGGTCGCCGATGAACTGGCGGTGCAGTACCTGGCAGCCGGCCGCGTCCGCCAGGCCCACATAGATCGCGCCAACCGGCGCCTTCTCGCCGCCGGAATCCGGCCCGGCCACGCCCGTGATGGCCAGCGCATAAGTGGACCCGGTGCGCCGCCGCGCGCCCAGGGCCATGGCCTCGGCGGTTTCCTTGCTCACTGCGCCGAACTGCGCGATGATATCTTCCGGCACACCCAGCCACTCCACCTTCATACGGCTGGCATAAGTGATGAAGCCGCCCAGGAAGTAAGTGGAGCTACCGGGCACTGACGTGATGCGCTCGCCCAGCAGGCCGCCCGTGCAGCTTTCCGCCACCGACAGCGTGTTATGCCGCTCGCGCAACATATCTCCCACCACTTCTTCAAGCGACTGGCCGTTGCGCGAGTAGATGCGGTCGCCCAGCAGCAGCTCGATGGGCCCACCCACTTCCACCAGCAACGCCGCCGCTTCTCCCTCGGTGGAGCAGCGCGCGCGCAGGTGAATCTGCAGATCGCCGGCCGCCGCCAGGATGGTCGTCGTGGGGTTGTCGTATTTCTTGTAAACCGGCGCAATGAGCTGATCCAGGTCCGACTCCGGCATCCCCGACACGCGCAACACCAGCGTGCGGATCACCTGCCGGGGCACGATGCGCGCCAGGCGCGGCAGGCATTGCCGCGTGAACATGGCCTTCATCTCGTGCGGCGGGCCGGGCAGCAGCATCACGCGCGAGCCCGATTCCTCGATCCATTGGCCCGGAGCGGTGCCGCGGTCGTTGGGCAGGATCTCGGCGCCCTCGACGAGGAACGCCTGCCGCTTGTTGACTTCCACCATCTTGCGCTTGAGTTGCGCGAAGCGCTGCTCCAGCACCTCGGTGATTTCGGGGTGGTAGATCAGCTTGCGGTCGAGCGCCGCGGCCACCGCGTCGCGCGTCAGATCGTCCTCCGTGGGCCCCAGGCCTCCGCAAAGGATCACGATTTCCGAACGCGACACGGCGCGGCGCACGGCGTCCGCCAGGCGGTTCAGGTCGTCGCCGATAACGGATTTGGTGACCACTTCCACGCCCAGCCCGTTAAGCTGATCGGTGAGAAACAGGGAGTTGGTATCGACGCGCTGCGGCGTCAACAGCTCGGAGCCGATTGCGATGATCTCGGCGGTCATCAGTTAGAACAGCAGCCTGCCCTTGATGCCCACATCCGCGCGATACAGGGCGTTGGTAGTGGCCAGCACCAGCGAGCGCGAAGGCGTGAAGGCCAGCCCGACAATGCCCGGACCGGATACGAACAACTCCGCCTGGCGGTTGGGATTGATGCGCACGACGCCCTTACGGCCGGCCAGCGAGGCCGCGACGTACAGGCCGCCTTCATCGTCGAATGCCATGCCCTGCGGGCGCCCCAGGCCGCGATAGTACACTTCCACGTCGCCCTTCTGCGAAGCGCGATACACGCAATCGAAGCTGGAGGTAGTGGGGCCGGTGATGTAAAGATATCCATCCGGGCCGTGTGCGAAATGATACGCCGCGATGGAAGGTTCCAGAGTGGCAAACACGAAAATTTGGCGGCTGGGGCTGATTTTGAAAATGGTTCCCTGGCGGTCGCCGACGTACAAGCTGCCGTCGGGGTCGAAGGCCAGGCCCGTGGCCACGCCCATGCCTTCCACGAAGGTGCTGGCATTGCCGTTGGGCGTTACCTGGTAGACGGCGCCATCGTGGCGGCTGGAAACATAAAGCAGCCCGTGGCGGTCGAACGCCAGGCCGGTGGCGTTCATCATCTCGTTGATGAACGGTTTCATATTGTAGTTCAGATCGATCTTGAAGACGGCCACCGCGACCTTTTGCCCGCGCGATCCGCTGAACGTGGTGTAAATGTTGCCGAACGTATCCACGGCCGGGTTGGCGACCGGGTGCAAATTGTCGGCGATGGGGAAGCCTATATCGCAGGCCCACGCTTCGCTCGACTGGTTTCCACTGGCGACCACCAGTTCTCCAGCGGCGGCGCCTTCCGGCACGCGCGCGATCACCAGCGAATCCGAGCCGATTACCACCGGCGCGACCACGTCTCCGATGGTCACGCGCGGCCGGTCCGTTTTGGCAAAACCCTTTCCCTGAATATACAACTCCCCACCCGCGATGGCGGCCACAGGCTTGACTTGCGCGATTTGCGGACGGCCGTCAGCCGATTTCCGAATAGGCATATTTAATAAAGATTGAACCATCCTGCCAGAAATAAGACAAGTGCGGCGTCGAGGCCCGCCATCAGGTCGTCGGCCACGATGCCCACGCCGCCGGGCAAAAATTCCAATTGGCGCACGGGGAACGGCTTCCAGATATCGAACAGGCGGAACAGCAGAAAGGCGGCCAGCCATGCTATCCAATTCGCCTTCCAATTCAGCGCGCGGGCGCCGGCCAGCGCCAGCCACTGCCCCACGACCTCATCGACCACCACGAACTGCGGGTCTTTCATCCCTGCCTGCCGGGCGGTTTCGCCCGCCGCCCAGATGGCGGGCACTGAGACTATTACGGCGAGCGCCGCGAACGCAGGCGGTCTCCATCCTGCGTAGTGTTCAATCAGGATGGCGATGCCGATGGCCGCGGCCGAGCCTACCGTGCCCGGAGCGACGGGAGAATACCCGCAGCCAAACCAGGTAGAGATGGCATTGGCGACGTTAGTCCGCATCATTATTCGTGGGGCAGGACTCCAGTCCTGCGGCCGACGTCCACGTCGGCCTGTTCCTGCTCGGACATGGCTGATTTCGTTGCGCGAGGAGCGGGTCCTGGAGGACCCGCGCAGACCTGGAGGTCTGCCCCACAAAATTGGCTGCCCAAGAACTAACCCGCGTCATCGTCTTCCTCTCCCCGCAACTCCTCTGGGCGCGCCGGAGTCGAGATCACGTACTTTTCCGAAGCCCAATTGCCCAAATCGATGATGCGGCAGCGCTCGCTGCAAAACGGCGCCTCAGGGTCGCCTAATTGGACTTCCTTCTTGCAGATGGGGCACTTCATAAAACAGCGGCTATCTGCACGAGCGAGGGGGCAGCTTCGACGCGCAGTGCGGTCTCCTGCTCGCCGCCCGCCAGCAGCGTCCCCACCAGGTCATAATCGTGCGCTTCGGTGATGCGCAGCCTGCGCATCTGACCCGGACGCGGTTCGCTACCCTCGAAATCGTTGATCAAAGTCACGCCGTCGATCTCCGGCGCTTGCGTGGGCATGCGCCCTTCCCACAACAGGTCGGTCTCCGCGGAGAGGCCGGACACCAGCACAGTCGTTTCCGATCCCACCAGCTTGCGGTTGCGGGCGCGCGCGATCTTGCGCTGCACCGCCATCAAATGGCGTTTGCGATTGTAAATAGTGCGCGCGTCCACCTTGCCGTCGAGCGCATAGCTGCCGCTGGTGTCCTCATCGGAGTACGAGAAAACGCCCAGGCGGTCGAAGCCCGCGGCCTTTACGAAGCTGCAAAGCTCTTCGAAATCGCGATCCGTCTCGCCGGGAAAGCCCACGATGAAGCTGGTGCGGATGGCCACGCCAGGAATGGTGCGGCGGATGCGCTCGATCAGCTTCAGAAAGATGTCGCCGGATGCCCCGCGCTTCATCCGCTTCAATACCGCCGCGCTGGCGTGCTGCAGCGGCATGTCGATATATTTCACCAGCGCATCGTGCGCCGCCATGGTGTCGAGCAGCTTCTGCGTCACCTTGTTGGGATAGGCGTACAGAAACCGGATCCACTTCTCGCGCGGCGTTTCGATTTGCGCCAGCCGCGCCAAAAGCTGCGCCAGGCCGTCCGGGATGCCCAGGTCTTCGCCAAAGCAGGTCGTATCCTGCCCGATGAGGTTGATCTCCCGCACGCCCTGCCGGAACAGGCGCGTGGCCTCCGCAATCACGGATTCGAAGCGCCGGCTGCGGAACTTGCCGCGATACTGCGGGATCACGCAAAACGTGCAGGGATGATCGCAGCCCTCCGCGATCTTGATGTAAGCGTAGTGGCCCGGGGTGGCCAGCACGCGCGGCGTCAGATCGTGGTAAAGATACGCGGGTGCCGGGTCCGGGCCGGCCTCATCGGCCCAGCCTTCGCACAGGCCGGCGATGCGGTCCAATTCGTTGGTGCCGATGAGCGCATCCACCTCCGGCATGTCCCGGCGGATGTCGCCGCGATAGCGTTCCACCAAGCATCCGGCCACGATCAGCTTCTTGGCGCGGCCGATCCTCTTGTATTCGGCCATCTCCAGGATGGTGTCCACCGACTCCTGCTTGGCGGGATCGATGAAGCTGCACGTGTTCACCACCAACACGTCGGCCTGATCCGGATGCGGCGTCAGCTCGTGCCCGCGGGACACAAGCTGGCCCATCATGACTTCGCTATCCACCAGATTTTTGGGACAGCCCAAACTGACAAAGCCGATTTTCAAGGTTGATTTCCGGGAAGATGTACTCTCTTGAGGATAACACGGCGGGTTGCGCGACCTCGATGGCCGGTTACTGGGGCTTATTCCGCAGAAACTCCCCGATCGCTACAACCAGTTTTTCAATGCGCGCATCGGTATCGCGGAAGCGCTGGTCCGTCTCGCGGAAGCGCTCTTCGGTCTTGATCTGCGCCTCCGTGAGCACCACCAGCACTTCGTCCAGCCTGGCCTGTTTTTCCGCCAGTACTCCCATGAAGGTATTCTAGCCGCGTTACGCGTTCGTTTACGACACCCGCCTCACTTGTCCCACCGGTGGTCGAAGCATTATAGTTGGGAAGGAACGATGAATATCCCGAACCTGCTAACGATCCTGCGGATCTTCTTCGTCCCGCTGCTGGTGGCCGCGCTGGTCCAGGAGCGCGTGGCGCTGCACTTCCGCGGCGCCACCATCACCAACGTCTGGCTGGCCTTGGCCATCTTCCTCTGCGCCGCCAGCACCGACCTGCTGGACGGTTACCTGGCGCGCCGCTGGCGTCAGATCACCACCATCGGCACGTTGCTCGATCCCATCGCCGACAAGCTGCTGGTATCTTCGGCGCTGATTGCCCTGGTGCAGGTGCGCGCAGTCCCGGCTTGGATGGTGATCCTGGTTGTAGGCCGCGAATTCGCCGTCTCCGGACTGCGCGCCATCGCCGCCGCGGAAGGCTACACCATCAAAGCCAGCGACCTCGGCAAGACCAAGATGGTGTCGCAGGTGGCCGCCATCTCGTGTCTGATGCTGAGCGTCCGGTACCCGGTGCTGGTAATGCCCGGAATGGTCCTGATGTGGGGCGTGGTGGTGTTCGCCATGCTTTCGGCGTTCAGTTACTTCCGCAAGTTCTGGCGCAAGATCGACGGCCGCATCAAGCATCGCCGCCGGCGCGAATTGCTCCTCACCGAGAAGCGCAAGAAACAGATGGCCCTGCGTCAGAGCGGTTCCGGGGCGGGAGCCAGGGCGGGCTTGGGTGGCGGCGGCAGGATGTGAATCCCGTCGCGGGTCACCTCCACCATGCGCACCTGACCCTTCGGACCCAGCGTCCCCGCCGGCTTCCCATTCACCGTCACCAGCAAGCTTCCCGCGTTGCCCGTGCGGATGCGGAGGCCTTCCACGGCTGCAAACGTCTTCACTACGCTCGGTTTTAGCTTACCGATCATGACGCTCTTGCCATCGGCCCACACTTGCACCCAGGCGACGGCATCCGCCGTCAGCGAGACTTGCAGAGTGGCGGCTGGATTGGCGCTCTCGACCGGCGCCGGGGCCGCTTCCTGCGCCGGCGCGGATGCGGACACGTCAGTCTTGGGGGGCGTCTCCGGGTTGTTCGCTACCGCCGGCGTAACGGGCGCGGGCTCGGCAGTCTTGGGGGCAGGCGCGGGCGCCTTTTGCGCAGCGGCAATCGGCGGCGTCACCGGGGCTGGCCGGCGGCTCCGCTGCCACCACGCATAAACCGCCGAACAGACCAGCATCACCGCCACCACCAACGCCAATGCGGGCAAAACAGAAGAATTGGAGCGGCCGGTGCCCTCCCATTCGGCCACTGGCGGCACCTTGAAAGCCGGCTGGGAGCGCGTGCCCGCGAAGCTGGGCAGGTCCCCTACGGGATTGATGGCCTTCTCCACTTCGGCGGCCATTTCCTCTTCGTCCAAGCCCAGGAAGCGGGCGTACTGCCGCACAAAGCTCTTCGCGAACACGCCGCCGGGCAACAACTCGAACCGATCCTTCTCGATGGCTTCCAGCAGGCGGGCGGAGATCTTGGTTTCGCGGGAGATCTGCTCCAGGCCCAAGTCCTTCCGCAGACGTTCCCGGCGCAACGTTTCGCCGACGGAACTCATAACCTCGATGCAGCCCCTGAAGCTATAATACAACAGTACCCTTGTGAACCCCCTATTTCGAATAAGGCTTCGAATACGCCGGCACCAGCGCCCGCGCCATAAATGATTGCCTGCCTGCTGTGTGGCCACGCGGCATTCCGTGCGCGATCGACGGTCACCGATCGGCTGTACGGAACCACACAACGCGAGTTTCAAATCGTGGAGTGCGAAGGCTGCGGGCTGATGCGCCTGGCGCCGCTGCCCGCGCCCGAAGAGCTGCCGCGCTACTACCCCGAGCATTATTGGTATGCGCCCGACGGCAGCCTCGCCGCCAGCATTCGAGAGCGCTACCGGCGGCTGGTGCTCGGCGACCACGTACGGTTTGTCGGCCGCGCACTGGCCGAATGCGGAGAATCCGGTCCCGTGCTGGACGTAGGCTGCGGCGGAGGCCTGTTTCCGCACCTGTTGCGCGAGCGCGGCTTCGCGGCCATCGGCCTGGATTCTTCTGAGGAAGCCGCAGCGGTCGCCTGGCATACCAATGGCGTGCCCGTGTTCTGCGGCGATCTGGCGCAAGCGCCGCTGGCCCCCGCGGCCTGCGCCGGCATTACCATGTTCCATGTGCTCGAACACCTCTACGATCCGCGCGCCTACCTGGCTTCCGCGCGCGTCCTGCTGAAGC
>OCTA010003891.1_pt1 | contig 13189 bp, 15 predicted proteins | sample 1538991 | NCBI WGS metagenome assembly OCTA01 (sample SAMEA3539302, study PRJEB22396) | soil metagenome | biome: tundra; feature: field; material: soil | place: USA | collected 2010-05 | depth 0.15 m
GACCCGCCCGCTCCGGTAGTACCGCCGCTACCGCCAAAGCCGCCGCTGCCATTGGACCCGCCCGCTCCGGTAGTACCGCCGCTACCGCCAAAGCCGCCGCTGCCATTGGGACCCGCCCGCTCCGGTAGTACCGCCGCTACCGGCGAAGCCGCCGCTGCCAGAGTACAGCCCCTCCCGCCGGAGCAGCGCCCCAATTTCACCCGGCGCCTTGCAGGCGTCGATCTCCTTCACGATCCTGCGTTTTTACTCGACGGTGAACGACCGTCGCTTGGCCTTTACGGGCACCTCGGTGTCCTCGCCCAGGGACGTTATCGCGGTCGCGGTCATGATGGATCCGCTCGCCCTGTTCTCCAAATTTGTTGGGTCGAGCTGTCTCACTCACGTTGGCAGAGAGGGGGGCCCGAATACAATAGTCTGACGCACACACCGTCCCACTCAAGACGGTTATCCACCCTCTTGCCGAACCTCGTTCCGCCACGCTTCCAATAGCCCAAGTAGCTTTTTCCGCGCTCGGTGGATCCGCGCACGAACCGTGTTGACCGAGACCTGTTGAAGAGCGGCGATCTCGTCGCTCGTGTAGCCTTCGATTTCGAACAGAACGAACGTGGCTCGCATTGGCGCACTCAACTCGGCCAATAGTCGCTCGAGCAGGCGCTGCTTTTCTCGAGTCTCGAATGACATGAGCGGCGTCGGTCCTAGTGAGACGATTCGATCCGAGAGCGGGATACTGCGTTTGAAAAAACTCTTGATCCAACGAAGGCGACGAAAGTCGCGAATCTGACGAATCGCAATACGATATAGCCATCCGGCCGTGTTTGCTCCGTCGAAGGCGTGCAATCGTCTATGAACGACGATGAAAACCTCCTGAGCCAGATCCTCAGTGTTCGCTGCGTCCATGCCGAGAGCGCGAATCCAACGCGTCACAGCGCCATACCAGGTGGCATAGACAGAATTGAAGTCCGCGCCGTTGAATGCAGGGTCCGACGATCCTATGCCGTTGGGCCGGCCGCACGTTGGTCGCTCGTCTTCAATGTGACTTTGCTTCGCCATCATCGCTCTTGCCTGTCAGTGCAGACTATTCGATCTCGCCGCTCCGCATCCGTGTGAGGTCAGAGATGAAACGGGCCACAATCCGCGGAAGCGTTCCGCGGATCGTGACCTCGGTAGGCTCCATAGAGGCGAGCTTAGTTATCGAAGAAGATTGCGTCGATATAGACCTTGATCGTGCCGCCGGTGGGGTCAGGTCGATACGACCTAACTGAAAGCAGTAAGTGTGCCTACTGTTTTATGAGCAGTAAATACTAAGACTCTCGTCGGTTGCGCGGCGCCGTGGCCCTCAGCTGTTGTCATTCGAGCAACAGATAGCTGTATCCGAAGCAACTGAGCCTCAGGGGGCGCACCCGCCCACCAACTGGAGACGACCGGATCGACCTACGGCATAAAATGGAGTCGCCTGCTGGCTGAGCTACTCCCCCCTTACATCGGCAAGGGATTCTGCAGGGTCGCCATGAACGGAACGGCCGTTTTAACGTACCAGGAGCCGAACCTCAAATCGATCAAAGCCGGACCCATCGGTTTGCAGATCCACGACGGCAAGAACGAAGAGGTGCAGTACAAGGACGTGTATGTCGATCCGGCACCGACGGTCGACCAGCTGCTTACCATCAAGTGACGTGCGGGATCTCGGGCAACAAACGTCCGGACAGCCAGAACAAAGCGCGGTTTCTTGGCATGAGCCGCCATTTCTGAATACCCGATAATCGCCGATCGTCAACTGCGCGCCACCTACCCGCCGCCGCCGGGCAGCCTGCACATCGCGCAACTCGAGGCGTTCAAGTTCGACGCCTTCGGTCGAACACTTGCACGTGCAATGGATGGGCACGACGGGACTGATGGCTCTCACATCTCACCGGATTTGATGAGCACGCGAAGGCCTGGTAGGCTCTGCACCGCAACCAGCTCCACAAACTCGATGGAACCAATGGAGGCACGATGATGATCCGGTGGTCTTTTCTCGCGGGGCTCGCTTACTTGCTCGCAGTCGGCAGCGCACGGGCCGCACCCAACCCTACGAGCTGCCAGAACGACATTGATTGCGTGGCGACCCCTCAGTGTGGCGGCGACGTCTGCACCTACGGCGTGACGATGTCCTGCACGCCGGCCGGGACGGCCGCCAAAGGGAGCGACGGTTGGTGTACCGCCGACACGGACTGCAAGTGCTACGCCCAGGGCGCGCGGTGCGCGGCCCCGTACTGCACGTTCACCAAGCTGAGCGACGCCCCGGACGCCGGCAGCGACACCGGCTCGGGCGGAAGCGGCGGGACAACGGGGAACGCGGGCAGCGGCGGGAGAACGGGGAGCGCGGGCGGCGGCGGGAGCAACAGCTCAGGCGGTGGTAACAGTGGCTGCAGCCTCGCCGGCTCGGCTCCCCTCGGCGGATCGCTCTCGCTCGGCACCCTCGGGCTCGCGGTCGCGATGCTTCGCCGGCGCGCGCGCCGGCGCGGCTGAGCGCGCCTTATATCGGTCATGCCGACGGCGAGCCGCTCGCCGGTCGGCAGCACGGTGGCGCGGAAGCTGTCTTCTCGGCCGGGCTCGCAAGGAGTCGATCGAGGCGAGGGTCGGCGATGTCGAACGCGATCAGATCGCGGGACCTCCGACCAACCTTGTAGCGCAGGAAGTTGACCCAGCCGTCGCTGACGGGGACAACCCGCGTCTTTTCCGGATGCAATGTCAGCCCGAGACGCTCCATCAGGTGGACCAGCCACTCCATTTCCATTTCGGGATGGCGTGGGCAGACCACGATGAAGTCGTCAGCGTACCGCACGAGACGTCCTCGAAGGTCGCCACGATCGACGCGCTTCCGGAGGTTCCGGTCCAGTAGGTGCAGGTATGTTCGCGAGCAATGGCGAAGCGGGACCTCCTTGCGGAGTCCCCGCGCGGGGCCGCGTTCTCCGTCCCCCGTCACGCTCGTCGATTGCGGGCGCCTTCAGCAGTTTTCTGATTGGCGCCAGCGTCGAGCCGTCCACTACCCGGCTCGCCACCGTCCTCAAGAGCTTGTCGTGCGGAAAGCAGCGTGATGACAGCACTTTCAACACGTTCGGTGCTCTAGAAGGTCGTCGTCGCGCGTCTGGCGGAGCTGCACGAGCGCGCCTTCCGCCAGCTCGAAGGTGTCCCGTGCGTCGTCGTGCTCGACAATCTGCGCGAGGGCGTCATCACGCCCGACATCTACGACTCGGCGCTCAATCCTCGTACCGCGACGTGCTCGCCCACTACGGCGCCGTCGCGCTGCCCTGTCGCGTGCGCGACCCCAATCGCAAGGGCGAGGTTGAGTCCGGTGTGGGCCACGCGCAGCGCGCGCCGCTGGCCGGGATGCGCTTCGAGGGCATCGACGAGGCGTAGGCGTACCTCGATCGCTGGGAGGCTCACTGGGCCGACACGCGGATCCACGGCACGACCAAGCGCCAGGTCTCCGCAATGTTTGCTGAGGAGAAGCCACATCTGCAGCCGCTGCCCGTCGAGCAGTTTCGGTACTACCAGTACGGCGAGCGCACTGTACATCTCGACGGCTGCGTCGAGGGCGCTGGCTCGAGCGCCGCCCGCCGGCGCCCCTGACGCTGCGCCAGATCGACCCGCTCATCCGACACCTATCGCTGTATCGCGACTCATCCAACGCAAAACAGGAGACCCTGCATGAACCTCGTCGAGATCGACCACGCAGTCAGAAAGCTACGGCTGTCGGGAATGGCCGACGTCCTCGAAACCCGATTGCGTCACGCACAGACAAAGCGACCCGCGCCGATCGATCTCATCTCGACGCTCGTCTCCGACGAGCTGCTGCGGCGTCAGGACCGACTCTCTGCTCGTCGCACCAAGGCCGCGCGCTTCCGCGACGCCGACCGCTCGCTCGACTCCTTCGACTTTGATTTCAACAAGAAGATGAACAGGGCTTTGATCTACGAGCTCGCAACCGCGCGCTTCGTCGCCCAGCACGAAGACGTGCTGCTCCTCGGACCGCCGGCACCGGCAAGAGCCATCTCGCCCAGGCGATCGGGCGCGCCGCGATCCAGCAGGGCCACCGCGTGATCTACCGCGAGGCCCACGTGCTCATCGAGAAGATCGCGGATGCCGACCTCGACGGCACGCGGAAGCGGTACATCGCCGACATGGCAGCCGTCCCGCTGCTGATCGTGGACGACCTCGGCATGCGCAAGCTCCCACTTTCCCAGAGAGAAAGTCGGTCCAAAAATCCAGACCACCTTCCATACCACCTGCCCGTAACGGCCTGGGCGTCCAGGTTGCGATCCAGCGCGGTCAAGTCGCTGATTTCACGCGGCCGTTACGGGCAGAAACGCCCATTTCCCGTCTTCACACGGTGGAAGCCGAAGGTTCAATCCCTTCAGCGCCCACAAGAAAACAAGCACTTACGAACGTTTGTCGCGGCGGTTTAGTAAGCAATCGTCCCGCTCCGTTTCACAGAGACCCACTCCGGGACGACCAACTTGTCCCGGAGGTCGTCCCGCAGAATTCTTAGCCCAGTCTGTCGGTGGCACACTCTGGCGATGGGTAATGGAGGCGATCACACAAATGCGCGACGTCGCGAACATGAGAAGCGCGGCGTCTTCCTGCGACAACCGCGACAACCTCGCGAAACGTCGGCTTCTTCTGCGGAAGACGATCGCGCTGAGCGCGGCCGAAATCCCGCGCTTCGGCGTGCTCGCTTCCAGGCCAAGAAACCGCGCTTTGTTCTGCCTGTCCCCCGCGCAGGTTCAGGTGTCAAACGGACCTAAGACCCCTCTTCGATTCCGCGACGCCACGGTCACGTTGACCGGCCCCGATACCCTGGAGCTATCGGCGGGCTGGAAAATTCTGTTCCGCAAGGGCAAGCCTTGAGCCCGGACGGCGTCTTCACCGCTCGAAGCTAGGGATTGTCCCGTGGTCCTGGAGCGCGCCGGCTCCTGATCACAGCAGGCGCGAGCGGCGTTAGTTCCGCTCCGCCGCCGGCCCGGCTACCGAGGCTCCCTTGTCGGGCGTCGACTGACCGCAGACCGCGTTCGCGCGCGGGCGCAGCTGCCAATAGGCATCGCTTCTCGACGGGACGGACTGGGGATCCGCGACGACGTATCGCGGCGCACGTAGCGCGCAGCCGAGCGTCGTCCCCAAGGCCACCGCTACGATGCCAACCTGGATAACACGCGCGCCGCTCACGACATCATCATTTCTGTGCGGAGGAATCCTTCGGGACCGAACATCCGTAGGCATCGAACGGCGGCCCATACGCGACGACCTCGGCAATCGCAGAGACCAGTCCCTGCACGCTGGCTTTGACCGAGTTGTTCAAGGCGAGCTGAAAATTGCTCTCCAGGCCCCCGCCATTGTATTCACCCGCACCCTTGAAATAGAAGCGTCGGTCGGCTTCGAAGTGCTCGCCCCTCGCGATCAATTTCACTGCGATGTCCGCTTCGGGAATGTACGACGCGTAAGCAAAAACGAACTCGACCTCTGGTTCCACGAACATCTGGGTCAGGACGCCTTCGATCCTCACCACGGGCTGCGCCGCCGGCGGCTCGCTGTCGTAGACGCGGTAGCCTTCTGTGCGCAGCTCTTGCGCGACCAACTCCGCGAGCCAGCTGGCCGGAGCGTCGGCGCAATAGACGTTGGCCGACGGCTTGCTCATGGCCTTCTTCATTCCGCAGCGAGAACGGTCCGGGCGCTGGTCGACGAAGGGCATGCTCAGGACCACCGCCGAAGAGCCCGGAACTCGAGTGGCGGTCGTCACCAGGCCTGAGGGAGGAGCGTGCACAATGGCGTCCTGAAAGGCGCAGCCAGCAGCGAACGCCACGAAGACCAGGCCCACCGTGACTTTTCGCGGGCACATCGCTCGATGACTAGAGCACCCGCTCGCCCAACAATGCAAGTGATCGTGGCACAGTCAGAGGTGTGCATTACCGCGCTTGGTCGCGGTGGCGAACGCTGTGGATCTCGTGGCTGCCATGACGCCGCGATGCTCCGGTAGAGGGGAAAGGCTCGGGTGGGCTGGCGCGCAGTTGACAGATGGGCGATTATCGGGCGTTCGGAAATGGCGCCTCAGGCCAAGAAACCGCGCTCTGTTCTGCCTGTCCCCACCAAGCGCGATGCGCCTGTCGAAGTCGGCGTCGCGTCGACCAGGGTCGCGTGTGGATTATAAGATTGCCATCATCGCCACCGTTGGATATCTTATGGTCCATGTCACGGACCGCCCGTCCCCCGCTGCCGGGTGTTGCTCGCGCTCTTGCCGAACTGGGCGAGAACATCCGCCTTGCGCGTCGGAGACGGAAGCTCTCGGCTTCGCTGGTCGCTGAGCGGGCGGGCATGACGCGACCGACGTTGCGCGCCATCGAGCGAGGCGAGTTCGGCGTGACGTTGGGCTCCTACGCCAACGTCCTGCATTGCCTTGGGCTCGACAAGGATCTCGGGAACGTCGGCCGGGACGATGAGCTTGGACGCAAGCTGCAGGACGCTGCGCTGACCCCCGCGAACCCTCGCAAGAGGCCCGGGTCGCACGATGCCCGTTGAACGCCGCACGATCGACGTCGTCGCCAACTGGGTCGGGCTCGGGGAACCGGTGCGGATGGGCCGCCTCCATGCGACGCCGTCGAGGGGTAAGGAGATCTTCTCGTTCGAGTACGACCGCGCGTGGCTCGGGTCGGAGCACGCGCTTGTCGTAGACCCCGGTCTTCGTTTGGACGGCGGGCCACAACACGCCCCGACCGGCCGCGACACATTCGGGGTCTTCTTGGATTCGTCGCCCGACCGGTGGGGACGCGTGCTGCTGCAACGTCGCGAAGCGCAGCGCGCGCGGACAGAGAAACGGCGCGAGCGAACCTTGGTCGAATCGGACTACCTCCTCGGCGTCTACGATGGCCATCGACTCGGCGGACTCCGCTTCAGGATCGATGGCGGCCCCTTTCTCGACGACAACATCGAGCTGGCGTCGCCGCCGTGGACGTCCCTGCGCGAGCTCGAGCATGCGAGCCTTCAGCTCGAGCGGGTGGGCGTCGAGCGTGACCCGTCGTATGGCAAGTGGCTCAGCATGCTGATCGCGCCCGGGCGCTCACTGGGCGGAGCGCGCCCGAAGGCGAGCGTGCTCGACACAAAGAAGCGCCTTTGGATCGCAAAGTTCCCCAGCGCCAACGACACCGAAGACATCGGCGCGTGGGAGAGCGTCGCGCACGCGCTCGCGGAGAAGGCGGGCGTCGGCGTCGCCCGCGCAGAGTGCAAACGCTTCGGCAAGAAGCACCACACGTTCTTGAGTCGACGCTTCGATCGCACCGATGCTGGCGAGCGCATCCACTTCGCCTCCGCGATGACCATGCTGGAACGCGGCGACGGCGAAGAAGGCGCCTCGTATATCGACCTCGCTGGCGTGCTCACCCAACGCGGGGCGCACGCGCCGCGGGACCTCGAGCAGTTGTGGCGCCGAATCGTCTTCTTCGTATGCATCTCGAACGTCGACGACCACCTGCGCAACCATGGCTTTCTCCTTGAAAAGAAGGGCTGGGCGCTGGCGCCGGCCTACGACATGAACCCCGTGGCCCACGGCGACGGGCTTACGCTCAATATCTCGGAGACCGACAACGCCCAGGATCTCGAGCTCGTGCTCGACGTAGCGAAGCACTTCCGGGTGAAGGCGGCGCGCGCCAAGGAGATCGTGGGCGAGGTCGAAACCGCCGTGGCGCAGTGGCGCGCCGAGGCCAAGCAGGCTGGAATCTTGCGGGCGGAGCAGGACCGGATGGCAAGCGCGTTTAGGGTCGCGGATGGGGGCGCGTGACCCTCCCCTGTCGGCGTCAAGACGAACAACCGAACCGACGGCGTCCCCGGTTGATGTTGCAACTGCCCGAGCTATCTCGGGAACTTTCGAGAACTGCTCTCTGGCTTCTAACGAGCCGCAAACACTGTCAATTGCGGCTAAGCGCGATTACCTCAAGCTAGTGCGTCTACCAAGTTCCGCCATCCTCGCGAGGAGTTGGTCATATAGACCGGCCCCGCCGCGACTGTCAACGGCGCTAACTCAGCCTATGTATCCCGTCGACCACGTGCCAGGTCGCGACCACCGTCACCTCGACCAGCTTCTCGGTGCGGCGGCTGTCGGGGACGACCATGTGCTCGGCCGTGCACACCGCTTGCAGCTGCCTCAAGAATCGTAGAATCACCCGCTTGTCGCTGTCCCCGATCCAGCGGCTGATTCGATCGACGAGGATGCTCTGGTGCTGCTGGATGAAACGCGCGGCCGACTGCGCGCTGGCCGTCCGCGAGGTGAGCCCGCGCGCCGCGATGGCCCGCGCGCGCGGCGGCCGCCGGGCGAAGATCTCCAGCAGGTCCTTGCGGTATTCGATGAGATCCAGGTCGAGCGCGTCGCCGATGTCGAAGTACTCGGCGACGGTGTCCTTGATCTCGGTGTAGGGGACCCGCACGCCCAGACGGACGTTGCTCGGATTGCCGCGGCAGCTGCGCTCGATGCCGACGATCCGGTCGACGTATTCGAGCTTGGCCAGCGCCACCTGCCAGTCCCGGTAGCGCCGCCGCCAGGGGCCGCCCTCCAACCAGACGGCGAAGGTCTCGGCCCAATCCTCGTCGGGGTGTTTCTGCGCGTAGTGGTAGAGGCCGGCGCGGTGCAGGTAGCGGACGTAGTCCCGACTCCAGGGGTTGGGGTTGTAGACGTCGCGGTACGGGCGGCGGAAGTCGCCGAAGGTCTGGGTCCAGTCGCGCCGGCGCCACAGCTCGAACGCGTAGTTGATCGCGTGCCCCGCCTCGTGGCGGAGGTACATGAGCACCTCCTCGCGCGTGTACTCGAAGAGGTGGTCGTTGACCAGACCCCAGAGCGCCGGGTTGGAGAGATACCAGGGAACGTTGACGCTCACCGCGCGGTCGGCGGTCCAGAAGTCGTCGTCACCCAGGTAGTACGCCGGGACGAAGGTGATCCCTTTGGCGTGCAGCTCGCCGATCACCTGCTCGACACACTCCGCGAGCGTGCCGAGCGGACGCAGATCAAGATCGCAGATGCGGGTGGCCAGCAGCTTCTGCTGGCCGACCTCGCGCATGACCGTGGTCGGCAGGAGCGGCACGCCGCGCGACGTTCGATGCCGGGTCCTAAGTGCCGCGACGGCCATGACGTCCCATCGTTTACCATGTCACCGACGGGGCAGCCTCCCAAAACGGGGCGGAAAATAATCCCGCCGCGCCTGGAAATATCTCCATGATTTTATTTGGTTATATGGTACACGCCCCGCGTCATAGAAGTTCACCGGCCGGCCCTTGGAAATACCGTAGTATAGCGACGGCCCGTGTCATGAGCCTGGACGGAAACCGTGTGGTCCCGCGGATCTAGCTGGTCTCGACCGGTCTTGGTGATGGCGCTGTACCTGGGGCTCGGCGCGGCGGCGCTGGCCTGGGGAACCCTGCGCGGGCAGCCGAACGTCTGGCGCCTCTCCGGCCACGAAACCGAGATGTCGATCACCTTCGCGGGGATCTTGTGCGGCCTGGCGGCTGGCCTCTTGATCGTGTTCGCGTCCCGGATGGCGCTCTATCGGTTCGACTGGGCGCGGGCCCTGCATCGGGAGATGCGACATCTGTTGTTCCCCCTACAGGACGCGGAGATCGTCGTGCTGGCGGCCGCCTCCTCGGTGGGCGAGGAGATGTTCTTCCGGGGCGCGCTGCTCCCGGTGGTCGGTTTGGTCGCCTCGAGCGCGATCTTCGCGCTGCTTCACATCGGACCCAAGCTGCGGCACCTGCCGTGGACCGCCAGCTCGTTCGCGGCCGGTCTGCTGTTCGGCGCGATGTTCCTGTGGACCGGCGATCTCACCGGGCCCGTCATCGCCCACTTCCTGGTCAACTTCCTCAACCTCCGCCACGTCGGCCAGGTCGAGCTGCGCTAGCTCGCGCGGCCTAGCGTCTCACCAGTCCGATCGGCCTCCAGATACCGGCGCGCTGGGCGAGGACCAGAATCAGCATGTCGTTGGGACCGGCGAGCACCGCTGCGTAGAGCTGACCGCTGCCCCCGTCTTCCAGGTTCGGGGGGAGCTTGCCGATCGCGGCGCGCAGCCGGGCGGCGCTCACCAGCTGGAGGGACTGCGGGCGGCGCACACCTTCGCTGGCCAGGCCGCTCAACATCGCCGAGAGATCGGCGCGCCGGGTGACGTCCTTTTCGGTGGTCTTGAAAGGCAGCGCCGCCATGTCGAGCAGGCGCGTGATGTCGCCCGAGGCCAGCGCCGCGTACCATCGCTCGGCGACGGCGTGGGCGGCGGGATCCTCGGCGTTCGGCGGCGCGGACGTTGCCTCGGCGGACGGCCGCGCGGGCGAGCCCTCCCCACCCCGGCGCTCGCCCGCGGCGTCCTCGTCCTCCAGCGACGCGACCCTGGTCCCCCGCGCGACCCGCTGCCCCGACGCGCCATCGAGGTGCTCCAGGCGGCGTGGCCCACCGCCGATCGGCCCCGCCGGCGCGGAGGCCGTCCCCGGCGTCGTCTGGGGAGGCGGCTCGGCGACCGCCGGGCTGTCGCCGCCCGCCGGCGCGTTGTTGAGGATGAAGTAGTCGACGCCCGCCGGCCCGCAAGCGCGCCCGTCCCGGTAGAAGCGCCAGTGGATGTAGATCTTGCCGTTGGCGGAACGGATCTCGCGCGGCGGATCGGGATACGGACCCGCGCTGTAAGCGACGTCGATCGCCGCGACGTCGTACGGGAGGTACCCGGACGCCTTGACCACCGTCACCTTGTCGATCGTCCCGTCGCCGTTGAGCACCAGCTCCAGCGTGGTCAGCAGGTTCGGGTTGTTGTAGGGGCTCGAGCCGGGCTTCTCGTCCCAGTCTTCCATCTGGCCGAAGCCCCAGAGCTGGTGGATGCTCCGGTGCATGCGCGTGATGTACGCGGCGAACGGGGCGGCGCGGGTGTTGAGCGCCGTCTGATTGCCGGGCCGCACCTCCGGGATGAAGTTCTCCAGCGCCGCCTGGACGCGGGCCAGCTTCTGCTGGAACTTCCCCTTGTGCGTCGACCGCACCGCCTGCGCCAGCTTGCGCTCGGCCTGCGCGTCGGCGCCGAACAGGTACTCGAATTGCTTGCCGGTGAACGCCAGCTTGACCTGCTTGCCGGCGGTGAGACGCGAGGGGTCGCTCTTCTGTCCGCGCGCCGCCCGGGCCGGCATCGGAATGTCGCCGTCGGCGGAGCGCGGCAGCGACAGGTCCGCCGTCTCGGGTGTCAGCTCGTGCTGGCGCGGGGCCGGGTTTCGCAGCGCCAGCAGCGACTTCTGCGGCTTGTCGATCTGATCCTTCGGCTCGGCCAGCTCCGGGTTCGCGTGCGGCGTGACGTCCGGGGCGCTCCGGCCCAGCATCGACTTCTGTTCATCCAGCTGAGCGATCTTCTCCTTTTCGCCACCCACCTGTGGGTCCGTACGATCGGAGGGCGACGACGCCACCCCGGTACCCTTCTGCGCCTTCTCGAGGTTGGTGTCGGTGGCACGCGTCTCGACCTCGGCGCGGTTATTCTTCTGCGCCAGGTAGTGGGCGTCCGGCGGCGGCGGAATATCCTTGTCGTTGTCGAGATCGACGATCTTCTCGTGCGACTGGGGCATCGGCGGCAGCGGCGGCACCACCACCTCGGGCTCCGGCTTCTGTAGTTCCTTCCGCTCTTCCTCGCGCTTTTCCTCGGCGATCCGCTCTTTCTTCTGCTTCTCTTCCCTCGTGACCTTGAGGGGGACCTTGCGCTCCCGTGCGATCTTGGCCGGTGCCTCCTGGGGCTCGGCGGTCGGCGTCGGCTCGATGGGCGGCAGATCCGCCGGCAACACGGTGTCGCTCGCATCCTGAAACGCGACGTCGACCTCCTCCGCGCGCTGGGCCTCCTCGCGCCCACCGTAGACCCAGGCCGCGATCACCAGCGGCGCCACCAGGTTGAGGTGGACGAGCAGCGAGATCAGCGCGCCGCGCGACAAATGCCCACGCGCGCGCGTGGCAGACCGCTGCTGCATGGCGGGGTCAGCCTAACACGCGGCCTCGGCCACCGCCTCCGCGCGAACGTGCTTCAGCTCACGTTTTGACCGGTTCTTCGCGCGGTTCAGACCCGCGCGGTTCAGACCCGCATCTTGCGGTAGACGCCGACCACCAAACCGATGAGGTTGACGCTCTTCCAATCGCGCTTGCGCACGATGATCGGCTGCATCGCGCTGTTGGCCGGTTGGAACCGGATGTTGTCCCCCTCCGGGTAGTAGCGTTTGACCGTCGCTTCGTCGTTGATCATGGCGACGACGATGTCTCCCCGATTGGCCTGGAGCTGCTTGCGCACGAAGATGTAGTCGCCGTCGAAGATGCCGTCTTCGATCATCGACTCGCCCTTCACCCGCAGCGCGAAGACCTCGCGCGTCTGGCCGATGAAGAAGCGATCGACGCGCACCGTGTCCTCGACGTTCTCGACCGCCAGCAGGGGTACGCCGGCCGCGACCCGCCCGACCAGCGGGATCTCGACGAAGTCATCGTCTTGCCCGGAGGCGCGAATCGGCCCGCCGCGCACGCCGACCGGGCGCAGGGCGCGCGATTTCAGATCCTCGCGCTGGAGGTAACCTTTTTTCTCCAGTGCGCGCAGGTGATCGTTGACGCCGTTCGTCGAGCGGATTCCGAAGTGGAGCCCGATCTCGCGCAAGGTCGGCGGGTAGCCGCGCTCGCGGATCGACTGCGAGATGAAATCGAGAATCTCGCGCTGCCGGTCCGTGAGGACGCTGCGTGAATCGTCGCGAACCAGAGTCAAAGAGCCCATTTGCGCCTCCACATTGCCGTGCGGACACCCGCGACACTGAACATGCGTAGGGTACGGAACAAATGTGCCGTGTGTCAAACTTTTATCGTCCCAAACGGCCGTGATTGGTTCGGCCGGGGAGCGGCAACAACACCACGAGCGACGCCGGCGTAGGCGTCCACTGCATCTGGCCCGCCCCCAACCTGAACCAGGAGACCTACGTGAAACGAGCTTATGTCCTTCTCGCGGCTGCCGCGCTCTGGGGATGCGCTACTTCTGACGATGGAGGGAACGCCGATACCGGCGGGACCTCGGGCGGGAAGGCTGGAACCAGCGGCGCGGCCGGCACGACCGGCGCGGCGGGCACCACCGGCGCTGCAGGTTCCACCGGCGCTGCGGGTACGACCGGCGCTGCGGGCACGACCGGCGCGGCGGGCACG
>OCTA010003894.1_pt1 | contig 13187 bp, 11 predicted proteins | sample 1538991 | NCBI WGS metagenome assembly OCTA01 (sample SAMEA3539302, study PRJEB22396) | soil metagenome | biome: tundra; feature: field; material: soil | place: USA | collected 2010-05 | depth 0.15 m
GGCGGCCGTCCTGGAAGAAGGTGTACTCCTGTTCGATGCCGAACTTCGGCTCGAAGCTCGCGTACGTCTTGGCGACGGCGGCGGTCGCGGAGCGCTCGTTGGTGACGTGGGGCGTCATGTCGGCGTTCAGCACCTCGCACATCACGAGCACGTCGTTCGAACCTCGAAGAGGATCGGGGACCGTGTACACGGGCGCCAGCACGCAGTCCGAGAAATGACCGGTCGCCTGGTTCGTGCTCGACCCGTCGAAGCCCCACACGGGCGGCTTGCTCCCGACGTTGACGACCTTGGTCTTGCTCCGCAACTTGCGCGTGGGCTCGCTTCCGTCGATCCAAATGTATTCGGCCTGATACTTCAAAATCGCTCCTCACAGATGTCGCGTCGCACCTCGTGCGTTCCCATCCAGTCTGGTGCAGCGCCGTCACGTGCGACCCCCAGTTTTGTTAACCGCGTGTGAACGTTCGCCGGAAAATGTTGCGCGTCGCGCCGGTAGGCTCACATTCGTGCCTGTGATCAGACTCGCCATGGCCCAAATGAACGCGGTCGTGGGCGGCTTCGCACAGAACGTCGAGACGCTCGGGCGATTCCGCACCCAAGCCGCCACGGCGGGCGCCGATCTGGTGCTGACGCCCGAACTGTCGCTGATGGGCTATCCACCGGAGGACCTGCTCCTCAAGGAGGGTTTCATCGAGGCGTCGCGTGTCGCACTGATCGAGATGGCCCTCTTGGACAACGTGCCACCGGTCCTGGTCGGCACCGTCGTGAGCGAGGGACTCGAAGATATCGCCCTGGCGCCGTCGAGCGATGGACGAGACGTCGCGCGTCCGGCCTTTGGCGAACTCGGCCCTCCCCACATCGCCAATGCCCTGGTCGCGTTGAGCGACGACGGCGTCGTGGCGATCGCCACCAAACGCCTGCTCCCGAACTACGACGTCTTCGACGAACAGCGCTACTTCCATCCGGGTGTCGGACCCCACACGATCATCAACGTTCGCGGCGTCGCGGTCGGTCTGCTGATCTGTGAGGACGTGTGGATCCACAACGGTCCGGCGGCCGAGTTGGCCCGAGAGGGCGCCACGATGCTGGTGGTCGCGAACGCGTCACCGTACGCGCGAGGACGACGCGAGGAACGTGAAGCGATGTTGCGCGAACGCGCACTCGAGACGAACTGTCCGATCGCCTACGTCAATCTCGTGGGCGGCCAGGACGAACTCGTCTACGACGGCCAGAGCGTCGTCGTGAACGCCCAGGGCGACGTCATCGCGCGCGCCGCGGCGTTCAGCGAGGAGTTATTGGTCTGTGAGATCGACGCGCGCGCGTCAACCCAGGGAGTGCCACTCGCGAGCGGCTACGCCGGCGACGATTCGCGACTCACGGCGCTGCACGTGAACCGGGTCGCCGAACCGCTGAGTGAGGTCGAAGAGGTGTACCAAGCCCTGGTGATGGGCACGCGCGACTACCTGCGCAAGAACGGCTTTCGAACCGCCGTCATCGCGCTGTCTGGCGGCGTCGACTCTTCGTTGGTCGCCGCGATCGCCGTCGACGCCGTGGGCGCACGCGCCGTGCGGGGCTTCGCCATGCCGTCGCGCTACTCCTCGGAACACTCCGTCGCCGACGCCCAAGACCTCGCGTCGCGACTCGATATTGACATCACCACCATTCCCATCGAGAGTGCCCATTCGGCGCTCGGCGGGGCGCTCAGCGACGTGCTCGGTGGCGATCCCCACGGCATAACCGACGAGAACTTGCAATCACGCATCCGCGGCGTTCTCCTTATGGCCATCTCGAACGACACGGGGGCCATCGTGTTGACGACGGGCAACAAATCAGAGATGGCGACGGGTTATTCGACGCTCTACGGTGACTCGGTCGGCGGATTCGCGGTGATCAAGGACGTGCCGAAGACGCTCGTCTACGAGCTCTGTCGGTACCGCAATGAATCAGCGGCCAAGGACGGCGATCCCGAGCCGATTCCCTCGGCCGTGCTGACCAAGGCGCCGTCGGCCGAACTTCGTCCGGACCAGCGAGACGACCAGTCACTGCCGCCCTATGACGTGCTCGATCCCTTGCTCGAGCTCTACGTGGAGGACGACGCCACCGCCGAGACGATGATCGCCCTGGGCCACGATCCCGATCTCGTCCTGCAAATCACCCGGCTCGTCGATCGCAGTGAGTACAAGCGCCGCCAGATGGCGCCGGGGGTGCGGATCTCCAAAAAGGCCTTCGGACGAGACCGGCGCATGCCGATCACGAACGCGTTTCGCCAAGAGACCTTGTGACGCCCTCCAATCGCGAGATCGCCGAACACATCCTCGCGTGCTACGACACTATTTATATTGTCCTGGGCGAGAGCGCGCCGACGCTGGTGAACGACGCGTACGTGGTACGCACCTACGAGACGGCTCGCGCCTACGGGGCCCTCGCCCTCGAGTTGCGAGAGCACCTCGGCGAACCTCGAGTCGGACCACTCCCCGTGCTCGAAAGCGTCCTTCGCGAAGCGGTCGCGGGCGACTCCTCCGGCGCCCTGGTGCTCTACGCCATGGCGATGGTCGTCGGTCCACGACTGTTGGTTTCGTTACTGGACGCCCGAAACGCGCTGTCGGGCGACGCGGTACTGAGCGAACTGTTCAGTGACGCCTCGATGGTCTGTGTGAAGGAGATCCGCGCGACCGGCGACGCCGCGAAGGATCAGGCGCCGATTGACGATGACGGCTGGCAGAACCTGGCGCGCGAACTCTCGACAACGCTCGATGTGGCGGGAAACGCTGAGAGTTTGGGTATTTCCCGGTAGGTTGCCAAGGTCCGTATAACTAGTAGTACCGGAATCTCCGGTGTCGGGTATCAAGGGAGAATCATGGCAAAAGATCGCGTCGATAGAGATGATGAGGACCTCGTACGTCTCTACCTGTCCGATATCGGTCAGTACACCCTTCTGACCAAGGACGATGAAGTCCGCCTGGCCCAGACGATCGAAGAGGGCCGCGAGGCCAAGGCCGAACTCGATGGCGCCGAGACCGACAAGAAGATCAAACTCACGCCGAGCAAGAAGTTAGCGCTGAGGCGGTCCATTCACCGCGGTGACCAGGCAGAACGTGATTTCGTGCAGTCGAACCTGCGTCTCGTCGTGTCGATCGCCAAGAAGTACCAGGCGTCGGGACTACCGCTGCTCGATCTCATTCAAGAGGGCAACCTCGGCCTGATGCACGCTGTCGAGAAGTTCGACTGGCGCAAGGGTTTCAAGTTCTCGACCTATGCGACCTGGTGGATTCGCCAGGCGATCACCCGCGGCATCGCCAATACGGGCCGCACCATCCGCCTCCCGGTGCACGCCGGTGACACGCTGGCCCGGGTCCAAAAGGCTCAGTCACGCCTCGAACTCAAGTTCGGTCGGCCCCCGACTATCAAGGAACTCTGCGATGAGTGCGAGATGCCCGAAGACAAGTTGATCGAGGCCCTGCGGTTCCGCTCCGAGCCGATCTCGCTCTCCGAGCCGCTGCGCGAAGACGGCGACGCCGAGTTGGGCGACGTGGTCGAAGACCGCTCCGCCGAGTCGCCCTTCGACGTGGCCGCGGTCAAGATGATGCCTGCCGCGATTGAGAAACTGCTGCAGCCGCTTGACGAGCGCGAGCAGAAGATACTGCGCATGCGATTCGGTCTCGACGGGGCCGGAGAGATCCGCACCCTCGAAGACGTCGGCGCCGAGATGAACCTGACGCGCGAGCGGATCCGTCAGATCGAGGCGCGCGCGATGAGCAAGCTGCGTCACCCGTCGTCGGACACCGGCGCGCGAGACCTGCTGACCCTCTAGCGACGTTGGTAGGTCCGTCCGAGGACGGCCGCCACACCGATCACGATTGCGCTGAGTAGGTACGGCGTGTGCGACTTCGAACGGTCGTGCGCCCGCACGGGGTGCGAGAAGCTGAGTATGGGCCACTGGCTCTCGTGGGCCACTTTCGCCAGCTGACGGTCGGCGTTGACGGCGTAGGCGTGACCGACCGTTTCGAGCATCGGAATGTCCGTCTCGGAGTCGGAGTAGGCGAAGGATTGGTTGAGGTCGATGTCGCGCTTTTGGGCGAGCTCGCGAATCGCGACGGCCTTGTTCTCGCCCTGAGCGAAGAACTCCATCTCGCCGGTGAACTTGCCGAACTCATCGATCGTCGCCCGCGATGAGATTGATCCGGTGATGCCCAACAGCTCGGCGAATGGCTCGACGATCTCGGCCGGTGACATGGAGACCAACCACACTTCGTCACCCTGGGCCATGTGGTGGTCGATGAGTTCCAACGCCTCTTCGTAGATGAGTGGTTCGATGACCTCGTTGATGGTCTCGGCGACCAGTTTCTTCACCTCGAGGTGGTCCCAGCCCTTGGTTATCTGCAACACCGATTCTCGGATCTTCTCGAGTTTCTCGTCGTCGGCGCCGAAGCGCATGAACATCATCTGGCTCAGCACCCCCCAGACCATCGTTCGGCGGTGGAGCAGTCCCCGGGCGTGAAACTCCGGGCCGAAGGCCACGAGTGAGGACTTGGCGATCACTGTCTTGTCTAAGTCAAAGAAGGCCGCTCGCACCTATCCATGCTAGGTCCCGCCAGATTTCAGGTATCCGCTGATCAGGCGACGAAGGCCGACGCGCACTCCTGTGTGGCGTCGGCGCGCGTGATCAAGATCACGTGATCGAGTTCGAGGAAGTGCATGGACGGTGATGGCACCAACGGCTGAGAGCTGCGGACGACGGCCACGACGCGAACGGAGTCCGGTAGGCGTAGTTCGTCGAGGGTTTGGTGATTCGTTACCGCGGGCGCGTTCGCCGCGAGCGTCACCTCGATCAGTCGCATCCGTCCCTGGGCGAGGTCCATCAGATTGATGATCGCGCCCACCTCGACGGCCTCGTCGACGAGTGAGGTGATGAGCGCCGGCGTCGACACCGAGATGTCGACGCCCCAGCTCTCATTGAAGAGCCACTCGTTGCGAGAGTTGTTGATGCGACTGATGACCCGAGGAACACCAAACTCCTGCTTGGAGAGCCAACTGATGACGAGGTTGTCCTCGTCATCGCCGGTCGCGGCGATGACGACGTCGACGCTACGCAGATCGGCCGCGGCGAGGTTCGCGTATTCGCAGGCGTCCGCCGCCATCACGTTGACCCCGGGCAGCATCGCCTTGAGCCGTTCGGCGGTTGTCGAGACCTGCTCGAGCAGTGTGACGTCGTGATGGCGGTCCACGAGGTCCAACGCAATCGAGACACCCACCGAGCCGCCACCGGCGATCATGACCCTCATCGTTGACCGTTCTCGATCAGCGACTTCAACTCTTCGAGGCCCTCGGTCGTCACGAGGAACTCGAGCACGTCGTCTTCCTGGGCGAACAGACCGTCGATGTTCACTCGTCCCTGTCCGCCGCGAATCACTCCCACGACCCGGACGTTGTCGCCGTGGTCGTAGGAGCTGAGCGGTTTGCCGGCCAGCACGTCGGGCACGATTCGCTCGACGAGGTGCATCGTGCCCGAACTGGCCGTCCACTCGACGGAGTCGTCGGCCGGGAGGAGCCACCGCTTCACCTGTTGGGTCGTCCAGAGCGACGTCGCGACCGTCGGAATGCCGAGCTTCATATAGATGTCGGCGCGAGCGGGATCATAGATGCGCGCCACGACGTTCTTGATCTCGTAATTGTCGCGCGCGATTCGCGCACAAAGGATGTTGGTGTTGTCACCGCTCGTTACCGCAGCGAGTGCGTTGGCTCGACGAGCGTCGGCCTGAAACAGAATGTCGCGGTCGAAACCCGAACCGACGAGGGTTTTCCCGTGAAAGTGGTGTAATCGCCGGAAGGCGTCGCGGTTTTTGTCGACGACGACGACGGAGTGGCCCTCTTCGGCGAGCTGCATCGCGAGCTCTGATCCCACTCGACCACAGCCGACGACGACGATATGCACCTCGTCATCAGAACACACTTCGCGATCAGGGTGCAAGTAACGCAACGCGCCTGATTGCGTCGCCAAAGTCGTTCGAGGGCCTCGTTTAGTATCGAATGAGTGTCAGACGCCGATAAGCAGATTTCCAATAGTTCGCCAATTCTGACGTCCCACGCGAATCTGACGGACGTCTATCCCGAGACACTGGGCTATCGGATCAAGCGGATCTTCCTCGGCAAGCCGTTCGTTACCGAGCAACTGAGCGGCGAGCGGCTCAACCGGGCGATCGCGCTCGGCGTCTTAGCTCCGGACTGCATCTCGTCTTCCGCGTACGGCACCGAAGAGATTCTCACCCAGATGACGCCCTTCATCGGACTCGCCGCCTTCGCCCTCGTCGTGCCGATCATGTTCGTCATTCTCGGGGTGTTGTTCTTCGTCTTCTTCGTCACCACGAGCTACATGGACGTCATCAAGTACTACACGACCGCGGGCGGGTCCTACGTGGTGGCGCGCGACAACTTCGGACCGAAGATTGCCCAGATTGCCGCGGTGGCGCTGTTGATTGACTACACCGTCACGGTCGCGGTCCAGTGCTCGGCGGGCACCGCCGCCTTGACCAGCGCCATTCCCGGACTCCGTCACGCGCCTGATCCGTTGCTCATCACCGTGGGCGTCGTCCTGATCCTCATCTACGGCAACCTGCGCGGACTAAGAGAGGCCGGGAGTTACTTCGCCTTCCCGACGTATTTCTACATTCTGATGATGTCAGGGACAATTATCTTCGGCATCTCGAAGAAGATCGCCGGATCACTGCATCGAATCCCGCTGCCGTTGCAAAAAGACCTCATCGACCACCATCTCGGATCGAAGGGCACCGGCGTCTTGATGGGTCTCGCCTTCATCTCGTTACTTCGCGCCTACGCCAACGGTGGCTCGTCGTTGACCGGCCTCGAAGCCATATCCAACGGCGTCGCGAGCTTCCGCCGTCCCGAGTCGTCCAACGCTCGCAAGACCCTCATCACGATGTCGAGCATCCTGGCGTTCCTCTTGCTCGGCATCACCCTGCTCGCGGCGTGGACCCACGCGATTCCCTACGCCGCCGGCTCACCGACCGTCGTGAGCCAAGAGGTACTCGACGTCTTCGGCGGCCACGGGCTGGGGCACGCGATCTACTACACGGTGTTGTTAGCGACGATCATGATCCTCTACACCGGCGGCAACACGTCCTTCAACGGCTTCCCGTTCCTCGCGAACTACGTCGCTACCGACAAGTACCTGCCTCGACAGTTGACCAAACGCGGTCACCGACTCGCCTTCTCCAACGGCATCATCGTGTTGGGGGTCGTCGCGCTGACATTGATCATCGTCTTCGACGCCAGTGTGAACGCCCTCGTCGCGTTGTACGCCATCGGCGTCTTCACGGGATTCACGCTGGCCGGCGCCGGTATGGTGGCGCGGCACCTGCGCGAGAGGACCGGCAAGTGGCGATTCGGTGTGTTGGTGAACGGTCTCTCGGCCACGGTCACGTCGATCGTGGTCCTGATCTTCTTGATCGCGAAATTCAAAGAGGGTGCGTGGATCATCGCGGTGGTCGGACCGCTGATGTACTACGCACTGATTCGACTCAATAAGCAGTACGTTCGCGAGGAGCGGGCCTTCGAAGCCGTGAGTGGCCGGGCCGCGACCATGAACATCCGAATGAACCGGGTCGTCGTCTTCGTCGATACCTACGACCTCGTCACCGAGAGGTCCCTGCTCTACTGCCTCTCGCTGAACGCCTTCTCGATTCGCGCGGTCCATTTCGACATCGACCCGATCGTCACCGCTCGCCTCGAAGAACGATGGGGTTCACCGGGGACCGCGTCGGCCGGCATCACGCTCGAGATCGTCGAATGTGACGACCGCCGCGTCGACCGCGCGGCCTTGGAACTCGTGGCCGACATCGTGCGTGACCCCGAAGTCTTCTGCATGGTCATCCTGCCGCGCCGCGGCTACGTCTCTCGATTGCAACGGTTCTTGCACGACCGCAGCGCTGACGCTATCGCCGGCGCCGTCATGCACGTACCGCGCACCGCGGCGACGATCGTGCCGTATCGCACCGTACGCCGGCTCTCCGAGGGTGCCGTGCAAGAGGCGCCGCGTAGTGACGAAGTTGTCCGCGGCGGGGTGCGCGACAGCGCCCATCTCGTGGCCGACGTGAAACTGGCCCAACGCTCCACCGACTCCGAACCGATTGGCGGATTGGTGGAGCGTCAGTTTGCCGAGATCGCCGGACGTGTTCGCTCCATGGCGATCAACCATGAGAGCGGAGGCCACGAGCTTCGGTGCGTGATCGCCGACAACTCGGGCTCGGTCACGCTCGTCTTTCAGGGGCGATCGAACATCCCCGGTATTGAACGCGGTACGCGACTAATCGTTCGAGGCACCGTGACGTCACTGCGTCGTGAAGCAGTGATCTTGAATCCGCAGTACGAGATTGTGGCCGCGCCGGGGAGCGACCTTTAAATATCGTCAGGGAACGAATCTTCAATGCACGCCCAGTGATTGACGCAACCGATGGGTCGTGGACGACCAGCATGACGCCGGTAGGGTGAAAGACCTGTCTATCTTGTAAAGCGCAAGGAGAGGTGGCGAACTCGCCGCCGCGTCAGCGTGAGAAAGGAGGAGCATGGCCCGGGCCCTCGTCATCGTCGAATCGATCGCGAAAGCGACGCGCATCCAGGGCATGCTCGGTCCCGACTACATCGTCAAGCCCTCGATCGGCCACATTCGTGACCTTCCCCAGAGCGCCGCGGACATCCCGGCGTCGGTGAAGGGTGAGAAGTGGGCGCGCCTGGGCATCAATGTCCATGACCACTTCAAACCGGTCTACGTCGTCTCCAGTGACCGCAAGAAGATCGTCGCGGAACTCAAGGCCGCACTGAAACAGGTCGACGAGCTCTACCTCGCGACGGACGAAGACCGCGAAGGCGAAGCCATCGCGTGGCATCTTCAAGAGGTCCTCAATCCCAAGGTGCCGGTGAAGCGCATGGTCTTTCACGAGATCACGCCGGCCGCGATCGCCAAGGCGGTTGAGGAAACCCGTGACCTCGACCTGCGACTGGTCGACGCCCAGGAGGGGCGCCGCTTTCTCGACCGCCTCGTCGGCTACGAGGTCTCGCCGGTGTTGTGGCGCGCGGTCGACAAGGCCCGTTCGGCGGGCCGCGTCCAGTCGGTGGCGATCCGTCTGGTCTGTGAGCGCGAACGAGAGCGAATGGATTTCACCTCGGCGACCTGGTTCGACGTCACGGCCGCCATGGACGCGAAGGGGAACTCCTTTGAGGCGACCGTCGAGTCCGTGAACAACTCCTCGCTCGCGACGGGCAAGAACTTCGACGCCGGCGGCCTGTTGGACGCGAAAGCGAACGTCGAAGTCTTGAGTGAGGCGTCGGCGAGGTCAATTGCCGCAGCGCTCCCCGCCGCCGAGGTTCGCGTGGTGTCGGTGGCGTCGACACCTCGTACGCAGCGCCCCCAGCCGCCGTTCATGACGTCGTCTCTGCAGATCGAGGCGAGTCGAAAGTTGCGCTTCGATCCGGAACGGACGATGCGCGCGGCCCAGCGTCTCTACGAACAGGGCTGGATCACGTATATGCGTACCGACTCGACGACGCTGTCGGACGAGGCGATCCGGGCCGCGCGCGAAACCGCGGCCTCGATGTTCGGCGACGATTACGTCGCTGACGCCCCGAGGCGCTACGACCGCAAAGTGAAGAACGCCCAGGAAGCGCACGAGGCGATCCGTCCGGCCGGTGAGTCATTCCGCTCGCTCGACGAAGCACAGTCCCAACTCGGCGGCGACGAACTCGCCGTGTACGACCTCGTGTGGAAGCGCACGCTCGCGTCCCAGATGGTCGACGCCCGTCTGACCCAGGACAAGGTTCGTCTGGAATCAACGCTGAATGGTGTCACCGGTTTCAACGGCGACGTGCTCGTCGGGTTGAGTGCGACGGGTCTGCGCATCGAGTTCCCCGGTTTTCGTCGGGCCTACGTCGAAGGGACCGATGACCCCGAAGCCGAGCTGGCCGACCAAGAGCGCATCTTGCCGCCGCTCGCCGAAGGCGAGATCGTGCCGGTCACGAGCGCCGCGGCGAAGGGCCACGACACCCAGCCACCGGACCGCTACTCCGAGGCGACGTTGATCAAGAAACTCGAGGATCTCGGCATCGGACGACCGTCGACGTACGCGTCCGTGATGAAGACGATCGATCGACGCGGGTACGTGTGGAAGAAGGGCAAGTCCCTGGTCCCGGCGTTCCGGGCCTTCGCGGTCGTCAATCTCCTCCAGCAGTATTTCGCCGACCTCGTGGACTACCAGTTCACCGCCGCGATGGAGGACGAACTCGACGAAATCGCCCAGGGCAATCAAGACCTCGAGCCGTGGTTGCAGAAGTTCTACTTCGGCGACCCCTCGGCGAGCACCGAACTCGCCAAGCTCGGTCTCGAGCACATGACGCACGAGCCCCACGATTTCGACTTCGCCGCGATCAACTCGATACCGCTCGGCGTCGCTGACGACGGTGGCGCGGTCAGTGTCCGGTCCGGCCGTTACGGCCCGTACCTCGTGCACGGCGAGGATCGCGTCTCGATCCCCGAGGCGACCGAACCCGACTCACTCACCGTCGCCAAGGCCCTCGAGCTGCTCTCGGCGCCGAGCAACGACCGCGAACTCGGACTCGACGACGCGAGCGGATTGCCGATCTTCTTGAAGGCCGGCCGTTACGGTCCCTACGTCCAGGTGGGCGAGATGACCGACCCGAAGGAGAAGCCCAAGACCGCATCGCTGTTGACGACCATGTCGCCCGAAACCGTCACGTTGGCCGACGCGAAGAGGCTCTTGTCGCTCCCGCGCGTGGTCGGTGATCACCCCGAGGGTGAGGCGATCATCGCCCAGAACGGCCGCTACGGCCCGTACATCACGTGGGGCAAGGAGACGCGTTCGCTCGAAGACGAAGAACAGATCTTCTCGATCGACCTGGCCGGCGCGCTCTCGCTCTTGGCTCAGCCGAAGCAACGCGGACGACGCGCGGCCGCGGGGCCATTGAAGGATCTCGGCGAGGACCCGGTCACCAAACGCAACGTCGTCGTGCGCACGGGCCGCTTCGGCCTCTACGTCACCGACGGTGAGACGAACGCCACCCTTCGTCTCGGCGACACTCCCGAAACGATCACCCTCGATCGCGCGTGTGAGTTGCTCGCGGAGCGACGCAACGCCGAACCGTCGAGCCGTCCGCGAAAAGTGGTCAAGGCGACGAAGAAGTCGAAGAAGTCGGCCAAGAAGACGACCAAGAAGTCGGCGGCGAAGAAGGCGACCGGAACCGCCAAACGCGCGGCGGTGGCTCAGGGTGCGAAGTCCAACGCCGCCTTGCTCGCGGCCACGCATTCGGACGACTGATGCGTCGCGGCCTCTTCGTCGTGTTCGAAGGCATCGACGCGAGCGGCAAGAGTACCCAGGCCCGTCGTGTCGCGGAACTGCGCGACGCGCACTTCACCTTCGAGCCGGGTGACACGCCCCTCGGGGTCGATCTTCGTCGCTGGGTGCTCGATGCGGCGACGCCGATGACGCCGGTCACCGAGGCCCTGCTGATGCTGGCCGACCGGTCCCATCACGTGCGTAGCGTCATCGAACCGACTCTCGCCGGCGGGCGATCGGTCGTCAGTGACCGTTTCTTCGCCTCGACGTTGGCCTACCAGGGCTACGGCCGAGGCGTCGACCTCGCGAGACTCGAGGCGGCCACGGAACTGGCGATCGCAGGATGTGTGCCGGACCTGACGGTCTTGATCGATACGCCGCTCGACGTCGCGAACGAGCGGCGAGTCCCGGACGTGCGCGACCGCTTCGAATCGGCCGACCTGGAGTTCCACCAGCGCGTGCGCGAGGGCTACTTGGCGATCGCGGCCAAGTGGGGAGAGCGTTGGTGCGTGATCGACGGCTCGCGCAACGAAGCCGACGTCGCGGCACTGGTCGACGAGCGACTCGCCTCTTTACCATGGTGAGATGACCGACGTCTTCGATGCGCTCGTGGGACAAGAGCTGGCGGTGGCGGCGATGCGCCAATACGTCAAGGCGCCGGTCCACGCCTACCTACTCAGCGGACCGGTCGGATCCAGTCTGCACGACACCGCACTCACGTTCGCCGCCGCGTTGCAATGCCCGTTGAACGGCTGCGGCACGTGCGAGACCTGTCGATTGGTGTTGAGCGAGGGTGACGCCGACGTCTCTTTCGCCGAGCGCGCGGGGCTGTCGTGGCGGATCGACGAGTTGCGCGAAGCCGAACGCGTGAGCCGACGTCGACCCCTGGGACCCGGCTACCAAATTGTCGTCATCGAAGACGTGGAACTGACGACGACGGGCGCGTCGCCCAGCGCGCCGGCCCTGTTGAAGTCACTCGAGGAGACACCGACGCGCACGATCTTCTTGCTCACGGCCGAAGACGTCCCGCCGGCCCTCGACGACGCCGACGCGCACGATCTTCTTGCTCACGGCCGAAGACGTCCCGCCGGCCCTCGACACGATCGCTTCACGATGCGTGGAATTGAAACTGAAGGGCTTGAGCGAAGAGGGGATAGCCGAGGTTCTTATTCGAGAGGGCGCGACGGCCTTGGCGGCTCGCGCGGCGGCGAGCGCGGCGAACGGTAATTTGCGACGCGCGCGGATCCTCGGGCGCGACGACGCGTTGGCGCAACGCATCGCACAGTGGCGCTCGGTTCCCGAACGTCTGAACGGCACGCCCGCTACATCGGCCGCGCTCGCCACGGAGATCGCTCGCGCCCTCGAAGACGCGGTCGCACCGCTGCAGATGGTGCAAGACGAAGAGATGGAGCTTCGCGTTCAAGAGTCGCGCCAGATGGGCCAACGTTCGGTCTCCAATCGACGCGACATCGAGGCTCAGTTCAAGCGCGAGCAGCGACGCTTTCGAATCGACGAACTGCGCTTCGGGCTGACGGCCCTGACGAACGTGTATCGCGATCGCATGGTCGAGAGCCTGGAGGGCAGCGAACTCGGTGACGCCCGCGATCAGTACCGCGTCGGGGCGTCGATTCGAGCGATCGGCGTCGTGTCCGAGGCGTCGCGGCGCCTCTCGTCCAACGTCGACGAGACGCTGCTGCTGAACGATCTCATGCTGTCGTTGATGGAGTTCTAACGTTCCTCGAAGTCGCCCGCGACGGACCATCAAGTAGAGTTGCTGCTTGCGCCTGGGTAGCTCAGTCGGTAGAGCAACGCATTCGTAATGCGTAGGTC
>OCTA010003895.1_pt1 | contig 13185 bp, 14 predicted proteins | sample 1538991 | NCBI WGS metagenome assembly OCTA01 (sample SAMEA3539302, study PRJEB22396) | soil metagenome | biome: tundra; feature: field; material: soil | place: USA | collected 2010-05 | depth 0.15 m
ACTGGTTGGCGGATTGCGTTCTGTAATAGTGTTCCGCGCCGCTGAATCCGAACTTCGGCGCGGTAATGCGATCGTCCATTCCGAAGACCGTGCGGATGCCGCGCAAATCGGCGGAAGTGGAATGCCACACGACGCGGGCCCGCGCGCGCATCAGGCTTAAGAAGCCGTATTCGTAAAGGCGGTTATCCGGCTGGCCGATGCGTTCGGCGCAGGCTGCCAGGTCGATGGCGGCCGCGGCGGCGCAGACACCGGCCAGCAGCGGCCGCGCGTCTTCGCCCAATTCGCCCGCCAGCTTCGTCACCAGGTTGCCGCCTAAAGAAAAACCCACCAGCCACACCGGCGCGCGGCCCTCGCCGGCCAGGGCGCGCACTACGGCGAGCAGATCGCTGGTGAGACCGCCGTGGTAGGCCGTCCGGGCAAGCCGCTCGGTGCCGCCGCAGCTTCGCAGGTTCGAGCGGTGGACCGTGTATCCGGCCGCGACCGCGCAAGCGGCCATGCTCTGCATGTAGCCCGCATCGGCCGATCCCTCCAGGCCATGCACCAGCACGATCTCGCCCCGTGGCGCGCCGGCGGGCCGTTCCGTTTCGACGAGCACCTGCACTTCGGGCTCCGTGTCGTACAGCTTTTTTTCGACGGGCCGCCGCCGCGCGCTGGATTGCCGGGGCCAGAAGTGCCCCGCGATGGTCTGTACGTGCGGATTCTTGAAGAGCGGCACGAATGGCTGCACACATCATTATCCCGCGAAACCGCACCGGCCCGCGACCGTGATGGAGCGGCTTCCCGTGCGCGCCATTTGGCGCTGCAATCGACGACAAAATGGTAGGTGAACTCCAGGCTGTCGTTGAGGAATTGGGTGGTGAACCGATCTTGGGCCGTCCCCTTCGTACCGGCGCCGATCTCCAGGCCGCCATTCCGGCGGGATTTCCGCAACCCGTCGTGCAGGAAGTGATGCACGGCGCGGGCATCACGCTGAAAGAATTGGCGTCCAGCCTCGATCTTTCGGCGCGCAGTCTGCAGCGCCGGCGGCGCGAGGGGCGCCTAGCCGCGTATGAATCCGACCGAGTCAACCGAATCCTCCGCGGGCCATTTTCGAAGAAGCCGCTGGACGGAGAGGGCGCCTATCGCTTCGGCGGACGTTGGTCGAGTGCGGGTGTCCGCCTGGCATATACTGCCGGGCATCTGCCGCTGGCAATGATCGATTACTTCGTGCGCATCGATGCGGACGATGCGTCGCGGGATCTCGTGGTAGTCACGGCGGACATTCCCCAGGGACTTTCGCGGATCGCCATCTCCGAAAAGCGACTGCCGCGCAGCCATTTTGATACTGCCCTCCGTTATCGCTCCGGCCGAATCGAACTGGCTGTTTAATCCGCGGCATCCGGACTTCTCGAAGATCCGGGCGCATCTGTCCGAAAGGTTCCGCTATGATCGCTAAAAAGCTCGCCTCGCCCGCGCAACTTCCTGGCCCTGGCCGGGTTCGGTGTGGAAAGCAGACCAACGAAAGATGTGTCCATGCGAACTCCGCGACTCACTCCTGTTACTTCCACTGCCATCGTTTGTTACAGCATGATTGCAATTGGGCCGCCTGCCGCCCGGTCCCAGGGCGTCACACCACTCTGCTCCCCCAACATCGTAGCCAACCAAGTGGTGGCGTCCGCCGCGCAAAGAGAGGCCGCCGGCGAAATAGCGCAGCCCCCGCTCACCGATCTCGCGGACGGCTTCGCCTGGCCCGACACGCCCGTGGGCGCAATCAAAATCGGCCGCGGCTACGCGTTTTTTGGGAGCGACGGCGGCAGTCACGCCCGCCAGTTCTGGCAAGGACGCCGGTATGGAAACAATAAGTTTGGGTCCATCACCCGGACCCTGGGCTCGCTCGACAGTCCGCTCGGCTCGGCTCCGCCGATCGACGTCTCGATCGATCCAAACCCCGATCCGTCGGTGAATCCCTATTATCGGAGCTATGACTATATGGGCGGCGGACCCGTGTACAAAGTCCCACTTGGAATGTTTGGAGCCGGCAACCTGCTCCTGGTCTATCATGCCGAGATTCCTACTATTCAGACGCAGAGCTTCTATTCGGTACTTGGCTTGGCGGCCTCCTCCGATGACGGCCTGAGCTGGACCGACTTAGGCGAGATTATCCGGGTCAATCAGGCGCATCGGACCGATTTAGACGGCTTCGACATCGGCGATGCGCCTCTGGTGCTATCGCCCGATGGCCAATACTTCTATATCTACTTCGAGGATTGGCTCGCCAACGGCACCACGCATTGGGGAAACACCCTCACCTTGGCTTCAGTTGCCCGGGCGCCGGTTGCTTCCGTGCTGGCAGCCGCTTTCGGCAGCCAGCCACATGCGGCGGCTTTTCAGAAGTATTATAACGGCAATTGGAACCTGCAACCGGGAATCGGCGGTTATTCCACCGACCTGAATCCGAGTGCGGGATATAGCGGCGAACTCCAGGTTGCTTACAACGCCGCGCTCAAACGCTACGTGATGATCGTCGGAGAGGGAGTAGTCGTAGCGTACGCGGAATCTCCCGACGGCCTTCACTGGACGCTGCCCACCTTGCTATATGACTTCAGTAACTCACCAGGTCAACCTACCACCTATGTCGCTCCGGTTGGCGGCGGAGACGACCCGCGGATACTGGGGTGGCAGTTCTATATCTATTACACACGATATCCGCAGGATGGCGCGGGTTGGAATGGTGCGACTCTAAATCGCTTCACGATATCCTGCCAGTGACATTAAAGAACCCCTCGAACTTCGGGCCTTCCGATCACGGGTGCCGCGAGCGAGCGCGATGGGGATGGCGCGACGCCGGCCGCGATTGCCAGCGAGCACCTCGCGCGGCGCTATTTCGCAGGAGAGCGCCCCGTCGGCAGACGCCTGAGACTCGGGCCCGCCGGCGCGCAGAACCCATGGGTCACCATCGTCGGAGTGGCGGCGGATATCCGCAGCACTCCCTGGGACCACGACATAAGCCCAGTGATTTACCAGCCATTCCGCCAGGCGCCGAGCCAGCGAGTCCACTTCCTGCTGCGTACCACCGGCGATCCGCGCGCCCTGATCGCCGCTGCCCGCACAGAGGCGGCGCGCATCGACCCGAACCAGCCGGTGCAGGACGTCAGGACGTACCGGAAGACGATGGACCACGCACTGATCGGTCTTCATTACGTGGCTTCCATGATGGCCGTCTTCGGCGTCATCGCTTTGATGCTCTCTGCCGCGGGCGTTTACGGTGTCATGGCCTGTTCAGTCGCCGAGCGCACGCGCGAAATCGGCCTGCGCCGGGCTCTTGGCGCACAAGACAGCGCCGTGGTCTGGATGGTAGGCAGATGGGGCGCGCACGACATCGTCTCGTTCGCAGCCGGAATCCTGGTGCTGTCGGCGGCGGCGATGCTGGCCTGTTACGTTCCTGTGCGCCGCGCGCTGGCTGTGGACCCTATTGTGGCGCTGCGGACTGAGTGAACGGTCTCAACCGCGGAGTCACCGCGCCAGCACTTCCTCGCGCAACACCGCCCGCCCGGCCAGCGCCTCGCGAAATCCGAAGACAGCCAGCGCCAGCACGGTCGCCAAAGCCACCAGCGACTGGCCCGCGTACCACTTTGAAAAATCCAGCGTCAATGGGAAGCTGAGCAGCAGCGCACTGACGAAGAGCAAGACGGCCACCGCCACCAGCCCATACCGGATCAGGATGTAGACCGTCAGCGCCGCGACCGCCGCGCTGAACAGCGAGCCGACCGCCGCATGGCTCATTCCGACATTGTTCAGCGCCACGATGAGGACGCAGTACAACGCGCCCGCACCCCACTCGCTGCGCGCAATGAGGCGGAAAAGGAAGATCACGAACAGCACCACCAGCGCCTCGATTATAGAGGTTCCCAGATGCGCCACCCACATGCTGGCCGCGCCGCGCAGTCCATTGATCGTGGCCGCTTCAGTGAAGAACCCCGGCGGAGCCCCCAAGCGCGCGCGCACGAGTTGCCGGCACTCGTAGAGCACGGTCACTGCCACGCCCGCGACGGTGCCCACCAGAATCTCGCCACCCACAATGGGGTCTCGCAGCCGGCCGGCGATCATGCGGCTCCATCCGATGATCGTTTGCGGCCAGCGCCGCCGGACGTAAGGCTCCAACGCGATATAGAGCACCCACAACACACCCGCCCACAACAGGGATGCGCTGATGCCCGTGAGCAGGCTTTGCAGCTCCCCAAGATTGGGCAGATGATTCGAGCCAATCAACCACAGCAACATCCAGTTTCCATAGACGAAGGCCGCCAACCGGAAGGCGCCTCGCCGGTCGCCGCGGCCCAGGCGCGCATTGCGCCACGCAAGCTCCGCGCCAGCGGACACCACCACCACGAACCAGGCAGCCCAGATCAGGTCCACGGCCCGCAGCTCGGGACCGGAGCCCGGGTTGGTCCACGGCCCCACGATACGGAAGTACGACGGCTTACCGCGCCAAGACGCCGCTTCTATGCGCAGCGAGTTGGGCGGTTTGCCCGGATATGCGCCCAGCCAGGCGGCGCGCGCGTCGTATGGCGATGGTGGTGTCCACCGCGGCTGCGTAGGGGAGAAGCGCGCCAGGTCCAAGCCCGCCGCGCTGAACAGCAAACTCCAATCGGGCGGATGGGCGGCCTCCTGGGCATGCTCGACCTCGGGCGGCACGGTCTCCAGCAAGTACAGGCGGCCGAGCAGGTCGGTCTCCAGCAGGATCATGCCGGGGTCGATCAAAGGAGGGTTCGAGGCGGATACTGAGCGCGTCGGCGAAAGTTGCATACTGAGGCCGCCAAACGATACTCCCGGCAACAGGTACGCAGGGCTTTGTCGATACCAAAAACGGACGACTGGCGGCTGCTGCGTAGCCAGGCGCGCCCAGCGATCCGGCGAAGGATCGTGCCGCTCCTCGTAGTCCAGATACGAATGGCCGCCGTCAAATCCGGTATGGCTGTCGACCGGCGGCTCGGTATAACCGAAGCTCCGTACCAAATCGCGTGCACGCTCCCTGAGAATTTCTGGGGATTTGTCCGCAGGCACGCTGCCGAACAAGTCCGCCTTACTGTGCAACGCCGCGGCCGCCGCCACACCGGCCACGGCAAGCAGCAACAACGCGACCGCCAGCCGAACGCTGACCGTGGCGGTCTCGCGGGAGGCTGCCACCATTTCGGGCGAGGGCGTTTCACCGGCGGCCAGCGCCGCGGCCAGTGGATCGCCTCCGGGCAGCGCCGCCGCCACCGATAGCGCCGTGGAGGGACGTCGCGCCGGCTCCGGTTCCAGGCATCGCAGGATCACGCGGTCCACGGCCGGGTCCAGATCGCGCACCAGCGTGGATGGGCCGGCGGGTGCGCCGGTCTCTTCCAGTCGCAGCAACTCCTCGCGCGATTGCGCCTCGAATGCGCGCCGGCCGGTGAACATCTCGTAGAGCACCAGCCCCAGCGCGTAAATATCGCTGCGCACAGTGGCTTCTTTGCCCGCGAGTTGCTCGGGTGCCATGTAAGCCGGGGTGCCGTACCGCGCCTCCGGACCCGTCACCTGCGCGGCCAGCGCCGCCAGGCCGAAATCGGTGATCAGCACCTGGCCGCGGCCGTCGATCATGATGTTGCCGGGCTTGAAATCGCGATGCAGAACGCCTTTTCCGTGGGCGGCGGCCAGCGCCGCACACAACCGGCGGGCGATCTCCACCGCCTTATCGGAGGGCAACCGGCCTATCCGGCGCAGCAGCGACGCCAGGTCTTCGCCATCCACATATTCCATGGAAAGGAACGGCATCCCCTCCCATTCGCCGATGTCGTATACGCGGCAGACGTTGGGGTGGGAGACCTGCCGCGCGGTGCGGACTTCATTGTGGAAGCGCGCCAGCGCCGCTCCATCCTGCGACATGGCGGCGGGCAGAAACTTCAGCGCGACGGGTTGCTCCAGCTTGTTATCGTAGGCGCGGTAGACTTCGCCCATGCCGCCCCGTCCCGCCAGGCTAAGGATGCGATACCGCCCGGCTACCACGGCTCCGGCGGCGAAACGCCCATCGTCGGAAGAAGTGGCGGAGATGGAAGGCCCCGATGTGACCGTGTCCGCGCTCGATGGGAATTCGACTGGGGATTCGAGCGAGCGCCCGCAGGAGGCGCAATAACGGCTCCCCTCCGGCATGGCGAACGCGCAGGAGGGGCACTGGGGCATATCAGCCCGCTATTGCACCTGATACGAGAGCCGCACCTCCACCGTTTTCGGCGGGAAGCAGGAGTTGTTGTTGCAGGCCTGGTAGCGCAGCTTGCCGAGCATGATTCCCGGCCCTTGGGATGCGCCCGGCGGCACCTTGAACTTGGCGATGAGATCGAAATCGCCGGTGAATACGGAGAGCGGCTTATCGGAGAATTCGTACTTCTCCATCTGCGGCTTGGGGAAGACCACGTCGCCCGGTTCCAGCGCGCCGCCGGACTCCCATTTCAGCGTCAGCGGGATCAAGTAGGCGTCGGCCGGCTTGTTGCTGTTGACGTGAAAGCCGGGCTGGACCGACACTGCGATTTTGGCCTCGGTGGAGGCGCCGCGCTTGGCCACCAGCTTTTGGGACGCTTCCGCGGTCAGGTACTGGTTACCTTGCGCCCACAAGCTCGGCAGGCAGAGACACGCGGCCAGAACCGCCAGCGGGATGCGCGGGTGTTTGCAATAGTTGTTCGATGGCATTTTCAAAATCACTCTTGCTCGTCAGACCCACATGGACATCGGCGATCTTGCCGTCCCGGTCGATCAGGAAGGTGGTCGGGAGAGCCTCGATGCCGCCAAACATGTCGGCGGTGGAGTCGTTGCCCACCATGACGCGATAATTGATTCCCACGTCGTTGACAAAAGGCTTGACGGCGTCCCACCCATCATCGTCCATGGAGACGCCCAGCACCGAGAAGCCCTGGTCTTTGTGTTTGCGCTCGAAATCCATGAACCACGGGATCTCGATTTTGCAGGGGCCGCAATACGTGGCCCAGAAATCCAGCAAAACCACTTTGCCTTTGTAATCGGAAAGGCGCACAGTTTTGCCGTCGGCGTCCTTCAGGGCGAAATCGGGCGCGGCGTGCCTTTCACCATCCGGCTTCAGCGATGCGGCCTTGGCGGACCTCACCGGCGAGCAGCCATAGATCACGCAGCCCAGCAGGAATCCGGTGGCGAGCACGGTACCCAGGCGCAGAGCCGGCATAAAACCTCTTCCACTTTTCAGCATATGGCTACTATATGGATTATATCGAGATTCGATTGGATACATCGGACTCTTGGAACCATTGTCGGCGGCGCTCGCAAAAGCGGCGTGCCAGGGTGTATTCGGGATGCGCGCTGACACCCGAGAAGATCCAGGCCGCTGTGTCGCAGAAGCTTTCGCAGACGTATTCGCGCCAACGCCGGGTGCGGCGCCCCGCGTCGCACGCTTCGAGCGCCCCCTTGCGCCACTCCGCGGACCAGCCCAATTCGCCGCGGGCCCGGCTCCGCATTTCCTCGCAGAGCAGCGCTTCGTAGGACCAGCGGCGCGGGTTGCCCAGCCGCAGCCACACGAAGTGGAAAATCTCATGGACGAAGATGCGGTCGAACTCCTTCGGGTCGGCGGCCAGCTTCGCGTCGAACGCGATGCGTCTTTCACGGATGAACGCGCCGGCGTGCACCGCGCCGCGGCGGTCTGTGAGCGCGCGGCGGATTTCCAGCCGGACCGGTTCGCCGTCCATGGGCGGGAGAGGGGGGCGGACTTTGGCCGCCGGGAACGGCCCTGATCCGCGTTTTGTTCGCCGGCGTTTTTGTGCGGCTTTATGCATCCTTTTAGCTCTGGTTTCGGTTCTGGCCGCGCAGCGGGCGTCCCCACGAAAACGATGAGCGCGGCTCGGGAATTACCGAGCTTCGCACACTATGGTGACAGGTCCGGCAACACTGTGGCGCACGCTTCAGCGTGCCGCGGCGAACTTCAGTTCGCCGTCTGGCCGTCGGCTGAAGTCCACGGCAGCACGCTGAAGCGTGCGCCACCTCGATAGCCTCCACCAGAACTGGGGCGAGGCCAACTGCCATTTTGTGCTTTTCAAGTCGCGAAAAGTGCATCAGCCAGCCCGATAAAAGACGCTATGCGCTTCCACGCGCCAGAGATCCGACGGACTAGGAGTAAAACCCCTTACAGCTTCAAACCCGCTTGCAACTCAGCGCCGCTGAGCATTCGCGCTTTGGTCCAAACTGGCCCGCCAAGATGGGCAATCTTCTGTCCTCACCGCCCTATGATCGGCGCTTCAGGCCAAGCGGGCCTTGCCCGTGCCCGCGGCTCCGGCTTCATCTGGATCCCTGGCGAGGGGGCTAAGGCGTAAGTGAACCGCTGTCTTCCTCGTCCGCTGGACTCAGAAAGCAGGAGGAACAGGCACGGACGATTCTGTCGGCGTCCAGCGTCACCGCGCCAGTTAGCGCCAAGGCTCGACCGCATAGTTTTACCTTGGTGTCCAGAGTGATGCTATCGCGCGCCATAATATTCCCGCTGAACCGAGTGGTTGTCGCGAGAGTCGCAGAGGTACCGACCTGCCAAAACACCCTGCCTGCGGCTTGGTTACTAACAGCGTTATTCACACTAACATACGAGCCGCTCGCGGTTGTGAGCGTGCTCCCTATCTGGAAAAAGAAGGTCTTGCTAGTGCCCTGGAAGTCGAGAACGAGCTTTCCTGTCAACCGGGCCGACGACGAAAAACAGTAGACTCCGGGCGTGAGCGTGAGTCCACCCAGATCCTGTCCGGTTAAATCGACACCGCAGGGCAAGGCTGCGACAGCAGTGTATGCAATGGTGACATCATCCTTAACCCGCATCGCCACCGCATCAGCCACGTAGATCGTTCCGTTGACAACGACTCCAGGAGGAAAGCCCGTGACCGAGGTGCCGGGGGTGAGGCCCAGATTTCCGCTAATTATGGTATTGCCGGTGTTGGTTACCGTCGAAGCCCCCAGGACCGCGAAGTATACCGCCGAGCCCAGGGTTATCGGAGGGGGTTGTGCCAGAGTGTCGGCAGCTAATCCCGAAGAGGGGGTGTAAAGAAGCGCGGTGAGCGCGAACAAACATGTGGAAATGTACGTCTTGTGGTTGTCATTCATGCGAACAGTTGTTGCACGGTTCGTGCCAACGTCGCTGCGAGGAGCATTGACTTACTTCCGAAATGGTCTGGCCCGTACTGACCGCAGATTTTGGCCCGGATCTGCCGGCGCCGGATAGCCAAGATTGTTTTGCGGCGAGGATCCTTGCTGGTTTCCAGCCCCGGGGAACTCGTGCCGGCAAATGCAAGTTCTGCATTTATGCGATACAGAGTCTGCCTTTGTGATGCCGGGTTTGCCGTGGCCCCGCTAGTAAGAATCCTGCCGCTCACTCCGGCTGCCCTCATGCGGATGCAGGGTGAGCTTTCGGCGCGCAACGGCATGGACTGCACTGCACCACCAAGGCGCTACGCATGGACTACACGCGGCTGAAGAAGCGGTTACCGCCTGCGGCACAGAAAGCTGTGATTGGGCGCATATAGGCTGCCGAGGTCAACGCCCTCCGCTTTCGCTGCGTTCGCCACCGCGAGGAAGTTCGAGTCGATATCCTCCAACCAAGCTCTTCGGCGGCCACGTCCTTTATCCGCTGCGCACTGGTGGCGGCTGTCTCATTCTCTATGCTCCGGACGTTGCAGAGTTTTTGATGAAGTTCTGTCAGGCCTTTTATGTCGCAAGGCGTCTTCGTGAAAACGCCATGCGTTGTCCCTCGAAACTCCGCAATACCTGATCCACACCCATACCTCAAGCAGGTTCCGCGCGATCCACGCGGAGGCTGGGAGCCTGTCTTTGCCAATCGTTTCGTGCAGTTCCCCGCAAGTGCGCTCGACACCCTGGACCAGATCGATTGTGACGGCTAATCGCCATGCTTCAAACTCCTGGCGGTTCTCACCTAAAGCCTGGTAAATCAGACTCAGCCTAGCCGGGATGCGTTCCTCCAGCATGTTGCGATTGGCCACCGTTTCTTTCTCGATGTCGTATTCTTGTGTGTCCATGCCGACTCTCAGCCGCTCGTTCCTGGATCGAACGAAACCCGCGGGTCCCCCGATCAGGCCGCATATCGGATCACTTCCAACTCCGCGGATCCATCCACAGCGGCCAGCAGTTGATCGACGCGCGACATGGTTGCCTGCTCCAACTCGGTGTCACCGCACTGGTCGCACTGAAGCACCGGGAGCGATTTGAGAATCACGATCGAAGAATCGCCGATCTTGAAAGGCAGATCCGTGACTCGCGATTCCAGTAGACCCCCGCAAACTCGGCATTTCATCTCGTCCTCCTAACACGTAATCCATTGTCCCACTTGCCAGGGTGGGGAACGTACATCGTAACGACGCGGACATTCTCGCCCTCTACATCCGTTGCAATCTGGGCATGGAAAACTACGCCTTCGGATTCGCCCCTCATGAGAAAACCAGGCAAGTATTTGTCCTCCGCGATACGTTTCGATCATCTCCAGCGTCGCAATTGCGCTGCGAAACATTTTCGGCCGTCAGCGCGCCACGCTGAAGGCGCATGGTCACGTGATAAGTCCAGCGGACGCGTCCGATGAAAATGCACTCCCTAATGAACGCAAGCGGCGCATCCGGCAACTGAGCCATTGGCAAATTCGATTATCAGGTATCTCCGCCCGCCGCCAGCCCGCACGCCCACCCGCCCCACCGCTACAATAAATACGTGACAGGTCACGATATCCGACAGCGCTTCCTCGACTTCTTCGCCGCGCGCGGCCACCGCGTGGTGCGCAGCTCCTCGCTGGTCCCCGCGAACGATCCCACGCTCCTGTTCGCCAACGCCGGCATGAACCAGTTCAAGGACACCTTCCTGGGCCTCGAAAAGCGCGACTACTCCCGCGCCACCACCTCGCAGAAATGCGTGCGCGCGGGCGGCAAGCACAACGACCTGGAAAATGTCGGCCATACCCCCCGCCACCACACCTTCTTCGAAATGCTGGGCAATTTCTCATTCGGCGATTACTTCAAGGCCGAAGCCATCGTGTTCGCCTGGGACCTCGTCACCAACGACTACGGCATGCCCACCGATCGCCTCTACGGTCACCGTATTCCGCGAGGGCGGCGACGGCGGGCATCTCTGGCAGAGGTTCCTGGCGTGCCCAAGTAGCAGGACAATTTCTGTCACGACCCCAGCGGCACCGCTGGTTCCGAAATCCGAGAACTGGAATTCGCGGACGGCTAGATGGGCGAACCTGCGACGGCGAATTGCTGAAGTTTGAACTTTTTCGCACTTCGGCCATCTACTAGCGGTCAGGCGAGCTTTGGCAATAACCACCACCCGGGGACGTCTGACTATCAATGCGGGATTTTGTGATCTCCACCGAAGCGATTGCGAAGCTGTTTAACGGCAAAACGGCCGTTCGCGATGTCAGCTTGCGAGTGCACCCCGGAAGCATCTACGCCTTCCTTGGACCGAATGGCGCAGGCAAGAGCACCACCATCCGGATGCTGCTGGGACTCATCCGTCCAAGTCGCGGCGATATAGCCATATTTGGGTCGGATCTGCGACACCATCCCAACGAGATTCTGGCTCGTATCGGTTCTCTCGTCGAGACTCCGTCGGTATACGAACATCTTTCGGCGCGAGAGAACCTGGAGATTCCGCGCCGCATACTGGACGCCCCACGGTCCGACATCGACCGGGTACTACGAATCGTGGGCCTGGAAATGGCAAGCCAGAAACTGGTAAGAACCTTTTCCCTCGGCATGAAACAACGCCTGGGTCTGGCGCAGGCTCTGCTCGGCAAGCGCGACCTGCTGATTCTCGATGAGCCGACCAACGGGCTGGATCCGGCGGGAATCCAGGAAATGCGTTCGCTGATTCGGCAACTTCCGGCCGAGCACGGAGTCACTGTCTTCCTATCCAGTCACTTGCTCACCGAAGTCGAGCAGGTGGCGACGCATGTCGGGATGCTCTCGCAGGGGAAACTGGTTTTTCAGGGCACCATCGGAGAACTCGAAGGGATGCGCCGATCGTCCCTGCGAATTGGCGTCGGCGACATAGAGTCCGCCTTGTTGTTGCTCAACGCGCGCGGATGGTGCGTACGCCAAGCGAACGGATACCTTCTGGCAAACGATACCAGCGCGGCGGCAGCCATGAATCGGACCCTGGTAGAGGCAGGCGTTGCCGTGCATCACCTGGCCGTGGAATCGGCTTCGCTGGAAGAAGTGTTCCTGAAAATGACACAGGCGGAGGTCGTCTGAGGAGGCGCATGCTTTTTCGAGTGGCATCGGGAGAGTTTCTAAAACTGAAGCGCACCCTGGCGTTGTGGATGGTGCTGGTGTCGCCGCTGGTGATGGTCCTGTTGCAGTTCACCGTCTCGTACAAAGGCGCAAGTGTATTTCTGCGCGACGGCAAGGACGCTTGGGCGCCGATGGTCCGGCAAACCGTGGAGGTCTGGACGCTCTTAATGATGCCCATGCTTGTGACGCTGGAGACCTCGCTTCTCGCCGGCTTGGAAAACACCGGGAAGAACTGGAAGAGTCTTCTCGCCCTTCCGTCGCCACGTTGGACGGTGTATGTCAGCAAGCTGGTTGTGACTATCGCTCTATTGTGGGCCGCACACTCCGTGCTGATTGGCGGAACGATCGTGAGCGGTCTGCTTCTCAAGTTACTACATCCGGCGCTGAATCTCGGGAGGATGCCTCTCGGTCCGTTTGTTCTGCCGATGCTAAGGTTGTCGGTGTCGGCCCTGCTGGCCGTGGCGATTCAGCATTGGGTGAGTTTGCGATGGCACAGCTACACGGTGGCAATGGGCTTTGGCATGTGCGTCATGATCGCCGGTATTTTCGCGGCGCAATCGACGGCTTTCGGATCTTGGTTTCCATGGTCGCTGCCGATCCGTGCGGCGTTGGACGGCGCGGCAGGGGGGTATCGAATCACCGCCATAGCCGTTGGCGGCGCGATCGTCGCGGCAAGTGCCGGCTGCTGGGAGTTTGTAAAGCGGGAAATAGGGTGACCCAACATTACCCAACACGGTTCTACCGGCCGGGCCTCAGCTATTGCCCTGAGCAAGTTACGTCTGGCACTTCGGAACGCCCGCGTTCCAACTCCGTCTCTCACAGCACAACCACCCGCCCCCCCGTTACAATAAATACGTGACAGGTCACGATATCCGACAGCGCTTCCTCGACTTCTTCG
>OCTA010003896.1_pt1 | contig 13184 bp, 9 predicted proteins | sample 1538991 | NCBI WGS metagenome assembly OCTA01 (sample SAMEA3539302, study PRJEB22396) | soil metagenome | biome: tundra; feature: field; material: soil | place: USA | collected 2010-05 | depth 0.15 m
ACTCGCGGCCAGTGGGGCCGAGAGCCACAACGCCTCCCGAGGGACAGTAAGACCCGGCCCCGCCGGGCACGCCCCGGTGAAAGAGGAACCCGGCACCGCGACCGCGGGCCAGACCGGGACCGCCAGCGGGCAACCACTGGCTGCGGGACAGGAGCTCACCCATGCTCACTGATCCGCAACGGTCCCTCGGCTGTGCAACGAACGCCATTGAGGGCTTCATCGCCAGTGGGCCGAGAACCGAGACTACCGATGACTAACTTCGGACTAACCCGGGTCGGGCTCAGTCATCGCTTCCCGGGTCGGGCTCAGTCATCGCCGCGCGAAGGTCGGCGTCATCTGGCTCGCTCGGCCTGCTGACTGAACCGGCCAGTGCCAGCTGGCACTGCGCTGCCCCGCACGACGGGTATCGGCGCCGTGTCATCTGCCTCGACACCAATGAACGTCGGCTCCGGTTCCTGCGGTCGCGGCTCGTGCGCCGACGGCGGTAGTCCGGCCCCCGTGGTCGGCGTTTCCGTCCGCACCAGGCGCCACAGGGCGCCAACGCAGCCAAGCACCAGGAAGGTGAGGCCCGCTGCCATCGGGAAGGACAGGACGTCGAGTGTCGCGAACGACACCATTGGGACGGCCACCGAGGCCGCGAGGCACTGCGCGAGATCACGGGACGCTGGGTCGCCGCTCATGCGGCGAGCGTTTCTCGCGGTCATCCAGCCGGTGACGAAGAGCCCTATCAGGACCAGGAGGCCGATGAAGCCGATCTCGATGAGTGACAAGAGGTATTGGTCATCAGTAAAGAAGTATGTCGCTGGCAGGAAAGTACCGAACCCACGGCCGAACCATGGGTGCTGGCTGACGAACGGGGCGCTTGACGAGAATGCGCTTGTCCGTGACGCGCTGCTGGTGTCTGACCCAATCTGCCCGAACAGGCTGCGCATGGTGCTGAGCAAGGCCGGCGACGTCGCAAGAAGGCCAGCGGCCCCGATAAGCCCGACCAGGTAGCCGACCCACCGGTCGCGCTTCGGCCAGGTCGGCAGGATCACGAGAGCGGCCACGACGAGCGCGATGAGCGCTGACCTCGACACGGTCAGCGGCACTGCCATGCCGATGAGCGCGGCTTGCAGCCACCGGCGCCCGCGGAACTGAGGCGGGGCGAACCGGGCACGGTGGATGGCGATCGGGAGGCAAATCGCCAGCACAAGAGCAAGTTCGAGTGGATGGAGCGCGGTCGCGGATGGGCGGTTGAGCTGGTCCCGGGTGAGATTCGTGAGGGATGCCTGGTCGGACAGCCCTGGGATCTGGATGTAGGTCGCGACGTTCACCGCGGTGAAGAACTGCGCTATGGCGATCACCGAGATCGCGGCGGCGCCCAGGACTATCCGGCCTAGCAGTGTATTCAGCCGGTCTATGCTGCCGATTCCGTCCGCTGCCACCAGGGCGGCGGCAAGCCATCCGAACATGAAGATGAGGCCGCGGTCCGCGCCGTTCTGTTCCAAGGACAGCAGAGTGTGCCGGTTGGCCGAGATGTACGTGGCCAGGACGGCGCAGGTCATCAGGACCATGGCGACCCGGATCGGCTGGGGCCCCCGGTTCAGCGCAAGGGGGGGAGCGGCCAGGGTCACCAGGTAGAAAGCGAGGAGGACGAACGCGAAGATCGTGGCCGGCCCGCCCGCCGCGCCGAGCGGTGCGAGAACCAGCGGCGACGGGATGAACATCAGCATGAGCGTGTAAAGACTCAGCAGGGTGACCGCGTCGGTGCCGCGGAGCCGGGTTCCTTCCGCGGGAAGGTCGATCACCTGGGCAGACACGACGCGGCACGCTGTGCATTGAAGGAGTTGGTCAGCGACTTCAAGTGAAGTATGAAAAGGCGAGTCATCGGCAAATCCATCCGGCCCCCGGTTCGCTTCGCGCCACCACGCCGGGGCAGCACAGATCCACTTTCTCCGTAGTTCGCTGCTTCTCAGACTACTGCCAGAAGGGCAACTATCCAGGGCAAACCCGAGGATACCCAGCCCTATCCGCCCCGGGCCTCCCTGCTACTCACTCCAGTGCCCGAAGAGGCCGGTCACTGGGGCAGGAGCCGGTCCGAGCAGCCGAGTTCCACCGGACGCAGCGAGGGCCGCAGCAGGGCTGCGATGGCGAACCGCGACGGCCGGTGCCCGCGTATCACCCAACTGGCCTCGCTGGCGATGGCGAGCCAGAAGTAGCACCAGGACGCCAGCACGCCGTTCCGGCGCCGGTACAGGCGCACCCGGTTCACGATCTGCATGGCGTGTGTCACATCGTTCTGGCCTGACTGGCCGCCGATGTGAACGGCGACCGACCGTGGCTCATAGCGGGTGAGCAGGCCGAGATCGCGTGCCCGCAACGACAGGTCCACTTCCTCTGAGTAGAGGAAATACGACTCATCCCAGCCTTTCAGTGCGTCGAAGCACTCCCGTGACATGAGGACAACCGCGCCCTGCGCCCAGTCCACGAGGTGCGGATAGGCGTACTGCGCCTTGTCATGGATGCGCTCGGCCAGCGCGGCCACCCCGGTTCTCTCGAGGCCGAGGGCACGCAGCAACGTGGGCTCACGCCGCAAGGAAGGCTCCAGGGTTCCGGTGGCGGACCGGAGCTGGGGCACCACAATCCCGGTGCCGGGTTCCCGCAGCGTCTCCAGCAGAGGGGCCACCGAACGCTCCGAGAGCCGCGCATCGGGGTTGAGGATGAGGATCGCGTCCGCTGGGGCTGCTTCGCGCACCCCCCGGTTGATCCCCCCGGCGTAGCCGACGTTGGCCGACCGTACTACGCGGCAGTCACCGCGGGCCGCGACCTGGTCAGCGGTCCCGTCGGCCGATCCGTTGTCCACCACGACCACGTCCGCTGTGAGCCCGTCGAGGGCGGCGGGCAGGGAGTCGAGCAGTTCTCCGACGACGCGAGAGCTGTTGTAGGTGACGATGACGACGGCGAGGTCTGGAGGCACAAAGGTGATCATAGCGGCGTGAGCGTCGAAATGAGCGTTTCCTATACCACGCGCGATCTCCATGGATTATCACGGTGCCGTCTCATGCACAGTAATTACGGATGCGGCCGATGCGGCCAGCTAGGCCCGCATCTCAGAGGTTCACGTTCACGTCATCACGACGAACGAGGATATAGCGATTTATGGGACTAGGCCGGGCGGCTTCGAGGTCAGAAGAGCGCGGCACAGAGACGAATATTCGCTGGTTGCCGTCATAGACCCCGATGTCATAGGAGCAGGCGCGCAACTCGTCAAGCACGGGCCGGACTTCAAGCCCGTCCAGTACCAGCGCAAGCCTGATGCGCCCGGCGCGGAAGAGACCCAGGGCACCCTGAATTACGTCGGATTCCCTGCCTGCGGTATTCACCTTGAGCACATCGACTTCGTTGATCTTCAGGTCGTCCACGAACCGGTCAAGGGTCGTCACAGGAATCTCATTGCCGGTCGCGCCTGTGGGCGCACCGACCTGGTTGCGGTACCGTCGCGGCGTGAGGAGCAGGTGCCCCCGGCCCTCATGCTCGCCAAGTGCTACTGGATACGTTGTTACTTGGTTCAGCAAGCTGTTGGCACGCAGATTGGCTTCAAGCATCTCAAGGTTCAGCAGGTCGGGCTCGCATGAGTGGACTGTGCAGCCTGTGCGTGCGGCTGACATGGTCCACGTCCCAATCGAAGCGCCCACATCTATGGCAATCCGGCCGGGGCCGAGCGCGACGGGCAGGACCCCTAGCTCCGGCTCGATAAGATCCCGGAAAGCCACCAGCATAGGCATCAGCTGTGACGGGTAGCGGAAGGAGATGGTCAGTTGATTGCGGGCCGTCCGGACCCGCGCCTGGTCCGGGCGGCGGATCGCAAGGACGCCCAGGTGCGCCAGTCCCGTGGCGGTGCGCACGACTCCAACCTGGCGCGCGCCCCAGGAGAGCTTGCGGCTTGCCTGGCGGACGGCAGGATTAACGCCGTTTAGCAAAATTTCCCCCTAGGAGTCCCAATCGGGCTGGTGCGGCGTATCGGGTTGATCATCAATAGCGGGGAGGGCAGCCATGATCGTTCATGACAACAGGCCTGGACACCTTTCCCGGGTCCCTGAGGTTCACGGCCCAGGGTAATCACTGCTGTGCCCGATGATCTGCGATGGACTCGACGGGTTCCCGTCGGTGGGCCACCAGTGCAGGCCGTTGTTACCCGCCGCCATCCAGGTGGTGCCAGGGCGCACAGAGATGGTGTTGCCATGCCACACGCCGCCCAGGCCAGGCGTCGTATACATGGTGTCACCGTAGAGGGGACCAAAGGTCGGCTCGATGTCGGTCCCCCATACATTATCGGTGAAAACCATGTTGGCGCTGCTGCCGTTGGCGCCGCTGTTGACCATATAGCCATAACCAGAAAAGTAGTTTCTGGTTATGGTCACGTGATCGTAAGGCTGGCTGCCCTGGAGAGCCAGCGCGTTCGTGTTGCCGTTACCGACGATAGTGTTGTGATCGAACGTCATGTAACTCAGGCCACCGTAGTTCTCGAGGATCCCGTCGGTATGGTCGGTCGTGCCCGGGTCGCGGGAGTTATGAAACCACGAGTTTTTAATGATGACCGGTTTTGCCTGGCTGGAGTCGCCGAACTGTATCGCCTCCTCAAAGCCCCAGAAGTCGGCATGGTCGACGGTGAGGGAACCGGCATAACGCTTGTCGATGCCGTACTGATATCCCTGTCCGAGCGCGACGGCCTGTGCGTGCGGGCTGGCCGGCTCCGAACTGGCCGGCACCGTGGATGGCTCGAAGGTGACGTAGGAGAAACTGATGCCATCGCCGTAATCGGCCACGTTAGCATCCCCCACAGCATTGGAAGCGAACCGGCAGCCGATGAAGCTCACGTTGACTGGATGGCTTCCGGCGCTGCCTATGTAGACACCGTCGGGGAAGTCGCAGTACTTGTAGGTGCTGTTGCTGCGGATAGTAACGTGGCTGCAATCGGTTAGGTGCCCTGGGTAACCGGGCGCCTTCTGATATCCAGTGTTTACTCCATCCGGGAAGGCGGCGAGCACGGACACCGGGGCAGGCTTGCGCACTTTTGGTGTCGTCACGGTAACCGCCGGGCCCAACCTGCCGGGCTGGCCAGCCGCCGTCAGGGCGGTGATCGCATACGTGTAGGTTGTGGCCGGTCGCACCGTATGGTCGAAGAAACTCGTCTTGGTGCTGGTGCCAATCGCCTTGCCGTCGCGGTAAACCTGATAGGTCACAGTGGGGCCGGCAGCTTGCGGGCTCCAGTTCAGCGTGACTCCGGTGCTGCTGACCTCGACGACCTTGAGGCCGACCGGGACAGCGGGGCTGGAAGACTCGGCCAGCGCATGGCCGGGCGCGGCGGTGGAACCGGAGCCGAGAAGCTGCCACGCCAGAATGGCCACCCCGGCGACGACCACTGCCGTCGTAACCAGCAGGATCCGGCTTCGGCGGGTGCGGGCACGCTTCATAGCCACCCGAGACGGCCCAGAAGAGCGTTCCCGTGCTGGCTGATCCGTCATGGCCTCCCCCGACTACCGCAGGGCGGATTTGAGCGCGGACGCCACGCGCTCCTGCTGCCCGGCGGTGATCTCGGCGAACAGCGGCAGGCTGAGCAGTTCGCGCGATGCGCGTTCGGCAACTGGAAACGCGCCTTCAGCGACTCCCAGCCCAGCGAACGCGGCCGTGAGATGGATGGGCACGGGGTAGTGGATGCCCGCCTGGATCCCGGCCGCCTGCAGTTCCTTGAGAACCCGGTCCCGCTCTGGCACACGCACCACGTACAGGTGCCACACATGCTCGTTGCCCTCAAGCGTCCGGGGCAGGACCACGTCTTCCAGACCGGACAGCAGGATGTCGTACCGCTCGGCAGCGGCCCGCCGGGCGGCGTTCCAGCCGGCCAGCCGGCGCAGCTTTGCCGACAGCACGACGGCCTGCAGGGTGTCCAGCCGGCTGTTGACCCCCACGACCTCATGCTCGTACTTTCGCGGGGAACCGTGGTCGCGGATGATCCGCATTCGTGCTGCCACCTGGTCAGAGCCGGTGAGCACGGCCCCCGCGTCACCGTATGCGCCCAGGTTCTTGCCTGGATAGAAGCTGGTCGCGGCCGCATGACCGAGGGTGCCAGCGCCGGTCCCGTGCCGCCGCGCTCCCTGGGACTGCGCCGCGTCCTCGACCACGCAGGCACCGATCTGCTCGGCAAGCGGCATCAACCGCTCCGCCGGCGCGGCCTGCCCGTACAGGTGCACGGGGATGATCGCCCGGGTGCGGGGGGTTACCGCAGCCTCGACGGCGGCGGCATCGATCAGGTAGGTCCCGTCGTCAGCACAGTCGACGAGAACTGGTGTGGCGCCTGCCCGGCAGACCGCCTCGGCAGTCGCCACAAAGCTGTTGGCGGGCACGATGCACTCGTCGCCCGCGCCGACGCCGAGCGCGCGCAGCGCGATCTCGATCGCGTCGGTGCCGTTCGCCACACCGATGCAATGCCGGGTACCGACGAACTCGGCGTACTCGCCCTCAAATGCCGTTACTTGCGGGCCGCCAATGAACGCGGTACGGGCGAGCACCTGCTGCCAGCCGCTCGCCACCTCGTCAGCCACAGCAGCATGCTGTGCGGCAAGGTCGACGAGAGGAATCGAACTCACTTCGCATCCTCCCCGAGCCCGCATCGTGTCCTACTTCGCTAACAGCGGCGTTCTAGCAACCTCGCAACGCCACCGCCGACGGCCTGGCCGTGCGGGTTCGGCCAGCCGATTTCCTGGGCGCAACCATACTTTTCTGGCCAGCCCCCCGACGCACCACCATCACCAGATTGTGCCGGAACTTCACAGCTACATCGCGCCCTGCGCCCCCCGCCTCAGCGCCCGGTCCGGTACCAGCCCTGGCCGGAGCCACCGCTCGAAAGTCTAGAACACTGTCACCGCGCGCACAGGTACATGGATATTGTTACATCCACGTATCTTTCTGGCGTCGGGTATAGATGATCGTTTCTCAGGTAATCGTCCGGCCGCGTGACGCGTCTAACGCTGTAGTCAGCGCCTGAGGTTGCCCGGCTGGCGCCCAGCCCGTGAGGAATCGGAGAGCGTGCGATGAGTTCGGTCAGCGTCGTCATCCCGTGTTACAACTATGGCCGCTTCCTGCGCGAGGCAGTCAGCAGCGCGCTGGACGACCAGCCCGGGGTCGACGTGCGGGTCCTGGTCATCGATGATGCCTCCCCGGATGGCAGTGCCGAGGTGGCCAGGGAGATCGCCGCCGCTGATCCCCGCGTCGAGGTCCAGGTCCACGCGGCCAACAAGGGGGCGATCGCCACCTTCAACGAGGGCATCCTGGACTGGGCCGACGGCGATTACACGGTCCTGCTGTCGGCAGATGACCGGCTCACCCCAGGATCGCTGCGCCGCGCCATCGACCTGCTGGAAGCCCACCCGCGCGTCAGCTTCGTCTACGGGCATCCGGTGCACTACCAGCAAGGGCACCCACCGCAGCCGGCCCGGACCTCGGTACGGGGCTGGACGGTGTGGCCCGGCCATTGGTGGCTTGAGCGGCGATTCCGCGACGGCAAGTCCGTCATCACCTGCCCGGAGGTGGTGGTGCGCACGTCGATGCAAAAGCGTGTGGGTGGATACGACCCGCAGTTGCACCATTCGGGAGACACCGAGATGTGGTTGCGGCTGGCCGCGCACGGTGACGTGGGCTACCTGCGCGGCGTTGACCAAGCGTATTACCGGATACACGGGGAGAACATGAGCATCTCCCGGCCCCTCCTGGTGGATCTGCAGCAGCGGAAACTGGCTTATGAGGCGGTACTTGAACGCTGCGGCGACAAGCTGCCGGACCGGGCCACGTTGTCCGATCTTGTCCACCGCAGTCTCAGCTGGGAGGCGCTGTGGGCAGTTGCCCGCGCGTACGACCGAGGACGCACGGAGCAGACGCCGGTGGACGAACTGATTGCCTTCGCGTTCGCGAGCTGGCCTGCGACCGGCCGGATGCCCCTCTACCGCGCGCTCCAGCTGCGTCAGCGCATCGGGCCCCGCGCGATGCCGTACCTCCAGCCGTTCGTCCTGTCCGCCGTCCCCCGCAAAGCCCAGAACTGGTGGTGGTGGCAGTCGTGGGCGCGGCGCGGCGTATAGGCAGAGGGGCGTACAGCTCGGCGGGGCGTATAGCAGGTCTGGGTGGCGCCTACCCTGCATCTGCCCGGGCTAGCCGAGCCAGGTCCGGCTAGGAGATCGGCGAGACCTCGTCGGCGTTCGTCGTCTGGCGACTGGCGGTCGGCAGCCCGATGGCCGCCGCGAACGCGTCGGCCCGGCGTGGCCAGGAGTGCCGGCCAGCAAATGCCCGGGCCCGCCCGGCTAGGGCCAGTTCAGGGGTGGCCGCCACCGGGCCGGCCTCTGCCGGCGCAGCGCCACCGGGCTCTCCTGCCATGCGGCGCAAAGCGGCCACGAATCCGGCTGGGTCCTCAGCCAGCGCCAAGAGCTGGCCGGGCTCGGGATCAGTGCTGGCCAGGTCATCCCGCAGCCACCGGGAGCCCGGCAGGTCCGTGCTTACCACTGGCCGGCCGGCACTGAGGTACTCCAGCGTCTTTATCGGGAATGACGCGTAGTTGAACGGGCTGTTCTGATATGGCGTAATCCCGACGTCGATGGCGGCGAGGTAGGGCGGTACCGCGTCCGCCGGGACCCGCCCGACCCAGTTGACGGCCGGCCGCGCGATGAGCGCGGCGAACCTGTCCCGAGCCCATCGCACATCGTAGGGGCCGACCAGGAGCAGCGAGAACCCGGCATCGGCGACGGCCTCCAGGATGCCTATGTCGATCCGCTCATTGAGGTTGCCGACCAGCCCCACTACTGGCCGGGGCAGGCCCGTCGCTGCCGCCGACGGGGAATCCACGCTGGGGTAGGCGGGGAAACAGCCGTTCGGGATCAGCACGGGGTCGGCGCCAAGAGCTGACCAATGGTCGGCAAGCTGGGGTGAGACCACCACCAGCACGTCCGCGCGGGCCACTGCCTGCCGTTCCTGGAACCTGACCCGGTCAGCCGACAGCCCCATCAGCCCGGCACCTGCCACATGGTCGTCGGTGCTGTACACCACATTCACTGCGCCGCCCCACCGGCCGAGCAGATCGTCGAGATAGCCCGCCACCACCGCGAATGGCTTGATGCCTAGGCGGCGCACCGCCCACTGGACCTGGGCGCGCACCAACGGGGCGGTGGTGGCCCTGATCCCGGGACGGGTGAAGCCGGGGAGCGCCACTGTGCTGAACCTGGTGATCCGGTCGTCTATCACCGACAGCGATGGCATCCTGCGCCTGGCGGCAGCGCCGTGATGCCGGGCCGTCGTCGCCGCCGACACCGGGGGATCCACCCACAGGATGCGTGCGTACCGCGCCAGGGACATCGCCAGCGCCCGGTCACTGCCTGGGATTCCGTCCCACGACACGGGGGCCAGCCAGACTACGTGAGGGGTGCCAGCGGTCAAAGTGACTCCTTCAAAGTGACGTTGATATTCCTGCTCAGCTGGCATCGGCCTCGGTCAGCTCAGCCGATGACTGCAAGGGCTGCCGGAGCAGTGCGCGCATGGGGAAGACGACTGGCACGTAAGCCGCGCTCGCGGCGGCAATCGCTGTCAGCAGTCCCAGCCAGCCGCCGCCGAGGACATGGATGACGAACAATGACACGGCGGCCATGAGTACCCCGCCGATGAGCGGCCGCAGGCAGGCGAGAAGAATAGAGCGCACTGTTATGCCAGCGCGAGACAGGGCCCAGAGAAAGGACGGCCCGACCAGCGCCGCTGCGACGAGAACGTGCCCGGCGCTGACTCCGGTTATCCCGCGCGTCCTGGCGCCGACCAGCAGCACAGGGATCAAGGCAGCAAGCCACAGGCCCTGTACCCCCATCAGCGTGTTTCTCCTGCCGACGGCGGCCATGCAGTCGAACATAAGCTGGTAGGCCACTCGCATCATGCCAAGGATGGCCAGCAGGCTCAGTGCGTGCGCGGCAGGTACCCACCGCTCGCCGTAGATGGCGTGGATCAGCGGTCCGGCGAGGGTGGCCAGCAGGACGCAGGCAGGGACAGTCAGTGCCATCAACAGGCCGATCGCCCGGGCGAAAGCGTCCGCGAGCACCCTGGCTGAATCGGCGACACGTGAGAAGCCGGCGAATGACACTCGCCCGACCGCCTGGGAGATGCTGCTCACTGGCCAGCTGGAGATGTTGAAGGCCAGCTGATAAAGGCCCAGCATCGCAGGGCCGAGGCTCGCGCCGACAATCGCTGAATCGACGTTGACCACACCCAGTGTGAGCAGGCCTGCTCCAGCCAGAGGCAGGCCGAAGCCGAGCAACTTGCGTGCCTCGGCACTATTCCAGCCGGGCATGACGAAGTGGGGGGCCACCACCATGGCTGTGACTACCGCGACGGTGCACCCGGCCACTGATCCCCATGCGAAGCTGATGGGCCCCTTGCCTCCGAAGGCAAGCCAGAACGTCACGCCTGTGCTCACCACAAAGTTGAGCGCGTCGACCAGAAAGCGGCGTCCCTGCGCGAATTCCCTGTCAAGCAGGGCAAGGGGAACAGAGGCGAAGCCGTCGATGACGACGGCGATGCACACTATGCGCAGCATGCCGGTCGCGGCCGGGGAGCCGAGCAGACGGGCAACGTAAGGGGCTGCTGCGAACAGCCCGGCGTAGATGACCGTGCTAGACGCTACGGACAGGGTGAAGACTGTCCGCGCGAAGCCGCGGACATCTCCGTCCCAGCGGATGATCGCCCCGCTTATCCCCAGCTCGTTCGCGCTCAGCAGCACGGCGAGGACAATCTGTGAGACCGCGTAGAGGCCCCATGCCGAAGGGCCGAAGACGGTCCGGGCCAGCACTGCCCCGACGCTGAAGTTGCAGATCCGCAGGGCCACGGTGCTTAGCAGGCTCCAGCGGGCTCCGGCGCGGATCTTGCCGCTCAGGCCCTGGGACGCTTCCGCGGGGGCCGACCGGAGCGCGGGCCCCAATGGCGGGGTGAACGGATAGAGGGCCGGGACCGGGACGAATGCCGATGTGAGCGCGGGCCCGATGATATCGGCTACCCGGCCCGATCCTCCCCCAGCGCCGGCGGCGGCTCTGCGTACCGCCACGAACACCGCGCGCATCCTGAACCCGAGCAGGCCCATCGCGGCGAGTGCGGCGCCACCACCGATCGCCAGGTCCAGGCGGTCGTCCCGGAACAGCCGCTGTGCGCCGAACGCGATCAAGCCAACCGCGGCGGCGGCACCAATGGGGAAGCCGAGCCCGGCGATGGGGGCCCGTGGCCAGATGGCGAGCGGCTTCAGCTCGGTCAGGTACCAGGGCAGCAGGAAAAGTACGGCGATGATGACCTGGACCACCGCCACGCCAAGGATGCCATGCGTCGACGCCCCTGCCACCAGGGTTGGTATCAGGGTGATGAGCCAGATCAGCTGGAAGGTCAGCGCCCTGCGGGACGAGGCAAGCACGGCGAAGTAGTCGTTCGCCAGCGCGTAGAAGACGCGGAGCGTCGCGAGCGGCGCCAGCCACACCAGCGCGTGCGCCGCGGGCGCCCAGGCAGGGCCGTACACCAGCTGGACGAGTGTCCCTGCCGAGCAGCTGATCAGGACACAGGCCGGCAGCGTCATCGACGCGAGCAGGTTGGCGGAGGACATGAACGCCGAGCCGACGACCTGCGGGCCCCGCCGAAAGCGGGCGAAGGCGACGGGGGCGGCGTCGCGGACCGGTTGGGAGAACATGGTCACCGGCCAGGTGGCAAGGCACAGGGCGAGCATGTAGAAGCCCAGGTCCGACGCGTGCAGCATGTGCCCGACGATGATCAGGTCCACGTTGGTGATGCCAAATGCGAGCACGCTGGAAGCCGCGACCGGCAGCGCGATCTCGAGCAGGGCGCCGGCCGTGTCGCGCTTGAAGCCGATCCGCAGCGACCTCGGCGAGAACATGGTGAAGATAATCGCGGCCGCCGCGCTGCCGGCTATCCTGCCCGCCGCCAGGCTCAACAGGCCGTGCCCGGTCGTGACCAGCACGATGGTCACGACCACGCCAAGCCAGTTGTCCACCTGGTCAACCATCACCCTGAGGCTGGGCGCGCGCCGCTGGAGCATTGCCCGCGGGGCTGCGACCGCGCCGCTGATCAGGACGCTCAGGGCCACGATCCGGATGACGTTTGCCGCGGCCGGAGCCCCCATGGTGGCGGCGAACGCGGGGGCTCCCGCGTAGCAGGCAGCGTAGACGGCGGCACTGGAGGCGAGTGAGATCGTCGTCACGGTCGGCGCAACCTCGTCCGGAGCGCCACGCCAGAGGGCCAGGGCATTGCCCGCGCCGAGCTGGCCGACGCTCTGAACGCCCAGCAGTGCGACGACCACGACGCCGAAAGCACCGAAGTCGCGCGGGCTCATCATGTGGGCGAGCACGAGGCCGATGACGAGCGTGCCGAAACGGGAAGAGACTGTGTCCATGAAGATCCACCGGATCGCGCGGCTGAGCCGGCTCGTCAGGGGATCGCTGAACTTCCGTCGCCCGTGTGCGCTCCGTGGCCGACCGTAAGCGGTCTGGCTGCTTGACCCCGGGACGGCGCGGCGAAATGAGCTGTCAGGGCGAGGTGCATCGCCCGTGGCGCCGGCTCCAGAGCTGGGGAAGATAGCAGTCTTACCGCCTTCGCCGCCGGTCTCACGACCATTGCCAGTGGCCTGGTTCTTGGCCGGGATGGGGCCTTGGACGGGATCGGTCACGGGTAATGCCGCCGCGTCAGAACTGGCCGCAGGGCGACGATCGCACGCAGTTGAACTCCCACATGGTCATCAGGCGTGGCGGACACTCCACCCCCCGGCGATCGTGATGCTGCGGGCGGAACAGGTGGGCCCCCAATGGCGTGCCCGCCCCATCCGGGCCGCCTAGACGAAGCCGACCCGCAGGGCAGGCAGACTCCGGACTGAATTGTCACGGTACCACGCAGACTGCCCAGCTTGGTGCCCACGGCATAGCGCGCTGGCCGGGTGGCGAAAACGGGTGGTTCCGGCAACTCGTCCCCCGTTCAGTCCCGGTTTGCTAGCGCTTGCAACTCGTCATCGACCTGGGCATAGAGTTCACCGGTTTGCGGACAGCGCAACCGGCCGTCGGCGTCTGTTTCCAACGGCACTCCGGCCCGGCCGACCCATCCGACCCGGCGCGCGGGCACTCCGGCGACCAGCG
>OCTA010003898.1_pt1 | contig 13183 bp, 7 predicted proteins | sample 1538991 | NCBI WGS metagenome assembly OCTA01 (sample SAMEA3539302, study PRJEB22396) | soil metagenome | biome: tundra; feature: field; material: soil | place: USA | collected 2010-05 | depth 0.15 m
AACGGACGCAACAGCGACAATACCAAAATCCAGCAATACCTCGGATGGGAGCCTTCCATCCGTCTGCGTGACGGAATGGCTCGGACCTACGAATGGATCGAGAGCGAGATGCTAGCGCCCGTCCGCAAATAGCCGTAGCGGAGCCGCGACTGTAAGGAGCGTTTGCCCCTATCGCGCCGCAACCCCCGAATACTCCGCGTACGAACCCTTGAAGTCTTCAACCTTATCGTCCTGAAAATGCCAGATGCGAGTGGCGACTTCGTCAACCAGATCTTCGTCGTGTGTAACCAGCAGCACTGTTCCTTCGAACTTCTGCAGCGCAATATTGAGAGCGTTAATCGCTTCCAGGTCAAGGTGATTGGTAGGCTCGTCGAAGACCAGAACATTGGGCTTCTGCAGCATCAATTTGCAGAACATGAGCCGGGCGGCCTCTCCTCCCGACAGCGCATCGGTCATCTTCATGCCTTCTTCGCCGCTGAAAAGCATCTGCCCAAGCAGCCCGCGGATTTCTTCCTTGGCCGCCTGCGGATCCCAGTCGTGCAGCCAGTCGGCGACGGTGGTGCCGTTGCGAATGCTGGTGCGATGATCCTGCGCGAAGTACCCGATCTGAACTTCGTGGCCCCAGTTCACGGTACCCGAATCCAGCCCCACGTCTTTCTCGTCAACGCCCGGGCCATTCGCCAGCAGCGCTTTCAGAAGAGTGGTCTTGCCGACGCCGTTCCGCCCCATCAGCGCGATCTTTTCACCGCGCTGCACGGATGCCGAAAAACCCTTGATCACCTTGACGTCGCCATAAGCCTTGTTCACGCCTTTGCATTCGAGCGCGTGCCGTCCCGACGGGCGCTTCATGTCAAACCGGATGAACGGGCGTTGAATATTCGACCGCGCCAGTTCCGTCGTCTGCAGACGCTCCACTTCTTTCTTTCGCGATGTAACCTGGCTCGCTCTGGTGCCCGCCGAGAATCTGGCAATGAACTCGTTCAACTGCGAGATCTTCTTCTCGCGCTGGGCATTCTCGGATTCGATTCGGGAGCGGATCTGCGTCTTCTGCAGCACCATGTCGTCGTACCCGCCGGGGTACGTGATGATCGTTTGGTAATCGATGTCCGCGATGTGGCTGCAAACGTTGTTCAGAAAGTGGCGGTCGTGCGAAATAACCACCAGCGATCCGTTGTAGTGCGTCAGGAAGTTCTGCAGCCAGTGGATGGATTCGAGATCCAAATAGTTGGTGGGCTCGTCCAGCAGCAGTCCTTCGGGCTGCCCGTAGAGCGATTGGGCGAGCAAGACCCGAACCTTCTGACCGCCTTGCAGCTCGCCCATCTTCCTCTCATGCAGCGGCTCCGGGATATCCAGACCGTCCAATAGAACCGCCGCGTCGCTCTCGGCCGTGTACCCGTCCTCTTCCGCCACGATGCCTTCGAGTTCACCCAACCGCATGCCATCCTGGTCCGTGAGGTCGGCTTTTGCATACAGATGTTCGCGCTCTTCGAGAGCTTTCCAAAGGGGCATGTTGCCCATGATTACCGTGTCGATGACGCGGTACTGATCGAAAGTAGTCTGGTCCTGGCGCAGGATGCCGATCTTTTTGGGCCGAACGATATTGCCCTTCTGCGGCTCCAGTTCGCCCGAAAGCAGCTTCATGAAGGTTGACTTGCCCGCTCCGTTGGGACCCGTCAAACCATAGCGGCGGCCGGGCAGGAAAGTGGTGGTCACTTCGTCGAAGAGGATCTTGCCCCCGTAGCGCATACTGACATTACTGGCTGAAATCATGTGGAAAAATTGAGTGGGAAATACCAGTTTAACCCGGATTGGGCGGTCGCATGGCGGCGCCGGTAGAAAACGGGGCCTGGCTCTCGCTATATACCTTCGTGAACACCGCCCCGAAAAAGAAAATCTGCGCCGAATAATAGATCCAAACCACGAATGCGACCAGCGACCCGGCCGCGCCATACGTTGAACCGATCGCGGCTTTGGCCAAATAAATCCCCAGCAGCGTTCTGCCAATACTGAACAAAACCGACGCGCACAAGCCTCCGACCAGGACGTGCCGCCACTCTGTCCGGGCTTCGGGCACGAATTTGAAAATTAAAGAGAAGAGGATCGCCAATGCCACCGTCGAAAATGCGAAATTCATTGCCTCCGCCCCGGCGTCCGCGAGGAACGGGACGTAGACTGTCGCGAAGTCCCGGACAATTGTGAAAGCGGCGCTGAATAGCAGCGAAGCCAGCACCAGCGCGCCCAGCGCGAGAACCATGACGAACGAAACGGCTCTTTGTAATACCACCCCGCGCCAACCCGACCCCGCCTTTTGCGGGACCTGCCAAATCTCGTTCAACGCGGACCTCAGTTCCATGAAAACTCCCGAAGCGCCGAACAGCAGGGCCGCTAATGCAGCCAGCGTCGCCCCGACTCCGCCCTTTGCGTGATGCGCATTGTCAACAACCGATTTAAGGGCGCTGGCCGCCGCGGGTCCGATTACGTCCTGCGTCTGGCCAAGCACGTCCGTCTCGGCCGAATCCTTGAAAACGAGCCCGCAGATTGCCACTACCAGGACCATCAGCGGCGCCACGGACAACAGCGTATAGTAGGCAAGGGCGGCCCCCAGGCGCGGCGCGTTGCGGGCGTTCCACTGCGAACACGTGTTTGCGAAAATACTCTTGACCGCCGCGTGTTTCATTCCTCGTTGCCGATATATGTAACGTAACAGTGAAGTACAAACAAGCGTCAAGAAAGTACAATTCCGTTGGGTCGATTACAACCACTTCTCGTGAACATTCGTCTGATCAAGTCTCATCAACGCCGGCAAGAATGAATAGCTTTTATCCCGGTACTCTTGCGTGCCTCGCGGCAGCGTTTCTTATTCCGCTCGGGGCCCAAACGGTTCGCTCTCAAGAGCAATTCAACGGGAAGCCGATTACGTCGGTTCGCTACGAGCCTTCAAAGCAAGCTATCGATCCGCGCGACCTCGCCAAAATGCAGTTGCTGAAGCCGGGTGAACCGCTCGATCTTCGGCAGGTGGCAATCAGTATCGATCGCCTATACGCAAGCGGACTCTACGACGATATCCAAGTGGATGCGGAGCCTGATGGCCTTGGCGTGGCGATCCGGTTTATAACCAAGCCGCGCTCCTTCGTCGGTCACGTGGATGTCGAAGGGAAAATTATTAGCCCGCCCAGCCGGGGAGTGATTTTAAGCGACGCTGGACTTTATCTTGGAACTCCGTATAATCCGGCCGATGTTGAAACGGCCCAGCAAAGTATCCGGCAGTTGCTGGAGGACAACGGTCTATACGAAGCCCAACTCGGCGCCGGGACCATCGTGGACCCCGATACGAATCAGGTCACAATACGCTTTCTCGTTGCCCCCGGCAAACGCGCCCGCTATGAAATGCCAGCGATCGAGGGAACGCCAAAGCTTTCCACCAGCACCATCGTCCGCGCCACCGGTTGGCGCATACGGTTGATCCATAAGTGGCGGCAAGTTACTTCCGCGCTAACCGATAAAGGCGTCGATGGGATTGAGAGTAAATACGCTAAACAAAGCCGCCTCACCGCGAAAGTCGATCTCGATTCGCTCGACTATAACCCCAAAACGCGGCGCGTAAAGCCTACGCTTCAAATTGACGCTGGGCCAAAGATCACGATTAAAGCTGTCGAAGCCAAGCTGTCGAAGAAAAAGCTGCAAAGTCTCGTTCCCGTTTATCAGGAGGGAGCGGTTGACAACGATCTCCTCACCGAAGGGGCCCACAATATCCACGACTACTTCCAATCCAGGGGCTATCCCGATGTCGATGTGACATTCAAACAGGATCCGGAGAAGAACGACCAGCAACTGATCAACTACTTCATCGCTCTCGGGCCCCGCCGGCGGCTGGTGCGCCTCGATATTACGGGCGGCGGCTACTTCACCTACAACACGATTCGCGAACGCATGTTCCTGCAGACGAATTCACTTGTCCTGCGTTATGGCCGCTATAGCGAGACGTTTCGCAACCAGGACGAAAACGCCATCGAGAGTCTCTTTTCGGCGAACGGCTTCCGCAACGCCAGGGTCGCGTCTTCGGTTCAAACAAATTACAAGGGGAAGCCCAACGACATAGCGGTAAGTTTCAAGATCGACCCAGGCAGTCAGTGGAAGGTCGCCAAACTCGACATTGAAGGCAGTTCCCGGCTCGATCTTGCGCCCATTCGCAACCAACTGTATTCCGTAGAAGGTCAGCCCTATGCGGATGTCAACGTGTCTTCGGATCGCAACCGCATTCTTCAGTACTACTACGATCACGGCTTCCTTCGCGCTGCCTTTCAATATAGGTGGAAACAGACGCAGGATCCCGCCTCGGTCAACTTGACTTATTACATAACCGAAGGTCCCCAGGAGTTTGTTCGTCAGGCCATTTTGTCCGGGCTAAATCGCACCAAGCCGTCTCTCGTTCAGAAGATCATTACATTGAAGGATGGCGAGCCGGTTTCCATGTCGAAGATCAACGACATTTCGCGAAAGCTTACCGATCTAGGCATTTTCGCGACGGTAAACTCCGGCATACAAGACGCGGGCGGCTCCAATGCATACAAATACGTCCTCTACGACTTTGACGAGGCGGCCCGCTACACATTCAACGTGGGGTTTGGGTTGGAAATCGGGCAGTTTGGTCAAAAGACCAGTACGTTGAGCAACGCCGGAGGCGCAAAGGGCGCTTCTCCGATTGTGTCCCTCGACGTGAGCAGGCTGAACTTCCTCGGCATAGGGCAGATCGTCTCGCTGCAGACAAGGTACTCGAGTCTTGAACAACGGGAATCTTTGACCTACACCGTCCCGCGGTTCCTGGGCTCTCTGAACAGGACCGTTACGTTTTCGCTTCTCTATGACACCACCCAGGACGTTCAAACATTTTCGGCCACGCGCGAACAAGTGTCGGTTTCCACATCTCAGCGCTTCAACCGCGCCTCCACGCTTCTGCTGCACTTCGATTACCGGCGGGTAAGCACCAGCGGCATTCAAATTCCTTCCCTGCTCATTCCGACTTTCCTGCAACCCGTTCGGATCGGGATCTTGTCGATGAGTTATATCCAGGACCGCCGGGACAATCCCGCGGATGCACACCGCGGATACTGGAACACGATTGACGCCGGCGCCGCTGGCGGATTCTTCGGCTCTCAGCGTGATTTCGCTCGCGTCTTGGCCCGCAACGCCAGTTACACTCAGCTTGGACATAATCTGGTTCTCGCGCGCCAGACACAAATCGGGGCCATCATTCCATTTACTATTGCGAAGGGTTTCACGAGTTACAATTACATTCCCTTGCCCGAACGCTTCTTTGGGGGCGGCAGCGTCTCGATGCGCGGCTTCGGAGACAACCAGGCGGGCCCTCGGGATATCGGCACCGCCTCCGAGTCTCCAGGCACTGTTACATCCACGCCGACCGGATTTCCCATTGGAGGCGACGCGCTGTTCTTCAACAATGTGGAACTGCGTTTTCCGTTGTTTGGCCCTAACATCTCCGGCGTGTTCTTCGAAGATATGGGCAACGTCTACAGCCGCTTCTCCGATATTTCATTCGCTTACCGGCAGGCTGCGAACAACCAGGATTTCAATTACGCCGTCCAAGCTCCCGGCTTTGGTATCCGTTACAAGACGCCCATTGGGCCAGTGCGCGTCGATCTCTCTTATGCGCTAAATCCGCCCCGCTACCAGGGTTTCAGCACCAGTGAGACAACCCAGAATCTGCTGAATTGCCATCCGCAGGATATTGGCGTTACGCCTCTCTGTTCCGCGAGCCCGCAACGGCTTAGCCACTTCAATTTCTTCTTCTCCATCGGGCAGGCTTTTTGATGCGAGGCCGCGCGCTTGCCCTCTTTGTCTTGACTGCTATTGTGACGCGAGCGGTTATCATCGACCGCATCGCGATTGTGGTGGGAAGCGCAATCGTCAAAGACAGCGACATCGAGCGCGACATTCGCGTGACAGACTTGCTGAATTCGCAGCCCTTATCGTTCGACGCCGCCGCCCGGAAGCAATCCGCAAGCCGACTGGTGGATCAGATTTTCATAAGGCGAGAAATCCGGATCGGCGATTACCGGACAGCTACTCCTGAGAATGCCGCAACTCAGATCCAGGTGTTAACTAAAGATCGTTATAAGGGTGAAGTTGGATACAAGCGAGCGCTCGAAAGATACGGGTTGAAGGACGGGGAACTCCGCGCCCAGTTTCAATGGCAGCTAACCGTGCTCAATTTCATTGACGCGCGTTTTAAGCCGGCAGCCTATGTCAGCGATCAGGAAATCGAAACTTACCATAAGGAACATGCGGTCGCCCTTCACCGGCAGTTCCCCGGCAAGAGCACTCTTCCCAGCTTGCAGCCGGAGATTCGAGACATCCTGGTAGGCGAAAAAGTCAATCAGCTATTCTTCGCTTGGCTCGAAGAGCAGCGCAAGAGCGCGAAGATCGTTTATCGGGAGGAAAGTCTTCGATGACCAGGAGAAAGAAGATCCTTCTAATCGCCGGGGCCTCGCTGGGCGGCGCTCTTGTCATTCTTCTCGTGACGGCGATTCTGGTTCTGCGGAGCGCGTGGTTCGCCAATTACGTCCGGGAGAAGATTGTCGCCACGGTGGAAGAATCTACCGGCGGCGTGGCTGAACTCGGCTCATTCCAGTTCGACTGGAGCGGCCTCACGGTTCGAATCCGAAACTTCGTTTTGCATGGCACGGAGCCAAAGACGGCAGCCCCGCTCGCCAGGGTCGAATTGCTGGAACTGCATCTGCGGTTATTCTCCGGGATTGCGCATGCCATCGATCTTGCTTATCTCGGTGTTCAAAAGCCCGAGGTGAATTTGATTGTCTTCCCTGACGGCACCACGAACGTGCCTCAGCCGAAGGTTCAGCAACGGCCAAGCGACAACAACGGGCTTGAGACCGTCGTCAACTTAAAGATTGGCCGCTTCGATCTTACGGACGGGCTGCTTCAACATGCCCAGCAGAAGACAGCTTTTAGCGGGCGCGGCGAGAACCTGCGAGCCTTACTCAGTTACGATCCGCTCAAACCGGGTTATACAGGCAATCTGTCGATAGACCCGCTGTTGTTAACTTCGGGTTCGCTGCCGCCCGTTCGTGTCCATGTGAATATGCCGGTAAGCCTTGAGAAGGATGCGATCCATATCGACCATGCGATGCTCTCGACCGATCGCTCCAAGATCTTGGTCAGCGCGGCCATGCAGCGCCTGAATTCGCCTGTCATCGACGGGCATCTCCAGGCAGACATCTCGCTTCCCGAGATTGCGCGCAGTTTGGATCTTGGCATCGATCCCAATGCCAAAGGCGCTCCCCAGAACCTGAGCGCCGACCTGATTGTTCACGCCGACGACAAGACGCAAGCTCTCCAGATCCAAACAGCGCATGTGGCGCTGGGGCAAACCAACCTGGAGGCTGCGGGCAATCTGCGTGAGGTAAACAATCCTGCCGGGGCATTACAGTTCAACGGCAACCTTGCCCTTGATGAACTCAGTAAGTTACTCAAAGTGGCCTCTCCACAGGTATCGGGCGTGGTCGCGCTGCATGGGAACGCCCGCCTGGATTCGCAGAACAACTATCAGGTAAACGGAGCCATGAACGGGCGCGGCATTTCTATCCGGGATGGGTCCACGCATCTCGCCGATGTGGGCATCTACGCGCCGTTTCATGCCGACCCTTACTTGATCAGTTTCGACGGGATCAAACTGGATTCCCTCGGCGGTTCGCTTGCCGCCAAGGTGTTTCTCGAGAACATGCGGCAGCTTAGTGTGGAGGGGGCTCTGCGGAACTTCTCGCTGCCGGTTATGGCGGCGGTCGCGACCGGGAAGCACTTGGGCTATGACGGCACTGTGAATGGGTCGCTGGTCGCGCGCGGAGATCTGAAGGCCAAAGGGACGACTGGATACACGGCTGAAGCGCGTCTTGCGATCTCTCCCGGCGGCAGCGGTGTGCCCGTGAGCGGCCAAGTGAACGCCAGCTATTCGGGCGCGCGAAACAGCGTTGACCTGGGCCAATCCTATCTCTTGCTTCCCCACTCGCGTCTCGACTTGTCGGGAGCGGTGAATAAGCGCCTCGACGCCAACCTCACTTCGCACGACTTGAATGACTTCTTGCCGGCTATCAATTTTGGAGCTAAAGCGCCAACCACTTCGCTGCCCCTTGCGCTCCGGGGAGGCACGGCATCGCTGCAAGGCCAGGTGACAGGCAATTTGTCGGCTCCCCAAATAAACGCGCACCTGAGCGCAACTAAGTTTTCCATCGAACAGGAGCCCCTCGACACTCTAGCGCTTGACCTGGCCGCCTCAAGCTCCCAGGCGTCGATTCAGAATGGATCTATCGCACGTGACTCAATGCGCGCAAACTTTGACGGTGTGATCGGACTGCATAACTGGAGCCCCGAACCCGCTTCGCCGCTGACCGCGAATGTTTCTCTCCGTAACGCGAGTTTGCCGGATCTGCTCAGAGTAGCAAGCGAAGGGTCCATCCCGGCGACCGGCGAGGCGGCGGCGGACATTCACATTAACGGCTCCTATGGCAATCCGCTGGGCAGCGCGAACGTGCAGGTTTTGAACGGGAGTGCTTACGAGCAGCCTTTTAGCCGTTTCGCCGCCCAAGTGAACCTGTCGGACCGGTTGATCACGCTGTCTTCGCTGGAATTGGTTTCGGATGCCGGGGCGGTCAGCGCGAATGGAACTTTCCACCATCTGCGCGCCAGCTTTAGTGTGGGCGACGGGCAGTTGCACGTTGCAACCTCTTCACCTGTCCAACTCGCGAAGATCAAGAAACTCCAGGAGCAGAGTCCGGGCGCCGCTGGCACGGTTCAGCTTACCGCCGATGCCGCACTAAGTGTCCGCACAATTAACGATAAGTACACCCTGGATGTTTCGAGCGTCAACGGGAATTTATCCGCGCAAGGCCTGCGCGTTCAGAATCAAGATGCGGGCAGCCTTACCTTTGCCGCCAGCACCATCAATCGCACGATTCGATATCAACTGACATCCGACTTTGCCGGATCGAGCATCAACGTAAACGGCCAAACGGCGCTAGCCTCGGATTACCCAACCACCGCCGATGCTTCGATTAAGAATCTTCCCATTGCAAAAGCATCGAGCATCGCCGGTCAGTCCGACATTCCAGCCAGCGGTACCCTTTCCGCCGACGGGCGGCTGAGCGGAACAACCAAGAACCCCACGGGCAATCTTACTTTCGCCTTGCTAAACGCGAATGTTTACCAGGAGCCGATAGACCGCTTGGCGGGTAGCATGAGTTACTCCGGCACGCAAGCCAACATTCTTTCGCTCGCGCTAGACACGCCCGCCGGAAGCGTGACACTTAGCGGCTCTTATACGCACGCGGAGAATAACCTGAATGACGGGTCGCTGAAGTTGAAGGTGAATACGACTGATATTCAACTTGCCAAAATCGAACATATTCGCGAGCAGCAACCCGCGCTCACCGGCACTTTGCACATGGCTGCCGACCTCTCGGCCAATGTGCGCGAGAGTCAGGGCCAGCGCACAGTGATGATTTCCTCGCTAAATGCGGATGCCGCAACGAATGCGCTGAAAATGAATCGCCGGGATCTCGGCGGAGCTAGTCTAAGCGCCAAAACAACGGGATCGAACCTGGATTTCCAGGTCGATTCGGACATTGCGCAGAGCAAAATTCATGGCTCCGGCCGCGCGCAACTAACTGGCGACTACCCGCTGCAGGGCAAGCTGAGCTTTGCGAACATCAAGTACTCGAACATCGCGCCCTTCGTTTCGGAAGAGCCGGTAGTCCGGCCAAGCTTCGACGCCCTGGTCGAAGGGGAGGCTTCAGTCAGCGGCCCGGTAATGGATGCAGGCGCTCTGGATGGGAGGCTCCAATTGAACACCCTCCAAATGCAGACTCAACCTTCGGCATCTCCGACTGGCGGCGCTCCCCGCCGTCAGGTAACTGTCCGAAACACGGCGCCGATCGTACTTTCGCTGAATCACTCGTTAGTTAACATCCAGCAGTTCCACCTGCAAGGACCATCGACCGACGTCAACGCATCGGGAACTGTGAATCTCAAAGACCAGAGCACTCCGATGAATTTGGCGGTGGACGCGTTCCTGGATCTCGCCCTCATTCAGGACGTTAATCGCGACTTCTATTCCCACGGAACCGTTGCCATAAAAGCCGCCATTCATGGCAGCTTCTCCCAGCCTCTTTTGAACGGGCGGGTGGCGTTGAAAGACGCGAACATCAACTACGCCACCTCGCCCAATGGATTGTCGAACGGCAATGGCGTGATCCTTCTCTCTGGAACCGGTGCGACGATTCAGAGCCTGACCGGCAACACGGGGGGCGGAAAGATTAGCGTCACCGGATTCGCGGGCCTGACCGGACAAGCACTTACCTATAACCTAAAGTCAACTGCTCAGAACGTTCGCGTACGCTACTCCGGCGTCAGTGTAACTTCTAATGCGACCATCGCGCTGATAGGAAATTCTAACCGGTCGGTGGTTTCCGGCAACGTCAGCGTTCAAGATCTTAGTTACAACACATCGAGCGACGCAGGCTCGCTATTATCCAGCTTTGCTTCGACTCCTCCTTCTTCCCCCAGTGCTCCCTCCGCGTTTCTTACGGGGATGCGCTTGAATATCCACATCCTGACCGCTCCAGATCTCCGGGTCACCACGACCTACGCCAACCGGCTCGCTATTGAAGCCAACCTTACGGTGCGCGGTACGGCCGCGACTCCTGGGTTGCTAGGACGAGTTGTGATCACCGACGGCGAGCTGGTTTTCTTTGGGAACACCTATACCGTCAATACGGGCACAATAAATTTCTATAACGCGAGTTCAATTGAACCCGTGTTGAATATATCGCTCGAAACCCTGGCGCAAGGGGTTGATGTGACTCTCGGCGTCGCCGGCCCGATGGAAAATCTAAAGCTTACGTACTCTTCCGATCCGCCGCTTAGCTTTGAGCAGATCATTCAACTGCTCGCCACGAACACGACCCCGAACGATCCGAACATTGTCGCGAATCAGCCCGCGTCTCCGCAGCAGTCGTTCACGCAAATGGGTGAGTCGGCCATTCTTGGGCAAGCGATCGCCAACCCACTGGCGAGCCGCGTGCAACGGGTATTCGGGCTCAGCCAATTTAAGATAGATCCGAGCGTCGCGGGAAACAACGGGCAGCCCAGTGCCCGCGTGACCCTGCAGCAGAAAATATTCAACAACGTCACTTTCACTTACATCACCGACGTTACGCAAACGAACTCTGAAATCGTTCGCGTGGAGTGGGATTTAACACCTAAGTTCTCCGCCGTCGGTCTGCGCGATTTCAACGGCAATGTGAGCGTGGAATTCTTTTACAAATTCAAAGTGCGTTAGTGGTACTTCGAGCGCTGATGAAAATCGTCGTCTTTGGGCTAGCAATCAGTTCGGCTTGGGGTAACGGGCACGCTACGCTGCTGCGCGGGCTGCTCCGAGCCTTGCACGCGCTGGGTCACGAAGTTCATTTTGTCGAGCGCGACGTTGCTTGCTGCGTGGCTCATCGCGACAGCGAATGGTTCCCGTTCGTCCAATTGCACTTGCATACGTTGCGTATCGATGCCATTGCCGATCACAGGGAAGCCAGTATGGATCGCTTGGGTCCGTGACACGCAGCTCAGATTGAAGCGATTCGATTGAAGATCCACTTCGGATACACTCCAGCGGCAAGTGCAACGTCGCCAGAATCGGGACGCTCGTTTCCGGTATATACGCATGGAAATCCAAACCATGGAAATGAATTAGATCCACCGCGTTTAGCCGCAACGCCCGGTCGATGATGGATCGGTGGACCCGCTGAGCTTCTTCTCGCTGCTTGCCGGTGATCTCGCCACGGTTGTCGGGCGTCGCAAGAAGCGCGCCATGAACCGGGGAGCCGCTGGCGGCAACCACGAGGGAACGGCGACCGCCGCGGACGATTTCGCGATCGAGCAAATAGAGAATCTGTTCGGCCCCGCCGCCCATGTCGGGCGCAACGGGAAACAAGGGATAGCCGACACTCAGAACTGTCACGGTTCGCGTCTTATTTCGAAGACTGAAAAGGCGGCCGATTGTTACCATCGTTAGAGAAAACGTGCTTCGATCCGCCCTGAATTACGAGCCCCAAATTCTTCGCTTCGGCACTAGCGGCCGGCGCGGTGAAGTTGTTCACCTCACGCAACTCGAACTCTATATCAACGTTCGCGCCGAACTTGAGTACCTGCAATCGTTGCCCGCTTCCGATGGCGGAATTATTCCTGGTGAAGAGGTCTTCCTGGCGTACGATCTGCGTCCGAGCTCCACGTCTTTTGTGCCTGAACAAGGTGGGCGCGGGGAGCTTGCGCAAGCTGCCAGCAAAGCGATCCTTGACGCGCGGATGACGCCAGTGAACTTGGGCGCGCTGCCCACTCCGGCGCTTACCTATTACGCCTTGTCTCGCGAACGTGGCAGCATCATGATCACCGGCAGTCACATTCCCTTTGACCGCAACGGTTATAAGACAAACACGTCCAAAGGCGAGCTTCTGAAGGAGCATGAAGCGCCTATCGCGGAGGCCGTCCAGCGAGTGCGCGAACTGGTCTACGGCGAGCCGTTCGCGACTTCGATTTTCAACGAACGCGGCGAACTTAAGCAGGGCCCTTCCGCATTGCCGCCGGAAACCGGAAACGCCAAAGCGGAATATATCGAGCGCTACACCGGTTTTTTTGCCGACTGCACACTGGCCGGCAAGCGCATCATCCTTTATGAGCATTCGGCGGTGGGGCGCGACATTTTGCGGGAGATTCTGGAGCGGTTTGGGGCGGAAGTCATTCCGGTCGCGCGCAGCAGTTCCTTTGTCCCTATCGATACCGAGAACATCGATGCCGCGCAACTTCGCTTGATCCAGGAGTTGAGCGATCGGGCCGCTTCCACGCATGGCCGGGCCGATGCGATCGTATCCGTCGACGGCGATAGCGACCGCCCGTTAGTGCTGGGCGTCCATCCCGAAACTGGCGTCGTTCAGTTCTTCGGAGGCGACTTGGTTGGCATGATTGTCGCCGAGTATCTCAAAGCCGATGCCGTCGTCGTCCCAATCAATTGTAACGATGCCATTGACCGGAGTGAACTTGCTCGCGCGCTTGAACCGAAGACGCGCATCGGTTCGCCGTTCGTGATTGCCGGGATGCAGAAGGCCCG
>OCTA010003903.1_pt1 | contig 13171 bp, 14 predicted proteins | sample 1538991 | NCBI WGS metagenome assembly OCTA01 (sample SAMEA3539302, study PRJEB22396) | soil metagenome | biome: tundra; feature: field; material: soil | place: USA | collected 2010-05 | depth 0.15 m
TGTGCTTGCAACCTTCTGCTAAAGCCAATGGGATTTACCTCGGAATCGAACTAAGCCCCATCATAACACCGGGTCGCGTGGGGCAGACCTCCAGGTCTATCAGGATGGCCCAGCGGCCCAAGTATAGTGATGAAAGCCAAGTGGGCAGGCGTCCACGCCTGCGGCGGGTCTCCAGACCCGCCCTTTCCCCCAGTTCATGGTGGGTTTTCGACCGTGCGCGGGTCCCCCAGGACCCGCTCTGAGAGCCGCGCTCGCTCCTCTTATGTTCCCGTCCCGGATAGACGCTCAATGAGTTGGCGCGGAGTCACGACGGCGATAGCCTCATAATCCTTGGGAAAGTGCCGGGCATTGCCGGTCACGATATATGCGGCTTCCGCGGCCAACGCGCATTCAAGAAAGCAATCGTCGTCCGGATCGGAACAGAGGGAGAGTTTTTGGGTTGGGCAAACGTGTACTGCGAACTTCGCCATCAATTCCAATACCTCTCGTACGCGGGCGGCATGCGGCCGGAGAACTGGTCGCGCGAGCACGTCCATATACTCGGCCATGATTGCGTCCGACATGCATGAGGTGAGGATACCGGGTGCCACGAGATCGAGAACCTGGGCCGGTATGCCGACCTGTTTGAACGCCGCGGAAAAGAGGATGTTGGTATCGACGACGACGCCAATCACCGCGAGGGTCTGCGTTTCCGTTCCCGCCTCGCGGCGGCGATCTCGGAGTCGATTTGGCGCATCGTGAGTTTCGCGGCGGGGGTCTTGGCTGCCTCCGTACGGAGGGTCTCGACGGCGCGGGCAAATTCACGGCGTGCTTCGTCGGACACGTTGCGCGGGAAGATCTCGCCGGCCAGATCGCTTGCCCTGCGAACTTTCTTTCTTGCTGTCCGTTCCATGTCCCTAAGTTGGCTTGGGGGTACCGATGCATGGGTCTTGGCGATTCTCATATAGTGCTTAGTCTTATCGGCACTCTCAGTATAGCGCGCGCCTGGACCTGGGGGTCGCAGCGGGCCGCACCGAATTGGCGCCGGCGTGGACACTAAAGATTCGGTTATAGCGCAACATCTGGCCAACCACGACCGGCCGGGCCTGTGTTCGCTGGCTTCGGAGAAGCGCGGGCGCACGGACGAGTGCGCCCGTGTCCCCTCATAGCCCGTTGGCGTTGCTGAGGACCCAGACGTCCTGGAAGTAGGCGCTGTTGGTGCTGGTGCCAGGGGGCGTCCCAACGCCTCCGAAGATGGTCATCTTATTGCTCGCCGGGTTGTACACCGCCGTGTGACCGGCTCTCCCCCCCGGTCCCGTCGTCAGTGGGGGATTCAGTTGCGTCCAAGCAGGTGAGCCGAGGCCGTTAGCGCTGCCAAGTATCCAGGTATCGTTAAGCGGACCTGCGCCGTTTTCGCTATTGCCGCCAAAAATCGTCATTATGTTGTTTGCGGCATCATAAACGGCTGAATGCAGATCTCTTGCCGGAGGAGCAGTCCCGGAGGGTGAAAGTTGGATCCAGGCTGGCGCTCCGCCGGTCCCATTGGCATTCGTGAGTACCCAGACGCTGTTGTCGGCCGGGGCCGCGCTTTCGCTGCCGCCGTAGATGACCATCCGATTGCTCACGGAATCGTAGACGGCCGTGCTGTCCTCTCTGCCCGCCGGCGCAATACCAGTCGGGGTCAACTGCGACCAGGCCGGTGTGCCTATCCCGTTTGCATTTTTCAAAATCCAGACGTCACCGAATCGGGCCGAAAAGCAATCGTTGCCGCCGTAGACGATCATCGTGTTGGTGGTCTGGTCGTAGACGGCCGTGTGCCTGAGCCTGGGTTGGGGCGGACCGCCAGAGGTGCGGAGTTGCGTCCAAGCCGGAGTGCCTCCAACCCCGTTTGCGTTTGCAAGGGACCATACTTGGCTGACGCATGGGGATGCTAATCCAAGTCCTCCCCCAAAGATGACCATTCGATTCGTTCCGGGATCGTAAATCGCCGATTGGCCGCTGCGTGGCGCCGGACGCGTGCCGGCGATCGGCGCCCTTGTCCAGAGCAGGCCCGAGCCGCCGGTGTTATTGAGCCACCAAACGTCGTTTAGGTCCAGGCCAAGGCCGCTTAATTGCGTGAGGACGCCGCCAAACACAATCATCTTGTTCGTGCTCGGGTCAAGTACGGCGGAGTGGGAGTACCTTGGCAATGGGCCTGAATTGGTCCACTGCTGGGCCGTGAGGCCGACGGAAGAGGTCGTTAGCAGGGCGCACATAGAAGCAGCCGTGCTTAGTAGTGTCAGTCGTTGGTTCATAAAGTTACCTTGGTGCATTGGATACCTCATCTGGCTTTGTAGCCCGTCGCCCGCTTCTGCACAAGCGACAGGAAACGACAGGAAGTGACATAGCCCCCGACAACATGTAGAATTGTTCCGAGATACCTTGCCCACCAACGAAGCACCCCCAAACGGAAAGCGCCTGGAGTCCTGGAAGGAGATCTCCGCATACCTCAACCGGGAAGTCCGGACCGCCATGCGCTGGGAAAAGGAACGCCGCCTGCCGGTCCATCGCATTCCCGGCAAGCGCTCGGGTGTATACGCCTCGACCGCGGAAGTGGACGCCTGGCTGCGCGCCGGCGCGGCTGGCGGCTCCAACGGCGACAGCGTACCCACGGTACCGATGCCGGTGCCGCACCCCATTCGCCAGAGGCCGGTCGCCTGGGCTATTGTGTCGGCCTTCATCCTCCTGGGAATCGCGACAGTGCTTATAACCGTGTCCGTCGCGCGGCCAGTCGAGCCGCAACTTCGGAATCAGGTTGCCATCACCAACGATGGCCTCGTCAAGAACGGACTAATGTTCGGCGGCCGAACCCTCTACTTTGTCACCAGAGATGGGGAGGGCTGGACACTTAAGAGAATCCTGGTAATGGGCGCCGCGCCGTCAACCGTCCTTCCTTACTTGGACGGCAGCTTCGGGCCCCTGGAGATTGCTCGGGACGAATCCGAGATTCTGGCTTGGCAAGACAACCCATCGGCCGGATCGTGCTGCTCACTTTGGGCAGTACCGATGTCGGGCGAATCGCGTCGGAGACTGGCAGACTCAAGCGACGCCACGTGGTCGCCCGACGGAAAGACCCTGGCATACGCAAGCCGAGGCGACCTTTACATGGCCAACCGGGACGGAACTATGCCTCGCAAGCTCATGACGGTGCCGCGTAGAGCCTATCATCTCCACTGGTCGCCAGATGGTAGGCGGCTTAGATTCATCGCCGAGGATTCCAAAGGTGCCGTGTCGAGCCGCCTTTGGGAAGTGGATCTCGGCCGCCCGATCGCGCGTAGAGTCCTGCCGGGCTGGAGCCGCGCTCCGCGGGACTGGGAGTCTTTCGGCAGGTGGACTCCCGACGGCAACTTCTTCGTCTTCGCCGCGGTTCACGATGGTATACCGGGTCTCTTTGCCATCCACGAGAGGCACCCCTTCTACGCGTGCGGTAGCCCTGCACCAATCCGGCTGACAACGAGCACGGAAAGCGTATCCAGTCCAGCTCCAAGCCCGGACGGCAAGAAGATTTTCGCCATAGTCCAGTCCCCCCTGCGCGGCGAGTTGATTCGCTATGAACCAAAGGCCGGCCAATTCGTCACGTGGCCCGGCATGCCTGGACTCTCCGCCGGCCACGTCGCCTTCTCGCCGGACGGCCGTGAGGCCGCCTATGTCACGTACCCGGAGATGAACCTCTTCAAAATGAAGGCCGACGGCAGTGATCGCCGGCTCCTTGCAACGCAAGCCGCCATGCCACGATGGTCCCCGGATGGCAGGCGCATCGCCTTCATGGGATGGGACGCGGGCGACAACCCACCCACCAAGATCCGCATCGTCCCTGCCGAGGGCGGCCCCATCGAGCAGCCCGTGACATGGCCCGGCTGGCAAGGCATTCCCACCTGGACTCTGGACGGAGCCAGCTTGATCTTCGGCGAAAACGGCCAATTCAACCCCATCCCCGCATCCTGCTCCCTCCACCGGTTCGACTCCAAAACGGGCAAGACCTCCGACCTGCCCGGCACCACCGGCCTCTGGACGGCGCGTGCCTGCCCGACCGGCCGCTACGTCGCGGCCACCACACGAGACAATAGCAAGCTCGTGCTCTACGACATGCAAACGGCCCGACTGACCGGCCTCGCCGCCTTTCCCAACAGCAAGGTCGGCGACAACCCCACCTGGTCCAAAGACGGCAAGTTCATCTACATTGACGCGCCGCTCGCGTCCGACGCCGCCATCTATCGCATCCGCATCGCGGACAAACACATCGAGCGCGTTGCCAGCCTCAAAGGCATCCAACGCGCCAACATGGATTACTGGATCGGTCTCACGCCGGATGGTTCACCCTTGGTCACGCGCAGGGTTCAGGGCTCCGAGATCTATTCCTGGGACTGGGTGGCCCCGTAGCGCCAACCGAGGCGGACGTCGATCCGTCCACAGCCGTCGGCCATGCCCGGCATCGCAGCAGACAAGCCGGGGTCGCAACCAGCTAAATAGCTTAGTATCAATATTTTGGACTTTGTTCGTCGGAATTGGCAGACGTGTCCAGCGCGACGAACTCGACCTCGAACGGCACCCGCGCCAAATCCAGCCGCGCCACGGTGACCGGCAGCCGGAACCGCCGCCGCCCGGCGCTTCCTGGATTGACGTACAGCACGCCCGACCGTTCGCTGCTGGCCGGCTGGTGCGAATGCCCCGAGACCACTACGCCGAACCCAGCCGCCGCCGGATCGAGGTCCAGTTCGTTCAGATCGTGCAGCACGTAGATGAGTGTGTTGCCAGCTTCGGCGACGGCAGTCATGGGCAACGCCTCCGCCCACCGGCCGTTGTCGATATTGCCTCTGACAGCTACCACCGGCGCCACCGCCCGGAGCGCTGCGAGGATTTCGGGCGCGCCTACGTCACCGGCGTGGATGATCAGGTCCGACCCCGCCAGCGCTTGCACCGCTTCCGGGCGAAGCAGGCCGTGTGTGTCCGAGATCAAGCCAACTACCAGCATTTCATAGGCAGAGTGCGTGCGCCACCCGCGCGGCCTCCTCCGCCGGATCGGCCGCACGCGTGATCTGCCGCCCCATCACGACGTAGTCCGCCCCGTCGCGGATGGCCTCGGCGGGCGTGGCCACGCGCTTCTGATCGCCCTTCGCCGCCCCGCCTGAGCGCACTCCCGGCGTCACCAGAATCGCCTGCGGACCTGCCTGTGCGCGCACTGCGGCGGCGTCCAGCGGCGAACAGACCAGCCCGTCCATGCCCGCCTCCATGGCTTTTCGCACGCGCAAAGAAACCAGGTCAGAGATGGCGCAGTCGTATCCCATGTCCGCGAGATCCTGCTGGTCGAAGCTGGTCAGTACGGTCACCGCCAGCAGTTTCGTCCCGGCATCGCCGCGGCCCTCGATCGCCGCGCGCATCACCTGGCTGCTGCCGTGGACGGTCAGGAACCGCACCCCGCTGCGCGCCGCCACGCGCACGGCACGCTTCACCGTCTCGCCGATGTCGTAATATTTCTGGTCCAGGAAGACATCTTTTCCCTGCCCCAGCAGTTCGCGCACGAAGTCCATGCCGGCCGCCGCGTAAAGCTCCATCCCGACTTTATAGAAGCCGATCTGCGCGCCCAATCGGGCAACCAGCGCGCGCGCTTCGGCGGCGGAATCCACGTCCAATGCAACAATGATGCGGTTCTGAGTCATATCAGCCTGATAGGTTTCGCCTGCCGCGGCAGCACGCGCCCGATCCCGTACGCATCCGGATACGCGCCCGCCAGCGCCGCCGCATCCGCTTCCGGCAGCGTGATGAGCAAGCCGCCGGAAGTCTGCGGATCGTAGAGCAGGTCTTCTACTTCCGGCGGCAGATCGCGCGCGGTCTCCACAACGCACGAAGCGTATTCGCGATTGTTCTTCAGCCCGCCTGGAATCGCTCCCAGCCGGGCGTACTCCAGCGCACCGTCCAGAAACCGCAAACGATCCACTTCAATCTCCAGCGTCACGCCGCTGGCCAGCGCCATCTCCCGCGCATGCCCGATCAGCCCGAAGCCGGTGACGTCCGTACACCCGTGCACATCGTACGCCAGCATCGCCTCGCACGCCTTGCGGTTGAGCGTAAGCATCGAGGCGATGGATGCCGCCACATCCCCGTCGCGCGCCATGCCGCGTTTCAGGGCCGTGGAAATCACGCCCGTGCCCAGCCGCTTGGTAAATATCAGCGCATCGCCGGCGCGCGCGCCCGCATTCGCCTTCACCCGCGCGGGATGGATGGTGCCGGTCACTGCATATCCGAACTTGATTTCATCGTCCGCGATGCTGTGGCCGCCCACCACGGCGCAATCCGCTTCGCGCATCTTCTCCGCGCCGCCCTTCAGAATCTCCTCCAAGTCTTCGAGGTCGCCCTTCGCCGGGTAAGCCAGAATCGTAAGCGCCGAGATCGGCCGCCCGCCCATGGCGTACACATCGCTGAGCGCGTTGGCGGCCGCGATGGCCCCGAACGTAAACGGATCGTCCACAATCGGCGTGAAGAAATCCACCGTCTGCACCAGGGCAAGCTCCGCCGTCAACTGGTAGACTCCGGCGTCGTCGGCCGTGTCGAAGCCCACCAGCACGTTTTCATTCGCCACGCGCGGGATGCTCGCCAAAACCCTGTCCAAAACCTTTGGACTCAGCTTCGACGCTCAACCCGCCGCTTTCACGTGGGCGGTCAGCTTGCGCAATTGGGTGGTGTCAGCCATAGCGGATGCGTCTTCATTATAATAACGGGATGCGTCGAACCGCCGTTGTGGTTGCTGTCATTGTTATGGGACTGGCCCTTGCGCTAGCCTCCCGCGAGCCGCAAGCCGATCCCCGCCTCAAACACGCCTCGCGCCACGCCGAGCAAAACGGCTGGATCTGGGTGCACCTGGAGGGCAGCCCGTCGGACATCGGATATCAGCACGGCTACCTGCTGGCCTCCGAGATCCGCGACACCCTGCAAACGGTCTCTCTGGAGATGACCCACGAGGAAAAGAAGGACTGGCAGTTCTTCCGCGAGAAGGCGCAGAACATGCTGTGGCCGCACGTGGAGGCCGAATACCGCGCCGAACTGCAGGGCATCGCCGACGGCGCGGTGGCGCACGGCGTGAAGCTGGACCTGTGGGATGTGGTGGCCCTCAACGCCTGGCTGGAGATGCCGTATTTCGATAAATGGGACGCCAAGCAGCACGACCTTCCCTCGCCCTCGCCCACGCCCGAGCATTGCAGCGCCTTCGTGGCCACCGGCAGCTACACCAAGGACGGCCGCGTGGTTATCGGGCACAACAACTGGACCAGCTATCAAACCGGCGAGCGCTGGAACATCGTCTTCGATATCGTGCCCGCGCAGGGCAACCATATCCTGATGGACGGCATGGCCGGACTGATCCACAGCGGCGACGATTTCGGCGTCAATTCCGCCGGCATCATGATCACGGAGACCACTATCAGCCGCTTCAACGGTTTCGATCCCGGCGGCATCCCGGAGTTCGCGCGCGCCCGCAAAGCCATGCAGTACTCCGCGTCCATCGACGACTTCGCGCGCATCATGAAGGACGGCAACAACGGGGGCTACGCCAACACCTGGCTGGTGGCGGACCGCAAGACCAACGAGATCGCCAGCCTGGAACTGGGCCTGAAGAACGTCACGCTCGACCGTACGCGCGACGGCTACTTCGTAGGCTCCAACTTCCCGATCAATGAGAAACTGGCGCGCGACGAGACCGAATTCGACTTGAAGAACCCGAGCGAGAGCGCCAACGCGCGCCACGCCCGCTGGCTGCAGCTTATGAAGCAGAACAAGGGCAAGATCGACGTGCGCGCGGCCGAGCGCTTTCTGGCCGACCACTTCGATACGTACGAGAACAAAGTCGATCCCGACGAGCGCTCGCTGTGCGGGCACATCGACCGGTCGCCGCGCGGCGACCTGCCGTGGGTTGGGCCTTACGGGCCGGTGGGCGCGGTGCAGTCCAAAGTGTCGGACGCGGCCATGGCCGAAGCCATGACGCTACAGGCCTCGCTGGGCCACTCCTGCGGTATCGGATTCAAGGCCGCCGAACACCTGCGTAAGCACACCGAGTTCGCCTGGGAGCGGCCCGCGCTCCGCGACATGCCATCGCGGCCGTGGACCACGTTCAGCGCGCAATAGTGGGGCAGACCTCCAGGTCTGCGCGGGTCCTCCAGGACCCGCTCCGGCGCGAGTTCATCGCGCTAGGCCTCTTGGCGCCAAAGAATCCCGAACCCCTACGGCCCATCGTAATCAGCGTGCAAGCGATGTTCGACAAGGGCGCGCACTCCGGAAAGGGCTTAGGAGAAGGCGAGCTTTCCAAGTTCAGGAACTATCAGGAAAAGGCGCGCCGCGAATACGCCACCAGTGGAATTCGTTTCGACATCCGCGTGCTGGAAGGCGCTTATCTGCGGCAGCAAGGATACTCGGAAATCCCTCCGAAATTTCTGGCGCCGGGAACGATCAACCTCTTCGTGACGGACACGCTGGGTTACGACATTGATCGGGATCGTACAGGGGGCTGTTCGATAGGGCCACGTCCACCCAGCCGGAGATCCGGAGGGGATCCGTTCTACAAGACCTTCCTGGGCTTGCGGGATGCTCGCGACACCACGCTGGTACATGAATACGCGCATCACTTCACTCTGGACACGCGACGAAATCCAACGGCCGCCGGCAACTTCTGGGCCGATCTTCGGAATGACTACTGGCTTTGGCTGCAGCGCCACGGTATGCCGATTTTGGAGTTCCGTGCTTGCGCCAATGCGGAGTGGGCGAGGTAGTGGGGCGGGACTCCAGCGCGGACGGCCGACGTCCACGTCGGCCGATTGGTGCTCGGATATGGCTGATTTCGTTGCGCGAAGAGCGGGTCCTGGAGGACCCGCGCAGACCTGGAGGTCTGCCCCACGAATTTTGCAGCATTACCGATATTGGGAAAACTATGCGGCATTAGGCTAAAGCCTGTCCCACCGGCCGAATGGCTGCCCCACCAGAGACCGGGTTGTACAATGAGGATGCATGGACCAGCGCCGCATGTGCCCGAATTGCCGGGCCTTCATCACCAGTCACGACAAGGTTTGCCCTTACTGCAACGAACGGGTCGGGCAGCGGGCCGTGGAGCGGCGCGATCCGGGCGCCATCTTGGGCGGCTTCATTCCGCACGCCCGCTTCGTGACGATGATCATCCTGACGATCAACTTCGGCCTGTTCCTGGCGACGGTGGTTTTCAGCCAGCGGAACGGACAGGGCGGAGGCTTTTTCAGCGTGGACGGGCAGACGCTATGGGCCTTCGGGGCCAAGTACAGGGCGGCCATCATAGGCTACGGCCAGTGGTGGCGGCTGGTGACAGCCGGCTTTCTGCACGGCGGGTTGCTGCATATCGGCATGAATTCGTGGGTGCTGTTCGATTTGGGCGCGCAAGTGGAAGGGGTCTATGGCGCCAGCCGGCTGATCGTGGTCTATTTCTTGGCCACCGTGTCCGGGTTTCTGCTCAGCACCTTCTGGACCCCCGCGCTCTCGGTGGGCGCCTCGGCCGGGATCATGGGCTTGATCGGCGCGATGATCGCGCTGGGTGTACGGAACCGGCATACGTCGGCTGGCGCGGCGATCCACGGCATGTATATCCGCTGGGCGGTCTACATGTTGATTTTCGGCTTTCTGCCTGGATTGCATATCGATAACGCCGCGCACATTGGCGGACTGGCAGCCGGATTCGGCGTTGCCTATCTGGCCGGCACCCCGCGCATCGAGACGGCCTGGAGCGAGCGGCTTTGGCGCGGGGCAGCCGCGGCTTGCGTGGTCATGACGGCAGCTAGTTTTCTAATGATGTACTTGTGGTTTGCCACCGCTACGCAATAAGATAGAGTTGATGCGACTTCGATTTATCCTGCCGGCTCTGATGATCGGCGCGGGATTGTTGTTGCCCGTGCAGACACCGGCCGTGGCTAAAACCAGTTACAAACAACATAAGGCCAAGAAATATAAGGCTTCCCGGAAGTTCAAGGCGGGCAAGAAGTTTAAGGGCGCCAAGGTTGGGAAGCATAAGGCTCCCAAGCATCAGATGCATCAGCGGGTGTGAAGTCCTGCGCAGGCCAGGAGGCCTGCGCCACTACGCCAGTCAGAACACCACTACGGCGCGGCCTAGAATCTCGCCTTGGCGCATCCTTTCAAATACCGCGGGCGCCTGATCGAGCGAGTGCCTTTCGATGTGGGCGCGCCCCACTCCCGATTGGGCCAAGCGGAAGACTTCATCCAGGTCGGCGCGGGTACCGAGATAGCTGCCCCGGATAGAGATACCCTTCAGGACCGTATCCACGATTGGCAATTCATATTGATTTGTCGAGAGGCCCGATGTGATAAGGGTGCCGGTGCGTTTGAGCGACCGGAAAGCCTGTTGAATCGCCGCGGGCGAGCCGGTCAGGACGATGGCCGCGTCGGCGCCGCCCCACTGTTTCTGTAGCGTGCGGCCGGCGTTCTCGGCCGCGAGCGCCAGATCTGCGCCGAGCGATCGCGCCATTTCCAGCTTGCTTTCCGAGACATCCACGGCGGCCACGCGCAAGCCCAGATGCCGCGCGTACTGTATGGCCAAGTGGCCCAATCCGCCCATGCCAAACAGCGCGACGGATTGTCCCGGCCGCAATCCGGCTTCGCGGAGCGCGCCGTAGGCGGTCCAGCCGGCGCAGCACAGTGGGGCGGCTTCGGCGGCCGGCAGCGCATCCGGCACGCGGACCAGGAACGGCGCAGGCACTACAGCATAGCCGGCCAGCACGCCATTTACGGTATAACCGAAATTGAGCTGCCGCGGGCAGAAGCGCTCGCGGCCGGACAGGCATAGTTCGCATGCGCCGCAAGTGGAAGCCAGGAAGGTAATGCCGGCGCGATCGCCGACCGCGAAGCCGGCGACACCCTCACCAAGGGCCTCCACGCGGCCGATGCCCTCGTGCCCCAAGGTGAGCGGCAGGAGCGGCAGTTTCTCCAGGGAGGCCACGAACAGGTCGGAATGGCACAGCCCGCAGGCCTCCATCTTGACGAGCACTTCGCCGGTGCCCGGCTCGGCGACCGGGACGGCGGCCACGGTCACGGCGCCGCGCGGCGCGGTTAGGATAGCGGCTGCAGTATGCGACGGAGTCACGCCACAGCGACCTGCGCCACAGGCAGCCCAGCGGCTTTCCAGGCGTCGAAGCCTCCGGTAACATTTACCACCTGGCGGAATCCGGCGCGGAGCAGGAGGCTGGCGGCGATGGCGCTGCGATAGCCGCCCTTGCAGTGGACGGCGATGGGGCGGGCCCGGTCCAACTGGGCCTTCCCCTCCAAGATGGCGGTTGCGATCCGGTTCAGCGGCAGCAGCAGGGCGCCTTCGATGTGCCCCTCCTCCCATTCGGCCGGGCGCCGCACATCGGCGATCTGCAAAGCCGCTTCTTCGCGTTGGAGCCGGTCGAGATCTTGCACGGTGATGTGGGGCAACCGCTCGAGCGGCTGGTTGGCGCGTTGCCACGCCTCAATGCCGCCGGCCAGATACCCGGCGACGCGCTCGATGCCGACGCGCGCCAGGCGCATGCGCGATTCCGTGGCGCGGTCCGGATTTTCAGCCACCAGGAGCAGATCGGTTTCGAGGCCGAGGAGAGCGCCGGCCCAGGACGCGAACTGGCCCGACAGCGGAATGTTCACCGATCCTGGAACGTGACCGGCGCCGAATTGGGTCTCCGGCCGCGTATCGAGCACGATAGCGCCGGATTGTTGCAGCCGCAGAAGCGCATCGGGCGCGAGCTCCAGCAGGGGCGGCAGCTCGTCCAAGGCGGCGGCGCCGGCGCGGTTGATCTCGGCATCGCGCGCGAAGTAGGCCGGCCGCTCGGGAAGCGCATCGGTGAGCATGCGGACGAACTCGTCGCGGCTGGCGGCCCGCAGCGCGTAGTTGGCGACGCGCTGCTCGCCGATGGTGGAAGAGCGCTCGTTACTCATCTGGCGTCCACACAAGGAGCCTGCGCCGTGAGCCGGGTAGACGCGGAGATCGTCCGGCAGGCTCAACAGCTTCCCATGCAGGCTGTCATAGAGCAACCCCGCGAGTTGCTGCGGCGTGTGGTCCGGCGAGAGATCTGGCCGGCCCACATCGCCGATAAACAGCGTGTCGCCGGTGAGCACCGCGAAGGGTTCCGGCGCGCGATCCAGGTCCGCGACCAGGACGCAGATGCTTTCCAGGGTATGGCCAGGCGTTTCGAGAAACCGCAGGCGGCACTGGCCGAAGCGGATCTCATCGCCCTGGGTGACCGCTACGTGCGGGAACTGCGCGCCAGCCCGCGCGCCCACGTAGATTTTGGCGCCGGTGCGGGCGGCCAACTCGCGGTGGCCGGAGACGAAATCGGCATGCAGGTGGGTCTCGATCACATGCTCGATGCGCAGGCGGTTTTGGCGCGCGGCTTCCAGGTAGATTTCGACGTCACGCTGCGGGTCGATGACCGCTGCCACGCCTTCCGAGCCGGCCATATACGAAGCGTGGGAGAGGCAACCGAGATAGAACTGTTCAAAGTACATGGGGGCCTCCTTGGGGCCGTTGTAGCCGAGTATAACCGAAGCAGGCGTCCCCAGGAGTGGGGGACCCAGAGGGTACCCCGGCACCACGAGTGCGTGCGCCACACACAGTCGAGAAGTCCGATGGTCTATCCACATATTTATCTGTAGCATGTACAACTATTTGGAAATAAATACGTTGGTTAGTCCTGTATCTCTAGCCGTAATACGGTAGTCGCTTCACATGAAGGCCGGGCATGGCCTAAACTCGACAAGATTGACGGCAGGAGCTTTCGCGAATGCTTTCGGAAGCGATGCGCTTCTACGCCGATCCGGACATCGCCACGCGGGCGCTGGCGGCGGCTCGCTGGGGAGAAAGCGTCGAGTGCCTGCATTGCCATTCGAGGGAGCGCCACTTCTACATCTCGACCCGCCGTATCTGGAAGTGCCGGTCGTGCCGCAAGCAGTTTTCACCCAAGGCCTGGCACGATCTTCGAGGATTCGCCGATCAGTCTTGACCGTGTCTGATTGCCATCCGGATGGTGGCCAACGCCGAACAGCGGGTCGGCTCGTACAAGCTGCACCGGTTGCTGGGGGTCACTCAAACCACCGCGCAGTTCATGTTGCGCAGCATTCCCGTGGCGGTGGAAGCCCGAAAGCCCGCGCGCGATAGGAG
>OCTA010003905.1_pt1 | contig 13170 bp, 5 predicted proteins | sample 1538991 | NCBI WGS metagenome assembly OCTA01 (sample SAMEA3539302, study PRJEB22396) | soil metagenome | biome: tundra; feature: field; material: soil | place: USA | collected 2010-05 | depth 0.15 m
CTATCGGCAAAAATCTCCCTGGCCTGCTGACCAACGCGTTTGGCGTCTTCCATTTGACCGAGATGACGGAACGCAAAACATTGCTGTAGCAGCGCCTGTCCACGCTCGAGGCGAGCGCCTTCGCGCACGGCCGCATCGGCGGCTCGATTCGCTGCCGCCTGCGAGCGCCGGTAATCCGAGAGGGCAGCAGCGGCGCGCGCTTCGGCCAGGTCGACGCGGGGGTCATCGCTATCGCTCTTGGCTTTCTGCGAACTTTGCTCACGCATTTTGACGACGGTAGCGAGCGCGTCCTGCGCTTTGCTGCCCGAGACTTGCGCATCGGCCAGAGCCAAGCCGTATTCAACATTGTCGGAGAAGAAGCCGAACAGTGTCCGATAAGCTTCGATGGCTTTGTCCCATTGTTTATCGGCGACATAGTGGGCGCCCTCAATTGCCAGCCGGTCCTCGCGGGAAAGGTTTCCGGAGAGATCAAAGGCCTTCTTCGCTTCGTCGGCAGCTTTGCTGTCATAGCCGAGCTGAGCCCACGCGGTCGAGAGAGCGCTATGGGCGACGGCATTGCTCGGGTCGGCGGCAATCATGGCCTCAAATTTTTCACGGGCTGCCGCCGGATCGAACTCCCGCATCCGTTCCAGGCCCTGGGCGTAGAGCCGGGCTGCTTCCGGATTGGCCGGCAGGGTGGCGCGAAGGTTGGCGGACTGTGCCGGGGTGAGATCGCGAATTCCGCAATGGACGCGCAGGGACGATCCCAGACGGCTGACGATATCCAAATATTGCGCTTCCGCTCCGCTTTCGGAAAAGCTTGCGGTCGCACCCCCGCTCGTATCTTGCAGCCGGACGTCTACGCGGACCTGTCCATCCCGATCATAAAAGGAGCCCATCACCACCAAATCGCTGCCCAGGCGTTTTCGCAACTGAGCCAGCGTGCTCTCGCTCAGCGTCGCGGTTTCGGAAAGATTGAGGTCCAACTTGGCGCGGACGACGTCCTCCCCGGGAAGTGCCCGCAGTTGCTCGCCTGCAGCCAACTCCGTGGTCAATTGCTCGGATAAAGCGGTGGACATCCATTCGTCATTCGGCGCGCCAGTCAGGTTCCGGAACCCCAGGACGGCGATGGATTTCCGGGCTTTGCCGGGTCCGATCTTTCCAAAGTACATGAGTACCCAGAATGCAACCGCCACTCCCAGGACGAGCGCGACAATGGCGGCGTAAGCGGAACGCCTGCGGGTAGTGGCGCGCTGCAGTTTCTTAGGAATTTCAGGATTCCCTGCACCCTGCTCGCAGAGATTGAAAATGTGCACCCGAAGGCGGTGCTTGACCTCCACTTCGCCGAGATCACGCAGAGCGGGCCGCCACCGGTTGACCTGGCCGAGCACATCCGCCACGGGCTTTGAAAGCAGGATGTGCCCGGCATCACCGCAATCCATCACCCGCTGCGCGATGTTAATTCCAGCCCCGGCAACATTGCGGTTGGCGTTGATATCAGCGACGCGGTAGACAGGCCCGGAGTTGATGCCCATGCGGAGCTTCAGAGTCGGGTGGTGATCGGCAAGGCTGCGCGCCAGTTCCAGGGCACATCGCACCGGCGCCTCGGCATCTTTGAAAAAGACCAGGGCCATACCGTCGCCAGTGGGCAGGCGAATCAGGCGATCTTCCATCTGCGCGGCGGCGAACTCGCGATTGGAGCGCACCATTTCCTGCAAATCGCGCAGAATGCGCTCCTGCTCGTCCATCGGCAGCATGGAGTAGGAGACGATGTCCATGAAGAGAACATGGGCAATCTCCATGGATGGAGTTCCGGCCAGCGGGCTGGGCTCAGGGCCCGATTCGTGCATAGCGGTGTGATGCTTGAGTAACTCGGGCGGGGTATGCACCAGGCGCGTCACCCTGCGAGGCTTCGTTCGGCTCCACTCGCGGCTGGATCGTCACGAAGGGCCTGGGGCGCACCCCAGGCAGTGGGGCAATGTTAAGCTGCCTCGACGTGGTTTTCAAGCAGTGGCGCCAGTCGGTTTGGCTTCGCTGCGCGCCTTGCGAATATCGTTCACATCGCCCATCACTATGATCGCCGTGCCTCCCCGGATCATCAGCTTATCGGGGGGATTCACCCACAACTTTGGAGTCATCGATCCGCCCCCGCTCTTCACCGCCAGCACCAGAAGGTTGTGTTTGGCATGAATCCCAATTTCGCTCAGGGGGTTGTCCACCCAGGGCGAAGCAGCGCCGATTTCGATCTCTTCCACCCGCAGTGTCTGCGACTGGTCCTTCAGCATCAGATCCAGGAACCCCACGACGTGAGGTCGAATCAGTTCACTAGCCATTCTGAGTCCGCCAATATGACTTGGGGAGACGGTGGCCCGGGCGCCTGCCCGTACCATGCGGTCGCCAAACTTCTGATCGGAGGCGCGGGCCACAATGCGCAGATTGGAGAATGCCTGATGTGCGATCACTGTCACTACAAGATTGTCCTTATCTTCGGGGAGAGCGGCAATCAAGCCCCTGGCATGCTCGACGCCGGCTTTGCTTAGAGTTTCCTCCTCGGTCGCGTCCCCAACTACGTACAACATGTCGCGAAACAAATCGGGGTGGGTCTCTCCCACTTTCTTGATCAGCTCCTCGTGGAGATCAATGACTACATAATGCGTCCCGGTCCGATGCATTTCTTCCACTACATGCCGGCCGGTATCCCCCAGGCCACAGACGATATAGTGTCCCCTGCGTTCGCTGATTCGTTTCTGCATTCTGCGTCTCCAAAACGGATTTGTCGCTTCCACTTCCACCAGGAACGCAGCCACCACGGAAAACACGTAGACGGTAACGGCCACGCCGAACAGGACCACACCCATGTTGAAGATCCGGAGAGCAGAGTTATGGGCTGTCTCCACAATCTCTCCATAACCAACTCCGGCCAGGGTGATGACCGCCATGTAGAGCGCCTGGAGAAAGGAGACGGAGGATCCGCCAAGCAAGCGGTAGCCCGTCACGCTCACCGTGAGCAGGCCAAAAAACAGAATTCCCGCGGAAATCAGGCGCCTTCGAAGCATCAGCGGCGCCACTCATCGATCAAGTTAGCCACCATGCCCGTCCAGCCCGTTTGATGACTTGCCCCGAGGCCCTGCCCGGTGTCGCCATGGTAGTACTCGTTGAACAACAGGTAATCCTTCCAGTGCGGATCTTCTCGGAACTTGCGGTAGGGACCGAAGCAAGGACGCGCCCCGTGTTCATCCTTGCGGAACAAACCGATCATGCGATCGGCGATTTCCGCCGCCATGTCCACCGGCGTGACCGCCTGGCCGTTGCTGCCAGCGGTTTTCACGGTGAACCCGGGTCCCAACGCGCGGCCGAACTTCATGAGCGAACGAATTAACAGATAGGTCGTCGGAAACCACAAGGGGCCACGCCAATTGGAGTTTCCACCCTTGATTCGCACGCTCGATTCCGCCGGTTCGTAGCCGACACAATTTCCCTGGTAGCAAAACGGATGCTGCTCGTGATATTTGGAGAGGCTGCGAATGCCGTGCGGGGCAAGGAATTCATTGGGATCCCAGATGCGCTGCAAAACGCGGGCAAACTGGCCGGGATCCGCGATTGAGAGCACGTAACGCTCTCCCTCGACCGAGTAGCAGGCATTCCGCACCAGGTCGGGACGATTCCTGATGAACCACTCAACGTTCCCGAGGAATTCGGGATGAGCATCCAAATCTTCCCGATCCAGCACTTCAATGGCATAGAGCGGGATCAGGCCGACCATCGAACGCAGGCGAAATTTTTTGAAGTCTCCGTTGGGCAGCCGAAGGACATCGTAAAAGAAACCGTCCTGCTCGTCCCAAAGCTGATAATTCTGACCGCCCATTTTATTCATGGCCGCGCCGACGTAGATGAAGTGCTCGAAGAACTTGGTGGCGAGCAGTTCGTAGGCCTTATCGTCCTTGGCTAGTTCAAGGGCAGCGCGCATCAAATAGAGGCAAAAGAAACCCATCCAGCCGGTCGCGTCCGACTGCTCAAGGATGGCGCCTCCGGGAAGTTTTTCGCTGCGATCGACAACGGTGATGTTGTCCAGTCCCAGGAAACCGCCTTCAAATACGTTGTTTCCGTTGCTGTCCACGCGATTAACCCACCAGGCAAAGTTCATCAGCAGCTTGTGCAGGCACTTTTCCAGGAAAACTGTGTCGCCTTTCCCGGTGCGGACCTTCTCGTTTTGATAGACGCGCCAAACGGCCCACGCGTGCACCGGGGGATTCAGGTCGGAAAACTCCCATTCGTAGGCGGGAATCTGTCCATTCGGATGCTGGAACTGCTCGAACAGCATCGCCAACAAATTCTCCTTGGCAAACTCCGGATCGACCAAAGAGAGGGTGGTGCATTGAAATGCCAAGTCCCATGCGGCGAACCAGGGGAACTCCCATTTGTCGGGCATAGTGAGAACCCGCATGGAGTTCAAATGGCGCCAATGGATATTACGAATCTTCTTGTGACTTTCCGGCGCAGGGATGCTATCGCCTTCCAGCCAGCGTTGGACATCGAAGAGATAAACCTGTTTCCCCCACAACATGCCCGAGAGAGCGCGCCGTTGGATCAGTTTCTCTTCCTCGGTCGCGCGGCGCGGATGAATGGATTCGTAGAATTCGTCCGCTTCTCCTTTTCTGTCATTTACGATTTTGTCGATTTCGGAAAGCGGGTCGCCCATCTCCTTGTCGGTCAAACGCAGCCGGTAGACAACCGAACCTCCCGCCGGCACCTGGCCGCGGTAGTGTACGCAGGATTTGGTCCCCAATTGCCGCGGATTGATGCACTCCTCCCCGTTTACGACGTAGCGATGGAATGCGTCTTTTACATACGGGGAATGGTTGGACGCGGACGGGCCATAGATGCGGGCGGCATTGGTCTCGTTATCGGTAAATAACAACTCGCCGCCGGAGGTCGCATACAAGTACCGCCGGCCGAGAGCGTATTGCAATTGAATGTTTTCCAGCGGCTTGGCGGTGGAATCGTCGGCCGCCAACATCAGATGCTGTTTGCCGGCCGCTTCTGCCCGAATGGTGGGCACTCCGCTGGGCGGGTCCGTCCAACTCCAGGTGTTGCGAAACCATAGATGGGGCAAGACGTGCAGTTCCGCGGCGTCGGGACCGCGGTTGAATGCTTCGATGCGAATACAGATATCTTCCGGCGAGGCTTTGGCGTACTCGATGAAGATATCGAAATACCGGTCGTCATCGAAGATGCCGGTATCCAGCAATTCGAACTCAGGTCCTTCCCCTTGCCTGCGGCTTTCCTCAATCAATTGCACGTACGGAAATTCCCTTTGCGGATACTTGTAGAGCATGCGCATGTAACTGTGCGTGGGTGTGTTATCGAGGTGGAACCAGTACTCTTTTACGTCCTCGCCATGATTTCCTTCACCACAGGTGAGTCCGAACATGCGCTCTTTCAGAATCGGATCGCGGCCGTTCCAAAATGCCAGTGCAAACACCAGCAGTTGATAGCGGTCGCAGATCCCGGCAATACCGTCTTCGCCCCAGCGGTAGGCTTTGCTGCGCGCCTGATCGTGCGGAAGGAAATCCCAGGCGTTCCCATCCGCGCTATAGTCCTCGCGAACGGTTCCCCAGGACCGGTCGCCGACGTAGGGTCCCCATTTACGCCATGGGGGAACCGGGCCGGCGGCGTGCGGTTCGGCCAACCGTGCATGTTCTTTTGTAGTGGCGGAGTTCCTGGTCTTGGGAGAACGCGGCGGCTTGGGATTGGGCAATTAACCTCCTGTGCTGCAACTATAAAACTGAAAGGCGCAAACCGCGAGGGCGAAATTGTATCCGAAGTTCGCGAATTCATTCAGCATCTTTTCTGGAGTGTGCGGTTCGACTGTCACTTCAATTGCTCGGAACAACTCTCAAGAAAGACTAGCGGGATTGCGTCCAGAGAGTAAACTCTCAAGCTGTAGAGACGCGGCTTGCCGCGTCTCAGGCCGCGGAGATGCGGCAAAAGCGATGCACACGCGGCAAGCCGCGTCTCTACAGGAACTTTTATTCATTAGTGAGGAACAGCGCAAGGTGACCTCCTTCCCTGATCGAGAACCGCTGACCAAGTTCTCCTACCGCGCCCACCCGCATCTGTACGAGATCAACACCTGGGTGTGGTTGGAAGAACTTTCTGCCAAAAACGGCCGCTGCCTGGACTTGCAGAACGTACCGGCCGAAGAATGGGACCGCCTCGCTGACCTCGGATTCGATTTTGTTTACCTGATGGGGGTGTGGCGGCGGAGTTTGATTGGGCGCAGAATTTTTCGTACCGACTCGCGGAATTTTCCGAATTTCGATGCCGCACTACCGGCTTGGAAAGTGCGTGACGTGGTGGGTTCGCCCTTCTCGATTCAGGACTACAATCCGGACCCTCGTATCGGCACGGGCGAGACTTTGAAGGAAGTGCACCGCCAATTGCGCAAGCGAGGTATGGGATTGATCCTGGACTTTGTTCCCAACCACACCGGCTTCGATCATAGCTGGGTGCTGCAGCATCCCGACCGTTACATCCAGGGCAGCGAAGAAGATTTTCGACGCGACCCTGCCGCCTTTTACCTGGTTGAAAGGGAACCGCCGGCGAGCGAGGGTGAGGACAATCTGTTCGTCGCTCGTGGTCGAGACCCCTATTTTCCTCCCTGGTCTGACGTCGCGCAGCTCAACTATTTCAATCCCGAATGCCGTCAGGGCATGATTGAGATATTGAAGAACATCGCGCAGTTTTGTGATGGTGTGCGCTGCGACATGGCCATGCTGGTCACGAATGAAATTTTTCATCGGACCTGGGGCAATTTCCTCAAACCGTGGCCAACGCCAACGGCCGAATTCTGGCAGGAGGCAACAGCGGCATTACCGGACTTCATCTGGCTTGCGGAAGTTTACTGGGACATGGAATCGAGCATTCAGGAACTGGGGTTCCAGTTCACCTACGATAAACGCCTGTACGACCGCCTGCGTGAGGGTTCGCCAACTCAGGTGCGTGCCCATCTGGGCGCTGATCTGAGCTATCAAAGCCGACTGGCGCGCTTTCTCGAGAATCACGACGAGCCGCGCTGCGCGGAGGTCTTCCCGCGCGAAAGGATCGCTTCCCTGGTCACTTTGCTTTCGACGCTGCCCGGTATGCGTTTTTTCCATCACGGCCAACTCGAAGGGCTGAAGACGTTCGTCCCCATGCCCTTAGCCAAGGCGCGGCCCGAAGCCGTGGATACGCAGATTCGGAAATTGTACGAGCAGGCGCTGCGCTTCGCTGACGCGGATGTCTTTCACGATGGTGAATGGCGGCTTCTCGAAGTGCAGACGGCGGGAGACGACAGTTTTCAGGACCTTATCGCCTACTCCTGGCAACACCAGTCTGAACACAGGCTCGTCGTGGTGAATCTAGGCAATCGAACGGCGCAAGGTAAGATCCAGAAGGCAGGAGTGGGCGCTTCTCAAAAGTGCGTACTCTGCGACTTGTTGAATGGCAGCGAGTATTCGTGGGATCGCGCGGAACTGGAGAGCAGCGGTCTCTACGTAAAGCTGGAGCCGTACCAGGCCCATGCCTTCGTAATTCACCACGGCTAGCGGCTGCTATCGGCCTAGAATCTCGCTGACTTTTTGCATTTGAACCGCAAACCGGGGCGCCGAATAGGCCGATGGATCTTGCAGTTGCCCAAACAGCCCGTCGATCGCCGCGCGTATCTCCGGACCGTTGGCCGGCTTTTCATTCTGGTTGTAGGCCCTGAACAGCGAGTCCAGTGTGAAAGCGCCTTGTTCCGCAGCACGCTCGCCCTCGATGGAAATGGCCGTGCCGTCCGCGGCAACTCGCCGCATCAGGCGCAGCGTTAACCCTGAGTCGTACCCCTGCGCGTCAACCTGCTTGACCACCTGGTCCGCCAAGGCCGACGCCCCCATTGCCGACGCGGCGATTTGTTCCCGATTCCCGTTCAGTTGATTCATGAGGGTCGCCAACTGCGCAATCTGATCGTTCAATTGCTTGCTGGAAGTGGGACTGATCTCCGCCACCAGATCGCGAAACACCACGACGCGAGACTCGTTCCACGGTGGATTGCCCGGCCGGCGACCAGCGTACCCGCGTGCCTGACGCCAGCTATCCTCGGGCCGCGTCAGGCTGTGATGACAGCTAAAGCAATCAATTTCAGCATACTCAGGCCATATCGGCCCCTTCGCACGGCGCGCCAATCGGTTGAAAGATTCACGCAATTGCACCGCCTGCCCTACGCCCCATGCTTGCACCTGCCGCCAGGGCTTGTCCTGTTCCGGCATCTTCCAGTGGGGCGGCATGACAAAGCTGAACAAGCTCAGCTCAAAGGTGAGATCCGGATGCCCAGCAGCAATCATCTCGTGATCGACAAACTTTTCCGCGGTTCCTAGATGGCAGGTCAGGCATTTTGCGCTGCGGTTCTCCAGGTTCCGAGTGTCGTACATGCCCAGCTGAACAGATTTCTCGTGCGGCCAGTTTTTCGTGGTATGCGGCCCCAGCCAGCCCGATGCTGGGCCATGACAGTTTTCACAACTTACTCCATCGTTAAGCTCGAACGTCTGGGCTTGCTGTTCCGGGGTCACATAGAGTGAGTGACAAACCAGGCATTTGGGGGCTTGCGCCGGTGGTCCGATATTCAGGATTTTGCCGATACGCTCGGAAACATTGTTGCGTAGCACGCTGAATGCGCGCGCGTGCTTGTCTTGCGCTATCCAGATCGTGTATTCGTTTTGAAAAACGCGGGTGGTGGTTCTGGGCTGCACGCTGCCATGGCAACTGCTGGCCGCGCATCCACCAGGACCGTTGTACTTGCCGGCGGCAACCGTTTTCTGCTCGTAAAGCGGAGGCGCCATCGGAGGTGTTTCCAATGCAGTACTTACCAGGGAAGGCGCCGGGGCTTCATGTGGCTGGCTCTTAGGGGGCCTCTGAGCGGTTGGCTCGGGGGCCGGCGCTGCCTTCTTGGCCGCCGTAGCCGGCAGCGATCCGCTACCTGCATAAACTCGCAAAATCACTTTGTCATCGCTGCCGGACAGCAATTCGTAGCGACACTTTTCCAGACAGTCAATCACCACGCGGGTGGTTGGAGGCGTTCCGCGATCGGTGCCTACGCGTACTGCCTTGACGGATCGACCCTCGACATCGATGTGATGTTGCGAAGTGAACATTTCGGTATCCGAGAAAGCCACAACCACCCGAGGCGGCGAATCCAGGGTCCCAACTTTCGGCGTCCACGGCCCGTGTCCGGCGATCTCCACGCGAACCGAGTCGCCCTCGCGAATGACATCCACTTTCTGCAATGCAGCCTGGCCGGTCGAGCGAGGAGTCTGCGCTTCGGCCGCGCTCCCGAGCGCGAGCAGCGTCAAGACGGCGGCGAGGAGTTGCTTTCGCATCTTTAACTATTGCCTCATCCGGCCATTGCCTCATCCGGCGTTCGATCGCCTAATCCATCAGCAACGCGCGGGCCATGATTTTGTTGGGGCTTGGTTATACGACGAATACGGCAAAAAATCAATCAAAAGCAGCGAGCGCATCTGCCGCTTGACCAAAGTGAAGCAATCCCGTCCATTGCTAGACACGGAATCCAATTTGCTGTAGCATTTGCGCTCTCGCCATCTTAAAGTACGGTTTAACCTCACCTACTGATGCGGAGTGTCCGGAGTCGTGTTTGAAGAACTGAGGGCCATACAACGCGATTTCGGCTACCTGCCCGCCGAACAGCTCAAGACCCTCGCTGCGAACATCCGTGTCCCGGTTAGTCAGATCCATGCCGTAGCCAGCTTTTATCCCCACTTTCATCTCAATCCTCCACCGAAGGTGGACGTTCGCGTCTGCGCCGACATGAGCTGCCATCTTCGCGGAGGGGATAAGGTCCGTTCCGCTCTCGACTCCGCCTTTCAAGGCGCGGACCCGAAAGAAGTTTCTATCCGTGACGTTTCGTGCCTCGGCCGCTGCGACCAAGCGCCGGCGATCATGGTAAACGACAATATTTATGCCCATGTAAACAGCCGGGACGCCGTCACCATGGCACAAGATGTGCTCGCCGGCAAACCTCTTCCTGAGCCCCACCATAACGCCGAAAGAGTGGCGGTGGTCTCCGACCCGTATCAGGGACAGGGCCAGTACGCGGTGGAGCGCCGCTTCGTTGAAACTCGGAATTGGCAGGAGATTATTGCGGCTTTAAAAGCCGCTGGCCTCCGCGGAATGGGTGGCGCCGGCTTTCCAACGTTCAGCAAGTGGGAACTGGTGCGTAACGCGTCCGGCTCCCCGAAGTACATCGTGTGCAACGCCGATGAGAGCGAACCCGGCACCATCAAAGATCGCGGCATCATGGAGAATGTCCCGTATCTCGTGATTGAAGGCATGATCACAGCCGGTCTGGTTACGGGCGCGCGCAAAGGAATTCTTTATATCCGGCACGAATACGAAGGCCCCAAAGATGTTCTCCAGCAGGAAATTGATCGCTGCTATCAACGGGGTTTGTTGGGGCCGCGAATCCTGGGGAGCGATTTGGCCTTTGATTTGGAGATTTTCGTCAGCCCCGGCGGCTACATCTGTGGAGAGGAAAGCGCACTCTTGGAGGCCATCGAAGGCAAGCGTGCCGAACCACGTAACAAGCCTCCCTTCCCAGTCACGAATGGTTTATGGAACCAGCCCACCGTCATCAACAACGTAGAGACTTTCTGTTTGGCTACCGTGATCCTGGCTCGTGGCGCCGATTGGTATAAAGCCCAAGGCAAGAATGGATCGGTAGGGATGAAGTTCGTGGGCATCAGCGGGGATGTAAATCGCCCAGGCATTTTTGAAGTTCCAATGGGGACCACCTATAGCGAATTGATCTACGAAAATGCCGGTGGAATCTCCGATGGGAGGAAGCTTCTCGCCTTTGCGCCCTCCGGCCCATCGTCGGGATATTTGCCGGCATCGATGGCTACCCTGCCGCTGGACTGGAACGCGGTTGCGGCCGCCGGATCCATGGTCGGATCAGGAGCCATTGTGGTATGCGCGGAAGGCAGATGCATGTTGGACATGGCGCTCAATGCCACTCGCTTTTACCGCAATGAGTCTTGCGGAAAGTGCGTCCCGTGCCGGGTGGGTTCGCAAAAGATGGTCGAGATGCTCAAAGGCTGGACCACGGGGCAAAGTTCCAAGGACGACATGCAGGTTCTGGATGAGCTTTCGACCGCGATGAAGCAGGCATCCATTTGCGGACTCGGGCAGGTGGTGCCCGTCCCCATTGCCTCAGTGATCAAACATTTTCCCGGCACGGTGGAAGAGCACATCGTCCACCGCCGATGTCCGGGAGGCATTTGCTTCAATCAGTTGTGAGGAAGTCGTGCGAAGTTATCAGGATCATCTTGCGAAAGGCTTCAGTTCATTTTGAGACGGCTTCGAGTTAGAGAATCATGAGTCCCGACGCAGTAGCAGGCCAACCGGTCCCTGCAAATCACGTGCAACTAACCATCGACGGCACCCTAGTGACCGTCCCTAAAGGCACTACTATTTTCGACGCTGCCCGTACTCAGGGAATCGCGATCCCCACACTTTGCCATCAGCAAAATGAAAATCCGGTGGGAGTATGCCGCGTCTGCGTGGTGGACGTGGGCCAGCGAGTTTATGCCGCTTCGTGTATTCGTCAAGCCGAACAGGGGATGACCGTCAAGACCAACACCGAGCCGGTGTTGGGAGTTCGCCACACGCTCGTCGAACTGTTGATGTCCGACCATCCTTCTCCGTGCACGCGGCAGAAGAATTCCGGCGACTGCGAATTGGAGCGACTCGCTGCCCAAGCCGGAATCGCACAGCCACGCTTCCCCACTCGCACCACACCGCGCGGGCATGATGATTCCTCATTAGCCATCCAGGTCGACCACGAGGCTTGCATCCTGTGCGACCGCTGCATTCGCGGCTGCGATGACATCCGCAAAAACTGGGTGCTGGCGCGGCGCGGCAAGGGATACCAGGCGGGAATTGCCTTCGACAACAACTTGCCCATGGGAGAGTCCTCGTGCGTTTCCTGCGGCGAGTGCATGGTCTCCTGCCCTACCGGAGCTTTGACCAATCGGGCTGTGGTCAAGACCCACCTGGAAGGCGGAGCGGTCGATCCAGATTTTCTGGTTGGCCTGCCAGTTTTCGAGAACGTGTCGGGAACATTTCTGGAACTAAATCAGAATGCGATTGTGCAAAGACAGTTCAAGGCGGGAGAAGTCATTTGCCGAGAAGGAGAATTTGGCGCAACCGCGTTCTACATCCTCGACGGCACAGCGGAAGTCTATCTTGCCAGCCCGATTGCCCACGTCAAGACCGAGGGCGGCTCGCGCGGATTCCTGAGTAAACTGAAGAGCCTGCTCACCTCTCGCGACGAGGATGAACGTAAGGAAGAAAGCACTCAACCCTACATACCCATCGACGCCCCAGTGGATCTCCCCTATCTGAGCCCGATTGCCGAGTTAGGCCCGGGCGAACTGTTCGGCGAGATGACTTGCATGAGTTACTACCCGCGCTCGGCCACCGTGCGCGCGAAGACCGATTGCACGATGCTCGAGATGCTGCGCAATGTTCTCGACATCATGCAGCGCAACAAGACTTTCCGCGAACAGCTTGACCGCACCTACAGGAAGCGCGCGCTGGATTCGCACCTGCGCAGCGTTCCCGTCCTGGCGCCGCTGACGGCGGACTTCGTCGACCATTTACGGGAGCACGTCGAACTGCTGCGCTTTCAACCGGGACAGGTCATCTGCACCCAGGGTGAAGTGGCCGACAGCTTTTACCTGGTGCGACTCGGGTTCGTGAAAGTCTCTCAGCATCGCCCGGGCGGAGATATGGTGCTGGCCTACCTGGCGCGGGGTTCGTATTTTGGCGAAATGGCCTTCCTGACGGGAACGCCTCGCATGGCCACATGCACGGCGTTGGATCACGTCGAGGTGGTGCGCATCCCCGGAGAGGATTTCCGGCTTATGCTCGACCGCTTTCCGGAAATACGTCGGAAGTTGGAAGCGGAGTCGGCGGAGCATGCGGAGCAGAATCGGCAAACGGTGATGCAGGTCGCCGATGTTTCCGTGGACCAGTTTCTCAATCAGGGCCTGATGGAGGCGCAGAGCCTGCTCATTCTCGACCTCGACCGTTGCACACGATGCGATCAGTGCGTGCGCGCTTGCGCCGACGCCCACGATGGAGTGAGCCGCCTGA
>OCTA010003906.1_pt1 | contig 13169 bp, 10 predicted proteins | sample 1538991 | NCBI WGS metagenome assembly OCTA01 (sample SAMEA3539302, study PRJEB22396) | soil metagenome | biome: tundra; feature: field; material: soil | place: USA | collected 2010-05 | depth 0.15 m
CCAGAGTGCCGCGCGCCCAGATAGCGCCTTCGTCCAGATGCGGCAAGAACTCCGCCCCAACAACACCGCCAAAACCCAAATAGATGGTTCCAGCCAGTGCGGCTAAGCCCACAACGGCCCCGACCCACCGATGCTGAACGGCCCAACGCAGCCGCCGGCGATACTGCTTCGCAAGAAACTCCATTACGACGTTGCGCCGCTCCCGGATCCCCTTGCGGAAAAATGTAGCCGCCAGCACAGGTGCAATGAGAATCGAAAAGGTCATGGCGCCCAGAAGAGCGAATGCCACCGTCCAGGCCATTGGTCGGAACAACCGGCCTTCCACGCGCTGCAGTGTAAAAATCGGCAGATAGGCCGTGATAATGATGGCGATAGCATAGAATACGGGCCGTTGGACCTCATGGCACGCTTCGCGGATAACCTCCCCGGTGGTCTTCGGTATTCCAGCGTCGGTCTGGCGAGGACCTTTGCTCAAATGCCGGATAATGTTCTCCACCATGACCACCGCGCCATCCACCACCATTCCGAAATCCAGTGCGCCCAGGGAGAGAAGATTGGCCGGAATATGGCTCAATTGTAGCCAGATCGATGCAAATAGCAAAGAGAACGGAATGGTCAGTGCGACGATAAGAGCGGCTCGTGAATTGAGGAGAAAGAGGAATAGGATAACGCTGACCAGAAGCATGCCTTCGGTCAGGTTATGCATCACGGTGTGCAAGGTGAAATGCAGTAGATCGCTGCGATCCAGCATGGGAACGACTTTCACGCCTGGGGGCAGAATGCCATTGTTGAGTTCGTCCACCTTCTTGTGAATGGCTTCGAGCGTGGATTCCTCTTCCGCGCCTTTGCGCAACAGCACCACGCCCTGGATCACATCGGCCTCGTCCACAATGCGTCCATCCTCCATGTGGTTGGCTCTGGCCATGTGGCCCAATCGGATCTTAGGTCCTTGGGTCACTTCCGCGATGTCCATCACCCGCAGGGCGGTTCCGGTTTGGGTCTTTAGCATCGTCTGTTCGATGTCGTGCACGCCCCCGAAGAGTCCCAGCGCCCGGACGTTCATCTGCTGCATCCCGACTTCCACAAAGCTACCGCCGGCATTGATGTTGTTATTGGCGAGTTGCTGCTCCACCTGGCCGATACTCAGTCCGTATGAGACAAGCTTGCTTGGATCGACGCGCACTTGATACTCGCGTACCGTGCCCCCGAAGTCGGAAACATCCACCACATTGGGAACGGATTTGAACTGCTTCAGCAGCACCCAGTCTTCGATGGACCGCAGTTCCATCAGGTCGTACCGGGGATTGGTGCTCCGCAGCGTATACCAATAGATCTGGCCTACCGTGCCCCAATCCGTGCCGATTTGAGGCTGCAGGTTCTGCCCGGACGGGAGATTGACCTGTGTGAGCCTCTCCAGCACCTTTTGCCGGTTCCAGTCGTTGACGGAGCTGTCGTCGAAGATCATAATCACGAACGACAGGCCGAAAATCGACTCGGAGCGCAGATAGGTCATGTGCGGCATGCCGGCCATTTGAATTTCGATGGGAATCGTGACCTGCTGTTCCACCTCTTCGGCGGAGCGGCCCGCCCATTGCGTAATGACCGTTACGTAATTGTCGCCGATGTCTGGGTAGGCCTCCACCGGAAGGTTGTGGAATGAGATGGCGCCCCAGCCGAGCAACAGTAGGGCGGTAGCCAACACCACGAACTTGTTGTTAAGCGCAAAGTCTACAAGAGCGCGAATCATCGTATTCTGTTTCCCTGAGCCCCGCCGTCCGGCTTAAAGTCACTGAGCCAGTACGTGGTCCAGTACCAGCGCGTTCGTGACTACTTGTTGGCCTGGTTGGAGCCCGGACTTGATTTCTTCGAGACTCACGTCGTCCGGCAGGAGGTCTCCACTCACCACCTCCACGCGACGAAACTTCTTGCCGGGCGCGGGAACGAACACAAAATCGCGATCGTGCATGCGCAGGACGGCGGATGCCGGGACAATGGTGTGCATCACCGTGGTCTGACCGCGGAAAGTGGCCTTCACGAACATTCCCAGTCGCATGATTCCGGGATTCTGGACTTCCATTCGGACCTTGGCCGTACGAATATTCGGATCGAGCGTGGCGCCGATGTTGCTTACCCTTCCCTTGAATACGCGATTCGGATACGCATTCAGGCTGATCTCCGCGGTATCGCCGAGTTTGACAGTGGCCAGGTCGTTCTCGTACACGTCGCAGACAATCCAAACCGACGAGAGATCGGAAATCGTGAAGGGGCTCGGAGTATTGAAAGCTTGCACGGCTGATGCGTTGGTGACCTGTTGATCGGTAATCACTCCCGAGACAGGCGCGAAGACATCGACCATTCCAACCGGCTTATCGGGGTCGTTGCCAAGAAGCCGGAGGTGTTCGGACATGGTTTCCAAGTCCACCTTGGCTTTGTCTTCCGTGTCTTGCGCCACCTGTAGATCGTTCAGGGCTATCGCGCCGTGCTCGTAGAGGTCCTTGGAGCGCTCCAATTGAGCGCGAGTCAGAATCTCGTCCGCGATGGCCTTTCTGTAGTTCGAGTAACCGCCCGAGACGTCGTCGCTGCGAATGGTCAGCAGCAACTGGCCCTTTTGCACTGTGTCGCCGAGCCGCGCGTGAATGGCCGTGACGCGGCCGGAGGCCAGCGAGACTACCGGGACGTTGCGGGAAACGTCGGGGGTGACCGCGCCCGTGACCACCAACTCGGAGGTCGTGGGACGCTTGACGGCTGCCGCCAGCGGAAACTGCTCCGGATGGTCCACGGCGAAGAGTGTGATGTCCACGTCGGGTGTGACTTTGGTGGGAGGCGGCGCTTCCGCCGCCTGGTCGGCGCGCGCTCCGTGACAGCCGGCAAACGTCAGCACTGACGAGATAGCGACAAGCAGACAACCAATTCCCAGACCTTTACTTTTCATAGGTAAACTCAACCCGGCTATAGGAGGCGCCTTTGGTTCAGAATAAGGCAAGCCGCATGAGGATGGCATAAGGGCGAAACAAAAAATGCGATTCACTCCATAGAATCCGTCTATCGGACGGCGCCGGCCGGCGGCCCGCTCAAGCCGGTTCCCGAAAGCGATAGCCAAAGTGAAGTTCAGTCAGCAAGTACTCGGGAGCGGATGGATCGACCTCGAGTTTCTTCCGCAACTGATGCACGAACGTGCGCAAGTATTCCAGTTCCTGACCGTACTCCTCGCCCCAGACGGCTCGCAGGAGCTTCGAGTGGGCGATGGGTATCCCTGGGTGGCTCATCAAATAGTGCAGTAAGTCGAACTCTTTGGGCGTCAAACGCAGAACGGCACCCGATTTCCGCACGAGGCGGCGGGCGGGATCGAGTTCGATCTCTGCGATTATGATCGGCGTTCGCGAGTCGAGCACTGTCGTAGCGGAACGGCGGACCGCGGACCTCAAGCGCGCGGCGAGTTCCGGGATCGAGAAAGGCTTCGTGATGTAGTCGTCCGCGCCCGCATCCAGCGCTTCAATCTTATCGGCCTCCCTGTCGCGAACCGTGAGCATCAGAATCTGGCAACGCGGAGCGTTCTCCCGGATTTTCCTGCATGCCTCGATTCCACCCATGCCGGGCATGTTGACGTCCATGAGAATTGCATCGAACGGGCGCACGGCGGCCGCCCGGACAGCCTGTTCCCCATCCGCGGACTCGGAAACTTCGAAGCCAAGAGCGTCTAAGGTCCTTCTGAGCACCCGCCGCAGATCGGCGTCGTCGTCGGTAACCAGAACGCTGCCATTTGTAGAAGGCATGATCATTGAATGTGCGCGCCTCCAGCCGGGATAGACGCCGGGAGAGACATGGAGAAAGAAGTCCCGTAACCCGCTTCCCCTTCGGCCCAGACGCTTCCTTGGTGCGATGCCACGATCTTCTTGACGATCGATAACCCCAACCCGGTGCCGGCGGGCAGGTGTTGCGTATCCGGCGCCCGATAGAATCGTTCAAACACACGCTCGCGGTCTTGTTGGGCGATCACCAGGCCCTTATTGCGCACAGTCAGGACCACGCCAGTCTCCTTCGCGGTGCAGGCGATGTCTATGGGCGAGCCGGGTGCGGAGTACTTGATCGCGTTGTCCATAAGCTGGGCAATGGACGTCAGGATCAATTCCCGGTCGGCAAGAATGGGCAACTCCGGGTTCGGCACGGAAACGCGAAAGCGCTCCCGGTCTGTCTCTTGGTTGAGTCTCTCGATAGCCGCACCTATCAGGCCGGAGACGAGCAACGATTCGCGTTTGGGCTTGAATTCCGTACTATCCAGCATCCCGGCGCTGAGCAGCCGCGATGCCAGACGATCCAGCCTGCGGGCCTGTTCGTCTATCACCGTAACCAGTTCCGTTTGGAGCTCGGACAAGCCCCCCACCGCCAGCAACCCGGAACTGGCCGTGCGAGCCACGGTCAGCGGTGTCTTGAATTGATGCGCCAAAGCGTCGAGCACGGCTGTCCGCAACTGCTCTGTCTGGCGCGCCGCCTCCGCGCGGGCTTCTCTCTGCAGGGCCCGCACGCGTTCCAATGCGACGCCGCTCAACGAAGCGAGCGCCGTGGCAGCCAGTTTCGTCATCCGGGTATCGTGTAACGCCAATCCGCCCACCGCCCGCGTGCCCAGGCGAAGGACACAGTACCAAGTGCCGGTCTCCGGATTAAAGCTATCCGCGGCCAGGAAATACGCATCCCGGGTCCGCTGTTCCGCCCCCGCCGGCATCTCGCCGCTTTGGTACGTGGTCCCAGTTAGAGCATCGAGCAAGCGAACCGCCTTTAAGTCGAACATCTCCCGGATGAGCGAGGCGATCAGGTTCCCGGACTCCCCGCGATTGTCCAGCAGCAGTATCCGTCGCGACGTTTCGTAGAGGCGTTCCATCTCGCGCCGCCGGGCGATGGCCTCGACGGCTTGCAGGCGGGCATCGAGCGAAAGTCTGCTGATGACCAAAGCCGTGAACTCAAACGCGCCCAGTGCGACCCAGTTAGCCGGGCTGTTTACAAAGCTGAATATGGGTGGAACGAAGAAATAGTTCAGGCAGGTAGCCGCGACCACTGAGATGAATGTTGCCTGCCAGAATCCACCGTACACAGCCGCTAAAACCACAATCACGAGATGCAGAAACCCGGTGAACGCGAAGCTCTGATCCAGGCGAAACGATACCCAGGTGGAAGCCGCTATGGCGGCCAGAGAAAGCCAGAACGGCAGCCCGGGTACAAGACGCACTTTCAAGTTCGAGGCCCAAGTCCGGACATCGCTCAGCCACACATGTCTGGCGGGAAGTTCAAGACCCGGGTTAGTCCAAAAAAGATGCATGCACGTCCCAACGTCACAGTTCCAGCTTGCCCATAAACTCCATTTCGCTCAGCTCGAAAGTTTGGGCGACAACAATCCGGCCGATTTGCGCCTCGAATCGGAGTTCCCGATCTTTCTTGCTGATCTCCGCGGACAAAGGAAACAGATAGACCACGACCAGGCCGTTTTCCCGCTGGAACACCTCCACGCTGACCGGCCTCACATCCTTTTTCCCCTCGCGCTTCAAGGCGGCCAGGTTCTTCAGAGTTTTGCCCAATTCTTTGGGATCGCCCTTGAAATCGGCGCCGGGAACGCCGTAGACGGCGATGCGATAGCCTTCGCCCTCCAACGTGGGAGGCTCGACCTCGTGCGATTTGAACTCCGCGAGCTGAACCGGGAGAGCGCTTTCCCAACGCAGTTTCAGTGTAATGGGCTGGGGAAGAGACCGGGGGCTGCGGTCATCGCCTCCGGGGCCCGAGAAGATATTCGGTGACACCTTTGGTCCGCTACCTTTCGCGTCCACCCCCTCATTGCCGACGCCGCGGGGTTGCCCCATTTGTCCGCCTTCCCTAAGTTGGTCCTCGGTCAGCCGGCGCGTGATAACGGCTCTATTCTCCTTCACCCAAGGTGACCGGGCGAGGATCTGCCTGGCGTCCTCTTCGGTCCACTGGGCGGCGGGCTTGCTCTTCCAAACCGGATCCGCTGCCATGAGGCGGGACGCGGCCACAATCAGGCAGACCGCTTGCATCGAAAGCCTACGCATCCGTTACTCCATAAAAAGCCAAACACGGCGCTAAAACTTCACCATCACGCCAAGAGAGGCTTTCGCTTCGCTGCGGCGAAGGTCGGGGAACCAAACACTGCCGAGGCCGCCTCCGCACGTAGCTTCCGCTGCCGCGAGGCTGGCGGTACCTGCCGTAGCGCCGGTGCTGCAGGTATAGTATTGCGGCGCGCCGTTGTTACCGCCCGGAGGTGTGACCCCGCCTCGCCCCGCGAAATACGGGACATCCGAGTGCCGATATCCAACCTCCGCCCACCAGGTGATGTACTGTCTGGGCATGTACTGGAGAGTAATCGTACTGTCCCACATGTGGGCCCTTTGGCCGGGGCTTTCCGTGAAGTAAGGCGTACCCGATACAGCGTCGGCCCCGTCGATCGGCGGCAGCAGCGTCAGATAGCGGCCCCAGTTGCTCATCTCTCCGCCGCCAAGCGTAAGGCCCCACAGATCCTTGTGGAACCACATCCGGTCATAGAGCATCCACCCTACAAACGCTGACTTGTTCTTGCTGGGTGCGCCGGTGCACTGAATTCCGCCACCGTATTGGCATCCCGCGTCCGCCGTGAGGGAGAATGCCATCTTGGAGAGACCCATGCTCTCTGGCTTGTTGTAGTACCTAACCAGGATGCTGTCGTCCGTGTGAATGCGTTCCGTATTGGGAAGACCCAGATTATCCTGTCCGAAGCCATACTGGTTCGCGACGAGCTTAAACCATTCCTTCGGCTCCCACAGAAGCTGTCCTCCCAAACCCATATGGCCGTTGTACCTGGCGTAGGATTGCCATCCATTGATGATCCAGGGCTCGATCTTCAGCTTGTTGGTGGGGAACCACTGAATGCGCAAGCCGTTGAAGAACCAAGGCGTATTCGATGACACGTACGATGGCTGGTAAGTCCAGTTGTCGAAATTGTAGTAGCTGAACAGGCCGATGTACGAGACGAAGATTCCCGCGTCCACGTTAAGCCCATGATTCACGTTGAAGTGGTATCCGCCATAAGCCTCTGAAACGTATTTGTAGGCGCCGCGGAGGTCCCACTGGCCCACGCCAGCGCTGGCGTCGTTGCGCGGTGTCGTGGTTGCAAACAGGCCGTCCATGGTCAAGATCCTGCCACGCACGTTTTGCCAGTGGAAATCGCCGCCGACGCTGATCTGCTCAATCTGGATTTCGCCCGAGCGGAAGGACTCGGTCGCCCCGACGATGGTGTGATCGATCGGCTGGTTCGTGTCGAACATGTAGTGCGTGTCGAACCGAACTTCCGGAGTGAAGTATTTCGTATCCAGCACGGTGTCTTTGTTGCGTGAAGTGCCATTGAGCCAGGTAAAGTCGCCGTATGCGAATGGAGTGAAGTTATCCACCCCTGGGGTGGATGCGGGGGCCTGCAGGGCTTCCGGAATGGTTGGCGCAGGCGGTACCGGCGCGGCCGCTGCCGGCGGGACGGCGGCTTGCTGAGGGGTCGGCGCCGCCGCGGGGGCAGGTCCGGTCTCCGGCGCAGGTTTGGCCACGGCGACCACCGGGGCCGGAATCCGTTCGCGGCTGCTCTGCCTCTGCAGTTCCGCTTCGAGCAGCTCGATGCGGGCCTTCATGGCCGCCAACTCGGCCATCACGGACGATTCGGGCGCCGGGCCCGGCGCACTCCGGGTCTTCAGCGCCGAATCCCGTACGGATGCCTCGGCCGGCTGCGCGGACGTTTCCGCCCCGCCGAGCTGAACGCTCGCGTACGTGACTTGGTTCTGCGCAATCTCGACGGTAGCCGGCGAGGCCGCGCCGATCCCTTCCGCCCGCGCGGTGAGGCGGTACTGTCCCGGCTTGAGATCGGCAATCAGGAAGTTTCCATCGCTGCCGCTCACCACGGTTCGCTTAGTCTTCTCGTCCAAGTTTTGCACGGTTACTTGAACACCGAGCAGGCTTTGGCCGTTAGGACCCTTCGCGATTCCGTGAAGAACGCCATACGTCGGGCTGCCAGCGGCCGCGGCGCTAGGCAATTCCGCCGCAATCTGGAATGCGAGGCCGGGCAACGCCACCGCGGCCAGCCCGAGCAGGCTCAGTATCGACTTCTGAAACCACCGACTACCGTTGATGAACATCATAATATGTTTTCGGACTCCTGGTACAGAGCAACTTATGGTGTCGACAGGGGGGGCCTTCTAAATCCGGCAACGGAGCGGGATTAAACCTCAGTCAGGGAACAAGGTCTTCTGTAGACGCCAGTATGGCAAAGCGATCATATACAAGGCATAAGCAAGGCATAAAGACTCGATAGAGACTGCTTATCGCCTCAATTAGATCTTTCGATGCGCCCTTGGACACGGACAGCCACCACAGTAACGCGGTGGCCCTAAGGAATGTGTGAGAGAGACGTAAGGGTTGTATTAAGCGCAGTGCGTGGGCGCCGCGAGAGTTGTCAAGGGGGCCTCACCCCTCCGCAAGGTCCGGGTCTGCTGTCCAAACGCCTTCGAAATCAACGTAGTAGCACGCCACGGAGACCTCCGGTAGGGCTTGCCGCAGGCACGCCGCCGCGCGCCGCAACTCGTCCGCATGGTGGCGCGCCTCGGCCTGCGCATCGCCGCCGAACGCCGCCAGTCCGCCGTACGCTCCGCAGTCCGCGTGCACCATGAGCACCACGCGATCCGTGCCGTGCAGACGCATGGACTTGCGGATTTGCTCCAGCACGAACTCCCGTTCCGATTCCTGGTCCGGAGTCGCCAGGCACTTGGCGCCGCCCGCCACGCGGATCGGATCTGCCTGCACTACACCGATGCGCTTGAGCAGCTTGCGGAACGCCAGCTCAAAGCGGTTGTCGTAACACCAGACCACTGCCGCATCGCAATGATACTTCTCCCGCGGAGAATCGAAGTGCAAGACTTTTCGCATGCTCGCCCCATCAATTAACATAACGGATATCGGATGATCCCCGGACGCATCGTCGATCTCAGCCAACCGGTGGGCGCCGGTACGCCCGTCTTCCCGGGCGACGGCCCGGTGTACGTCACCTTTGTCGGCCAATCTTCCGTGAAGGTCAGCCGCATCGATCTCAGCGTGCACACCGGCACCCACATGGACGCGCCGTTTCACTTCTTCAACGACGCGGAAACCATCGACCGCATACCGCTGGATCGCTGCGTGGGACGCGCGCGGCTCATCGATCTGCGGGACATCGCCGCGGGAGCCGAGATCCGCCGCGAGCATATCGAGACGCACTGCGATGCGCCGCTCCGCGCGCATGCAGCGGTCCTGCATACGGGCTGGTCAAAACAATGGGGTGCCCCGCGCTATTTCAGCGATCATCCATGTTTGGCCGCCGATGCCGCGCAGTTTCTGGTGGACTGCGGCGTGCAACTCGTAGGTGTGGACATGCCCTCCGTCGATCGCGCGCCCTATCCTGCGCACCAAATCCTGCTGCGCGCTGGCGTGCCGATCGTGGAGAACCTGACCAACCTCGCGGCCATCGGCGCCGATCTGTTTCAACTCCTCGTGCTGCCGCTCAAACTGGCCGGACGCGATGGCTCCCCCGTGCGCGCCGCGGCAATTGTGTAGGTAAACACCGTGATTATCGCGGCGAGCCGGTCGTAGCTGTTCGCGGAAAGATTTTCTCCGGCCGTTTCCCAAGACGCTTAATCAAGCCCCCGCCGCGATCCCCGCAACGCGCGGCACATCGTGCCCTTGAGCGGCCCCTTTCGCATTTGCCCCCACCCCTGCGTCGCGCAACGCCTTGCCGATACGCGCGAGCGTCGAGGATTTGCGGACGGCGCACTCCTTCACCCTGATGACGGTCCATCCGCCGCGCCGAAGCGCTTGCGATACGCGCCGGTCGCGCCGCTTGTTGGTTTCAATTTTGTTACGCCAGAATTCGGTGTTCGTGCGCGGCAGATATTTGCAGCGGCATCCGTGCCAGAAACAGCCGTCCACGAATATCGCAACTTTACGGCCGGGCCAGGCAAAGTCGGGCTTACCGGCCACCGGCCAGTGCTTGCGGTAGCCTCTGAAGCCGGCGGCCCAGAGCAGCGTTGCAAGCGGCAGCTCGGTCGTCGTGTTGCCGCGCGAGTGGACGGCCGCCATGATCCTGGATCGCACTTCCTTCGGTACGTGGTCCATAGGGCACCACCTCTGTTTTACCGCTTCGCGTACAGCTTGAGCTCGTCGGCCCCGATCTGGTCGGAGGGAACGAGCTTGTAGTGTTTTTCCTCCACGAGCTTCACGTCTTCACCGTCGAGCGCCAGTTCGAACATGGCGATCACGTCGCCGGACATGAACTGCGCTGAGATGGGGCGGCAGGTGAGGCCCGCGAACTTTTCCCGGCAGCAGGCGAGGTCCTGCGCGCTCTGAACGACGCTTAACCGGTCGCTTCCGCCCTTCGCCTGAACGGGAAGCGCGAACTGTTCGCCGTGTTTGTTAACGCCCACGTACACCTCGTCGATTTCGATCTGCGAATCGCCCATCGCCTTTACCGTGGTCCGCAGGTGGTTCTGAAGCGAGTACGTCGTCAGGCCCAGGAAAATGTCGAGCAGGCGGTTGTAGCGCACTTTGGCAAGCAGCGCCTGTTCGTCGCTTAGGGCGTACGCAGCGATGATCTCGGGCGTCGCGTCGGGAATCTTGATCGCGATCATACTCGGGTTCGGTACGATGTTCGCCAGCTTCGCAAGCCTGAAGCGATACCTGGCGCGGCCCGCCAGTTCCATAATCCACTCGCGGCCTTTTCCCGCCGTGGCGACGATCTCGTCCGGCAAAACGGTTCGGAACCGAAAGGAGTAGATCGTGTCGCCCAGATTCTTCGGGAGCGCGATCTTGAGCGAACGCGCAATTTCGACGAATTCGTCCCGCGAAAACTCGAATTGCGTTTTGCCGGGTTTGTAGTGATTTCTAAAGATGGTGCCGATGATGGCGGAATAGCGGTTCGGCTTCTTCGGCGCCTCGGCGTCGTCTTCCTTAGCCATTCGCTTCGCCCCCCTGCCCCACGCGGATGCGCTTCGGCACGACGTCGGGCGGCACGCCGTAGCGCGCGGCGGCGTCCGACATGTCGAACGACAGCAAACGCGAGTCGCCCTGGGCAACGGGACGGTCGGACTTTTGGGGAGCCGGGAATGCTGCGCGGACCTTCGCCGCCACGGCCCGTGCGAGCAGCGGCGGCACCGAGTTGCCGATCTGCCGGAAACCGTGCCATTTCGTTACGTGAAAACGGAACCAGTCCGGATATGAGTGCAGCCGCGCCGCTTCGCGCACGGTGATGCATCGCGGCGAATACGGATGTATGGGCCTGGGAGACGTGAACGCGCCGTGATCGCTGGCGGTCCCGGCGCGGATCGTGTTGCAGACGCCCTTGGGATCGAGTTTGTGGAACCGGCTGACGGGTTCGGTGTCGCCGGGCCGCGTTTCGAGAAAGCGCTTCCTCGACAGATCGGTGTGCACGGTGCGCAGGCTCGATGTCAGCAGGCTCGCGTCGAATTCCCGGGGTATCGAATAATCTCCGGGGTCGTCTTCGGCCCCCCGCAAAGGAGCGCTGTAATCGGTCGGTTTCTTGAACTTGGCTTTGACCCAATCCCTATGCAGCAATTCCTCGTAGTCGTCGGCCTCGGGAATGTCCCGCAAGGCGTCCCATACGGTCGGCGTGGCCCGGCGAAACAGGCTTCCGGTGCCGGCGCGCCGGTTCACTTCATGGGTGGCTTCAGGGTACTCCGGCAACGGAAAGCCTTTGCGCGCTCCCATAAGAAATAGGCGTTGCCGGTTCTGCGGCACGCCGTGATGCGCGGCATTCAGCACCTGGTAGTCCTCAAGCACGCCGTAGCCGTTCTTTTGGAATTCCCCTATGATTTCTTCGAGAAGCTTCCGGTGCGCGCCGATCGTGAGGCCCCGGACGTTCTCGAATACGAAGTACGACGCCTTCAGTTCGACCACGAGGCGGACGAAGTGGTCAACGAGCGAGTTCCGGGGGTCGTCGAGCGCGCGTTTGCCGATCATGCTGAAGCCTTGGCACGGCGCACCGCCGAAAAGAACGTCCACCGGACGATCGCCGATGCGAGAATGGTCGCGGATGAACTTGCCGTCGATCTCGGCTACGCTGCGGCAGATGGCCGCGCAGTCCGGGAAATTAAACTCGTGGGTCGCGCAGTGGATAGGGTCGTATTCGACGGCTGCAGCCACGTCGAATCCGGCTTGCTCGAAGCCGAGACTCATCCCGCCCGCCCCTGCGAACAGATCGACGCCTAGGGGTCTTTTTCCGTTGCCGCTCATCAAACGAATGCCTTACCGAATGTTAGCCGCTTTGGGGCGAGGGGGTCAACATACAATTCTATGGCGATGCGAACGGCTAAAGCAAACGCCGGTAGTGCCTGAAAGGTGCGTTTCAGGCACTACCCAAACACCCCTCGCGCTCGCGCTATATATACGTATCGACATGTATCGAAGCGTCCGTTAGGCATGCGCGTTACGCCACCCTTGTCACTCCTGAGACAATACCAGCATGTCGACGTTGACCAGATTCGTTACGCTGGCGTGCTGCGCCGCCGCTCTGCGCGCCGAGGTCCGTACCTTGAATTTGCGGCAGGCGGTCGAGCGCGCGCTACAGCAGAACCCGGAGATCGCCATGGCGCGGCTGGATGAGGTGAAAGCGCGGGAGGCCGTGCGCGTCCAAAAGGACCCGTTCGCTCCGCACGTCTATTTCGGCAGCGGACTGGCATACACCAACGGATTCCCGATGAGCATCGACGGCGCGGCGCCGTCCGTGCTGCAAGGGCGCGCCTCAATGTTTCTCTTCAACCGGCAGCAGAGCTACGTGGTGGCGCGGACCAAGGAAGAGGCCCGCGGCGCAGGCATCGCGGCGTCCGCCAAAAAAGACGACATCGCCTTCCGCACGGCGGAGCTTTTCTTGGACGCCGAACGCGCGGCGCGCGCCGGCGAGTTGGCGCGCAAAGAACTCGAGAGCACCCAAAAGGTGCTGGCTACCGTCGAGAATCGCGTGCAGGAAGGGCGCGAATTGCCGCTCGAATCCAAGCGGGCGGCGCTCAATCTGGCGCGCGCCCGGCAGATCGCCGATGCGTTGGATGCGGATCGTGAAACCGCCGAAACCTCGCTGGCCATCGTGCTGGGGTACGGCGCGGACGACCGCG
>OCTA010003907.1_pt1 | contig 13169 bp, 9 predicted proteins | sample 1538991 | NCBI WGS metagenome assembly OCTA01 (sample SAMEA3539302, study PRJEB22396) | soil metagenome | biome: tundra; feature: field; material: soil | place: USA | collected 2010-05 | depth 0.15 m
CGCTGCTCGCGAACCGTTCTGCCGAGGGCATTTTCTGGGACTGGCCGGGCGACACCGAGGTGGTAATGGCCCGCAAGCCCGGCTGAACAAGTGGCGGTGGCATCTCCTGCGGTGGGCAGCCACGTTAGTGCTCGCCGGCGTCGGCGATGTGGCCGCGGAGCCTGCCGGGGGAGGCGAACGCCAGGTCAGTGATCCCGTGCCGGGCGGCCAGTTTGACCAGCTGGGCGCTGTGGGAGCGGACCTGCTGCTCGGTGGCGGGCGGCAGGTGCGGCGGTTCGGGATCTGGCCGCCGAGGATTACGGCCGGGAACGCTCATCGTCGGCAACCTGTCCCCGATGTGGCTGTTCTTGACCCGGGAGGCCTGACCTGAGAAGCGCTCGATCCGCCGCTATGGGCGGGCTGGCGGGCGGCGGTGATGTCTGGCTGCCGACTGACCAGACGGATCGTTATGGCGCCACGGCGGAGGCTGCACCTGGCCGGGTGGGCGTGGGTGGCCTACGCTGCGACCGTGCCGGTCACGAGCTACGAGACGATGGGATGGCTCAGAGCTGCGGTCGGTATCGCGCTTATTGTGGCGCCGGGAGCGCCGATGCGGTTGTCAGGCCGGCAGGAGCCGGCCGGTGCCGATTTGCTGCTCATGCGGACGATCGGCATCCGGGACCTTGTCCTGGGCCTGGGCACCGTTGCCGCGGCACGATCGGATGACGTGGGGGATGTCCGTCGCTGGACCGCGGCAGCATTGGCGAGTGATTCGCTCGACTCTGCTGCCAGCCTTGCGAGCTTTGGCTCCATCGGGAAGCGGGACTCCTTGAGTGCAGCCGTGCTGGCGCTCACCTTCGTTTGCGGAGACCTCCAGGCACTCCGGCGGATTCCTGCTGCGCCCGGGCAAGGCTGAGGCCACAGTCTTATGATCACAGGCTGGCCATCCAGGCCGGCCACGTACCCGCAGCCGGTCCGATCTGTTCTGGACCGTCGGCATCTGGCTGCACGCCGAGCCGTTCGGGGCGCCTTCCTGCCGGGTGCTCGGTTAGCCTCCGCCGCGCAGATGGATCCGTCGGGCGCGGTGCCCACGCGGGCGTGCACGTCGGCGCCCGTCCGGTCGGAGGGCTGCTTGGTGTCGGGCAGTTCCGGGCTGCCCCCGGCTGGTTGCGCGCCAGATTAGGTGTCGTTCCGTTTTCGTCGTGGTTATGCGGGCAGCTTGGCGCCGCCCAGTCCATATGGGTCCCAGGCGGGCTGGCCGTTGCGCAGGTGGTCCTCGACAACGGTGCGGAGGCACAGCGGGTTGATGTCGCTGTGATCGGCGCCATGGAGCTTGAGGGTGGGGGTCAGTCCTGAGACAGGTTCCGCGACCCAGTGGCCCGGCCCGCGCTCATCGGCGTTCAGCCGTTCGGCCAGCGCGCTGAGGTCCACCCGGGGGCGGGGGCGCCGTGACCGGTACTGCACCCAGGTCTCGTACCGGTAGCTGAACTCGTACTTCTGCCCGCGGATGACGAGCACCGCGAAACGGTCAGTCGCGTTGCAGAGGGACATCGGGTGCAGGCCAGAAACCCATTCGCCTGCGAAGCGGTGGCCTCCGGCGTGGGGGAAGTTCTCGGCTACCGTTACCACTGCGAGGTCGATGTCCATGACCTCCTCGATTGTGGCCTGACCAGTGGCCAGGGCCACCTCGCTGGCCTCGAGCGAGGCGTCCTCCTCCGCCCACAGATGCCGGTAGCGGTCCGGGTGGTCGCACAACTCGCCGAGCCGGCCGAGCAACTCTGCGTAGAGCTGGGCGGTCATCGTGGCGTAGTCAGCAGCCAGACCCTCGATCGGGCTGCGTCCGGGGGTGGCGTAGGCCGAGACAGCCATGGAGATCCGGGCGGCCTCGCGCAGATCGAAGGTGGCGAAGTCCCCGGCACGTGCGACGTCGATGAGGAGGTCCCGGCGGGCAAGAGCTGCTTCCGGGCGCGCCAGGGCGTAGATCGAGACCAGGCCATCCTGATCGAAATGGTTGTTCGATACGGCGGTGGCGGGATCGTGGCGGTCATAGGCCTCCAGGTAGGCGAAGGCCATCTGGGCCGATAGGTCAGCCCGGAACCTGGCTGGGCTGGCGATGCCCGGCCAGTGGCTGAGACACAGGACGGTTCCCGTGGTTGGTGACCCGTCGACGATGACGTTCGGCCTCCCGTCGAGTTCGTGGTAGGGGACGAAGCCGAGCAGCGGTGACCGCTTCCCTTGGGCGTCAGGCCCTCCCCAGCGCGATCTGGCCATCTCGTCTCCTCCTGGTGCTAAGCCCTGGGCAGGATGGTAGAAGCTCAAGTCATGTTGAGGTCAAGGAAAACGCAACGGGCCGGGAGACGCAGCGGGCGCGGTCCATAAACGAAATCCCGGCTGATCGTGGGGTCTGCCGCTCTGGTTCACCGCGTTCCATCCGCTGCGCGTGTGCGTGAACCTCGCGGAGGAAGACCGGGCAGGCCGCGATACTCGCGTGGGGGCACGCGAGTGCGTGCTGCAGGATGGTGCGCGCCTGGTTGATGGCGGCTTGTGCCTGTTCCAGCTCGGCGAGCTTGGCGCGGATCGCCGCGCGCCATGGCCGGTCCGGCGGGTGGGCCGGCCCGATGAGCTGCGCGATCTCGGCGAGGGTGAATCCGGCGTGCTGCAGCAGGTTCACCGTGCTGGAGCGGCAGTTCCGCGGCTGACTCTTGCCGCTGGTGCAGGCGGCCAGCGAGGCATGTCATTCGGTCGGTGCCCGGGGTCGTGGAGTGTGGTTGTGGGCGGCATGGTGCCGAGCGCTGCCGCGGCTCTGCGCGCCGTTGGCTTGAGCCTGTGGCGCGGGCCCGGCGCCAGTTCGCGCCGGGCCCGGGCGGCCTTGCCGTCCACGTGCGCTTTGTGTGCGCCGCGGCGCAGCTCGGTGCGGTGCGGAGCGGGCGTGCTGCGGAAGCGTCACGCGCCGACCAGCGCAGGGGAGGCGCGCCGGTCGGCTCGGCCAGGGTCGTGGTGGCGTGGACGGTGGGCAGTGGATGGCAGTCCCAGCGACCGGTTATTGCGTCTGGGCCGTCATTAGGGACGGTAGCCGTCCTGATCGCAGACGGCCTTCGCGAGCTGATCCTGGCAACCGTCTGACAGTAATCTTGCTGGCTACTTGAAGTGAGCGTGAATCGTTGCGCATTCAGCTCCTGGCCGTGCATATCGCCGACTATTTGCGAGGATAGATAATCAACGCTTAGGCGCTGCGCCTGCACAGAGCACGCCGATATGGACGGCCCTGAACGGAGCGCAGCGGTAGGGGTAACCCTCGGCGGCTTTACGAAGGCGCGGACGCGGCAAGCGCACGCGCAGCTCCTGCGCAAAAGGCTGCAAATATATTTGCGGCGTGCCTCGCAGCCTGGAGTCGATGAGCATGACCGGTGGGGCGCGGGACGGGGAGTGTATTACCGCCTTGGCGCGTGCACCGGGACACGCCGGGTGACAGGCTGGGTCACTGATCGGCCCGCATTGGTCCTGGCCACCGCCTACCCTGAGCATCCCGAACGCTTCGTCCGCAAGCCACTGGCCCGCCGAAACTGTCGGCCGCCCCGATCAAACCCACCCGACGGCACGGAGGCCGCTGCTCAGTAAAGCTGATCAACGGTGCCTCATTCAGGTTGACATTAGTTTCCGCAGTGTTACAAGGTCGTTAACATGGGTCGCTAATGGGCGGGACCGGACGCAGACGCCCTCGGATGCAGGCGAATGAGCTCAGGCCGACGCGCGCAGAGCCCCGCGCATAATCCACGTTACCGCCCCTGGCCGTATGGATCGAAGCTAATGTGGGCAAAGCAACTTCTGGAGGGGACGCGAGGGGGATCTTAGGTTGTTGCTCAGATTTAATCTCTACGATCTGTTCTATCTATCCTTCGTCCAGCTGGTCTTGTCGACCCTGCTCGTGCTGAGCCCGGCGCGCGGCGTTGGCACCCGCTTTCGCTGGACGGGCTCGAGGATCACCGAGGTGTTCGTCGGCGGGGTGGGGGCGGTGGCAATCTCGGCCGCCGCCTGCGTGATCACCCACGAGCTGTGGGGCGCGCCGATCAGCGGCCTCGAGACGGCCGCCTACCTGCTCGTCATCACCTCGGTCGTCGTGATGGCCCTCCAGCCGGACACCAACTTCGTCGGCCAGGTCTTCTACGCCTCGTACCTTTCGGCGGCCCTCAGCTTCATCGGCTACGCGGCCTTCCTCGCGGTCGTCGCCTCGCACTCGATCATCGAGATGCTCACGGCTTCCTTGGTGATCGTGCTCGATCTGGCAGCGTTTGTCGTGTGGATCTCGAACATCAACTATGTGAGCGACGTCTTGTGCCGCGCGCGCCGGTCGCGGCCGCTCCCCAAGGCCGACCCCAGCTATCAGCCCTTCGTGTCGCTGCACATCCCGGCCTACAACGAGCCTCCCGACCTGCTCATCGAGACGATCAAGGCGGTCGAGCGGATCGACTACCCGAACTTCGAGGTGGTTGTCATGGACAACAACACCTCGGATCCGGCCGTGTGGGGCCCGGTGGAGGAGTACTGCCGGGGTCGTGAGCGTGTCCGCTTCGTCCACGTCGCCCCCTGGCCCGGCTACAAGGCGGGCGCCTGCAACCTCGCCCTGCGCCGCTACACTGACCCGCGGGCCGAAATCATCGGCCTGGTCGACGCCGACGACATCGTCCAGCCTTACTATCTGCGCGAGACCGCCTCGTACTTCTCCGACCCGAGCGTCGGCTTCGTGCAGACCTTCGAGGGCAACCGCGACTACCAGGGCAGCGACTACTACAGCGCTTGCGTGGACTCCTTCCAAGCCTTCTACCTGTCGGTCATGTCCTCGCGCAACGAGCGCAACACGGTCCCCTTCGTTGGGACGATGGGGCTGTTCCGCCGCAGCGCGCTGACGGCAGTTGGCGGGTGGAACGAGTGGTGCATTTGCGAGGACACCGAGGCCTCGCTCCGGGTGCTCAGGGACGGCTGGTCCGGCCTCTACATTCCCCGCTGCTTCGGCCGGGGCGTCGTGCCACCCAGCTTCGCCGGGATGCTCACCCAGCGCCACCGCTGGTGCTTCGGCGCCATGCAGATCCTCCGGCTGCACTGGCGAAGCCTAATGCCGTGGGACCGCTCTCCCGACAACCATCTCACGAGCGCCCAGCGCCGCGACTACCTGATGGCGTCGCTCGGGTGGTTCCGGGATCTGCTCATGCTGGCCTTCAGCCTGCTGCTGCTCGCAATCACCGGTCTGTTGGTCACGTATTCCAAGTTCGCCGTCTCCCCGATGGACGGCGCCCGGTCGCTCCTGCCGTTGTCGCTCATCATCGTCGCCACGATCACCATGATGTTTACGCTGCGCCTCTGGACGACCATGTCGTATCGCCGGGCGCTGCTGTCGCTCGTCATCAGCCTCTCGGTCACCTGGGTCATCGCACTCGGCTGCATCGAAGGGATGGCACGACGAGACGGGGTCTTCCTCAGGACCTCGAAGGCCGGCGGCCGCCGCCGCATCCGCACGGCGCTCCGGCTGACTCGGGCGGAGACGATCCTGGCCGTCGCCCTGTACATCGCCGCCGGATTCCTCGCCGCCGTGCGACACGGGCCGTGGCTGCTCATCTTCATCATCTTCCTCCAGGCCACCGTGTACCTCTGCGGCCCGATCGCGTCCGTGTGGAACCTGTGGGCCCAGGGAGTCCCGGGCCCGGAGTACCGGCGCCGCTTCGAGAAACGACGCCTGCGCGCGGAGCGCCGCCGGCGACCCTGGACCCAGTTCCCCCGGCCTGCCGCCGTCGGCGCCACCCTGGCTGCCCTCTGCGTCGGGGGAGTGACGAGCGCCTTCCTGGCCCCCGTGCCGCTGCTGCAGGCGACGGCGGTGCGACGAGCCGTGTCCCCGCAGTCGCTGTCGGCCGGCTCCGCGAGCACCGAGGTCTACCTGAAGCTGGGCTCGTCGACCTCCGGGGCCGGGCGTGCGTACTACTCCATCACCTCGGTGCACCTGTCGACCACGCCGGCGCGGGCTGGGCTCAGGCTCAGATTCGACACGTCCTCGCTCGTGCTGCTCGGCGAGGTCCTCGGGGGGGCCGCGAACGGCGGGCAGATCTCGAACCTCAGCCTCGCCTTCCGCACGCCGGGCCTGCGCGGCCGGCCGACGACCGAGTCCGTGGACACGTTCAGCACCGCCGCCGTCGCCTCCTTCAGGGAACAGCTGTCCGGCATGCCGATGGGCACCGTCTCGCTCGTGCTTCCCGCTGCGAGCCACGTGGTCAGCGCGCCGGGCCCGCTGCAGCGCGTCGGCCCATTCGCCGGCCCATCCAGCACGCCGGCCACGAAAGCGTACGTGAACACGGATGCAACCGGAACGACGGGGGCGCCCTCCTCTGCCGTGACGGCCGTCCAGCTCTCCCAGGCGGCGTCGCATGCCCCCCTCCACCTCAGCTTCACCACGTCGTCGCTGCCGCTGCTCGACGGGATATTCCAAGACCAGGGCGCCGCCGTCAGCATCCCGATGCTCACGCTTTCCGTCCGTGCCGGGGGAGGCGGCAGTCCGTCGGCCAGGGAGCTGACCTACACCTTCTCGGCGCTGAGCGTCGGTTCCTTCGCCGAGAGTAACCTCTCGGGGTCGCTCTCGGGCACCGCCACGCTCGTCGTCCGCCCGTGATAGCCGCTAGTCCGCGTTGCGGCGCGGACTAGCGGGCCGTCACGGCAGCCGAGCGCAGGTTTCACAGAACTGCCGAACCCGGCCGATCAACGCTCAGCCGCGCGGGTCGTGTGCGCAGGTAGCGTGCGGCAGCGTCCTCCGCACGTCGAGGCAGCAGGCGCAGATCCGCACGGAGTCGCGCGACGGGCCGAACTCGACGCCGAAAGACGCGGTGTCGAGCCGATCAGGTGGGGCGGGACCGAGCCCAGCCGCATCGGGAGCGGCAGTCGTCCCGACTCCGGGGCGAGGTGCCAGTGCCATACGCATGCAGCAAGAGCAGCGCCACGGCAAGCACTGGCATCGCCATTGCGGCCAGCGACTGCGCTGGGCGCGCTATGCGGCGGGCTTCAGGGGCGCAGCGAAGCGGACCCGCGGACCGGGCTCACAACTCACGCAAGAACACATGGCCGTGGCGTGCGACGACGGCTACCCCCACGCCCACGATGGACGACTTCGAGACGGGCCCGAAGACCCGCGAGTCACAGGCGTCCGAGCGGTTGTCGCCCATCACGAAGTACTGGTTCCGGACGAGCGTTGTGCTGGGGATCGGCCTCGAACCGACTTGGCCGAAGCGGGGGTCGTACCATCCCCGTTCGCGGAGCGGCCGCCCGTCGACGAAGATCGTATTGTCGATGGACCAGATAGTCTGGCCGGGCAGCGCCACGACCCGGAGCACGAGGTCACCACCGCCGCCTCCGACTGTGCAGGGCAGGAACTGCGAGGGGCGGAAGACGACGATCTGGCCGCTGCGGATGGGGCCCTCAAGGAGACCGGACTTAACGACGAGGATCCGGTCGCCCGCCTGGAGGGTGGGCCCCATCACCACCCCGGGCACCGAGAAGGGCTGGACAACGAAGGCCTGGAGGACCCATGCGGCGAGCGCCGCCACGGCGAGGAGGACGGCCACCTTGGCCAGGAGTGGACCATGGCGGCGAGGGCGCCGCCGGCGGCGCTCCGGTTGTGTCGGAGCCGTGGGGACGTAGTCCGCCGGATCGGTGCTGAGACCCCGCAGCCGGTAGTCGAGTTCTTGCGGCGACCGAACGGCCATGCCGCCACCGTGTCGACCGCTGCCGGTGGCGGCGCCGGAAGCCGAGCGGCCCGCCGGGCGGCCCGGATCGCCGTCGGCCACTACGGCCGAGAGATCGCCGTTATCGGAGGACCGCGGGCTCATTGTGAACCTCGTCTGCTGCCAGCGGTAACGAGGAACCGCTGCACCCCTTCGGTCTCGCCGTCGTCTAGATCCCCGAAGACGACGCCGAAGTGCGTGCCGGCTCTGCTACGGCGATTCCATCTGATCCGGCCCGCCACACCGAGGCAGATCCGCGACGTGGTCACCTCGGCTTCGAGCAGCAACGGTACGTCGAGCGTCGCGCCCGGTTCGAGCACCGGGGGCGCCTCGGGCAGCACGCACCGCACCCCGCCCTCGCTCAGATCGACGAGGCCGACGGAAAAAGTGGCGTGCCCACACAGGATGTGTGCCCGGCCGTCGACGCGCATCCGCACATGTCGCCGGAACTCGGTTGCCACCCTCCCGGGGGCGCTTGTCACGCCGGCCACCTGGCTGCGGCCGTTGGCGGCCGGTCCATCGACGCCCGCGCGGGGGCCTCCTCCCGCGAACGCGCCTCCATGCCTGCTCGCTTGCGCGGCGGTCGATACGGAAGCACCGACCTTCGCTTGGGACGATCGCAGACGACGGAGGCGACGAGCCGAGACGCGCCGTGTCCCGGAAAACTGGAGGCCAAAGGCGCGCCGCTCGGCGGGCGACAGGTCGGACCAGTTCGGCGGCATCCGCCGGATGAACGACGGTGCCCCGGCGGCTGCCTCGGCGCGGAGTTGCCTGCCCCAGCCCGCCGCCACCGAGGCCGCCTGGGTGAAGCTCACTGTCATGGCGCGTGGCTCGTAGGGCAGATCGAACAGGCCCGGGTCGTCGAGCCAGTCGGGGCTGCCGACGGTGATCGCCTGGGCGACGTCCGGCCAGCGCACTCTCGCGAGGAGGTAAGGCACGGCGCGGTCGGCGAGCACGAGGTACGTGAGACCGTCCGTGTTGGGTATCACTGCCGCCCGCCCCCCATGCATGCGGCAACTCTCCCTATTGCCCGCACGCGAACGTTAGCACGGTGCCCGGGCGGATTGACCTTGCTTTATCCCGCTTCATGCAGCGTTAACGCAGATTTGACGTTGGCCCTTGGAGGAGGAGGGCGATGGCGCAGACGCGCAGGTGACCTAGGATCCGGGGTGAACGGGAACTGGGGAACTGGGTAACGCCGGCCGGCACCCCCGGGGCGATGGGACGGCGCGCTGCATGAGGATGAGCGAACGGAGCTAGCCCGGCGCCCTTCCCTCGGCCCGGGTCGCTGCTCCTCGGGCCTGACGGCCTTTGCGGCGGCCTGCACCCGGGCAGGACCTGCGCTCGGGGGTCTCATGGGGCAAAGTGACAGCTGGGGCCAAACAAGATCAGCGCCATCAAAGTGCCCACCGTTCCAGGCGAACATGGACGCTGAGGCCCCGTGAGGAGTCGTGAACAGGTATGACACCGACCCCGGATCTCGCCAGCCGGCTCCGGCGCCGCCCCATCCTTCTCGGTGCCGCCCTCGCGCTGGCCGCCCTCACGCTGGCCGCCGCCTGGTCCTTGGCTGGCGCACCGGACTCCGCCAGCCGGACGGCCACACCGGGTCAGCCGGATTTCGGACCGAACGTCTACGTCTTCAGCCCGAGCATGCCGCCGAGCCACATCGAGGCCAGGGTCAACTCGATCGCCAGCCAGCAGGCCGGCAACCAGTTCGGCACCCAGCGTTACGCGCTGCTGTTCGAACCGGGCACCTACGGTTCGGCCGCGGACCCACTATTCCTCCAGGTTGGCTACTACACCAGCGTGGCTGGCCTCGGATCTTCCCCGGGCGACGTCATCATCAACGGCGCGGTCGATTCCTTCAACCAGTGCTCCCCGCCAACGCGCGCTACCGGCAACTGCACCGCGCTGGATAACTTCTGGCGCTCGCTGTCCAACCTGACGATCAACTTCCCGGCGCCGCGGAGCGGCGCACCGTGCCGGCAAACGGCTGAATTCTGGGCCACGTCCCAGGCGTCCCCCGTGCGGCGGGTCGAAGTCAACGGGTTCACCTCGCTGGATGACTACTGCTCGAAGCCCAGCTACTCAAGCGGCGGCTTCATCGCCGACTCGAAGTTCTCCGGCCGCCCCGTGCTCAACGGCACCCAGCAGCAGTTCCTCGTCCGGAACAGCACCCTCGACGGCTGGAGCAACAGCGTGTGGAACCAGGTCTTCTCCGGTGACGTGGGGGCGCCTGCCCAGAACTTCGGCTCGGGCGGGCAGTACACGACCCTGGCGGCCAGCCCGGTCACCGAGGAGGAGCCGTTCCTGCAGGTGGACTCCAGCGGGAAGTACAGCGTGTTCGTTCCGGCGGTGCAGCACGGCTCAGTGGGACCGTCCTGGGCCAGCGGCCCGACGCCGGGCACCCCGATCCCCATCCAGCGGTTCTTCATAGCCACCCCCAGCGACCCGGCATCGGTGATCAACGCGGCGCTGGCCCGGGGGCAGGACCTGATCCTCACCCCCGGCGTCTACAACCTGCACCAGACCATCGAGGTCACCCGGCCGGACACAGTGGTGCTCGGCCTCGGCTTCCCCACTATGGTGCCGGCGAACGGCATCGTCTCGATGCGGGTAGCCAGCGTTCGGGGTGTGAAGCTGTCCGGGATGATCTTCGCTGCTGGGCCGGTGAACTCCCCGATGCTGCTGCAGGTGGGCAGCCAGCCCGGGCTCGGACTCGCGGACCCGGCGGACCCCACACTGGTGCAGGATGTGTTCTTCCGCATCGGCGGTGCCACCCCGGGCCAGGCGACCACCAGCCTCGTGGTCAACAGCTCCCAGGTGATCCTCGACGACATCTGGGCCTGGCGGGCCGACCATGGCAACGGGGTCGGCTGGGCCGGCAACGTCGGGGACACCGGCGTCATCGTCAACGGGGACCATGTGACCGCCTATGGGCTGTTCGTCGAGCACTACGAGAAGTACGAGGTGATCTGGAACGGGAAAGACGGCACGGACATCTTCTTCCAGAACGAGATGCCGTACGATGCCCCGAGCCAGTCCGCCTGGATGGCCAATCCCGCGACCGACGGCTACCCCGCGTTCCTGATCACTCTTCGGGCGGCCGGCTTCCAAGGGTACGGAATGAGCAGTTACAGCTTCTTTAACCAGGGCGTGTCGGTCTTTGCCACCAGCGCGTTCGAGACCGCCAACCCCCCCGACAGCGAGCTCCACGACCTGCTGACGATCTTCCTTAGCGCCGCTGGGTCCGGCGGGATTAGTCACGTGGTGAACGGCACCGGCAGGTCGTCGACGGCCGCGAACCCCGATACCCCGGTGGATGTAGTCAGCTATCCGTGACGCGCTGGCTCTCTGCCTGAGGATGGGCAGGCAGACCCTAAAGGTCACCTTGTCGGGAATGATCGGCTGCCCGGCGGGGGTGAGGGTGAACTGGCGGCGCATTTTGCCCATGGCCTCGTCGTAGGCGGTCCGCAGGGCCGGGGAGGCAGGGCCCCGGCAAAGTCATCTAGCAGTTCATGATCGTTCGCAGCGGCCGGTCTTGCCGTCCACCGCGATCACCCGCCGTCCCCCCGGCCCGGGCGCGGTGCGCCGGGCCGCCCACCTGCCGGCCAGGTCATCGAAGGCATCCGCGTCCAGCCGCTGCAGGGTCCGCCGGAACGTCGACTCCGAGGGCACCACGCCCGTGACCCGATGACAGGGCCAATCAGTGATGATGGCGGCGCGGGCATGGCCCCCCGGGAAGCGATCTGGCTGGCGTGAGAACCGCTATGATCACCCCAAGGGCCGTGCCCGTGCTCTTACCCGCCCATCACCGGCGGGTCGCTACCTCCCCGACGCAAGACGACTTTGCCGACCCCTGCCTGAATCACCGGCGTACATGACCAAGCATCCTCATGAGACCATCTGTTGGGTGGACGCCAGCCGAGCACGGCCGGACCTTGTGTGAACAGCTCTATCCGACAACCATGCCGACGCTGGACGGCCGGGATCGTGCACGGATCATATGATGCCGAGGCCCCACTGAGCTGCGCAGGCGGCCGCGGCGCTAGGGTATTCGACTGCGGATTGCGCGGTTAGCCAGGGCACGGAGGCGGGCAATGACCAGTTCGGCCCGGGGAGCAATATCTTACGCGCAGCTCCCCAAGCATTCGGGCTGCGGGCCAATCAATGTTCCCTGACGCCGTGCCCACACCGCGCGCACGGGCAACGATGAACCGGCGCCGCTTTATTTCAACAGCGCTTGGCGCCGGGACGCTGACACAGCTTTCATCATGCGTGAGCCAGAAAGCACGGCCTAGAGTTGCCTATGCGTTCTCAGACGAATTTGATGGTCCCGCAGGAAGCACCCCAGACCCATCGAAATGGGCGTATGATCTTGGAGGCGGGGGCTGGGGAAATGATGAGCTTGAGGTTTACACTTCTTCGCGCGAAAACAGTTTCCAGGACGGCAATGGGAACTTGGTGATCCGCGCGACCAAGCGCGTCCAGACCTCAGGTGGCCGGACTACTACCACGTACCGGAGCGCCCGGCTAAAGACCGCCGGCAATTTCAGCGCATATCATGGCACCTTCGAGGCCCGGATCAAGCTCGATATCCAGCGCGGGCTGTGGCCAGCATGGTGGGCATTGGGTGCCAACTTCGGGAAGGTAGGGTGGCCAGCGTGCGGCGAAGTGGACATATTGGAGAATTACGGCGGCCCTGCCGTGCAAACGTCGATCCATACTCCCAATAACACCGACAGCGGCGTGCTCACGAAGCTCGCGAACATCCCGGCGGACGATGATTGGCACATCTGGCGAATGTGGTGGCAGCCAAAGACCGGGGCCTTCACGTTCTATAAAGATGGCGTGGAGTACATCACCGTAGAACCCGCACAGATGCGCAACTGGTGTTTCAGTTCCGGGGTCCCGGTGTTCATGATCCTCAACCTCGCGGTCGGCGGGAAAGTGGGTCCTCCGCCCGACAGCGTGCAGTTTCCTGTTGACCTGCTAGTCGATTACGTCCGGGTCTGGTAACGCTATCATCTTGCTGGGGCCGAGACTTTGAGAACTTCCTGGGGCGGCGGCGCGCGATCTGGATGGCCTGGGCGGCCTGAGGGAAGGCCAGCCTAGCGGACACGGCGGTATTCCTGCTGACCACGTCAAGTGAGCGCAATGGCTGCGCGCCGAGGCCGTCAGAGCGCCGAGCGATTACGCGCGTGTTGGCATTGTTAATCTGGCGCCTGCACGAGCGCTCCTATCATCCGGTTCTGGGCCATCGCTCTGGCGGGTGGCGAGGTTGGTCAGGCTGGCTCGCCGGATATCCATCCTGAACTTAGACGCACTCCGCGCGGTGCCCTAGGCTCCGCCGAGGGTGGTGCGCATGAGTGCTCTGGTACGGATCAGGGATATGGCGAGGTCTTCGGCTTCGACGGGCCTGGACCGCAAGGA
>OCTA010003910.1_pt1 | contig 13165 bp, 10 predicted proteins | sample 1538991 | NCBI WGS metagenome assembly OCTA01 (sample SAMEA3539302, study PRJEB22396) | soil metagenome | biome: tundra; feature: field; material: soil | place: USA | collected 2010-05 | depth 0.15 m
GCGTTTGATGAACTTTTAGCATGTGCGTTCGTTTGCTGAGCAATGCCTGCATCTTCACATCCGCCTGGGTCTGTTGCGGAGTGAATCCCAAATCTTCTAACGAGGGCGCAGCGCCCGGCTTTGTTTGGTCCGGCGGGCTCGACTGCTGCCCCGTCCCTGTAGCCTGACCGGTTTCCGGAGTCTGGGCCGTCGGATCACTTGGTTGTGGCGCAGCGGGAAGAAGATCACTATTGGACGAAGGAACGACCTTAGTTGGCGGAGCATCAGGCACGGTTAGTAAAACACTCTGCACCTGTGCAGCGGAAGAAAGTGGGATCGACATAACGAGGCAACATAGAGCAATGGGTCGAATTGTTCGAATAAGCATCCTCATCAACACCCCACTTCGTCCCACAGTACGCTTCCGAGAGTTCAAATTTCATGACTATTTGTTCATCTTATGCATCACGACTACATCGTTAAGTGTCGTCAAAATCAATTGGATCTTGAACACTTTTCTGGCTGGATGAAGAACCCACGGTGTGTCGTAGTTTCACTCAGCCCTTTGTCATCATTGTCTTCACCTTGCGATTCGGTAAACTTACACCCTATATCGAGGAGTGATAGGTTTGTCGGCCCTTCCTAACGGCAGGCCGCGAATACGCTAAACCGATCGAGTGAGACAGTGCAGCCCCAAAATCGCCAGTTGTTACACTCACCTAACCAAGTCGACTCCCGCGATTTGACGAATCGCACGAAACAGATAACTCCACCGACGCTCGCCTCAGAACGTAGCGGGCAATTTCAGATTCAAAACAGCACATCAAAGTCGAGCAGAAAGTGCCGGCCGTAATTCCCAAAAAACGAACCGAAGTGGGGATCTGCGACGTTGCTATGCACTTGGAGTGGATTGAGATGGTTAGTAAGATCGATTCCACTTACGGACAAGCGGACTGCATGCTTCGGACCGACACTAAAGTCCTTGGACGTTCTTGCATCCACGGTGAAGTATCGCGGAAAACGAGGCTGCTGCGTATACGCGGCAAGGTCGACATAGTCCTGGAGTGAGTTCGTGGGCTGATAGGGAAATCCATCCCGCAGTTCTACACGAGGAGATATACGCATCCTCCACGGAAGCGCCGAGGTCCCCCAAACCAGCAGGCGGTTCGGTATCTCGCCGGCATTGCTAGCCAGGATAGGCGAATGCACGACCGGGAAGGGGAAGTCTCCCAAATAGGAGGCGGCGTCCGTCTGATCTCCGTTTGCGACCTGCCTCACATACGAGAGAAAAAAAAATCGAGACTGGCTTGATCCGATCCCCGCCGTTAAGTCGAACTGGCGGAGTTGACCTTGACCCGAACCCCCGAGGACGAGTGCACTCCAATCCGCGGTGATTTCCGGTAGAAGGGTGATCTGGTTTCGCAAATCGCTGTGCAGGTAACGCACCCGCACGGTGAACAGCGAGCCTATTGCGCGCTCTCCTTCGACGTTCCATGCAATGCCATAGGGCGCAAAGTTCCCGCTGATCGGCTTTTGCGAGATGAATGGGAATTGCGATTCAGCTTCGGTACTGGTGAGATTCAGGTAGCTTCTTGGGCCGTCTGTAATTCGACCGTATCCATCGTAGGTTGTAATTACCTGGTTCGGATAGCTGGCGAATGCATAGGTATCAAGAGGCACTTCGTTGTAGAACACTCCGATACCCCCACGTATCACGGTCTTGCCCGCGGCCTCAGGGGTCCAAGTAAGTCCCCCACGAGGGGCAAGCCGCTTGGTAGACGTTAAGGTTTGTGCCTCGGCGCGTATTCCCAAATCGAGCGCAAGCCGAGTTCCAACAAGCCAGTGGTCCTGCATATATACGGCAGGCTCCAGGTCGGCGAGTTCGAACGGTCTGGCAGCGGTAAAATCTACTTTTCGGAGAAGTCTCCCTGTTGCATCCTGAATCAGGGTTGTTGTTCCTGAAAATGCTCCCTCATCCTCGGCATGAGCGATGACAGAACCCGCACCGATAAAGTGTTTTCCGTGCCAATTCATCTGGCCGGAACTCCAGGTCTCCAGCCACTGGTAGCGTGTAGCTTGACGACTTCCGCTTCCGAAGTAGCTGCCGGAATTCCCTACCGGCGTGAGCACCATGTCGTCCGGTGTTTGCGGTTCAATGTTGGTGGCGTCGCGGGTCACGGAAAACGTACTCGTCAGGAGTGCACTTCCGATCGCCCACCGATGAAGGACTGTGCCCGTGTCTTCCTGATAGTCCGCATTCGGCGTCACCGGCTCCGGATCGAAGTAATTAAGATTCACGTACTGCAGATTGTGCGGCGCGAAATGAAGGGTCGCCGTTAGGGTTTGCTTCGGCGCCAGGATGCCATCAAACTGCGTGAATGAGTTGAAAGCATCGGTCCTGATTTGATTCATTGGATAAGGTAATGTCCGCACTTCGGCCTTGTTAACGAGATACTCTGTGCCTTCCAGCAGGTAAACTCGATGGACTACCAGTGGGCCTCCAAAGTCTATTCGTGGGGTAGCGCTTCGGAGGCCCTCAAGGTGTCCGCTCCGGATTCGAAATTCGGGCAGAGGGTCGTTGAGATTGAAGTCCCATTTGTCGCCTCCTCTGCGCGTTTCGGCACTGACCACTCCGGCAGTAAAACTGCCGTATTGAGCCAGGTAGGGTGACAATGAGACCTTGACAATATCAACGCTATCAACTGGAATGCTCAAGCCGAAGTTGCCTGTCGCTGGATCGGTCACGTTGACAGAATTGATGAGCAGAGTACTGTGAGCCTCATCTGTACCTTCGATCGTGATCCGTCCATCCGGGGTTCGGGCGACACCGGGCACCAAAGGCAGCGTATCGACCAAGGTTGCTGGCCGCAGCGGACTCATCTTGGCCTCTCCAATGTTTAGTTCTGACTGACTGCTTTCCGGCTCCGCGAGAGGCGAGAGGTTGTCGGCATGGACCGTAACCGCTTGCGTATCCTGCACAGTCCTGGTCAACGTGAATTGGAGGACCGGACCTGCAGTAATGTCCTTAGGAGTAAGCGATGCAGTTACAGGCATAAAGCCCGCCTTAGTTAGTCTGATATCGCATCTCCCGCTGCCATGGAAGAGTAACGTGGCACGCCCATCCGCTCCCGTAATACCTGTCTCGGTGGGAAAACCCTCTTCGGTGCTCCTGACTTCAACTCCGGCTAACGGCGCTCCATTATCATTCATGACTACGATACGAGGGCTTATGCCGGGCGAACTCTGCGGATACAGATTTGCGCCCAAGAGTAGCCAGCAGGACAACAAGAGGTACGATCCCGCGAGCCCCGTGTAAAGAAATCTCGATCTGCGATTCCAGGGCCTAGCCATACTTGCACGCTTCAGGTTGTGAAGGTAACGCACCGCGCTGCAAACACTCAGCAACGAGTACTGCTACAACAGACGAAAGCCCACGCTTACGGTTATCTTACGATTGCCAGAATGAATTACAGCGATTGCTTTGATTACAAAATCGTCATGCTGGGAAGCCCTTGGAGTCTGGATGGACATAGATAAACAGCCGATTGAGCGACCTCGCGGTTGGTATGCGGTGTCTGGGAGAAACGTTCGCGAGAATCACAAACCCCAGACTCTCGCGAGGAGGTTCGCACTTTCCAGGGCGCATTTGCGCGAGAGACGCTGCGATCCATGGATGCGGCCATCTTGACCCACACCGCCAGGCGCTGGCTGCCTTAGCTCGGCTCCGTTACCAACCTTTGAAGTTGTGGGATGAAAGAAATGAAGTTTCAGTCATTTTCGCCAAGCCAACCTATCGTTGCACTCCATATGTAGTCAGAATAGACATGGATGCTTGGAATCAACCGACGCAAGGTGCAGCTATCAGCCAACTCTTCCAGGCTCGGAAGTGGATAAGCCGGCATGTCAGGAAGCTTGCGATCCGCGCGATTCCAATTTTTGGCGTGGCTCTTATCGCTGCCGGCTCCGGGGGGCAGGAAGAAGGCACTCAGGCACTTGATCCTACAAATTATTCTGAATCGACCTATACGCTCAGCACTTATAGCCCTTCTCTGATGATCAACCGGAGCCACGGAATATTGGCTGCCAGCCTTACGCTCCCTCTCAAAGCGTCTAGCGTTGGCATACGAGAAGCTTACTCAACTGTGGGTGATCTCCCCGATGCCCCAAATCCTCAGAGTTCGTCCGAAGTAAGGCCACCGCAGACCAAACGCATCCTCGGGATCATTCCTAATTTCCGCGCAGTCAGTACAGACGAGATCCTTCCGCCGCAATCAATTAAGGAGAAGTTTCTAACGACGACCCAGGACTCGTTTGACTACTCATCGGTGATCATTCCCGTCGCCCTTGCAGGCTATTCCGTGGCGCGCAATTCTACACCCGAGTTTGGCCAGGGCGCTGCAGCGTACGGTCGCTATTTCTGGCATGCAGCCGTAGATCAGACATCTGAAAACTACTTGGTGGAGTTCGTTCTTCCGGTGTTGACGCATGAGGACTCGCGCTACTACACACTTGGCAAAGGGGGACTTCTAAAGCGCACTGGGTACGCACTAAGCCGCGCTGTCGTGACGCGGTCAGATTCAGCAAAAAACGTCCTCAATATCTCTGAAATAGCGGGAGCAGCCGCGTCTGCTGCACTTTCGAATCTGTATTATCCGGCACAGGAGCGGACTGCTAATAATACTTCAACAGAGTGGGGCCTAGACATCGGAATTGATGCCATCACATTTGTGCTGAAAGAATTTTGGCCAGATATCAACCACAGTCTCTTCCATTTAGGTGATCCCTGAGGGCGATGTCGGAGAATCGGTCATCTGCATCCCTTTGCAATTGTATTTGTCGTTTGCACTTTGGGGATGTACCGGGGCTAACATCATGAGCTTTCTACAATGAACTGAAACTGAACGTCGCAATATCATGCAATCGAGCTTATGCCAGTTCGTGATTCGTCAGGCTGATTTGGTCCGAACCAGGGAAGCCGAAGCAGGTTATCCGGGAGATGGACCCACCGCCGCTCAGATCGATGCACTTGTTGAGAGTTTTCTTGAGATCGATGAATCATCTCATTCCATCCCTATCTCTGTGTTGTCGGCAGCATTCCACTCATCGTTGGAAATAGAGATGAGCTGGCTATTCCCTGAGCGGGATCCAATTGGTAGAGCTTTGCTTCCAGTCTTACGGCAGGTTCAGAATCTGACCGCTGCCGCTATCGATGAGAAGCTCCCCGGAGAAAAGGAACGACTGGATGAACTCGTCAACATGGAAGTCATAGCCAATGCGGAACGCCGCATATCTGCAATCCGACGTAATCGTCCAAATCTTCGATTGAAACTAGCCCTATTCATGGATTCATTTCGCAGGTGATCAGGGTGGACGACATCAGACTATCGATGTGATCTAGCTCACAAACAACTGTCGGAACGTATTCTGAATATCACTTGCGAAATCGCGCGAATCCACAACCCACCCACGAAACTGGAATCCGTAATTTCACAGAGCGGTACTTGAGTCGAGGGGCAGAAGAGTGTTTCGGGCCATACCAGGGAGCGCAAACAGTGATGGGAGTTATCGCCCGACTCGGCTTGGAATTTGCCTCGAAATACCGAAATGTTCAGGGCATGCATTGCCGCAAAGGAGATCTTCTCGAGCTAGTCCGGCAAGCCCTGATAATGCTTAACGTGATGGACTTGAGAGTGATCTTCGAGTGATTCAAGATGCGTGGTGATTTCAGAAGGGTTCTCCAAGTCCAGCATCAGACGCTCCTCCACGACCGTCGCCAACCTATGAGCTTCACCGAGTGCCATCGTAAATGGAAACAAGAGGTGTACTTCGATGATCAAGCGGTAGCCTGTGGTACGAAAGCGCACGCCGTGGTATTGCAGGCCAAGGTCCCCGCAGACCGCGTCGAGGCGCGAACGAATAAGATGCCCGACCTTGGGGTCGGAATAGTCCAATAGGCCCTGAATCGATTGCCAGAGGAGCCGTCCACCCGACCAGAGGATGTTCACGGCAACTGCGATGGCGACAATCGGGTCAAACTGCTTCCAGCCTGTCAGCATAACTAAGATCAGACCCGCCACCACGCCAAAGCTTGTCCAGCTGTCCGTGAACACATGCTTTCCATCCGCTTCAAGAATCAGCGAATGGTTCCGTTTTCCGACGCGCAGTAAATACAGCCCTAAGGCGCAGTTCAGTACACCTGCCGCGACGATAAGCAAAGCGCCTCGACCAAGATGTTCCAGGGCGAAGCCATGTCGCCACTTCTGGATGGTCGTGACAAGGATGCTGACGGCGGCAAACACAATCATTGCGCCTTCAACCCCTGCAGAGAAGAACGTAATCCTCTCGAATCCATAATGAAATGACGGGATCGCGGGACGGGTGCTAAGCCAGAGGCTAAACACAGCGAACGCCACGGCCACGACGTGCACAACCGATTCTGCCGCGTCGGAGAACACTGCAGCCGAGCCGGTGTTGAGATAGGCAGTCATCTTTCCGGCGAGCATCAGTACGCCAATCACTAGTGAAAGGCGCATGGCGAAGCGAGCATCGCGCTGCCTTCTATCTCCATCGGTGGAAGAGACTTGCTCCGGCACAATTGTCATGGCCGTTCGCTCCATTGCAAATGGCGGTCGGGATCTGAAATTCAGTTTACGGCCCGAAAACCGCCGCGGTCTCTCTGAACAATACGCTTCAAACGCCCTAACCGATCGCAACGGTCTCGATTCGTCAATCGATATGCGAGCATGTCCAGGCCTCTCATGGGCAGGCACGCCGATGTACACGGGCCATCGGGGGAATTGATTTTTGTTGGGAACAACCTTCAGTTTTGAATTGGGCCTATTTACGTGGAGACGATATCTTTTCAAATTGGATTACATAAATTTCGAAAGTTCGGCATAATAGAGGTGCCATTTCAATGAAACTCGAGTCGAATTGACATGTAAGTAACCGCGTTTCAGTGGAAATGCTGTCGCTTGCGTTCAGGGCCAATCAACATCCCTTTTGCCAAAGTATCGGCAAAGCAGGGGCCGGTTTTGGACAGGTCTCGCGCGTTCGCGTAAGAACTCCTTCCTGTGGGCTCATGGGAGCTCAACCTCGAAAGCGCTGCCCTCAAACACTTCGCCTTCTCATTCATGCCAAGTCTTTCAGCGTAGTCATAACTGAGCTTTAATAAGAGGCCTGAAGTTTATGTGTGGGATTCTCGGTTTCACCCAGTGCTACAGAGGCTTGCCCACAGGAGTTCTGACCCGTGGTCTTTCCGCTCTATCGCATCGTGGGCCTGACCAGAAGGGGCGATTCACATCTGCGCACGTCTCGTTAGGAGCGACCCGCCTGCGCGTTATCGATCTAGAGGGCGGAGATCAACCGCTGCACAGCGTAGATGGCGATATAACCATCGTGTTCAATGGAGAAATTTACAATCACTGCGAAATACGTGATGAACTCGAGGCTATTGGTGCGACCTTCAAGACTAGGTGCGATACCGAAGTCATTCTGAATGCATTTGTGGTTTGGGGAACTGCGTGTTTCGCAAGGTTGCGCGGCATGTTTGCCGTGGCAATCTGGGCCCAATCAGAGCAACGATTGATTCTGGCCCGAGATCGGATGGGAATAAAGCCCCTCTACTACCGATATCACGATCGCGATATCTCTTTCGGTTCTGAATTGAAATGTATCTTCGCAAACCCAGAAGTTCCGCGGAGGATAAACCTCCACGGGCTCAATTGCTATCTCAACCTCAACTACGTGCCTGGGCCTTTTACTCTAATTGATGGCATTTTCAAAGTGATGCCCGGCCATTTTCTGGATTGGCAGAAGGGACAGCTCACAACGCATTCCTTCCTGCCGCCTCGTTCTGGCGAACCGTTTCCTAAGTCCATCGATGAAGCAAGCACTGAGCTGGATATGCTGTTGACTCAGTCAGTCAGTGAGCAACTCGCATCTGACGTGCCTGTCGGGCTCTGGCTTAGCGGTGGACTGGACTCATCGACCATCGCGCACTATGCAACGCACTTAAGCTCTACGCCGCTTAAAACATTCTCAATCACGTTTAGAGGCAAGTCTTTCGACGAGAGTAGATACATCAAGGAAGTCAGCAAGCTGTATGGGACCGACCACACCGAATTCGATCTAAACGGCGACGGAGACCTCGCAGATGTTATCGAGGAACTGAGTTACTACTCCGATGAGCCGAGCGCAGACGCGGGTGCTGTACCGGTATGGTTTTTGGCCAAGATGAGCCGCAAGGATGTTACGGTTGTTCTCAGCGGCGAGGGCTCCGATGAGTTATTCGGTGGCTACTTGACCTATAAAGCCGACAACTACAATCGGCTCTTCAGCCGTGTACCCCGACTTCTTCGCCACGCGGCATTCGCGTGCGCACAGCGTATTCCGGTTTCGGATGAGAAGATCGGATTTGATTACAAGGTAAAGCGATTCCTGCAAGGCTCTCTTCTCTCGCCTGAGGCCGCACACGTATTTTGGAACGGTGCTTTCAGCGAAGAAGAAAAGCGCAGCATCTTCCTCTATGCGGACGATGCGCCCATGGCGGAATTGCTGGGCCAAATGAGACCCGGCCACGGACTCGAGCGCTATCTTGAGTTTGATCGCCGCTATTCGCTGCCTGATGGAATTCTCTACAAGGTAGACAGGATGAGCATGGCGCACTCGCTCGAGGTCCGTCCACCTTTTCTTGATGATCGCATCGTTGATTTCGCAGCGCGATTGCCAAGGCGATTCAAGATGACGCTGTTTCAGTCCAAGCGGATTCTGCGCCACCTCATGAAAGAAGCCCTGCCGCCAGCCGTTTTGCGGCGGCCCAAAGTTGGCTTCGACATTCCGATTCATGAGTGGTTTCGAGGAATCTTGCGTCCGCTGCTTCTTGACACCCTCACTCAAAATTCTATTGAGGAGAGTGGGGTATTGCACTGGCCCGCCGTAAATCGTCTCATCCATGAACATATCGAACGGAAGGCTAACTGGGGGTACCAGCTGTGGGGTCTATTGACACTCGTCCTTTGGATGAAGCGGTGGAACGTGGAAGCACCGGCTCAACGATCAGAGACCGTCGTGGCCGAAAACTTAGATTTGGAGGAGGAGTCCTCGTTGTTGTGGCAGCCTGCCTCGTTTTCTGCGCCAACATCCCAAGCCCGCCTCACCTGATGGACGACGTCGATGCGGTCCAGGCACAAATCGCACGGAACATGCTTGATAGCGGAGATTGGGTCACGGCACGGCTCGACGGTGTGGCTTATCTTGAGAAGTCGCCTCTGGTTTATTGGATGATGGCTGCCTCCTATCGCGTCTTTGGAATACATGATTGGGCGGCCCGACTTCCCCTCGCTCTGGCGGTCGTTTTACTTTGCTGGTTAACTTACCGGTTTGCGCAATGGGCATTTGGCTCTCAAGCAGGAGTGTACGCCGGTATCTGCTTGGCAACTTCGGCGGGCCTTTTTCTCTTTACGCGGATACTTATTCCAGACGCAACTTTGGCCCTGACGATCACAGCCTCCCTATGGGCGTGGATGCGCTTGCTGGACTCGGAGGAGACACTTTCCTCGACCCAATCGCGGTTATGGGCGGTGGTTCTTGGTTCTTCCCTCGGCTGCGGATTGCTGCTCAAGGGCCTCATCGCGGATGTATTTCCGGCGCTGACCATGATGGTCTATCTGGTCCTCACAAAACAATTGTTTGTTCGCACTATTTGGCGGCGATTTTCGCCCGGTCTCGTTATCACGACTGCACTCCTGGTTGCCGCTCCCTGGCACGTCTTGGCCATGCTGCGCAATCCCCCGCTTTTCTCCTTTTCACTGCACAGCGGACCCGGCGAATACCGAGGGTTCTTCTGGTTCTACTTCTTCAACGAGCACCTTCTCCGATTTCTGAATCTTCGCTATCCGCACGACTATAACACCGTGCCCCGCGGGCTTTTCTGGCTACTAAACCTGGTTTGGCTTTTTCCCTGGTCCGCCTATCTCGTCGGAGCGATCAAGCTTAACTACTCCTCCGACTCCCGCGCAGGACGGGTGCGTCTCATGGCGCTTTGCTGGATTGGGGTCGTAATGGTTTTCTTCACCTTCTCGACCACACAGGAGTATTACTCGATGCCTATTTATCCTGCGCTGGCGATGCTCATCGGCTCGACCATTGCCGAAGGCAAGCTTGTGCGCATCGGTTCGCGCATCCTGGTTGGGGCTTCCACATTGCTGTTTATCATACTTTCGGTGCTGTTGGTGTTGGTGCGCCTCTATCCCGCTCCTGGAGACATCTCACAGGCTCTGGTGCAGCATCCTGAAATGTACACGCTCTCGCTGGGACACATGGGCGACCTGACCTTGCCGGCTTTTGCTTATCTAAAACTGCCATTGGCTCTGGCAGCACTAGCCTTCGGTTTCTGCGCAACAGGGCTATGGCTTTACCGATGCAACACCGTAAAAACCGTGGCAACGCTCACGATCGCTATGATCGTCTTTTTCCAGGCAGCCCAAATTGCGCTTTTCCGTTTTGACTCGTATCTCAGCTCTTATCCCTTGGCTGAGCGCCTCCTGAACGCGCCTCCGGGTAAGTTGATCGAGGCTGATGCTTACTACGCATTCTCATCGGTCTTTTTTTACACCGACCTTCCCGCATTGCTACTCAATGGACGCAAGGACAATCTTGAATATGGGTCTTACGCACCAGGCGCGCCCGACGCTTTCATTAACGATGATGACTTCGCCAACCGCTGGCGAAGCAGCGAGCGTTATTACCTATTAGCTTACGGTTCTGACATGCCACATTTGGAGAGTGTTGTGGGACGAAAGAATCTGTACGTAGCAGCCCAATGCAGCGGGAACTTTCTGTTCACCAACCAAAGTCTTTCAGTCAAGACATCAAAACCGATGGACCCTCTCGTTGTTCATTGACGACCTCCGGATGACGATTCACCACATGCTCATTACTACGAGTGTTGAAGATCTCGTCCCCGCGCATAGGATCAGGCTAGAAACGACGCGCTGCAATCGCGACTTCATGTCTTTCCAACCTGCTATTGACTCCAGGCGATTAAAGCGCCGCTCGGCTTTGCGATAGGGAGCGGAAAGTACCAAATCACATTGGCCAATATCTTTCTATATTGGAAGTTCAGAGATACCATCGCAACTTCCAGGTTTGTCCGCTGTGAGATATGCGATGGTGTCGCGCGTCATGTAGTCACCGGATTCAACCGACGGGCGAAGATTTTCCTCAAATTGACGCCGCTCTTCGGCGCTGAAGCTAGAAGCGAATATTTCGCGGAACGTCGGCGTTCCAGGGCGGGGTGCTATGTCGATAAACGTATCCCACGCAACTGCAGCGTGTCTCCAAATGTCGATGTGCAACTCCAAATGTATTTCGTTGAAGCCTGCTTTTTGAAAGAGCCGGATCAAATCTCGCTCCGAGAAGTTTGTAAGAGGGCTGCTTTCGATCTCGGACAAGGTTGACGGCAGCTGGGCGGCTCTGCACCGCTGCAGCAGACGAATTTGTGCATCAGAAGCACTTGCTGGTTGGGTGAGAAGAAGACCTGTAAGGGCGGCGAGCTGCAAGGCGGAATCACGAAAAATCGGTTCAGCTATCGATATGCGACCGCCTGGCTTAAGCACGCGATAGAACTGGCGAGCGGCTGCTGGCTTGTCGGCCACATAAGCGAGAACTGCACGAGTGGTGACTACGTCAGCCGACTGGTCCTCGACGCCCTCTAGCTGTTCCGCGGAAGTCTGAAGAAAGGTGCAGCTACTACGAACGCCGCGCTCCTCTGCACGTTTCTCCGCGCAGTTCAAAAGAGGCTTGGACACATCAGAAAGAACAACTTTCAGCGACGGGCCGAACCTATCGAATGCCCCAAATGCGATGAGACCATCGCCGGCACCGACGTCAACTAGGACTGCTCCACTGAATAGGCGCGCGCCATTAAGCACGCGATCACGAAAACGCTGAATGTCGGCCTTTACCACCGGCTCATTCGTTGGGTCGCCTCCATGTCTACGCTCAAGCAGCCATTCTGACCACAAGTCAGTCGAAATGTGATTCTTGGGGTCAGTCATCGGTCTTTATTTTGTCTTCCGCACTTTGGAAAGTGTCCTTCTGAACAAGCGGTCGTAAATTGTTTGAAGAAGTACTGTGTCCCAACTTTCGCATCGTCGGGCCGCAAGCTGCCGGATATTCCGTGATCGCGACGCACCTTTCACCTTGTATGCGTGGTCGATCCAACGCATCTTTGCAGCTGATGTTGGAGAGATTCGGGGTCGTATGCAGTGATCGCGATCTCAAGAGCCCTAATCGGCCTTCTACGTCGCTGCATAGTCCTCACGGTCATACCGATTTCAAATACGATGTTCAGGAATCACGGCGCTATGTTCACAATCACTGATCATTAATAATTCAGCCCAGATGCATTTCCCAGAGGGCGCGAGAGATGCTAATGAAAGATAGCATTTGCCCCAGTGAAGAAGATGATTGGACCCGCGAAGATTGAAAGGTGTCCGACCACCAATGTTCAGTTCGTGGACAGATTCTAGCTGAATCAATCCGTAATTGTGACGTGACTTCGCATGAATGTTTTGTCATCTATCCCAACTAAAGATGAACAACCCGTAATCAGGACAATGTCGGGGGCAAGTCCATCAAATGGGTAAAGTGACGCTCGATCACGGATCGGCCAATGGCTTGTGCTTTGAGCCCGGTGAGCGGTCCCGCCGGACTCGTGGTGGTCGCCGCCAGAGTGGGCGACACACTGACCAAAAGAGAGACGAGCACGGCAGCAGGCAGCTCCTTGCCGCTCTTATCGCCGATCACAATAAGAACGCCATCGTCGATGGGAACAATCTGAAGGACGTCTTCCCCCAAATTCCTGAAAGGGAAAGTATCGGCTCTCGACCTCCGCACGCACCGGATATGCTAGCCGTCCGAATACAGGTAATTGACGGCGCAAGGACTTTCACCTTGCAAGATTCACAGCCTTGTCGGCTGCTCCCATTTCACTTGCTACGAATACCGGACACATTATTAGCTAACGACAGTGGCCAACCCGTCAGTGTCGTTAGCAAGTAGAAATGTCCGCTTTTCTGAGCAAGTGAAGTGTCCGGTTTGGTTAAGTAACAAATCATCCAGTAGTCGTCGCAGAGGCGGTGGGAAAGTGCGAATCCCGCGTAGTGTGCGGGATTTGCAAGTT
>OCTA010003911.1_pt1 | contig 13162 bp, 10 predicted proteins | sample 1538991 | NCBI WGS metagenome assembly OCTA01 (sample SAMEA3539302, study PRJEB22396) | soil metagenome | biome: tundra; feature: field; material: soil | place: USA | collected 2010-05 | depth 0.15 m
CCAGCGGCCAGCCAGACCAGATCCCGGCGGCGGCGGCCGCCGGGACGGAACTGCCATGCGGCGACGAGCACCGCCACGGCGACCACCAAGAGGATGCCGGTCAGGGTCCGGTTTCCGAACTCGATCCAGGTATGGAACATGGGATCCCCGCGCGTCTGCGCGGCGACCAGGCTGCTCCGGGTGCATTCCGGCCAATCCGGGCAGCCCAGGCCGGAGTCGCTGAGCCGGACGGCGGCGCCGGTCATGATGATCCCGGCGTTGGCCAGGACGCCGGCCAGCGCGATCCGCCGCATGGTGGCCGGCGTCGGATCGAGGAGGGGCGCCGCCCAGCGCCGTGCGGCCACAGAGGCTCGGAAGCGCGCGGGGACATCCGGGCGGTCGGAACGGGGGACAGGGTCAGCAGGCACGCCCCTATGGTAGGAGCGCCCCGCATGGCCCGCATCCCGTGGTGCCAATTGCACGGTCTCCGCCCGTGGGTGCTATGCCGCAGGTGGGGGCTGCGCCCGCCGCGCGGGCGCTCCGCGAGCCGCACCCGCGCAGGCCACCATCACGCAGCCGACAGCGGCCCACTCCCGCGCGACCAGGCTCTCGCCCAGCATGACCAGCCCGACCAGCGCGGCCACCGCGGGCTCCAGGCTCATCCAGATGCCGAACACCTTGGCCGGGATCCTGCGCAGCGCTTCCAGTTCCAGCGAGTAGGGGATGATCGATGACAGCAGCCCTATCGCCACGCCCGCCGCGAGCACGCCGGGCCGCAGCAGGGCGGCGCCACCGGCGATCACCCCGGACGGCGTCACCAGCACCCCGGCGATCACCATGGCGATCACCAGGCCCGACGAACCGGCGAAGCGCCGTCCCGTGGCCGCGCTGAGCAGGATGTAGGCGGCCCACGCGGCCGCTGCGACCAGCGCGAACGCGATCCCGGCCAGCACCGCGCCGCGGCCGTCATGGGTGGCGGACCCGGCCGTGCCCCCGCCGCGGGCCAGCAGCACCACTCCGGCCGCGGCCAGCGTGACCCACAGCAGGTCCACGGCCCGGCGCGACGCGGCCACCGCCACCGCGAGCGGGCCGAGGAACTCGACCGTCACTGCGACGCCGAGCGGGATCCTGGCGAAGGCCTGGTAGATCGAGAAGTTCATGATGGCCAGCGCCGCGCCGAAGGCCGCCACTACGGCCGCATCACGCCAGGCCCGGTCGCGCACCAGTTGGCGGAGGGCCGCGGCAAGCCCTCGCCAGCCGGCCACGACGAGCAGCGCCGCGGCACTCCACAGCCGCAGCCCGGTCACTGCCGCGGGCGGGATCTCGGTGAACAGCCTGGCGGCCAGGCCCGCGCCGACCTGCACCGAGACGATCCCGGTGAACACGAGCACCGGGGGGGGCACCGCGCCGAGCAGTGCCGCGCTGATCTGAGCCGGCTCGCGGCCGCTGGCCGTGACCGTTATTCCCAGCGGAACAGGCGGGTGGCGAGACCGATGCCGACGGCCGCCCAGACCACGAGCACGGCCAGGTCACGGAGCGGCAGATCGCCGCCGTGCTGCAGCACGGAATGCAGGCCGTCGGAGAGCGCGCCGGACGGCAGCAGCCGCAGGACCGTCTGGCCGCCCGCCGGGAACTTGGTCAGCGGGAAGATGATCCCGCCCACTCCCAGCAGGACCAGGTAGACCAGGTTGGCGGCGGCCAGCGTGGCCTCCGCCCGCAGCGTGCCTGCCATCAGCAAGGCGAGCCCGCTGAACGCGGCCGTGCCCGCGAGGACCAGCAGCACCACCCAGGCCGCTGCGGGCGGGCGGGCGTCGGGCCGCCAGCCGAGCGCCAGCCCGACCCCGATGATCACGGCCGCCTGGACCAGTTCGACGCCGATCACGGTGATGGTCTTGGCGGCGATCAGCCCACCGCGCTGCAGCGGCGTGGAGCCAAGGCGCTTGAGCACTCCGTACCGGCGCTCGAACCCGGTCGCGATCGCCTGGCTGGTGAAGGCCGTAGACAGCACCGCGAGCGCGATAATCCCCGGCACCAGGAAGTCGACCCTGGGCCCGGACCCGACCTTGACCAGCGGCTCAAGGCTGAACGCAGCGAGCAGCAGCACCGGGATGACCAGCGTGAGCAGCAGTTGTTCACCGTTGCGGACAAGGGTCCGCATCTCAAGGCCCGCCTGCGCGGTGATCATCCTGGTCAGCGGCGCCGCGCCGGGCGCCGGGCCTGGCCACTCGCGCGTCGCGGGTGCGGTTTCGGTCACGAGCGCAGCTCCCGCCCAGTTAGCTCGAGGAAGACGTCCTCCAGGCTACGGCTCTCGATGCGCAGGTCCTGGGCGAGCACGCCGCGCTCGGCGCACCATGCGGTCACCGCGGCCAGGAGCTGAGGATCGACCCGGTCCGGCACTTCCACGATGTAATGCCCGGCCGGGGACTCTTTGGCCGCGGTGCCCGGCGGCAGGGCCGCGAGCAGCCCGTCGGTGTCCAGGCCTGGCTCGGCCCGGAACCTGAGCTGGCCGGTCGTGCCGGTGAGGTCCGCCGGGCTGCCCGCCACGACCATGCGACCGTGATCGATGATGGCAACACGGTCGGCCAGCCGCTGTGCTTCGTCCATGTAGTGCGTGGTCAGGATCACACTGGTACCGGCCGCACGCAGGCTGGCGATCAGTTCCCAGGTGGCATGCCGTGCTTGCGGGTCCAGCCCAGACGTGGGCTCGTCAAGGAAAACCAGCTCCGGGCGGCCGATCACGGCCGCTGCCAGGGAGACGCGCTGCTGCTGGCCGCCGGAGAGCCGCTTGAAAGGCGTCCGCAGGCAGCCCGTGAGCCCGAGCCAGCCGAGCAGCGCGTCTGGCTCGATGGGCCGGGCATAGAAGCGCGCGAGCACCCGCAGGTACTCTCCGGGCCGCACGGTGGGCGGGATCCCACCGGACTGGAGCATCACGCCGACCTTGGGGCGCAGTTCGCGTGCGTCCGCGACCGGGTCGAGCCCGAGTACCCGGACCGTGCCGCCGTCGCTGCGCCGGTAACCCTCGCAGATCTCGATCGTCGTGGTCTTGCCCGCCCCATTGGGCCCCAGCACCGCGGTGACCGCCCCCCGTTCAGCTCGCAGCGAGAGCCCGTCCACCGCGGTAGTCCGCCCATACCGCTTGACGAGCCCACTGATCTCGACTGCGGGGGCAGCGCTCACGGACGCGAGTCTAGAGGCTCGGCCTGTCAGCCAAGCCGTCCGGTCGCGGCTGGCTCCGGGTGGCCGGCGGATTAGCTGGCAGATGCGGCAGCGACGCCCGCTGTCGGCCTGCTAATCACGAGGCGCATTTCGCTTGGTTGGGCACTGTGGGCCCGTCGATGTGACATCGAACGGGTAAGGACTTTTACGTTCTAGGTGACGACCTTCTTGGTGCGTGTTGTACGGGAGGGTTTTCACGGACAGGGAGGGTTCGGTAGATCGACACCCCCGAGCATCGGGTCTCCCCAACGGCTACGGCCACCCGAGGCAAACCCGCAGATTATAGCGGGACGTAGACTCCGCAACGTGGCTTTAGGGAAACGCGCTGGCAGCACGCCGTATGGCCGGCCCGGTCCGCTTCCAGCGGGAACGCGGCTCCCGCGGCGTCTGAGGGACAGTCGGCCGGTGGCTGCGCCGGGTAGGCCGCAGCGGGCGCAGCAGGGCAGGGGATGTCGCGGTGGGCCGCCTGGGGAGGACGTGTGAGTGCCTCCAGCCGAGCGGCTGAGCTGCCGCAGCATCCGGTCACGATCGCCGACGAGCAGATCGGCCTCAACGCTGCCATCGCGGCGGCGCTGACCCGGTGCGTGGGCTCGATGCCTGCCCTGTACGTCGTGCTTGTCATCGTCGGTGGATGGATGGGGCTGGCGACCTGGGGCCCGTTGCGCCGGGTCGATCCGTATCCGTTTGCCTTCCTGCTGTTCCTGAACAATGTGGTGCAGCTTGTGCTGTGTTCGGTGATCTTGCTTGGCCAGCGGGTGCTGGGCATGGCCGCCGACCGCAGGGCGGTGCAGACGTATGAGAACGCCGAAGCGATCTTCGAACAGGTCGCGGACCTCCAGGAACACCTTGACCGGCATGACCGGGTGCTCAGCCGCGGGGTCAGCCTGCTGGAGTCGAGCCCGCATCCCTGGATCGAGCGGCACCGGGTGCAGCCACCGCCCCAGGCCGTCGACCAGGTGGTGAGCGTCAACGGCCGGATCGCAGCCTGGCTGACGCAGCGGCTGGGCAGCATGTGGACCTTCTACGCTTCCGGCTTGACCCAGGTGGCCTGGATTGGCCTGGCCGAGGCAGGCGTGCAGCGGTTTGATCCCTACCCATTCGCGTTCATGACGTTCCTGTCCACCCTGGCCCAGCTCATCTTCATGATGGTGATCATGGTTGGGCAGGACGTCCTGGGGCGGGCCGCCGATCGCCGCTCCGAGCAGACGTTCCTGGACGCCGAGGCGATTCTGCACGAGTGCCGGCGGATGAAGGCGCGCCTTACGGCGCAGGACCGCGTCATTAAGAGCCTCAGCGATTACACCACCACCCAGGTCACCGAGCACCTGGCAGAGGCCATCCACGACGCTTACACCCGCGCCATGCACGCAGCGTCACTGGACGCCGCCACCGGCCAGGGTGCGGTCCCGGGCAGTCGGCTGTCGCTGCGTCCGTGGGAACAGTTGCCGGAATGGCTCAAGGAGTCCAACCGCGCCCAGGCGTGGCAGGTCGGCGAGAAGCTGGCCGTGATCGGCTGCCTGATGGTCCCGGCTTTCGATCCGGCGCTCACCTTCGCGTTCGCTGAGGATGAGGTGGAGATGCTGGCCCGGCTGGAGCACGAGCGCTGGGTGGCAGAGCGGATGGCTCAGGCGTCGCTGCACGGGCCTGGACCGCACGGCCGCAGCCATCCCGACCTGGTGCCCTGGGAAGAGTTGCCGGACGAGGCGCGCGCCAAGAACGTGCAAGCCGTGCGAAACATTCCGGCCATCCTGGCTAGCGTGGGCTTCCAGGTGTTACGCGACAGCAGGGCGCAGGATGGCCCGGGACAGGCGGACTTCACCACCGGCGAGTGGGCGATCTTGCAGCAGGCGATGATGGCTGCCGGCGTACTGGTCTCGCTCGCGGAGGGCACCGTCGATGCCGACGAGATCTTCGCACTGATCAGAAAGCTGAGGCAGGCCAGCATCTCCCATCCAAGGCAATTCATCCGCGCACTCACGGCGGCGTCTGCCTTCAGCACGGGACTGCGAGCCGGCACCAGGTACGCCGATTACGAGCCTGGCGCGCTGGAGGCGATCCGCTCGGCCACCGCCATCGTCGCCGAGAAGGCGCCTGCGGAACTGCCCGGCTTCCGTGCGTTCCTGGCCGAGATCGCCGCAGTAGTCGCCGACGCGAACAAGGAGGGCGGGTTCTTCGGCGTGGGCGCCCGGAGGCGGACACCCTCCGAGGCCAAAGCCATGCAAGCCGTCAGCCGGGCTACCGGGCTTGAGGGCTAACACGCTTACAGAGCACGCCCGATGTCACGTCGACGTACTCGGTGAGGCGGACGCGGGTTCTCGGGGGGGTCAGGCCGTGGGCGCGGGTTCTCGGGGGCGGGAGCTGGCGGACCGGGACGTGGCCGCGGCGATGAGCGCCTGCAGCAGCCTGGGGTCGTCGCCGACCTCGGGATGCCATTGCACAGCCAGGACGAACGGGTGCTGGCCGGGGCTGACCAGGCCTAGTTCCACCGCCTCGATCACCCCGTCGGCCGCCCACGCGGTGGCCGTCAGCCCGTCACCGAGCCGGTCGATCGCCTGATGATGAGACGTGGGCACGGCCCGCTCCAGGGTGCCCGGCCCGTTGGGGTCCCGGCCGTTGGCGCCGGGACCGAGGATCTCCGCCAGCTTGCTGCCGGGGGCGATCCGGACTGGGTGAGATCCATAAGTGCCAGGGGCCGGAGTATGCGCCGCGAGGCCGTCAAGGCCGGGCGCGTCCGGCAGGTGCTGGTGCATGGTGCCGCCCCTGGCCACATTGAGGACCTGCAGCCCCCGGCAGATGCCGAGCACCGGCAGCCCGCCCGCGAGGGCGGCCGCCAGCAGTTCCAGCTCGGCGCGGTCCCGTTGCTGGCTCACCCGGTGGGTCAGCGGATGCGGCTCGGCGCCGTAGGCGGTGGGATCGATGTCCCCGCCGCCGGTCAGCACGAGCCCGTCCAGCCGCCCGGCCGCGGTCTCGATCCCGGCCAGCGGCGGCAGCAGCACAGGAACGCCGCCCGCCGCCACCACCTGCTCGGCGTAGGCCAGGGGCAGCAGGACGGCGGAGGAGTCCCAGACGGCCCACCGGGCCGGCTCAGCGTACGCGCTGAGCCCAATGACCGGCTTCCCCATCACTGGCCTCACAGTACTGGCCTCACCCATCACTGGCCTCATAGTACTGGCCTCACCCAGTGCTGGTTGCACAGTCGCCTGCCTCAAAGGGGCGTAACGTACGCGCCGGAGATCCCGCCGTCCACCAGGAAGCTGGATGCCGTGATGAACGAGGAGTCATCACTGGCCAGGAACGCCACCGCGGCCGCGATTTCCTCGGGTTCGGCGAACCGGCCCATCGGGACATGAACCAGCCGGCGCGCGGCGCGTTCCGGGTCGGCGGCGAACAGGTCGCGCAGCAGTGGCGTGTTCACCGGCCCGGGGCACAGCGCGTTGACCCGGATGCCCTCCCGGGCGAACTGCACGCCCAGCTCGCGGCTCATGGCCAGCACCCCGCCCTTGGACGCGGTGTAGGAGATCTGCGACGTCGCGGCGCCCATCACCGCGACGAAGGACGCGGTATTGATGACCGACCCCTTGCCCCGCCGCTGCATCTGCGGGATCGCGTACTTGCAGCACAGGTAGACCGAGGTCAGGTTGACCTCCTGGACGCGCCGCCAGGTGTCAAGGCCGGTGGACAGGATCGAATCGTCGTCGGGCGGCGAGATGCCGGCGTTGTTGAACGCGATATCGACCGAGCCGTACCTGCCCACTGCCACCTCGTACATCTGCCGGACGTCGTCCTCGCAGGTCACGTCCGCGCGGACGAAGAGCCCACCGATCTCGTCGGCGGCGACCTTGCCGGCTTCCTCGTCCAGGTCGACGGCGACGACGTGGGCACCCTCGGCGGCCAGCCGGCGCGCTGCGGCCAGCCCGATGCCGCTGGCCGCGCCGGTGACGACGGCGCATCGGTCCTGCAGGCGCTGCATCTGCGTGCTCACTCCTCGGTGCTAGCTGATCAGGTGCTAGCTGATCAGGTGCTAGCTAATCATCAGTAGCGATGAAGACGTTCTTGGTCTCGGTGAACGCGTTCAGGGCGTCGGGCCCGAGTTCCCGGCCGAGGCCGGACTGCTTGAACCCGCCGAACGGGGTCCAGTAGCGCACTGAGGCGTGTGAGTTGACCGACAGGTTGCCGCTCTGCACCGCACGCGCCACCCGCAGCGCCCGGCCCACGTTCTGCGTCCAGATCGACCCGGAGAGCCCATAGGGCGTGTCGTTGGCGATCGATACCGCCGCAGCCTCATCCGCGAACGGCACCACGGTGACGACCGGGCCGAACACCTCGTCGGTGAATGCCGGGTCGTCCGCGCCGACCGGGGCCAGGACGGTGGGCGGATACCAGAATCCTGGTCCGTCAGGCGCGCTGCCCCGGAACGCCACGGGCGCGGTGTCGGGCACGTAGGCAGCGACCCGTTCCCGGTGCTCGGCCGAGATCAGCGGCCCCATCTCCGTGCCAGCGGCGCGCGGGTCGCCCACGGCGACGGCCTGCACGGCAGGCTCGAGCAGTTCCATGAACCGGTCGAACACGTCTGCCTGCACCAGGATCCGGGACCGCGCGCAGCAGTCCTGCCCGGCGTTGTCGAAAACCGCGTAAGGCGCCGTGGCGGCGGCCCGATCCAGGTCAGCGTCGGCGAACACGATGTTGGCGCTCTTGCCGCCCAGTTCCAGGGTGACCCGCTTCACCTGGCGCGCGCAGCCGGCCATGATCTGCCGGCCGACCTCGGTGGATCCGGTGAACACGATTTTGCGTACCGCCGGGTGGTCGACCAGGCGTTCCCCGACCACACTGCCTTTCCCGGGCACGACCTGGAACACGCCCTCGGGCAGGCCGGCCTCGAGAGCCAGCTCACCGATCCGGATCGCGGTCAGCGGAGTTCGCTCGGCGGGCTTGGCGATGACCGGGTTGCCGGCGGCCAGCGCCGGGCCCAGGCCCCAGCCGAGGATCGGCATGGGGAAGTTCCACGGCACGATCAGCCCGACTACCCCGATGGGCTCCTGGAAGGTGACGTCCAGGCCGCCGGGCACCGGGATCTGCCGCCCGAACAGCCGCTCCGGTGCGGCGGAATAGTAGCGCAGCACGTCCGCGACGTTGCCTGCCTCCCACCGGGCCTGCCCGACCGGGTGCCCCGAGCCAGCGACCTCCAGGTCGGCAAGCTCATCGACATGCTCGTCCACAACGTCGGCGAATCGGCGCAGCAGCCTGGCCCGGTCACCGGGGGAGACGGCCCGCCAGCCAGGTTCCGCCGCGGCCGCCCGGTCAATAGCCTCATCAGCCTGCGCGGCTGACGATTGCGGCACCACGGTCACCGGTTCCTCGGTGGCCGGGTTGAGCACTGTGAACGTAGACATGCGCAGGCCTCCATCCCAGGGTCAGAAACGCTGTGCTTGACGGTGCCGTGCTTGACGGTGCTGTGTGCTCAGAGGCGCTCGAAACCTCGCTCCAGCTCCCAGTTGGTGACGGCGGCGTCGAAAGCGTTGAGCTCCACCCGCGCGCCGTTGGCATAGTGCTCCACAACCTCACTACCGAACGATTCCCGGGCGAGCTCACTCTTCTGCCACGTGTCCAGGGCGTCGCGCAGCGTGTGCGGGACCCGGGGGCCGGTATCGGTGTAGGCATTGCCCTCGAACGCCGGCTCCAGCGGCAGTTCGTGATCCACACCGTGCAGCCCGGCCGCGATCAAGGCCGAGACGGCCAGGTAGGGGTTCACATCGCCGCCCGGGACCCGATTCTCGATCCGGAGCGAGGAGCCGTGCCCGACCAGCCGCATGGCGCAGGTCCGGTTGTCAATACCCCAGCGGGCGGCCGTAGGGGCGAAACTGCCCAGCGCGTAACGCTTATAGGAGTTGATGTTCGGCGCGTACCAGAGGGCCAGTTCGGGCAGGGCGGCGAGTTGCCCGGCGATGAAATGCTCGCCAACGGGCGACAGGCCGTGTTGCCCGTCGCCTGCCATCACCGGGTCGCCGTCGGCGCCACGGAGCGAGATATGGATGTGGCAGGAGTTGCCCTCGCGCGCGTTCGGCTTGGCCATGAACGTGATGCTCATGCCCTCACCAGCGGCGATCTCCTTGGCCCCGGTCTTGTAGATGGAGTGGTTGTCGCAGGTCGTGACGGCCTCGGCGTACCTGAACGCGATCTCGTGCTGGCCCAGGTTGCACTCACCCTTGGCCGATTCGACCTGGAGCCCGGCGCCCGCCATCCCGTTGGTGACCTTGCGCAGCAGCGGCTCGATCCGCGACGTGCCCAGGATCGAGTAGTCGACGTTGTACTGGTTGGCCGGCACGAGGCCGCGGTAGCCGCTGGCGTACGCGTCCTCGTAGGACGTGGCGTACACGATGAACTCGAGCTCGGTGCCGACCATGGCCTGCCAGCCGCGATCGGCGAGCCGCTGCACCTGGGCCTGCAGGATCTGCCGGGGGGAGGCCACCACCGGAGCCCCGTCGTGCCAGCTGAGGTCGGCGAGAACCAGCGCGGTGGACTCGTACCAGGGAATCCGGCGCAGGGTGCTCAAGTCCGGGGTGAGCACGAAGTCGCCGTACCCCCGTTCCCACGAGGACATGGCGTATCCCGGCACGGTGTTCATGTCCACGTCCACGGCGAGCAGGTAGTTGCAGCCCTCGACGTGCTGGCCGACCACGTCGTCGAGGAAGTAGTCCGCCGCGAGGCGCTTGCCCTGCAGCCGGCCCTGCATGTCGGTGAACGCGAGCACGACGGTGTCGATGGCACCTTCGCTCTCATCGACCCGCAATTGCTCCAATGTCAGCATGCCGCGCCGGCGGCTGTGCGGAACGCCGCCCCGTTGCCTCTCCATGGGTCTCCAGTCTCCGTCGGTTCTCTACCAGTCCCCCGGGCGCCCCGGCGTCAGGTTGAGAGTTCCTGCTCGATCGCGGTAAGTTCCTCCGGCGTGCCCTGGACCCTGGGTCCAGTGAACCATTTACGTGCGGAGACGAGCCAGTAGATGCCCGCGTAGCCGATGACGGCCAGCAGGGCGACGATGGCGTAGTTGAAGGTCTTCAGCGTGATCGGGCTCGCCGCCGGCAGCACGAACAGGATCGTGATGAACACCACCCAGGTAATGGCGATGATGCCGACCGTGCTGCTCCACCGGCCCAGGTGCCAGGGCCCGCGCTTGAAGTCGGCGCCCTGGCGCAGCCGCAGGAAAGTCGGGATGACGTACGCGATGTACAGGCCAATCGTCGCGATCGAGGTGACCGCGGCGTACGCGTAGCTGTTCCAGAGATAGGGCAGGCCGAGGATGAGCGCTCCTGCCGCGGCCAGCCAGATCGCGTTGGTCGGGGTCCGGGTGCGGTGGTTGACCCGGTGCCAGATGGCGGAGCCCGGCAGCGCGCCGTCACGGGAGAACGCGTAGATCATCCGCGAGTTGGCCGTTACCGAGGACATGCCGCAGAAGAGCTGGGCGCCGATGGCGACGAGCAGCAGGAGTTTCCCGCCGGTGGCCCCGACCGCGTCGATGAAGATCTGGGCGGGTGGCACGCCCGTGGCCGAGCTCAGCTCGGGGGTGTAGTGCTGGATCGCGAACGTGATCCCGATCAGCAGGATCCAGCCGGCGACCAGCGACACCAGGATCGACATCACGATGCCACGCGGACCGCTGCGCGCCGCGCTGTGCGTCTCCTCGGTCATGTGCGCGGAGGCGTCGTAGCCCGTGAAGGTGTACTGGGCGAGCAGCAGGCCGAGCAGCAGCACGTAGAAGATGCTGTGCCAGCCGGTGGTGTTGAAGGTCGAGGTGAACACGAACTTGGCCGACTGATGGTGCGACGGCACGATCGCCAGCACGGCGACGATGAGCAGCACGCCGAGGATGTGCCACCAGACGCTCACGTTGTTGAGCAGCGCGACCAGCCGGATGCCGAACTGGTTCAGCAGGCCATGCACCAGGAGGACGCCCGCGAAGATCAGGATCGTGACCCAGTGGTAGGTGGGCGTCCCGAACTGCAGGTTCAGCAGCGCGTTGATGAAGAACGCGCAGCCGAAGTCGATACCTGCGGTGATCGCGACCTGGCCGAGGAAGTTGAACCAGCCGGTGAACCAGGACCAGGCCGGCCCGTTCCTTGGCGCGAGCTTGGCCGCCCAGTAGTACAGGCCGCCCGCGGTCGGGAAGCTGGAGCAGACCTCGGCCATGGCCAGGCCCACGAACAGCGTCATGATGCCGACGATGGGCCAGCCCCAGACGATGATGGCGGGCCCGCCGGTGGCCATGCCGTACCCGTACAGCGTCAGGCAGCCGGAGAGGATCGAGATGATGGTGAACGAGACGGCGAAGTTGGAGAAACCGGACATCCGGCGGCGCAGTTCCTGCGCGTAGCCAAGCTCGTGCAGGCGCTTCTCGTCCTGGCTGAGCGTGGCCGCTTGCTCGTTGACCGACACGGACTGCTCCTTACGTCAAGAGGGCCTGTGGCGTGGCCGGAACGGAGCGGCCTGCTGACGGGCCAAGGGCGGTGCGGGCCGGAAGCTGAGCGGGCGTTGGTCGGCCACCGGAGCTCGAATGGTTTATTATCAGACCATTGAGGGTTAGAGTGCGGGTGATGTCAAGACCCAGTGCTGTGAAAACCCAAGGTGGCCGGGCCGGGGGCGGAAACTCGGGCGGCGGCACGCGGGTGAAGCCGGGGCACCCGCGTTCCGGTGCCGTCAGGCCCGCGGGCGGACCTCCGTGACAGCCGGGCCTGAACTGGCCACCATGCTGGGGCAGGTCCGGGCGGGCAACGCGTTCGAGGAGACGGTCGAGCGCCTGCTCACGGTCATCAAGCTGGGCGTGGTCGGGCCGGGAGAGCGATTTCCCGCCGAACGGGACCTGGCCGCGCTGCTCGGCATCAGCCGGATCACGCTGCGTGAGGCAATCAAGGCATTGCAGCAGGCTGGTTATGTCGAATCCCGGCGCGGACGCTTCGGCGGCACCTTTGTCACGTACACCCGGCCCGCGCCGAACCGCGGTGAGGTGCGGCGCATCGCCCGCGAGGAGGGCGACCGGATCACGGATGCGCTTACCTTCCGGATGGCGGTCGAGACCGGCGCGGCGCAGGTACTGGCCCAGTCCGCCGGAGGGTACGACGGCGATGTCCTGCTCGGGCGCCTGGCCAGCGTGAACGGCGCGGGACCTGACGACTACCGCCGGATGGACACCCTTTTTCACCTGGCTATCGCGGAACTAACCGGGTCCAGCCTGCTCGCCGCCGCGTGTGCCGACGCGCGGATGCGGCTCAACGACCTGCTCAACGCGATCCCGGTGCTGCAGCACAACATCGACCACACAGCGGCGCAGCACACCGCGATCGTCGATGCGATCTTCGCCGGGGACGCCGGGCAGACGCAGCGTGCGGTCGCTGAGCACCTGGAAGGGACCGCCGCCCTGCTCCGCGCCTTCCTGACGTGAATAGGGCCTGACCTACCAGGCTGACCAGCATGGGCCGTTTCCATGATCGCGGAAGATTCCTGGCGTATAGGGCGGTGTGCCAAACCTGAAACGGGCGCGCATGGCCTGGGCGGCTTTGTCGGCGGGGTCGGGGGACAGGCCGTCGATCTGCAGAATCTGGTTGCGCTGCGCGACGTCGATGCGGGCCAGTTCTTTCGTCAGGGCGGCGCGGGCGGCGGCGCGCTGGCGGCGGCCTCGGCTTCGCTGACGGGAAGCTGGGCGGCCAGCAGGGCGCGGCGTTCGGGGCCGAAGATCCGCTCGGCGAAGAACTGGCGGATCTCTCCGAGCAGGACGTCTTCGCGGACGCTGACGGTACGGGGGTGCCGGCATACCGCCGCTGCTGCTTTACGTGGCTAGAACTGCCCCGGCTGGCAGTGGCCACGCCCCCAGCAATCCGTACCGGAAGTTTCCTGCAGACATTCCCACAGGCCGGATGGCGATTAGTAGCAGGCACAGAGCCGGCCACAATGCCCGGTAAGAAAGATCAGATGGTTTGTC
>OCTA010003912.1_pt1 | contig 13161 bp, 14 predicted proteins | sample 1538991 | NCBI WGS metagenome assembly OCTA01 (sample SAMEA3539302, study PRJEB22396) | soil metagenome | biome: tundra; feature: field; material: soil | place: USA | collected 2010-05 | depth 0.15 m
TGGTGACGCCGCTCGGTTCGTTGATTAACTTCACCAGCGGCATCGCGGAATATCCGTGGCTGCGTTTTCTATTGTGGGATGTGCTGGGCGAGGCGCTGGGGGCGGCCCTCTATATCGTGCTGGGCTGGATCTTCAGCGACCGGGTTCTGGAGTTGGATGCGGCTTTGGGCGATTTCACTTGGATGATATTGGCGCTGCTGGCCGCGGTGGCGCTGGGATGGATGCTTTGGCGGTACCTGCGGGGGAGGAAAGAGTTAGCAGGTGTTATAGGGCCGCCCTGATATCCGTCTTGCTGAAATCCTCTCCCTTAAATAGAAGTGGTTCTCCGGCCGCCTTGGCGAGGGCATAGGCGAAGCAATCGCCAAAGTTCAACTTTGGGGGGGGTGGCGACCCTTGCCGAAATCGATGAAGGCTTGCCGGGCCAGGTGCGCGTGTTCAACAGTGACTGGCTCGATGAGGATCTCAGCCCGGCGGAAGAATACGTCGCACTGGCGGCCGGCATCGGGACCGATCTGGCTTTCAATCACCATTGACAGTTCGACAAAATTGGCAGCGCTGATCGGGCACCGCTCGGCGTCATGAATAATCTGGGTATAGAGGTCGACTTCAGGCTCTCCGAAGAAAATGGCAGCTAGCGCGGACGTGTCGAGAATCATTTAGCGAGGCCATTTTCGTCATATAGGAATTCCGCATGATCGAGATATGGGCGTTTGACATGGGCAGCGGCGCGCTTGGCAATTGCGCGGAGTTCCTCCACGCTGGCCTTGCCCCGACGGCTTGGCAAGCGCTCAAAGCGTTCCCGGAGAGCTTCGGTCACTACCCGCGTCATGGTTTCCCCCGTCTCCTGAGCGATGGCCGTCGCGAGGCGATGCGCTTCAGGGTCTTTGATATGGAGAGTTTTCATGAGCAATTTCTTTCTGTAAATACGCCCAGTGTTTTACGATTCTACCAGTGGTTCCAACTGGCTCGGCTGTCGGACCGGGGGGTCCGACGCGGGCGAGGGCGCCCGCCCCACGCTCTGATTGTCACTGTATTGTGCGAGCCTCAATAAATTTGAGCGGCATGATGATGATTCCGCCTTCCGCTCGATCCGGTTGACGAGGTGCTCTTCCGCATTTGGCACGCGCCATTCTGTTTTCCTCGACCCCTGCCTCCTCCTGATTCCTCAAGCGCGAAGGGCTTCAGAACACCATGCTCTCGATCGCGCCGCTCACTTGCGACTCGAGACCCGCCCGTTTCTTGTCAAGTTCCGCGCGGCGGTCGCGTAGCGACGTAAGCTGTGATTCCTGGTTGGCCAGCCGCTGCGCATAGGCCTGCACCTGCTGCTGCTGGCCGCTGACCTGGTTGAGGCTGCCGATGTTCTGCCGCAGGCGGTCCTGGTCGCGGATGACTTCGTTGATCTGGCTTTCGAGATTCTGTATCTCGCGGCCGGCGCCTGCAATCTGCTGTTTCAGATTGGCGATCTGTTCGAGCTGCTTGCGGGCGGCGTCGCTGAAAGCCTTGTTGCGCACATAAGTGAACAACATGTCCGGCGTGAGATCGGTAATCGTAAAGGCTCTCTCATAGACACGCTCTTCGGTGACCGGGAACTTCTCGGTCGCGCCCGGCGCCAGCTTCACCTCGAAGCGATAAGCGTTGCTGGTCTTCTCCAAGGGCTTGCGGTCGAGCAGGTTGTATTCCGGGCGCGCCAGATGCTCGATCACCAAGGTCTTGGCCTTTTGGTCCACATTGTGGATGGTGTAGGTGCGGGTTTCCACGACAGCGTTACGGGTGGTGAGGATTCCGCGGCGCACGTGGATTTCCCGAATCTGTTCGGCTTTGCTGTCCCACTGGGTGGTGATGCGGGTGCCTAGGTCCACCCCATAGCTGATGAGCCGCTTGTCGCCGGCCTTTACCGTTTCCATCAACGCTTCGCCCGCATAAGCGCCACTCTCGTAAACGGTGATCGGGCCGCCGTCGAGGGTCTTGCCGGTGGAGTTGGAGATCTCGGCCGCATCCATGGGATGCGCCGCAGACGGATCGGAGTAGATGAGCAGTTTGCGGGTGTCCACCTTCTGTTGCAGGAAGGGCAGCATGGCGGATTCGTTGCGCCGCACCGTGACGGGCGTGGGGATGTGGTATTCGAACAACTCGCCGAGTTCACGGCCGGCCGCAGGCGAAGCGATGGTGGAAAGCGCGTCATGTTTTTCCAGACGGCTGAACTCCCGGAACTGCTCGCGCCCGCTCAGCCCCGCGGAAGCTGCGAGCATTGCCGGCGCCGAGGCTGCAGGTGGTGGTGGCGGTGGGGCAACCTTATCCATATTTACTGCCTGGGACTCCGTTTCCACGGCCCCTTCATACACCACCGGCGCGGACGCTTGATCTTCGGGTAACTCCGCCGTCTGCCGCGCGACGTAGCGCGGTTCATAGAGCCGGCTGATGAACGAAATAGGCCGGCCCGAGACCAGCGACAGGTCCACCTTGTTCCAATCTTCGCCCGTGGTGTTGTCCACGATGGCCCATCCCTCCAGCGTGGGTTGAGCGCCTTCTCCGAAGATCAGCCGATAGCTGGATTTCCAGACCGGCGTGGGCACCATGTAGCTGGCCACCACTTCCCGCCGTTTGGAGTCCGTGGAGTCGATATAGACAGTGCGTTTTTCCTTCGAGCGCGCCTCGGTCAGGACCGCCAGGTAATCCTTAAACTGCGTCTGGAGCCGGGCATCGGTGAAGCGGATGCCGGCCGCGGCTCCCAGGTCGAAGTTGCGCAGATCGCCCGCATCCATCAGTAGCGTGATCTGCTCGCGCTCCGGGCGCTTGTCGTCTCCGGGCACAAGGCGCGCGGCCACAATCGCGCCCGTCACGGTTTCATTGGCGAACTTCAGCTCGATTTGCGCGCCTTTGAGCTGGTCGAGCACCGCGCTCAGCGGCTGCGCCACGCCAAGCTGAAAGGGGAAGTCCGCCAGTTTGTGGGCCAGCGGCTCGCTCGAATCGTAGCGCAACCCCGAGATTTTGCCGCCGCCTTTTTCTTCGATAGTGAGCGATTTCAGCACATCGTCCATCTCGGCGGCTTTGAAATCCAGGCGCGCCGATTCGCCGGGCGCCAGTTCGCCGGCCCGTTCGAAGTAACCCACGCCGTGCTTGTAAAGGACCACTTGCCTCACGGGCAGCTCCGCCGCCATCGCGCTGAGCGCCAGCGCGCCCACAAAAAAGAAGCTTCGTTTCATAATTGGTAAATGCCGCCCGCGCGGCGCTCCTTTCGCTTTACTCGCCCATCACTTTAATGATGACGCGCTTGGACCGCTGGCCGTCGAACTCGGCATAATAAATCTGCTGCCAGGGGCCGAAATCCAGCTTGCCCTTGGTCACCGGCACGATTACCTGGTGGTGTACCAGCAGACTCTTCAAGTGCGAGTCGCCGTTGGTTTCGCCGGTCGCGTGATGCCGGTAGTTCTGGCGAAAAGGCGCCAGTTTCTCCAGCCACTCGTCGATATCGGCCAGCAGGCCGTCTTCGGCATCGTTCACCCACACTCCCGCGGTGATGTGCATGGCCGAGACCAGGATCATGCCCTCCTGAATGCCGCTCTTGCGCAGCGCGCTCTCCACTTGCGAAGTGATGTTGACGTATTCGCGATGTTTGGTGGTACGAAAAGTTAGATATTCGGTGTGAAATTGCATATGGGGATGATAACTCTGATAGCATTCTTTTGATGGATTCTGCGGCCGGCCGCATCCTTATCGTGGACGATGACGCTGCCCTACTGAAAGTGATGGACAGCTACCTTTCGCGGCTGGGCTATCGGGTGGACGCCTGCCGCAGCGGCGCGGAAGCGTGGGCATTGGTGCAGGCCAACCCGTCCCTGTACGCGGGCGCGCTGGTGGATCTGAATATGCCCGGCATGCGCGGGGAAGAACTGGCCCGCCTGATACTGGACTCAACTGCGTCGATCCGGTTGGTGGTGATGAGCGGCTATCCGGAAGGGTGGATCGGGGAGACTTTGGACGGAAGCCGGGTGAGCTTTCTGCACAAGCCTTTCACCCCCAAAGAGCTGGCCGACGCGCTCAAATAGGACAACCCGGCAGGCCGGGGCCCACACCCACTACGAGGAGAACACGAAGTAGAGGCGGCGTCTTCACTCGAGCTTGGCGTCGGGTGCGGACGGATCTGGGCAGCAGGCTTAGCAGCCCGTGGCAGAAGCCGCTCCCTGACGGGCTGCCCTCTGGGCCCGGCTCTGTAGCGCACTGAATCTACTGAGCCGCGCACGTCAGTGCCGTTAGCCGCCGCCCTCCAGGCGGGTGATGCGATGTTCACGAATCTCCGCAACGTGGACCAGCCGCGCGATGCCCTCCATCCGCGGCTATCTGTCTGTTTTGCGCTGCCAATAACTCAGAAGTACTTCGCATGGGTGACCAAGTAAGCTAGAACGCCTGCGGTAATACAAACTCCAATTCCAACGGCGATTAGAACCTTAGCCGCGGTTGGCAGCCCCTTTCCCTTCAGGCTCCGGACATCCCCGTAAGACACGGAAGTGGCTTTGTTCGTCGCCTTGTCGGTTATCGTAAACGAGTCGTTCTCGATCTGGCTGAGATAGCCCCGAAGGTCGGTTCCATCTTTCAACTTGACGCGAACTACAAAGCTTTCGCCTATGCCGATCTTCCGCACCTGGGCCTTCACCGATGCGGCCTTGTCTGGCTGCCCCTGCGCTTGCCCACCCGTTTCACTCCGGGCTTGCGCAATGCTGCTCAGGCAGGTCACGACAGCGGTGAGAGCGAGCGCGATAGTCTTCTTGAACATATGTCCTTCTTAGTTAAGATACAGAGACGGGGCACGACCGGCGGCCGTGCCCCTTTCTCTCTCCTCTGAATACTTACCGATCGGCTGCGTTTACGGTTTCCAAAGGAAGCTGTGATACAACGAGTCGTTTGTAACAACGTACACGCCGGCGACAGCCCCTTCCCCGTTGATGGTCAAGGGGAGCGTACCACCTAGGCCGCCCGGCGGGTCGATTGTGGCGAAAGTGCCGCGGGCTGAGCGGGAGAAACCGTGCTGCACATTGTTCGCGTCGATGAACCACCCCGTGACCGCTCCGAACAAATTGATCGAATAAGCGAAGGTGCCTTGAAAGCGGCCCGTGCCCGCGCCCGGAACATCCAACGTGGTGAAGTTGCCATCGCGAGTGCGCACGAAGCCGTAAAACAAGTTGTTCGAGTCGAGGAAGTATCCCGCGATCGTGCCCTCCAGGGTGATGCTCATAGCGAAAGTGCCCAAACGGCTCGCTCCAGGCGCGTTGATCTCCGTGATCTTCCCGTCCGGCTCGCGCAGGAAGCCGTGATAGCCGTCCGCATCGGCGTACCATCCGGTGATCGCGCCCTCCGCGTTGAGGCTGCGAGGAAACATGGCAACGTAGTCGCCGGCCGGACCAGGTAGATCGAACGAGGTGATCTCGCCATGGCGCGACCGCACAAAGCCGTGGTACACGCCGATCCCGTCAATGTAGGTCCCCGCGATTGCTCCTGCCAGATTGATGCTAAATGCAAAGGTGCCCGTGTTTGTGCCTGTGCCCGCGCCCGGGGCATCGAACGTGGTGAAGGAGCCGTCGGGATAGCGCACAAAGCCGTGAAACTCGTAGCTGGAGTCCTCGAACTGTCCCGCGATCACGCCCAGATCGTTGATGCTGTATGCAAGAGTACCCTGGTCGAGGCCAACCCCCAGACCCGCTCCGGGGGCATCAAAAGGAATAATTTGGCCGTTCGGAGTGCGCAGGAAGCCGCGCTGCACGATGTTCGCGTCTGTGTAGGATCCCACGATCACTCCCTCCGCATTGTTGTCGTAAGCGAAGGTACCACAATACACACCGCACGCCGGCGGAGTTACCGTGGCTGCGCCCGGACCGGCGAACTCGATGATTTTGGGCTTATGCAGTTGAGCGATGGCCGGCAGAGCAAGGCTCGCCGCCAGCAACGTCAAGCTGAGAAATCTCGTTTTCTTTATGTTCGTCATGTCTTTTCCTCTTTCGATTTGCGTTTGATTTGACTGCGCCTTACCAAAGGTCCTGGCAGGCTGAATGCCTGCGCCACCCGCGGCCCACCGAATTCACGGTGCAAAAGTTGCGACGACGCCCACGTGATCGGACCCAAACGGCGGCGAGAACCCGGCTGGCGCCGGCGAGATCACCTGGTCCGCCGTGAGCGCGGATATGCCGAGTGTAAAGAAAAGGTCGATCCGCTCGACAGGAGTCTCGGCCGGGAAGGATATCGGAATCTGGTCGTCCTCGTAGAGCGGCCAGGTATCCCCAGTGTCTCCGTTGTGGAGCAGCTTCCACACTTCCGTGTAGCCGGCCGCCTGGATCATGTCGGCCGTCGGAGTGAAGTCGGGCGCCGCGGGATTGTCATTCGCGTCGGAGTTGAAGTCGCCGCATAGGACGACAGGCAACGTGGCGTTGCTCAACGTCCGGATCAACTCCTTGGCCTGCGCCACCTGCACATCGGTAGCCGGCGGATAGCCCGGAACCGTGCTCTCCAGGTGAACCGCTGCCAGGAGGAACTTTTGGTTCCCCACATGGACGACCGCCGAAATCCAGCCCGAGGGAACCTGCAATCCTCCGATATCCAAGACCGTGCTAAAGATGTGCGATTGCACGTCGGAGAAGATAAGGGGAGGCCAACTATACGCGGCGCGGGCCAACAAGACGTTGCTCTCGGTGAGACGGAGTGCGCCAATCTGGTTACCGGCCAGCGCGATATCGTCCACCGTGTTTATACCAGCGACAACATACGGGGTCCCAAGGCTGTTGAGATCCGCGAGAAAATACTTGAGCTGGTCGTAGACGGGAGTAGACGCGTGTTGGGTGTCGGGCCCGATCCGCCAGAGCGCCACCTCCTGCAGCACGACGATGTCCGGCTTTTGTGTAGCGATCTGCCCGGCAATCAGCCTGGCGCGCTCTTGAAGGTGGCTCGCGTGCAACTCGGCATACGTCAGATCCACCGCCTGCGGCAGAGGCATCTGGCCGAACAGCGCCTCTACAATGTAGCCCTCGCCGGTGCCTTCATCGATGTTTTGGGTCATGATCTTGACGGTCGAACTGCCGCTGGTCGCTGTCTGCGCCTGCGCCGGTGCTGTCCCTATGGCGGCTACTGCGCACGCGAGCCATAGCAGGCCGGTACCTTGCCGGGGACGCGTGGAACGAGTCCGGCATTCCCGCCGGTTTTGATCTATGCTGCAAAACCGCTCCTGGCGGCTTGCATAACCTGGTTTGCCGGCAGGTGCGAATCCTGCCAGCGTGAACGTTCGCGTTACTTTCGTTCGAAACATGTCAGCCTCCTAGTCGACCGCGCTTGACCAGAAGTGTCGGCAGGCTGAATGCCTGCCCCACCCGCGGTCCGCCGTTTCCGGCTCTCGTTAGTAATGGCGCGAAACGATCGGCAAAACCGACAACCGGCCTCAAGAAACGCGCCCGGAGTCCCAGGAACACCCTGCCGGGCAGGTGAGAACACTTGGGAACCCGATTAATATGAAATGCAACGTCCTTGTACTTCACCACTCCGGTAGGGGATACTGACCCCAGGAACTAATGCCGGGCAAGCGCGATGGCGAGATAACCCGTCTTCTCGGCGCCTTCAGCAATGGCGAGCCGGAGGCCGAAGCGCGCCTGATGGAACTGACCTACCGCGAGTTGCGCAAGATCGCCGCGGGTCATATGCGCCGGGAGCGATCCGCGCGCAGCCTCCAGACCACCGACCTGGTCCACGAAGCCTACCTGCGGCTGGTAGAACAGGCCGACACTCCCTGGCGCGACCGTGCCCATTTCTTTCAGGTCGCCGCGCATGTCATGCGGCAGGTCCTGATCGATCGCGCCCGGAAGCGCCACGCCGGCAAGCGCGGTGGCGGTGTTCCTGAAATCAGCCTTGATCGGGCCCTGGACATAGCCGAAGCGCACTCCGGGGACCTGCTCGTTCTCGAAGACGCGCTGGCGCGATTGCAGAAGCTGGATGGCCGCCAGTGCCAGGTGGTAGAGATGCGATTCTTCGCAGGCATGTCCGAGGATGAGATCGCGGAAGTGCTGGGCGTCTCGGCCCGCACCATCAACCGCGAATGGCGGATGGCGCGCGCCTGGCTTTACAAGGAGGTGTACGGATGACCCCCGAGCGGTGGCAACGCATCAAGTCTCTGTTCGAGCGGGCGCTCGAACCATCCCGCGGCCGCTCGGTCGCTCTCACTCGCGGGGATTCTCGCCTCGCAATCGCTATCGCAGTTGTTCGTCAGTCTCTTTCCCCTTTCGATTTGCGTTTGATTTGACTGCGCCTTACCCGATATACTCGATTTCGCGGCCCGGGCGCCGTTACAGCGCTCCGAGCCGCATGCACCGGCTGGGGGTTAGTGCTGTGCAGTGTAGAAGTAGTAATCGGCGGTGTAAGGCACCAGTACTTGGCCGCCGACGTCGGTTGAGACGGCGCAGCCGGTAGTGGGCGCGCTTCCACCGGAGGTGTTCAGCCGCTGGACGTAGGTGGCGTTCGTAAGTATGCCAAATCGGCGCGTGGGACCGTCTTGGGATCCAATTACCTGGAGCAGCAGACAGGGAATGGCGCCAGAATTGGGACAACTGGGGTCGGAACCGGCTGTGATGCTGTCAAGTTTGTTGCCCCAGATGACGCTGCTGTCGAAGGAACTTTGCCACGTCGGGCTGCCAAATGGGAGCGGGGATGGGGCAAACTGATTGGGGTTCGCGTCGGGGCTGAGGAAGTGGGTAAGGATCTGCTGGGTGAAGCCGTCGAACAACCCGACAAATAAGGTGGCTTGCGGCCGCGAGGAATTGACCGTCCAAGAGGCGCCCTCGCCCGACGGCAGGCAGACATAGCCTTGAGTGCCGGTGGCGTGCCCCAGGAGGTACGCCGTGTTCCCCGGCGGCGGCGTAATGCTGGGGGGTGTGGGGGGCGGCGTGACCCTGCCAGAGGCGAGTGCCGGCGGCGCCGTGAATCCTGCCAAGAATACGAGGGCGAGCGCTGCTATGCGGGCCCCGATATCATTCGAGAGTCCAAAGGCTCCCTTCGGTTGCAACGTTTTGCAGTTCATGTTCGTCATGTTCTTCTTCTCCTTCGATTTGCGTTTGATTTGGCCGCGCCTTACCAGACGTCCCGGCAGGAATGCCTGCCCAACTGCGGCCCGCCGTTTCCGGCTCTCGCTAGTAATGGCGCGAAACGATCGGAAAAACCGACAACCGGCCTCAAGAAACGCGCCTGGAGGCTCAGAAACGCCGGTTTGAAGGCAGGCATCGGGGAACCACGGGCCGGGTGACGAGAAATCAAATGTGGTAGAATTTCAAGGATTTGGCGCTACCGGGCCAGTGAGAACACGGCGGAACCCGATCAATATGAAACGCAACGGCCTTGTAACTCACTACTCCATTAGCAGATCCTGATCCAAGGAACTAATGCAAGGCAAGCGCGATGGCGAGATAACCCGTCTTCTCGGCGCCTTCAGCAATGGCGAGCCGGAGGCTGAAGCGCGCCTCATGGACCTGACCTATCGCGAGTTGCGGAAAATCGCCGCGGGCCATATGCGCCGGGAGCGGTCGGCGCGCAGCCTCCAGACCAGCGACCTGGTCCACGAAGCCTACCTGCGGCTGGTAGACCAGGCCGCCACGCCCTGGCGCGACCGTGCCCATTTCTTTCAGGTGGCCGCGCATGTCATGCGCCAGATCCTGATCGACCGCGCCCGCAAGCGCCACGCCGGCAAGCGCGGCGGCGGTGTGCCCGAGATCAGCCTGGATAGGGCCCTGGATATCGCCGAAGCGCACTCCGGTGACCTGCTGGTGCTCGAAGAGGCGCTGGCGCAACTGCAGAAAGTGGATGGCCGCCAGTGCCAGGTGGTAGAGATGCGATTCTTCGCAGGCATGTCCGAGGATGAGATCGCGGAAGTGCTGGGCGTCTCGGCCCGCACCATCAACCGCGAATGGCGGATGGCGCGCGCCTGGCTTTACAAGGAGGTGTACGGATGACCCCCGAGCGTTGGCAACGCGTCAAGTCTCTGTTCGAGCGGGCACTCAACCAACCCGCGGCCGCGCGCGACGCCTTCCTCGCCGAGGCGGGCGAAAGCCCCAGCGTGGTGACTGAAGTACGCAAGCTGATTGCCGGCGATGCGGCGGCCGGGAGTTTCCTCGAGGACGCAGGCTCCACGGAGTCTTCGGCGGCGCCGCTCTTGCCTCCCGCCGACTTGGTGGGCGGACAGTTCCGCATCGTGAGCTTGTTGGGGCGGGGTGGCATGGGCGAGGTGTGGCTGGCCGAGCAGAAGCAGCCCGTGCGCCGGCGCGTCGCCCTTAAGCTGATCAAAGCCGGCATGGACACGCGCGAAGTCGTGGCGCGTTTCGAATCCGAGCGGCAGGCGTTGGCGTTGATGGACCACCCGAACATCGCCAAAGTCTTCGACGCCGGCGCCACCCCGCAGGGCCGGCCATACTTCGTGATGGAGTACGTCACCGGTATGCCCATCACGGAGTACTGCGACAAGCACCGGATGACTCTGCGCGAACGCCTTGAGCTTTTCGTCCACGTCTGCGAAGGCGTACAGCATGCCCACCAGAAAGCCATCATCCATCGCGATCTGAAGCCAACGAACATTCTGGTAGGCGAAGTGGACGGGAAGCCGCTGCCGCGGATCATCGATTTTGGTCTGGCCAAAGCCACCGCGCAGCCGCTGACCGCCGAAACCCTCTTCACGCAGGCGGGGGCGATTGTGGGGACCCTGGGATATATGAGCCCGGAGCAGGCCGACTCGACCGGGGTGGATGTGGACACACGCACGGACGTGTACTCGCTGGGGGTGGTGTTGTATGAGCTGCTAGTAGGGGCGCTGCCGCTGGAATTCCACAAACTGGCGTTCGACCAGATCCTGCGGCGGTTACGGGAGGAGGAAGCGCCTCGTCCCAGCACGAAGCTGCGCACTCTGGGCGAGCGGTCCGGCACTGCGTCTCAAAACCGCGGCTCCGATCCTCCCGCGTTGACCCGGCAACTGCGCGGGGATCTGGACGCCATCGCTCTGAAAGCTCTCGAAAAGGAGCGCTCGCGACGATATGCCACGCCATCCGAGCTGGCCGCCGACATCGGTAGATATCTGTGCCATGAGCCGGTGTGGGCTCATCCGCCGAGCGCCGGGTATCGGGCTGGCAAGTACATGCGTCGCCATTGGGTTGGCGTAGCGGTGGCCGGCGGGTTGCTGGTGGTGCTGATCGCGTTCGGCGTGGCGCAAACGTTGCAACTGCGGAGGACCACGCGCGAGCGGGACCGGGCCACGCGTGAGCGCGATCGGGCGGACCGCATCGCAACTTTCATGACCGGCATGTTCAAGGTGTCGGACCCCAGCGCCGCTCGTGGCAACAGCATCACGGCCCGGGAGATCCTGGACAAAGCCTCGAAGGAGATCGACACCGGGCTGTCCAAAGATCCCGAGCTGCAGGCACAGATGATGCAGACCATGGGGGACGTGTATCGCAGCCTCGGCCTGTATCCTCAGGCGCAGTCATTGCTCACGCGGGCGGTCGACATTAGGCGGCGTGTGCTCGGGCCACAGCATCCCGACACCCTCACCTCGATGTACAGTCTGGGCGGGAATCTTGAGGTGCAGGGCCGCTACGCCGAGGCAGAGAAGTTGGATCGCGAGACGCTGGATACCCAGCGTCGTGCCTTGGGACTGGAGCATCCGGACACACTGAGGTCGATGGATAGGCTTGCTGACGTTCTCGACGAGGAGGGCCGCGACGCCGAGGCAGAGAAATTGGAGCGTGAGACACTGGATATTCGGCGCCGTGTCTTGGGGCCGGAGCATCCGGACACACTGAATTCGATGAATTGCCTGGCTACCGCTCTCGATGACGAGGGCCGCTACGCCGAGGCGGAGAAGTTGTATCGCGAGACACTGGATATTCAACGTCGTGTCTTGGGGACGGAGCATCCGGACACACTGAGGTCGATGAATAACCTGGCTATCGTTCTCAATCACCAGCGCCGCTTCACCGAGGCAGAGAAGTTGCATCGCGAGACATTGGATATTCAACGTCGTATCTTGGGACCGGAGCATCCGGACACACTGATGTCGATGAATAACGTAGCTGACGTTCTCGATCACGAGGGCCGCTACGCCGAGGCAGAGAAGCTGTTTCGCGAGACACTGGATATTCAACTTCGTGTCTTGGGGACGGAGCATCCGGACACGGCAATCTCCGCATATAACCTCGCTTGCATGTTGGGCCGTAAAGGTAACCGTGATGAGGCGTTCTCACTCTTACGAGAGGCTGTTGACCACGGGTTGCCCCCCAATGCCGATCTCGGCATCGAAAAGGACCCCGATCTCAAGTCGCTCTATGGCGACCGGCGTTTCGCCGCTCTCGTGGCCCACGCCAAAGAGCGCGCCGCCGCAGCCCTGAAGCCAAAGTAGCGCCGCACGCCGGCTACTCTTGGGAGGCCCGGAAGTGCAATAAGCAGAATGGGATACCGGCTCCGTCGGCGAAGACATCGACACGCGCACCGACGTCTACTCGCTCGGCGTGGTCCTCTGCGAACTGCTGGCAGGCGCGCTTGCGCTCGATTTTCGCAGCCTGCGCTTCGACGATGGTGCACAAGGTGCGTGAACAGGATGCGCCGAAGCCGAGCACGAAACTGCGCACGCTCGGCGAGCTGTCCACCACCACGGCCCGAAGCCGCCGCAAGGAACCCATAGCACTAGCTTAGTACTCCAGTTCAGAAGTTCGCTAACGTATTCCGCCGACGTGGGGCAGCGCCATGCGCTGCGGCGGACCCTCGGTCCGCCTCCGGCCAGGCGGCGTGAGACGCCGCCGCAGCGCGAGGCGCTGCCCCACACTCTGACCGCTTGAATACGTGACCGTACTTAAGGAATCGTGTACTTAGCTAATCAAGGCCCGTAGAACTTCCAATTCGACACAAACCCCGCATCCAGCGGCTGCTTCGTCAAACTGGCGCGCACCATCTCCACCGGAATCGCGTTCATCTTCAGAATCGCGTCGTGGAATTCGCGGTCTGACATTTTTCCGGAGCCCACCAGATCCTTGTGCAGCGCGCGAAACTGCAGCGCGCCCAGCATATAGGCGACCTGATACAGCGGCCCATAGTAGCCCGACTCAAATGAACGGCGCACTTCGCCGGCGGCGTTTTCGCGCTCAAACCCAACGCGGTTCA
>OCTA010003913.1_pt1 | contig 13160 bp, 10 predicted proteins | sample 1538991 | NCBI WGS metagenome assembly OCTA01 (sample SAMEA3539302, study PRJEB22396) | soil metagenome | biome: tundra; feature: field; material: soil | place: USA | collected 2010-05 | depth 0.15 m
TCGCGCCAAGTTCTGTTCGCAACGGTGCCGAACCCGCCACGACGTAAGCGGCTGGGCAAGAGGGTCTTAGGTCTTATCTAAGCGCCATTCAGGACTGACGCTTGTTTTGACGCTTGTTTGTTGGCGGAAGCCGAAGGGGCACCAACAACCGGCAAATGGGCGGCGCGCCTCCGGCAGGAGAAAATTCGCGTCAATTAGCGTAATTCGCGGTTAACCGCTTCTGCGTGCCGGCCTCCCCTTTCCCGACCACCGGTCGAGGCAGAATCCTCAAGTAAATCGGTTTCCGTTACCCAATGAACAAGGAACCTGGAATACCCCGGTCTAGCGTCGCCAGACAGAGGGAGTTCTTGCGAGCCAATTCAACCAGGTGACCATCGGTGACCGCCTGAGGCGTCTTCACGAACGCCGGCAAATGCGCCGCGCCGAGGTCGTCCGGAATCAACTCAAAGCGAACCTTCGATGAGGATTTCAAGGCATCCAGCGCTTGCCTGGCTCCCTTGATGTCCGGCTGCAGACCCGTCATGGCGGTTACGCGGACAAATCCCAATTCAGTAATCGAACAGGTGTGGAACCCGGTGGCAGATGACAGGACCGAGCGATACCAGCCAATCGCCTTGGCGTGCAGGGCATGGCCGGTGTGCGCCAGCGCAATCAGCGCATTGACATCCAGCAGGTACCTCACGGGAAGTCAAGCAGGGCTGCCCGCACGTCCTGACTGTTCACCTGCGTGCCCGCGGGCGACTTCGTGATGCACAGTCCGGACTTTGGGTCCTGAATCAGCCGCGGCAGCTCCGCCGCGGGGTGCTCCGGGGTCAACACAAGCGAACCGCCCTTTATCTCGCACACCAGCTTGACCCCCGGACGCAATCGCAGTCCCAGCCTGGCCTGCCTGGGCAAAACGACCTGGCCTTTACTCGATAACTTTGTCGTCATGCCTTACTATCTTACGCTGGCATCAGTAAGTCAACCCTGCCTTCTCAGTGCCGCCGGCCCGTTTCCGATCTCAGCGTTTCCCCCTCCCGGATTTCAGCCTTTCAGCTTTCAGCCTTTCAGCTTTTCCCTGGCCCTGACTTCGCCCGCAGGCCGAACCGCCATTTGTTCAGAAACTTCGTTCCGACCCCCCCGATGGCTTTTGGCTGGATGAAGGTCGGGAAAGCAGTGAGACTTTCGGAGGCCAATGAAGCTGTCGGATTACAAAGAATGTGTTGAACGGATTCCTTTCGGGAAGAGGCTGCCGGCGGCGGTTTATGTGTACCGGGATGCGAGCACACGATTGAGCGAGCCGCTGGACGCGTTTTTGGAGAGCCTCGTGAAGCGGTGCGAGATCGGTCCGGAATTCAATGTGGTCAAGTTTCGGACGGATGAACTGAAGATTTCGTTTCTGGTGTACCCTGAGTTCTTGAGCGAGGCTCACCCGGCGCTGCGGCATGCCATCACGATTGACCTGGTGAATGCGAGGGCCCGGCATACCGATTATGCGGCTAATGCCAACCCGCCAATTCTGCACCGGAAGGAGAGCTTTCTGCCCCCGGAGCACCTCATGCGGGCGGAATTCGCGGCGCTGACGAGGGCTGAGGAAGCGGCTGGGTTGTACGACGACAGCGCGACCATTGGTTTCAAGCTGAATTGGGAGCGGCTGCTGGCTGCGAAGGGGCTGATTATCCGGGGCCACACTCTTCAGAGTGCGGATTGCGGATCGCGGATTGCGGATTGCCAGAAGGCGGGGGTGGTGGTGGAAAGGCACAAAACGGCTTTGACCCGGTATGAGCTTTCGAAGCCGGTGAAGAGCTTGCTCGAATATGGCTTTCTCAGGCCAGGGACAACGTTCTTCGATTACGGCTGTTGCCAAGGAGCGGACTTTCGAGGTTTGCAGGGGCTCGGCTACGAGGTCGAAGGATGGGACCCCGTGTTCCAGCGTGAGGCGGCCAAGAGGGAAGCGGACTTGGTGAACTTCGGGTATGCAGTCACGCCCTAAACCGGTGTGTTTTGTGCCATGCGACGCATTTTGGATCCGGACGAAGCGTGCAGCCGCGCTGAAAGAAGAGCTGTCGTCCGTGGTAATTGCGAAGTGAAAATCCATCTGGACTCCAATCGGTAAATGCCTTCTCGGCGACGACGATTCTTAGGTCATCAGTCACCGACCAGAGCCCTTCGTCGAACATCCAGTGAGCATTCTTGGAGAGAGCAAGGCCGTTGCAAGGGTCGTCGTTCTTGCTGGCGTGGCGCTCGTGGATGTGTGCCGCCTCTACGACTGATGAACTCGAAACCGTCGTGAGACCGTAGCCAGTGAGCGCGCAGGTAAAAAGATATGAGGAGACGACATGAATCCGAAACCGCGCGTCTCGCGCCGTGTTGCGCGCATGTTCGCGAGCCTCCGCTTTGATTTCTTTAACATTGGACTCGGCTTCCTTGTCGTCAATGCCTGTGAGGGTTCGTAGTGCGATTTGCTCGAATGGTGGAAAGTAATGACTGATCAGAACGGCGCGAGCGCGGCGGCGAAAGCCAGCTTCCTGCATTGCCGCCATGAACGACGATTCAATCTCTACCACCTCCGTCAGACTGCGATGGTTGGAGAGCTTGAGGTCCTCGGTTAGAGGCTTCCAAAAGGCTTGCGTGCTGAGATGGTGAAACGGCATCCGTAACTCGGGCTTGGTGGTCCAACGCGAAACCACCACTCGCCAGAACGAGTGGAAGCGTAGAGCCAGATCAGCCGTCAGTCCCAACTGTATCCCTCCCAGTCGGTCTTGCTCAACTAACTCAAAGACACAGAGGAGCAGCAACGGCTTGTGTGGCGCGAACCGTTCGTTGCCTTTGCCGAGCTTACAGCTCACCGCCGGGTTGAGCGCTGTCATTTGGCGAAGCCATTCCGTTTGTGTTCTCATCGTCTTAACCCTCGTGTCTTCATCATTTGCTCCATCTAATCCCGTTGTCCCTCGAGAAACTCCCAGCCGACATGCTCCTGGGCAAGCCGGTGCCCGCTGGCAAAGAGCTGACGAACTGGATCGGCCAATTCTCCCAGCCAGTCGGAGCGGGTGGCGGATGGTGGCTCGCCTTTCCACGGCTGGCCGCGCCCCGCACCCAGCGTCAACAACTGGCGGTAGCTCCAGAGATGCGGCTCGACAGCGGGCAGGTCGGCGTCTTGTGCGCAAGCGGATGCTTCCTGCGGAATGAGCAGGCCCTGAGGATCGAGATCGCCAAAATACAGCACGGGACGCGCACTACCGAGCGCGGCGAAGATGTCGCTTAATGAACGGATGCCGTCCATAAAGCGATTGCCGCAGCCATAGACGATGGCGCTGAAAAGCTTTCGTTCCGCGTTCCAGCGGCAGTAGGAGTGCCAAGTCGCCGCATTTTCGATGACGAGGATCGGCCCGTCTGAATTCGGCCCGGCGGTCCACGGCAGCGGCTCGGGGACGATAAAGCAACGAAGCTTTTCGGGGGTGAGCCGGCCGTCGCCGAACAAGGCCGAGCCGCGCACCAACGCGTCGAGGCGCTTCTCGTCGCCGAAAGTTTCTAGTGACCGTTCCTTGATAGGCACTCGCGGTCGCTCGCGACCGCCACGGGCAAAGAAGTCCTGAAGTTTAAGCAAGTCGGCCAAGGGGACGAAAACGCGAGTCGCCGCCAGAAAGCGCAACTCAGGCGCCCACGGAATCGCGCGAAGGTCGGGTTTCTCGGCTGACACTGTTTCGCGTGGCAACTTCACCCAGCGCGGCAATGCCGGCAGGGCGGAGACATCCCAATGTTCGCGACCCTTCGGCAAATCAATTCGCTCGTCCAATTGCAGCCGGTCGAGCAGTTCGCGCAACTTGCCGCGGGCGGATGGGGAGGCTGCCAACTCAGGGTGAACTTCTTGAAACGCACGGCGGAGTGCGTCCAATTCGAGCCCGACCTTGCCATCGGAATGATCGAGCAGACTGCGATAGAACTGGTCGGTCGGAGTCATGCCTCGGTGGCCGGCGGCGCCGGGCGATCGGCTTCGCCATGGCCGTCGAAAATGCGGATGTTGTGGATGACCGATTCGGCTTCCTCGCTAATGACGTCCACGGCAAGTTCGCCAGTTTGCGACACGATGCGATTTTTCGCAAGCCGGATGCGATTGGGAAAGACACTCAACGCCTGCGGGTCATTGATGCCAGTGGCATAGATGAGTTGCACGCCCAGCGCGCCGGCAATCCAGCGGTGCATTTCAAGAAACTCAGGCTTGGACGCCTTGCCAATAGGATTATCCAGCAGCAGCGCGCTGACTTCGGCGCGGCGTTCAGCGTGGCCACGACTTTGGGCGCGGAGTTTGACCAGGGTGCAATAAAGGATAATTGCGACCGTGGTGCGTTCGCCTTCACTCCAGCCGCTCATCTCGCGCACCGGGTAGCGTGTCTTCCGGCGTTGTGTCTCCGGTTTGAGGATGCTCGCTTCCATGCCGCGCTCCGTCACCAGCGCAAGCACGGCATCGAATACCAGCCGCACGCCATCAGGCAGATCACCCCGCGTTAGCAAGTCGTCCACATGAGCGCGCAGGCGCAGGAGCTTCTCCTCCTGGCTGTGCGGAATTGCGAGATGGATGCGAAGGAATGGCTCACCTTCCCAGCCAGTCATCGTCTCCGGCATCTTGCTGAAACGCGCAGCCCGCCCCAACAGGCTTACTGCCTTCTCGGCTTCATTCAGCAGCTCGCTAACGATCAATTCGCGGTGCTGTTGCATCTGCGCCAGTTCTGCTCTCAGGGTTTCGGTCTGCTCTGCCACCGCCCGCTGGCGATCCGCAGCCACGCTGCCCTGGACCAACTCGGGCAATGTGAGCGTGGCAAAAAGCGAACGCGCGGGGATGCTGAGGTCGTGGGAGAATTCTTCGCTCTGGGTCATATCGCGAATGGCCGTATGCTTGTCGGCAAGCCGCCCGTGTTCCTGCTCGACCTGTCCCCGGGCCGTGCGCAACGAATGGCAGAGTTCATCCACAGATGCAGCGACGGCAGATTCATCCGCCGATAACGCGGGCAGTTCCGCCAACCCCGCTGATTGCACGTCGAAGTTTACGAGGAGCTTGGCTTGTCCCTTGATCCGCTCGCTGCGTACAAGGGCCGCCTGCGCCGCCTTTTCGGCGGCTTCCGTTTCGCTGCGCACGCGCTGGTGTTCCACCTCAAGACGTCCAGCCTCGGTTTGCAAACCAGTGACGATGTTTCCGACATCGGCAGCCGTTTCAGGCACGAGTTCGCCTTGCAAGGGTTTGTCCAGTTCGCTCGGCGTGCCGAGCTGTCGGAGAGCTTCGCGCGTCTGCTGCAAGTGGAGTCGAGCAGCCCCTGTGGACGAAACCGCATCAGTGTGTCGTTGCGTGGCCTCCGGGCGAAGCAACAGCAAATTGCCAGCGGCGGCCAATTCCGATGCTTCGGCCTGATTGAGATCGCAGAACTCGTCGGCGTTGAGCGTTCGCTTCAGCGCGACAATCTGGTTTTGTTTTTCTTCAAGTTGGCCTTGGGCGGCAGTGTGCTTGAAACGACCGTCAAACCGGAGGACCTCGGCGGCATAGCGTTGGCGCAATGCAGCCAACGGCTCAGAAACAGAACCGGGCTGGACAGGAGACACGTAAGTAATTGCGGTGAGTTCCTTGCGCAGATCGCGGACAGCATCCCGCGCCTCTTGTTCTCGGATATCCAAAGCCGGCTCGGACAGCTTAAGATGCTCCGCTTTGTCACTGAGTGTTCCCAACTCGGATTCCAAACTGGAAAGGCGTTGCTTCAACACGTCCCGTTCCTGCCGCCGCGCCTCCAGCGGTGTCTCGAACTGCTCGGTAAACGCCTCCAATTTGCTGGCCACCGTGCTGGCGTGCTGGCGTGCCTGGTCGTGCTCGCGCTCCTGGGTTTCCAGCGCTTGGCCGAGCCCTTGCTTCGCCGCGCTCTGCTCTCCGGCTTCCTTTTCGCGCTGGCGAAGGTTAGAGAGCGATTGCTCTTCGCCGCGGCGTTGCTCACGCAAAGTGGTCAGCTTCCCGCCACCGAATTCCACGAGCCATGCGTTCAGATTGGTTTCCAACTCAGCGGCAGCCTTGTGCTGCGCCCGCAGCGAATCAAGCGTCGTGTGCCCGGTTTGCAAACGCGACTGGAGAGATACACGTTCCACCTGTGCGGCTTCGCGGTTGTAAGCGCCCCCATGGCGAGGAGGCACAACAAGCGAAGTCGGCTCAGAAGGTTGCGGCATTTGTTCGGGCGTGGGCGAGACCTGCACGGGTGCTTGCGGGGACCGGGCGGACTTCGCGGCGGCCTCGGTTTTTGCCTGGTCTGCGAGGGCGTTGAACATCACGCCATGAAAACGGGCGGGATCGGAAGCCAATAGAGCATTTGCCGTGACGACATCAGTATTGAAGGCAAGCCAGTGCGTCGCGGGGGTCACGCTGGTCACGCCTTGACCTTTGAGGTATTCCACCACGGCTTCCACATCACGGGTCGGAGGGAACAAGCCATCACGCTCAACATGCTTCTCGGCGCGTTCATCCTCGGCCATGTCCGCGTTTTGGCGTAGCAAGTGGTTCAGCAAGGTGGCGACGCGTTGACGAAGTCGGTCAATGGTGGCCGGCAGATCGAGATCGGCGCGGGACGCTTCAATCGCAGCCTGCATTTCGGGGTGCGTGCCGAGGGTGGTCTCGCGCTGCTCGGCGTCAGCAATGCGCGCGGAAAGCTGCTTGAAACGGTTGTGGCTCTCGATTGCCTCGGTAGCCAGCTTGCTGCGGATTTCAGCCAGTTGCCGCGCCTCTGTAAGAGCAGTGTTACGGTCGGCCCGGGCGCGATAGACCGCATCGGCAGAATTCCGGGCAGCGGCCTGCCAGCGTTCGAGGGCGGCGAAGGCTTCCTCTTTGGGATCTAATACAGCGTCCTGCCGCAGCCGCTCCCGGTGGCGTTCGCGGTCGGTGAAAAACTTTTCCACGCTGCCCAGTTGGTTGGTCTTGGCGGCTTGCTCACGTTCGGCAGCCACCAGCCGATTCTGCAAAGCTGTTTGTTCGGCGCGAAGTTTTTTCTTCTGCTCCTCGGCGGCGGTCAGGCGCGCGGTGGCTTGGGTTAACTCCAGGCTCAATGCCTTCTGATAGTGAGCGCCCAATGCCTCAAGAGCTTCGCGTTCGGGGCGTGCCTGTTCCTGCTCACGGCGGATGGCATCTTGCAGAGCATTCGCTTCGCCTTCACGGTCGCGAAGCTGGGCCAGCCATCCGGCCAGCGTAACGAGCCGAACACATTTGTTTGCATTTTCGACTTCCCGCTCGGCACTTTGCAGTGCCGACTGAGATTCCCTGACTTCGCGGTGGGCATGCCGATGCGTGAAGAAATTGAGACGCCGACGAACACTGTCACGCTGGGAACTGACGCCGCGCTCCTTCTCTTCGAGCTCCTTGGCTTGCTGCTGGAGCTTCTTCGAGTCCGCAATGGCCTGCTGGTCGGCGGCTTTTAATTGGGCCAACAAGAGCGAAGCAGCATTACCAGCAATGCAAGCGTGTGCCTCGGCGTCACGGAATCGCACGAGCTGATCAAGGAACAGTTTCAATTCCACAAGCAGCCGGTCATTGAAAGCGACCTGTGCCCGCATTGCTTCCAGGCGACGATGCTGGGGCAGAAACTCGCTCAGGTTCGTGCGGACCTTGCCAGGTGTTTCCGGGTCAAGGCCGAGTTCGAGAAACAGACGGATGAAGTCCCTGTTCTCCTTCAACTCGTTGAAAATCTCGTTCACGCCGCCCTCGTCGAGGTTCATGCGCAGTTGATACGCGAACAACTCCGGATCGAGGTGGCAGGACTCAAGATGTGTGCGCCAGTCGCCTTGGTTAGTCTCGTGGACGATCTGGAGCTTGGGATGCTCTTTCGCACGCGCGTTTAGCCAGTCAAGAAATGCTTCATAGGACTTTACGGGTTCAGCGAGGCCCGCGACCGGAAGGTCATCAAAAACCAGCTCGCGATTGGGGTGGAAGGAGAAGAAGCGGCGGCGTAATTCGCCAGTGCCGCGGTCCAACCCCTTCCACGACAGCACCTGCCCCACAACGAGCAGTTCGCGCGGTTCGTCCATCAAGAGAGAAGCCGAGCCACGGTCATCCGTGATGTCCCATTCGGTGACGATGAACGACAGGTCTCGTTCCTGAACGTAGTCCTCCAAATCGCGAGCCTTGGCGACGCCACGCGCGCCAAGGAACTGCCGCCGGTTGGTCTGGTAAGTGGAAAAGAACAAGGTGAGCAGAGACGACTTTCCGACACCGTTCTCCGCCCAGATTACGGAATCCGAAGGAAGGCCATTCGCGCCCCGGAAGTCGAGTTTCAACGCCGGGAAGCGCGCATCGTGGTGGCCGATGCCGGCGAAGTGCATGCGGGTAATGCGAGGCATGGCGTCAAGGGTGGGTGGCGGGCGCTGGTGGACTTCGCATCAGCGTCAGCAATTCGTGCGCGGCGTGATACTTAAGCCGGATGCGGTATGCGGTCGTGCCCTGATACACGGCGTTTTCCTCGTCCAACTTGCGCATGAGGCCCTGGATCTCGAGGAAGTCGAGCGCGTGACGGCACATGCCCGTGAGCGAACGGGCAGATTCCTTGCCGCCGGACGTTTCCATCGTGAGCGCGCGAGCAAGCGCTTCGCGCCACGCACGCCGCTCCGCAGAATCGTCTGCGTTCACTTCGTCAGGCGAACTGGCGGCGTTGGCTTCAGCGAATTTCCGAATGTATTCGGCCAACTTGGTGGGCGTGATGTGCGCGGGGGCTACGGTGTCATCCTGGTCGAGCACGTCGGCTTTGGGGAAACTGAACGCAGCGATGGCAACCTGGATCACGCCATGGAGCACGCGCTCCTGCGCCGACATGTTCTGCTTGTAGTCATCGGCGGCGAGACGGAACGGGCTCCCCTCTGCGGCGGTAAGGAAAAAGCCGTTGCGCGTGGCGTCCACGATCCTCATGCCCAAACCCTCGGTAACTCCGTCCACGATGGAGCGGAATTGGGGGTCTTCCTCGTAGCGACGGAGCAATTCGGCGTATTCGGTCGAGGTCCAAGGCGTTTGGCGAGGACGCAGCGCAAAAGCGATGAGCTTGCCCGCGTCGTGTGAGGTGGTGGCGAGGTTATTCACGAGCGGGAGAGAACGAGGTCGTCACCGGCGAAGCCGCCAACGGCGAGCGATTGGCCGGCGTGCTCGACGTGAAACTGGCGGCGTTCGGCGGCTGCGCCGAACTGCTGCATGGACAGGAGAACCACAAGACGGCACGCCGACACAGGCAGGGTTTGTTCTTTGGCGGCGACCAAGAGCTCAGACAAGCGACGCGGGCCTGTGAGTGTGCTTCGCAAGAACCGCGCGGAGTCTTCGAAGTCTTCCCGCGCAAAGGGTGGGGGGTATTTGACCATCTCAGTCGTCGCAGGGAGTGCGGTGTCCGCCTCTGCGGGCACAACGACGACGGGTGGCGCGAGAAGCTTGGTCCAGAGCGCATCCAATCCAATGACACAAGGAGTATGGACACCCGCAGCGGTGTTCAGCGCGGGAATGAACCGCTCGCGGGCGTCCCCACTGGGTGAGACGAGCCATGCCAGGAATACATCGGCTTCGAGGTTCGGAAGCAACGCAGCGGAAGGACGGCGCAAACGCTGGCGCGCGTGTTCGTCGCGGAATTGCTGGTTGGCGGTGAGCAGCAAGCGATGCAGATCGAGGTTGGTGCGCTCGGATTTTTCGATTTCGTTGAGCAGGCGAGTGAGCTTCGCAAGATCCGGCCCACTGGCTTGATCCCGGCGTTGTTCGAGGCCGCGCCGAAGGTCGCGCTCCTTTTCCATGCGGTCGCCGATGAGGAGCAACGCCGCTTCAATCACGTTCTGCACTTCCACACCCCACGCAGCTTGTTCCACGTCACGCCGCGCAATCTCGAGTCGGAGGCGGATATGCTCGGCATACGCCTTCGCGCGAATTTGGGCCTGGCGAGCGGTTTGGATGGCGTCGTCGAGCCGGCCGCGTTCGGCCTGATAGCGAAGCACCGCCGCGTCTGCCACGGCAGCGTCGTCTAAGTCGAGCCCGAGCATGGAGGTGTAAAGATTGATAGCCTCCTTACTGGCGCGGAAGACCCGGCCCGCGCCATCCTCAGTCTCGCGCTCTTCAAGCAGCGCATATTCAAACTCTAGCCAGCGCACGGCGCTGCCTTCGAGTGTGGCGTATCGCGCAACAAAGCGCTGACGCCGGCCCTTCTCGTTCAACAAGGCGTCGAGGACGAGATCCAGCACAAGGCGCTCACGATCGGGCGTCAGGTCAGGTTCGCTGGCATGGAGAATGGGAGACAGGGCAATCTGAACGTCACGCCGGGTTGCCCCGGAGCCAAAGCCCATGCGGTCAATGACGGTGTCGAGTGTAACGAGGCAGAGCATCCGCAAGTCGTGGCGCGAGAGGTCGATGTCGCGCTGAGACTTGTTGGCCTCCAATTCGAGAATGGGCGCGGGCGCTATGAGACTGCGCGTGCGGCGAGCCACAGCTTCACCCAACTCACGCAATTCAAGGGCCTCTATCCTTCTTACTGCCTCCACAGGCTCACGGGTCTCAACCGAGGAGACTGTCGCAGTGAACAGGTCATTTGGAGGATTATCTTCTTGCTCTCCGGATCTTCGAGACATGGTAACGCTTTCATAGGGGTTACGCGTAGGCCGATTCTTTGGCCGCTTCGAGGTTAGCTAAATCGCGGAAGAGAGCGTCAGATTCATCGACTGCCCATTGTTCCTTAATCAGGCGCACCTCGGTATTGGAGATCAGATCAAAGCCCAGCTGTTTTTGGATTTCCAGCAACTCGTCGAGCAGCATTGCCCGGGCCTCCATGGTGAGTGGGCCGAGACCAGGCTGTCCCGTCCGCCGAACCTTGTTGCGAAAGTCGGGATTGTCAGAAACTTCTTTGAGGCGCTTGCGGAATCTTGAAAGCGGTTCCAGGTGGTGGTGCCCGGACGAAATGAGAGACTCCAGGGAGTTGTCTTTCTCTATGACGGTGCATGTCCAGCATCCAAAGCGGGCAGAGTTGGTTCCACAAGAGGGAGCGTCGTTTGTGCTCATGACAAACGGGCACTCGCCAGCGAGAGCATCTTTATAAAGGGCTGTTAGTTCGTTGTACGTCCCGCCCCAGGGTGGTTTGCTGTTTATCAGTGTGGCCCATACCTCAGTAGTGGTGAGATCTTTGATGGGGGTGAAGATATAGCAGCCCTTGAAGTCCGTGTGAGGTGATAGATGCCCCTCGGCCTTGGCGTCGTGCATCTGAAGGTTTTTGGCGCGTTGTGCGGACTCCGAGCGGCGAACGCCGAGAAGGAGGATAGCTTCTCCAGCCCTGCTGACCTGCTCCCGAATGAACTTCGAGGTGGGACGGATCTTCATTCGGTCAGTGCACCAGCGGAACATGCGGTTCGGAGCGGGGTAGCCTCGGCCGAGCAGATTGACCCAAAATGACTCCTCAACCTCGGGCCGGGTCTTGATGACTTCGACTGGGACCCGCAAGGCGGGAATGTTCTCTGTCATTTGGTCAAGCAGGCGATTCACAAACGCTTGGAACACGGGCGATTCGACTAGGGTGTCGTTGCTGAGGATGAAGACCCGGCGCTTGCGCTCGTCGGGCGGGATGGCGAGGAGGCATTCGAGAACGAGGTGAGCTAGCAGGGTTGAATCTTTTCCACCGGAGAAGCCGACGATCCAAGGCTTGGAGTGCGGCTGCATGTACTCCTCCCGTATCTCACGGCGTATCGCCTTCAGTTTCGTGGCAAATTCAGAAATCATTCTCAAATATGGGCCGTCAAAAATTCTGTTCAAGCCGGAGGTGGCGCAGTGTGCCGGCTGATGTACCCGTTTCCAACCGAAAACCAAGGCGCGACCCTTTGGTCTTGCCCAGGCCTGGGGCTCGGGACTGGCCCCGCGAGAAAGCTTCGTGGCGTAAATATCGCGGCAGCAACAGCCCCGGCACCGGCCTCTGACCTCTGGCTCCGACGATGTTGTATTCCTTCCGGCTTTGCATTGCAATCAATTTCCAGACTTTCCCTCGGCGCTGCTACGCGGAATGGGGTTCTGGGTGTTTGGGGATCGGTAATCGGTGATCAGTGATCAGTGGCCGGTGGACGGAAAGCTGAAATGCCGAAAGCGGAAAGCGGCGGGCGGCGAGCTGGGGACTGCGGGGCCACTGATCACGGGACGGCGGGTCGGGCAAGGGAAAGGCTAAAGCCCAAAGTCTAAGGTCCAAAGTCTAAAGTCTAGAGTCGGGAGGCTGAAAAGCTGAAATTGGGGCCGGTATGGCGTGCCTTGGTCTTTCTTCATTCCTCATCTTTCATCGTTTTCGTCCGATTCGGTATGGCACGGCGTCTTCCTTGACGTGGAAGCCGATCTCGGGTTTCGGCGGTGCAGGAGGCGGCGCAAGCAACGGGCGGAGATGCTGAAAGATTTCGCGCAGGGTGGAGTCGTGGAGGAGCAAGGCCCTGTCAATTTCGGCCAGGCGCCTGAGGATGGCGGCGTTGGCGGCGAGGTCCTCGCGCATTTTGACAAAAGCGCGGATGATGTACAGGCTCATGGAAACCGCGCGGGGGCTGTTGAGAACCGTGGCGGCGATCAGGGCGCCGTGTTCGGTGAAGGCGAAAGGCCTATATTTCAAATGCTGACCTCGCTTTAAGGTCACAAATTGTGACCTTAAAGAAGGCAGGAGGGCGGCCTCTTCCCACGTGAGTTGAAACAGGAGGTCCTCTGGGAACTTCTCCCGATTTCGCCTGACAGCCTGGTTCAGAGCCTTGGTGGGGACTTGGTACAAGCGGGCGAGGTCGCTATCCAGGATTACCCGCTGGTTGCGGATGGAGTGGATCAGGGGCGTGATATCCTGGGCGGGGACGATTTCGGTTTTGTTGCTCATGGGCAAAGCCGGTAAACCCTTTTCAGCAATTGGAGCGGGGAACAGCGTTGCGCGCGCACAACCTGCTGAAAGGTTGCGGATTCCTGGTACAGGAAGGTTCCGGCAGAATCCTTCTCGATGGGTTCGAGCCGCTCTCGAATGGCGTGTTCGGGGAGTTTGAGAACTTGGCCGGGGCTGCCTTCCGCGACAGCTATGTCACGGAAGCTGAGCGTCTTTTCCTGCGAGTGGCGTTTGTTCCAAAAGTATCGCCTCTGGTCTCTGCCGTGCGGTTTGCACTACAGGTTCTTGCTGCATTGGCGATAGCGTCCACGTCGGGCCGGT
>OCTA010003914.1_pt1 | contig 13160 bp, 10 predicted proteins | sample 1538991 | NCBI WGS metagenome assembly OCTA01 (sample SAMEA3539302, study PRJEB22396) | soil metagenome | biome: tundra; feature: field; material: soil | place: USA | collected 2010-05 | depth 0.15 m
AGCGGAGGCGGCCGGCTGTGCGGATGCGGATCTCGCGGCCAGTGGCCAGGTTGGTGCCGTACCATCCGCCGTACTCGGATTCGCGGGTGAGGCGGACCTTGGCCAGCTTGCCGCTGACCTTGACGATGTAGGTGGTTCCGATGCTGGCTTTGGCTTTCGTCATGGTTGCTCTTTCACGCCGGCAAGCCCGCCAACCGGGTGGGCTCGGGCGAGGCGGGCGCGGGCAGTCAGGCAGTGTGGCGGATCTGGCGGAGGATCGCTTCCAGCGCGTTTCCGGTGGGGTTCGGTCCACGTCCGTCATCCTCGGACTGCATGATTGCTTCGCGGAGTGTTTCGGTAAGGGTCAAAAGCTGATCCTCTGTGAGGTCCAGAACCACCCGCTTTTCGGCGGCGTCTCTTTTGGCGGTGTTCTTGGCTGTTGGCATGGTGTTCTGTGCTCCTGAACCATTGATCACTCCGGTGGTCACCACGATCAAGATAAAAGTGCTTGCGAATCAAAGATTTAAAGATGGAAAGGCGATGATACCTGGTCACGAGAAAAAGCCCGCCAACCGGGCGAGGCGGGTGGCGCGATTAGCGCTCGATGCCCATCTGCTTGACCGCGCTACCGTCGCCAAGGTACTGCAGGACGTGCGCGAGGTGCCCGTTGACGCGGCGCATGTCTGCAGCGAATCCCCAGTGATGCGAATACGCACCCTGCCGGCGCTGGTGCGCCTCAAGCTGCTTCACGATCTTCTGCAGCAGGGATGCAGTCTCGCGGACCCGGGCGGAGTATGCGACCGTCGCGGCGGGCGTGTCCCCGTTGGCTGCGTCTCTCTTGGCTGTTTTCATGGTGTTCTGTGCTCCTGCACTGCCAAAAGCCCAGCGTCCGGCTGGGCTCGGGCGAGGCGGGCGGCGCGCTTAGTAAGTCCTGGCAACCAGGACCCCGAGCGGCACCGGGATGAGTTCGCCTTCGACTCCGCGGGCCCAAACACGGTATGTGCAGGGCTCGTTGTTCTTCCGGCTGGCGGCGATCTCGCGTGCCTCGTTGATGCTGACCACCCCGCACACCGGCCGGTTGTAAGGGACGCTCTGGCCGGCTACGACCAGCTCCTGCATCAGGATGCCTTCGCTGAGTTCCGTGTCGGGGCCAATTCGATGGCGAATCCGTGCCATGGCTTCTAGGCGTTCTTCTTGGTGGTTGTCATAGTGTTCTGTGCTCCTGAACCATTCATCACTTCGGTGGCCGGGACGATCAAGAGAAAAGCGCTTACGAATCAAAGATTTAAAGATGGAAAGGCGATAGTCGAGTGACATTCAATATCGAATGGTGGGATATCGACAAGGTCATCCCGTACGCCCGGAACGCGCGGAAGATCCCGCAGGTCGCCATCGACAAGGTCGCGGCCAGCAGCCAGGAGTTCGGCTAGCGGCAGCCCATCGTGGTCGACAAGAAGGGCGTCGTGGTGGCCGGCCACGTCCGGCTGCTGGGCGCCCAGAAGCTGAAACTGGCCCAAGTGCCGGTGCACGTCGCCAGCGATCTCACAGACGACCAGATCAAGGCGTACCGGCTGATGGACAATCGCAGCAACGAGGAGACGGATTGGGACACCGGTTGTCAGCTCTCCGCATTGCGCCCGACCCGCAGATTTGAATCCATCTACGCTGGCCGAAAGTCCGCTTTCAGGAGACCAGGTCCGCAGATGCCCCAGGGCGGCAGCACAGCAAACCGCTGCCGATAACACCAATTAACAGGCCACAACCGACGCCTGGATGCTGGCATCGATCCATTGCCGCATGCGGCGGAAGTGTCCGCCTTTCCAGTAAGCGCGGCCGCAATCCGGGCACCGCAGGAACTCATCGTGCAGTAGGGCAACCTGCGCAGGAAGTTGATGGCGCACTTGGTCTATGCCCGCCTGCGCCAGCAGCGCGTTGCATCGCAGACACCGCGAGAAGGGCTTCGCCAGGCGCGCCAAATCAAAACGCCGAATCACTTCCTCAAGTTGCTGTCGCGGCTGGGTTGCCCGGAGATAATGCCCATGCATCACGGAGCCGCGTTTGAGGAGACCCACATCGCGGGTCAATAGAATCCGGCGTTCGTGGCGCGAGATCTCTGCCAGGCACTCGTCGGTGCAACGGTTCTGATACAGAGTGTCAAATCCCAACATCCGCAGGTATGTGGCCACGCGGCCGACGTGCACATCGAGGACGAATCGTATATCACGGAACGGTTCCGGCCGCAGTCGGGTCAGTTCGGCGATGTCGAACGCCTCGAAGACCGGGTAAACACTGATCCGGTCGCCGTCCTGAACCCGGTAGGCGAAATCCACCGATTGTCCGTTGACCAGGATGAGATCGACCTCCGTGTGGGGCACGCCGAATGACTCGATGCGGTCCTTGACGGTTGCGACATCCAAGAAGCCATACGCGAACTCCGTGAAACGGCGCTCCGGCAGCAGAAAGTCGTTGAGTTCTGCGTAGAAGCGGAAGTTCGCAACAGGCATGACATTGGCCAAGGCCCTATTGGGCATATCGGTCAGCACCGAGTGTACACCCGGCGGCTCCCGGCCGCGGAATGTCTGGCAGCGCGATAATCTGGCATAGGGCTCCTGTTATGTCTTTTCAGCTTTTGTCCAATTCATTTGCGGAAGGCGGATGGATTCCGGAATTGTACTCGTGCAAAGGTGCCGACCTCTCACCGTCGCTGGAATGGAGCGGTGAACCGGGGGACGTGCGCAGTTTCGCGCTCGTAGTCGAAGATCCGGACGCACCTTCCGGCACGTTCTGTCACTGGCTCGTATTATGATATCCGGCCGGACATGCACAGTTTGGCGCAGGGCCTCAAGCCCGGCTCGGTGGGAGTGAGCGGCACCAACGATTTCGGCCGGCTAGTTTATAGCGACCCGTGTCCGCCCAAGGGATCGGCGCACCGCTACTATTTCCGGCTGTATGCGCTCGACGTCAACACTGTCGGTCTGCGCCCGGGAGTGGGACGCCGGGAATTGTTGCAGGCCATACAAGAGCACATCCTGGCGGAAACGCAGTGCATGGGCCGGTTTCAAAGGCGCTAGGGCTTACCAGTTCGTGATCGAGCCGTCCCGCCGGAAATAGGTCTGCGCCCGATTGGCATCCTACCGCCGCAGAATCCGCTTTGCGTGGAGGTACAGGTTGACCATGCACACGGCCAATCCCACGGAAACCAGCACTCGCTCAGGCACATCCGGGTACACCGTTGCTTCCAGGTAGTGAACCAGGAACGGCTCCCGATACACTGCAGCGCCGGCCTTCGATTCGAGCCACTGTTCGAGCAACGTCAACGGACAGGGCCAGGGTGCAATCTCGATGAAAATGCCGTAGATCAGGGAGCCGAAATGGAACCACCGCAGCACGGGCCGGTTTCGGGCAACCAACCAGCCGAAGATCACCCAAACGATCCAGGTTAAATGAACCGCCAGGACCACAGTCGTCAGGGCGCCCCAAGCATTCATGTCAGCCTGCGGGTCCCAAACCACCGCAGATCTCCATTATCCCGACGTTTCCGGCGATTCGGTCAATTCTTATAAGCGCCAGATGCAAAATAGACCAGTAAACGCCGCGTGAGCGGCGTTTCGGCGGAAGCAGGCGCAGTTAGTCCGACGTCTGCTGGACGAGGGGGAATCCGTGAGGGACCTCGCAAAGACGTTCGAGGTCCACATCGCGACGATCTGCCGGCTCGTAGAGACGCGAGCTTAAGCCGGTTTTCGCTCCTGCTCCTGCCCCCCAAACCCCTGACATTGCTTGTGCCTCAAATGGCCCCTGCTGACACAACTGTTGGGTCTACCCCGAGATGTGGAAAAGCGGGACAAGCTGTTGAAGCAGTTATGAGAATTTAACGGCGACATCCAGAACAACCGGGAGTTCATTCCGAACTATGGCGAGCGATACCGGCACGGGGAGCGCATCTCGACCGGATTTGTGGAATCGACTGTAAACCGAGCGGTGAGCAAGCGAATGGTGAAGCGCCAACAAATGCAATGAACGGAGAGGGGGCCACCTGCTGCTGCAAACGCGGACCCGCGTGTTGAACGGGAAGTTGGAGGAGACGTTCCGCCGTTGGTAATCCAAGTTTCGAGCCCTAATCCCAGTGGCACTGAAGGCGGCTGCGTGACGCTCCAGATTTTGGTGCTCTCCCGGTTGTCGTCTATGTCCACTTTTGCAAGGATCCTTGCGTAGTACCTTCCCCACTTGGTTGCGGAATCACTGCCGTTTACGCAGAATTCTTGACACCGCCCTCGACAAGAGCTATTAATACAGTTCGAATCTTCATCGAGCGCCCGGCCATCCGTTCCGTGATGGCCGCGGTTTAGCAATACTGTGGAGGAAATTCGTGAAACGGTCTTTTTACATATGGTTTACGATACTTAGCTTCGGAGCGGCACGACCAGGCTTTTCGGCTGATCGGAGTTTTCCCTTCACGGTCGCGGGATTGGGCGACTGCGAGAAAATCACCAAGGACGGAACGGTACCTCCGTCTCCGCACTTTTGGGATCCAAAGGCCAAGCAGGTCAGGTTGCACGGCGGTAGAAATGAGGTCGTGGCGGCCCAGTTGATCCTCACCGCTCGCGGAAGAGATGTTGCTGGCGTCGATGTTCAGACCGGAGATTTGCGCGGGCCCGTGTTGATCCCGGCCGATCCGAACATTCAGTTGTTCCAGGAAATGTACGTGTACGCGGCCCACGCGGAATATGAGAACGCTTCCACGGTGTTGCCCCAGAACAAGTGGTACCCGGAAATTCTCGCGCCCTTCCGCGACCCGTACCATATCGACCATAAACCGGTTGGTGCGCCATTCGATATCAAAACGAAGAACGGCCCTAACCAGGGAGTCTGGATCGACGTGTACATCCCCAAAGATGCCAGACCAGGGCGGTACAGCGGTCCGATCCGCATCACTGTGAATGGAAAACTGCAGTACACCGCATCACTGGAATTGACGGTTCACGACTTCACCATCCCGGATGAAACGCATGTGGATGGGTACGGCGAATTCTACGGTCTTGCGTATGAATTTCACCGTGCCCTGTATGCACAAGCCGGCGTGGACAAGTGGTGGGAGATCGCCAAGCGGTATCACCAAATGGCCCACCAGCACCGTTTTGTCGTCATGGAGCGTCGGGGTATCGGGCCGGACGAGCGCAACTGGAGTGATTACGATCAGACCTACGGGATGATTCTGGACGGTACGCTGTTCACGAAGGAACAGGGATACGTAGGGCCGGGGGCGAGCACTGGAGTGAACTTTTGGCGGGCGCCGTTCGGGCAGCAGTTCGACGGCAGGGTGCCGAACTTCACCGGGGAACAACTGGGGAAGTACACGGAGACTTCCGGAGTTTTCTGGGATCACATGACGGCCCATCATTGGGATGGGAAGCGGTGCTTTGCCTACATCCTGGACGAAAGCGGCCAGATGACCGCGGTAAAAGTCGCCAATATGCGGAAACTGCAAGCGGCTCTCGATGTCGGAGCGGGGAAAGGGCACATCAACCTCATTTGGACTTCGCACACCAATCCCGCAACGCTGGCGAGCGACCCCGGCACGGACCTTCGCGGTCTCGTCCGCTGGTGGGCGCCGAATGGCCTGGCCTGCGATCCGGGCTTCCTGGCCCCGCGGGTGAAGCTGGGAGAAACCGTCTGGTTCTATCATCACGGGCATCCCGCGGTTGGTGTGCACGCGATCAATGCGAACGGTGTCGAGTTGCGCACATGGGGGACAATCGACTGGCGATACAAGCTCAGCGGCTCGTTCTGGTGGGCCATGGACTTGACCGATCGAAAGGATCCCATGACGGTACCGGTCTATAGCCGCAAGGACTCGCGGTTCGGCAATGGCGTGCTCTTTTACAGCGGGGCCACGCTTCCCGATCTCGGCATTCCAGCGATCGATGGGCCGATCAGCAGCCTCCGCATGAAGGCTTATCGCCGCGGCTTGCAGGATTATGAATACTGCTGGCTGCTGGCGCAGAAAGGCAACGGAGCCGTGGCCGATGCGCTCATTCGGAAGCTGATCCCGGTGGCCTTGGCCGATGCCGCGCAGGAGCAAGGTGAATCAGGCGCCGCTGCGGAGAAAGCCGAGCGGACCGGAACAGTGATTCCCAAATCCGCGGGACCGGCGAAAGCGCCCTGGCAGACGGACCCGAACAGCTGGTACCAGATGCGCGAGGAGCTGGCTGGGGCAATGGAATCCCGAAAGTAAGCCGGCGAGATGAAAGCTTGTTCATTGAGGCGCTTCTCACCTCATCGGAGAACACACCTGCCCGTTCACCCCCGCCCGGCCGGTCGGTTCGGTGCTTACGGACGGATTACGGCCTGCCTCACTTTCGTGCAGACTCTCACCCGGATCGTCTTTGCGACGCGTTAGATACAAAGTTTTGTTGTCCTGTTTTAAGTTCTGCACAGTAGAACTTCATTCTAAGCACAAGAACGCAAAAAAAAAGCTCTTGACAGGTAAAAGCAATTGCAGTAGTTTTGATTAGATTGTCTTTTGATAAGGAAGTCCATATGCAGAGGTTCACGTGTTTGCGGAAGGTATTCTTTTGCGTTCTCATGATGGCTTTGGTCGTTCCGTCTGCTTGGCCCCAGGCTAGTACTGCGACCTCAAGTGGAACAGTGCGTGACGAGAGCGGCGCGGTAGTGCCCAACGCGTTGGTCACGCTTACCAACACGGCGACTAATGTCGCCCTAAGAAGCAAGAGCAACGATATCGGGTTTTATTTCTTCCCCGGCATCATCCCCGGGCCGTATACGCTGATCGTGGAAGCGCCCGGGATGCAGAAGTTCGAAGGTTCTATGACTGTGCAGACACAGCAGAGCGCCGTCGTGGATGTCGTCCTCAAAGTAGGACAGACCACGACGGCAGTGTCCGTCCAGGATGTCACCCCGATGCTGGAGGTTGACGACTTCAGCCTGGGCAGCACCCTGGAGCGGCAGCGCATCGAGCAGTTGCCGATCAACGGCCGCAATGTTACCAACTTGTTGGTGACGATTCCCGGCATGGAAGGTTTGCGCGCTATGGGTACCCGCGCTGGTTCATTAGAAGCGTCGCTCGACGGGGCCCCGCTGGTTGACCGCAACTCTTACGGCAATAGCCAAAAGAGCCAAATCACTTATGTCCAGCCTGGCCTGGATTCCATTCAGGAGTTCACGGTGGAGAGCAACGCCGCATCGGCCAGGTACAGCACGCCCACCAGCATTATCATGACCAGTAAGAGCGGCACCAACGACCTCCACGGCACCGCTTTCGAGACGAACCGCAACAATGGCTATGGAGTGGCACGGGCGCGGCAAGACGGCAACGGCGGGGCGCCGTTCCTGAATCGTAACGAATTCGGCGCGAGCGCCGGCGGGCCCGTTATTCTTCCCAAAATCTACAACGGCAAGAACAAGACCTTTTGGTTCTTTGGCTATGAGGGTCTCCAGAACATCAACTCGACCACTATGAGTTTCTACGTGCCGACGCAGGCAGAGCGGAACGGCGATTTTAGCGGCCTGGTGGATGCCAACGGCGTGCAGACTGTCATTTACAACCCCTTTACGACCGATCCAACGACTTGGGCACGCCAGCCTTATTTGAACAACCAGATTCCGGCAAGTCAGCAGAATAAGCTGGCACAGGCACTGATGGCCGCCACGCCGCTGCCGAACCAGCCTAATATCAATCCTGAAATCGCTCCGAACTGGATTGGCCCGGTTTCCCAACCGCAGAAGAGCTGGACGACCACCACCCGGATCGATCAGCATTTCGGGGATAACGACCAGTTCTACGGCCGCTACACCCAGGCAAACTACTCGCGGGAGTCGGAGTACTACTACGGTATTCCGTCGACAAATTCCCAGTATCCGTTCGGCACGGAGACGGTGAGAGCGCCGAACAAAAGCCTCGCGCTCTCGTATGTTCACAACTTTTCGCCAACGTTCTTCAACGAACTGCTCGTTAGCGGCTCGCGTCAGACGGAGTGGGACGGCACGGGCCAGCCCGGCGTCGATTACGCTGGCCAGATGGGACTTCCGAACATGTTCAATGTCGACGAATGGCCCAAACTGAATAATGCCGGGTTTGGAGGTAATTACAACTTTACAGGCCAGTCGACGAATGCGTACCACTCTTTTTACAGCATTCTGGACGACAACGCCACGAAGATCATAGGAAAGCATGAACTCCAGTTCGGCTTCCACTACCGCTACGACCAGATGAACATGCTGCCCGACCAGCAGATTGCTTCCGGGTCCGTGGATTTTGGTACGGGCGCCACAGGGCTCTATGACCCGCTCTCGGGCTACACAAGTCCCCAGGCTCTTCCGTATACTGGAGACCAACTGGCCAACTTCTACCTCGGAGTCGGGCAGTACCAGGTTCAGCAGGACCACGCCTACTTCTACCTGCGGCAACAGGGGTATGCGGGCTATCTCCAGGACAAGTTCAGGGTGACGTCGCGCTTGACGGTGAACCTGGGTTTGCGATATGAGTACAACACTCCGCTCAGAGAGAAAAACGGCATGCTCACCGGTTTCGACCTCGCGAATCATGCGATCGTCACGGGCACGAGCCTGCAGAACATGTATGCTTTCGGGTATGCGGATCCGTCTGTTGTCAACACCTATATTGCAGATGGCGCCAAATTCGAGACGGCAGGCCAAGGGAATAATCTGCCCTCCGGGCTAATGACCTCCAGTAAGAACGACCTCGGGCCCCGGGCAGGCTTCGCTTACCGGGCCTTAGACGGATCCAAGTCGTTCGTCGTGCGCGGCGGTTACAGTATTTCGTACTTCCACATTCCGCTGTACAGCTTCGGCGCCAGGATGCGGAAAAACGCTCCTCTCACCGCAACGTACACGGAAAGCTTAACGGACGGCGCTTACTCGCCGGACGGCTACGACAATCTCGGCTTGCGTACCGTGCCGACGATATTCGCCGGCACGGCTAGCGACATCAATGCGATACCGCGGAACGGTGCGGACAGCATCTATCCTGGCGCAGCCAACGCCAGCTTCTTTGCTCCGAACCAGCCTGACCCCCGGGTCCAGAACTGGAACCTCACGCTGGAAAAGGAAATCATGGCCAACACGATAGTCCGTGCAGGCTACATTGGGAACCACAGCAGTAATCTGGATACGCTGGATTCGCTCAACAACTCCACGCCTGCGTACATCTGGTATACCACCAAGGGAGTTGCGCTACCCACGGGTAATTTGTCCGACGTGGCGACGAATGCTTACGACCAACAGGTCTACGGCCGGGTGGAAGAATGGACGAATTGGGGCAGAGGCAACTCCAATGGCGTCCAGCTCGAATTGCAGCGCCGCTATAGCAAAGGCTACGGTTACCAGGTGATTTACGTGATGGACAACAATTTCGCTTCCGGCGGCCAGGGCTATAACGTGACGATTAATCCGCTCAACCAGTATTTGCCGGGTACGGTGCCTACGGACGATGAGGCACGCAACGACTATCTGAACTATCGCAGGGACACCACCGTTCCGAAGCACCGCGTGTCGTGGAACTGGATTATGGACTTGCCGGTCGGTAAGGGCAAGCCCATTCTGGGCAATGCGGGCAAGTTCCTGGATCGCGTGATTGGCGGCTGGCAGATTGCGGGCCTTGGCTCGCTGCGTAGCACCTACTTTCAATTGCCCACCAGCGGCGCGGAATTCCCGACCGGTAACCCGGTGGAGGTTTACGGCTACAAGTACAAAATCCAAGACTGCACGAGCGGCACCTGCCAGGCCGGCTACCTGTGGTGGAACGGCTTTATTTCGCCGAACCTGATCAACCGCAAAGATGCCAATGGTAATCCGACAGGCATCATGATGGATGCGGCGACGCTCGCGGCCTACAAACCGGCCGTGACTTATTTGATACCCTGGGGCACCACCACGGCGCCCGCCAATATGCCGGCCGGCACAAATCTCCAGAGTTACTGGAACACCAACACCGAGTGGGTCAAACTCGCGGATGGGTCGGTCAAGCGTACAACCTGGGCCGGCGTGACTCCGCTCAACAATCAATTCCTTCCGAGCGTCCTGCAGTGGAATGTGGACGCCTCGCTGTTCAAGAACATTCCGATCAACGAGCGATTCCGCCTTCGGCTCCAGATGGACGCCTTCAACGTATTCAACCATCCGGGCAACGCCAATAGTATCAGCTCCTACGGAACCCTCAGCGAACAGTATTCCGGCAACAGCGCCCGCACATTGCAGTTGTCGGGGCGTATAAGCTGGTAATAGTACTTTAGCTTCACAATTTGGAGGATTGCTGGAAACGGCGGTCCTCTTTTTTGGTATGCAGAGCCGCGACTATCAAGCAGTGCCAATGGGCCTGCGGCCCGCAAAATCGCATGAAAGTCTGCTAGCTTTGGAAGTGACTTTCGACGGAGCGCCGGCGGCCCATTACGCTAAAATGGGATTACCGGCCCGAATTCAAGCGGCCGGCCACACCGAACACGCTTGGTATTCCCCAATGAAATTCTGCCCTAGGCATCGTCTCGCGGCTGCTACAGCCGGTATCCTCCTGCTCCTGTCTTCCTGCCAGTCTCCCAGCAAGAAGGCGGCTTCCGGAAGCGAAGGCGCTCCGCCCCAGCGCCGGCTGAACGTGGTTCTCGTAACCATCGACACACTACGCCCCGACCGGCTGGGGTGCTACGGCTATTCGAAAATCGAAACCCCAAACCTGGACGCCCTGGCGAAGAGCGGCGTCCTGTTTGAGGCAGCAGTCACCCACACACCGCTTACCACCCCTTCCCATGCGAGCATTTTTACCGGGCTCTACCCGACTGTGCACAAGGTCAGGGACACGGGTGGGTTTGTCCTCCAAACGCCGTACAAGACGTTGACGGAGATCCTCCGACAGCAGGGCTGGGACACGGCTGCATTCGTGGGGTCGGCGGTGCTGAAAAAGCACTTCGGGTTTAGTAGAGGCTTCGCTGTTTACGATGACGACATGCCGAAGCCCGATCCGGGTAGTGCCCCGGTGGAGACTCCCGAGCGCCGGGCCGGAGAGGTCGTAGACCGGGCGACTGCGTGGCTCGCCACGCAGTCGGGCAAGCCCTACTTCCTTTGGGTGCACGTGTATGATCCCCACTTTCCTTACGATCCGCCCCCACCCTTCCGCGAAAAATACCGGGACAGACCTTACGACGGAGAGGTGGCCTACGCAGATCAGCAATTGGGCCGCCTGTTCGCGGCCATCGCTAAGAAATCGCCGGAGAATACGCTGATCGCGGTGTTGTCGGACCACGGCGAAAGCTTGTCGGAGCATGGGGAGTACACGCATGGCATCTTCCTCTATGATTCGACGTTGCGGGTTGCGTTCATCATGGCGGGGCCGGGCGTCCCGAAGGGCCTTCGGGTGAAACAGCAGGCCCGGACCGTCGATCTGCTGCCGACGGTGCTCGACCTGATGGGAGGCAAGGCGCCTCGTGAGGTGCAGGGAACCAGCCTGGTGGCGGCCTTCAGCGGCAAAGAAGTAGCCACAGGCTATTCTTATGCGGAGACTCTGTATCCCAAGATCAACCATGACTGGGCTGAACTGCGGGGGATGCGGACGAGCCGCTGGAAGTACATCCGCGCGCCCAAACCTGAGCTTTACGACCTGGCGCAAGATCCCGGCGAATCGAACAACATCATCGGAAGCCATCCTGAAGAAGCGGCGCGTCTGGAAGCCCGTGTGAAAGCGGTGATCGCAGCCGGCGACGGCGCGGAAAAGGTGCAAACCGCGATGGTGGACCAGCGCACCATGCAACAACTGCAGTCTCTCGGCTATCTGAGTGGATCTGCGGGGCGCGAGTACTCGCTAACCGGACAAGGAATCGATCCGAAAGACCGCGTCGCCGTTTTGAAGTCCCTGTTTCTTTCGATAGCGCGCACGGTGACCCCGTCCCAGCGCATACAGATTCTGCGCCAGGCGCTCGGGCAAGATCCGGCCGATCCGGGCGTCTACTATCATCTCGGGGACGCGTATTCCAAGGCTGGGCGCTATAAGGAGGAGATGAAGCTCTATCAGGACGGAATTCGCATTGGCCTACAGAACGCGTGGCTGTATTCGCGTCTTGGCCGCCTGTATATACAGCAAGGGGACAGAGTCGATGCGATCCCCGCGTATGAGAAGGCGGTGCAGTTGAACCCGTCCGACTCCGATAGCCTTAATGATCTGGCGATGGCCTACCTGGATACGCAAAAAATCGCGGATTCCGAGCGGACCTTCAAGTGGATTTTGACCGCGAACGACCAGTATGCTCCGGCCTACAACGGGCTAGGACTGATCGCAGTTCAGAAGCACGATATGTCCGCGGCGCGCGATTACTTTCAAAGGGCCGCCCAGCTTGACCCGGACCTTTTGGAAGCGCAACTGAACCTTGGCCGGATCTACAAGAATATGGGAGCCAACGCGCGCGCCCGCGCCTGCTGGGAGACCTTCCTTGCCAAGGCGTCGCCCGCCGAATACGGCAGAGTCATCCCCAAGATAAGGGCAGAGCTCTCGACGATGCCATAATCGCCACGGCCGGCGGTGAGGGCGAGTCTGCGGATAGCCATTGCGAAGATTCGCTCAGCGCGGTGGGATCAAGCGTGAGGCATGTGTGTGCGGCGCCGAAGTCGCATGCCGCAGCGATGCCTTCTGTCATGCAGTCCGTGAAGGTAGGGTCGGGCGGTGTGCGGATGTCTCGGGTGGTGAGGGGAGTGACTTCGAGGAGAATGGGGTCCGACTATCAATCGAACGGGAACGTACGCTAACGGCGGCAGACGGCCAGTGCAAGAGTGGCCAGCGAATAGGATCGCAGAGCGGTACGGGAGCAACACAATGCTAATCCGCGGCGTTGTTACGACCCAAAATACAAAATCTGCACCGGTAGAATCAATCGTCTGGCTCCTTAGGGTTTTTTCGGGATAAGCGTAGCCCAGATCCTCGAAGGCCGGCGTACGGCCAGGAGTGCAGCATCTGGCCCTGGACGGAGGGGCACGGTTTACAGAAGGTGTGAAACTGCCCTAGCGGACGCCTTGGTTCCAATGATAGCCACACCCCGACACACTGCCGACACTTCGTAGATGCGACCGTGGGCGGCTGTGCCCGGAAACCCACGCACCACCGCCTCTTCGTAAGCGTCTGGTCCCGGCCGCGTAGATTCCTTTCTGGATTTGAGGGGTGGATCGCG
>OCTA010003917.1_pt1 | contig 13153 bp, 13 predicted proteins | sample 1538991 | NCBI WGS metagenome assembly OCTA01 (sample SAMEA3539302, study PRJEB22396) | soil metagenome | biome: tundra; feature: field; material: soil | place: USA | collected 2010-05 | depth 0.15 m
CACCGAGATCTACACTCTTTCCCTACACGACGCTCTTCCGATCTAGTGTCTTCGGCGACCGCCCCCGAGTTTCTGAATGGCGAAAGTACTCCTCGATCACCGTTCGCAGCGTGGCTGTTGTTTCATCCTGCCCGGCGTCAACGAGTTCCTTTTTCAGCGCCTCGAGTTGTTTTTGCGCCTGGGTGACGTTCTTCGCCTCGACGACGCGTTGAACCTGGCGAGGCTTGCCGGTCAGGGGGTCGGTACCGATGAAGACGCGGAGCCGGTACTTGCCCGGTGACCGTTCCTGCACAGATCCACTACCCTTTGGTCTTCTCCGTGTTTGCGTCTTGCCCGTGATCACTTCGGTCATAGGAGGGATTACGGGCACGATATAGGCACAGAGGACAGAGTGAAGTTGAAAAACTAGCTCTGAGCAGCAAGGAGAGGTGCGAGAGCGGCCGAATCGGACTCACTGCTAATGAGTTGACCTAGGTAACTGGGTCCGAGGGTTCAAATCCCTCTCTCTCCGCTCAAAACAGCCGGCACAACCTAGTGGGTATGCCGTAGTGGTAATCTAGTGGGTATGGCCTATGTCGTCGCCCGACCGGCCGAGCGATTCGAGATCCGCGAGTCGGTCCACACGACCAAGGGCCCGCGAGCCCGCAGCCTGGCCAACTTCGGCATCCTCACAGACCAGGTTCTGGCCGTGGCCGCCGGTCGGGCGGAGCGACCATTCGATGCACGGGCCGTTCTTGCTTCGGCCCGGCGAGCCGGGGCGCGGGTGACGGCGATGGAAGCCCGGGTCGTCGAGCGCGTGGTGGCCGAGGCAGCCGACGGGCCCCATCGCCATTTTGTGGAGTCCTCGCGCCGCATGGCGCAGGCTCTCGAACAACCGCCGACCAGAGAGCGACCGGATCCGGGCCCGGCGCTGATCGACCTACTGGGTTTCACCGACGCCATACTGCGTTCCCAGCCGCCCAGGCCGTTCGAATCGCTGGGGTTTCCGGTTCTGTCCCGGATAGCCGAGCAACGGCGCGTCGGCGCGAGCCCGGTCTGAAGGTGAACGAGCCGGAACGTCCCGGCGGGCTGGTGGCAAAGATATTGGCGGTACACGAACTGCTCGACTCGATGCGGGTGACCCATCAGTTCGGCGGTGCCATCGCTCTCGCCTGGTATCGCAACCCGCGTGCCACGACCGACATCGATCTGAACCTGACGGTACCTCCCGTCCAGGCCGGCCCGGTGCTCGGGGCTCTGACCCACCTGGGCGTCACCATCTCGGAATCCGACCGGATCATGATCAAGCAGGATGGTCAGGCACGGCTCAACTGGGCCGGGTCCTACCTCGATGCGTTCTTCGCCACGTTGGAGCTGCACTACGAGATGGCCCGGCGTCAGCACCTGGTCGAATTCGGACCGATGCAGATCCCCATCCTGGCGCCGGAGCACCTGGTGGTGTGCAAGGCCATCTTCGACCGCCCGAAAGACTGGGTTGACATCGATGCCATGATCGCCTGGGGCACCGAGATCGACAGGACCGAGGTCCTCCGTTGGGTGTCAGAGCTTCTCGGGGATGGTTCCGAGCGGTACTTCCGCCTGGCCGACCTGCTGGACGTCGTCCCGTAAGGGCGTCTTTGTGCCTGCGCAGGTTGTCCCCTGTTGCTGCCGCCGTAGGCCGTCCGCCCAGTCCTCGGTAGAATGTCCCGATGGCAGAGCGTTTCTGGTTGGAGACGTTGGGCTGCCCGAAGAACAAGGTCGACTCGGACAAATTGGCGGGGACCCTCGGCCTTGACGGGTATGAGCCGGCGGACACTCCCGAGGACGCCGACCTGGTCGTCGTGAACACCTGTGCGTTTATCGAGGCGGCTCGCCAGGAATCGATCGACACCATCCTCGAGTTGTCGGATGCCCGCCGAGACGGTGCCCGGCTGGTGGTGACCGGCTGCATGGCCGAGCGATACGGCGACGAACTGGCCCAATCGCTTCCCGAAGTGGACCTGGTGGCACCGTTCGGGGTGTCGCTGCTGGCCCAAGTCGCTCCCGCCGAAGTGGCGATACCAGGCACTCCCGTGTCGTTGACCCGCAAGTCCGAATCCACTGGTCCGGATACCGTCGGCCGAGGGCCACTGCCGTCCTTCGACCTGTTGAACCTGCCGCGACCTGCGGCCACCGCACCGTGGTCGTACATCAAAGTGGCGGAAGGCTGCGACCGGAATTGCGGCTTTTGCGCCATCCCGTCGTTCCGAGGCAAACAGCGGTCCCGTTCCACCGAGTCGATCCTGGCCGAAGCCGACCAGCTGGGTGCGGCCAACGGCAACCTCAAAGAGGTGGTGCTGGTGGCTCAGGACCTTTCCTCGTTCGCCCTCGACCGGTCGACCGGTCGGATCGAACCACGCATCGATGGACCCGCCGTCGGTGGCAGGCGGCCGATCGTGGAGTTGGTGGCCGCGATGTCGGAGCGGGTGGCGTGGACCCGGTTGCTCTATCTATACCCATCGACGCTCGACGACGCGTTGGTCGAGGCCATGTTGGCCACCGGTGTGCCCTACTTCGACCTTTCGCTGCAGCACGTCGCCCGACCACTCCTCAAGCGGATGCGGCGGTGGGGCGAAGGCGATCGGTTCCTCGAGCGCATCCGAACCATCCGCCAGGCGGAGCCCACTGCCGCCTTCCGGTCATCGTTCATCGTCGGCTACCCGGGCGAGACCGAATCCGATCACGATCAACTCCTCGAGTGGATCGGCGAGGCCCAACTGGACTGGGTGGGCTTCTTCCCGTTCAGCAACGAGGTGGGGACCTACGCCGCCGATCTCGATGATCAGATACCTGAGAACCTGGTGACCGAGCGCCTACGTGAATGCACCGAGCTCCAAGATTCCATCACCGCCCACCGCCGCGACGAGCTGATCGGCACCCGGGTCGAGGTATTGGTGGACGCCCCCGGCGAGGGACGGACCTACCGGGAGGCTCCCGAAATCGACGGAATCGTGGTCCTGCCCGACCACCTGCCCGTCGGTTCGTTTGTGGACGTCATCGTGACCGGCGCCGATGGCCCCGATCTCGTGGCTGAACCGGCGAACATCGGACACGAGGCTGCGGCCGTCCGATGAACGACGAGACCTCCACGGCATCGACATCCACGGCATCGACGGCAGCGACGGCAGCGACTTCGCCCCCGCGTGTCTCCACCTTCGGGCCTTCGGCCCTGTTGACGCCGGCCAACGGCATCACCGGGTTGCGCTTGCTGGCCACCCCGCTGCTCATCGCCCTCATCATGATGAGAGGGGCCAACTGGGTCAACTTTGTGGTGTGGGGAGCGCTCTCCTTCACAGACGGGATCGACGGCTGGGTGGCTCGGCGACACGGGACCACCCGGTCGGGTGCATTCCTCGACCCACTGGCCGACAAGGTGGTGGTGCTGGGCGCGTTGTTTGCGCTGGTGGCGAAGAGCATCGTGTGGTGGTTGCCGGTGGCCATCATCGCGGTGCGTGAGGTCTACATCACCATCTACCGATCGGTGGTCGGCCGAAAGGGCGTGTCGATCCCGGCCCGAACAACTGCCAAGGTGAAGACGCTCTTCCAGAGCGTGGCCGTCGCCCTGTGCCTGGTCCCCCCGTTGGCCAAGCACCACACGGTGTTGGCCGTGGCGATCTGGGTGGCGACGATCCTCACGGTGTTCACCGGAGGTCAGTACTACCTCGACGGCCGCAAGTCGCCGGCAGGTCGCCGTCACGCGAGCGATCCGAGAGACGGGGTCTGAGCCGGACATGAGGATTGAGATCGTGGCGGTCGGGACCGAACTGTTGCTGGGCCAGATCGCCGACACCAACTCGGCATGGCTGGGTGAGCATCTGGCCGCCGCCGGCATCGGCTCACATTTCCACCAGGCGGTCGGGGACAACCACCAGCGCATGGTGCTGGCCTTCCGTACCGCACTGGCCCGGAGCGACGGCGTCATCGTGTGCGGCGGGCTCGGGCCCACCCACGACGACATCACCCGGGATGCCATCGCCGAGGTGATGAATGTCCCTCTGGAACGGGACGAGAAGTTGGTCGAGCGGATCAGCTCCATGTTCACTTCCCGCGGGCGGGAGATGCCGCCGTCCAACCTCCGCCAGGCCGATGTGCCCAAAGGTGCGACCATCATTCCCCAGACCAAAGGCACTGCACCCGGACTGATCTGCCCATTGGGTCACAAGGTGATCTATGCGGTGCCGGGTGTGCCCTACGAGATGTCCGACATGTTCGACCGGGGGATACTGCCCGATCTCCAGCGCCGGATGAGCGAGAACGGGGAAGCGACAGGGGTCATCGCCAGCCGGGTACTGCGGACCTGGGGGATGAGCGAATCGGGCCTGGCCGACGCCCTGGCTGGTCACATCGGTGAGCTGGATGTCCCGGCCGGTAACGCCACCATCGCTTTCTTGGCCAGTGGCATCGAAGGGATCAAGGTGCGGGTGACTGTCCGGGCCGATGACCCGGACGCGGCGGCCGGCCTCTTGGATACGGAGGAAACCGAGATCAGGCGCATCCTGTCCGTCGCGGCGGGGGACGTGGTGTTCGGGGTCGATGACGAAGCCATTGAGCACGCGGTGGCCCGGGCCCTGGCCGTGGACGGACTGACCCTGGGTCTGGCGGAGTCGCTCACCGGGGGTCTGGCATCGTCCCGGCTGGCCAACGTGCCCGGGGCCAGTCAATGGTTCCGGGGCTCGGTGGTCTCCTACGCCTCGGAGGTGAAGTTCGACGTGCTTGGCGTTCCCAAGGGACCGGTGGTCTCCGAGGAGGCGGCAACTGCCATGGCCGAGGGGGCACGCCGGGTACTGGGCGCCGACGTGGGGCTGTCGATCACCGGTGTGGCCGGGCCCGATCCCCAGGACGATCAGCCACCCGGCACCGTGTTCGTCGGTGTGGCCCGGCCCGATCGCGCCACCGAGGCGGTGGGGTTCACCGTGCCCGGCGATCGTGAACGGGTCCGCCAATACGCCACGATTGCCGCCCTCGATCTGCTTCGCCGCACGGTGGGGTCAGAGGGATCACCGCCCTCGGCACGTCTCTTCGGGCGTTAGGTTCCCCGGGGTGGCCGGCCAGCGCCATGGTCGGGAGCGCACCGGCGGCGGAGAGCACCAACATCGCCACCATGGTGGAGGGTACCGTCGTCATCGTCCCCTCACTTCGTCCGGGCGGTCATAGCGGCGGTGCCGGGGGCGGGCCCTGGCCGGCCACCGATGCTCCCGAACCGACCCGTTCGGATCTCCCGTGCTGGGGTGTCGCATAATGAGCGACGACCACTGAACTGCGGCAGGCATTCCCGCCACCGCTCACGGTGCGGAGTGACAGTTGGACGGCGGCGCTCGACGGAGAATCGGCAAAGGTGACCCAACTGCCGGCGGTCTTGAGCAAGATGATGAAGTCGGCGAGGTTGTTGGCGTTGATCGTGACTGACTGATTCGGAGAAACAAGGCTGTGAGCCTGGGTGTCGAGACAGCCGTAGTAGGCGTCGTCGAGCGAGGCATTCCGCACCGCGGTGGATTGACGTTGGACGCTGACCGCCTGAGCGCCATGAACCGCCTGCACACCCAGCCCAACCGTCGCCGCCAACATCACGGTGATGCCGATTACGGTGACCGGAACCCGGGATTCTCGACCGCGTCTCCACGGGCGCCCGTTCACGCTGCCCGAGGCTACTCGGGGTGCACCGGGCCGTAGCTTCGTGCCCGGTTGTGGTTCTGGTCGCCACCGCGGTCGTGTCCGTGCGCATGGTGGTCGTGTCAGCGGTCGCCGGCTCGGTCTTCTCGGTCACCTTCGTAGTGCGCACGTAGGCTCGCCGGATGAGCTTCGACCGGCCCGCCATCGCTGAATACATCTACAGGTATGCCGAATTGATCGATGACGGAGACTTCGCCGGGGTGGGGGAGTTGCTGTCCGCCGCGGTCGTCACTTTCGAGGGCGATGATCGGGGCTATCGAGGAGAGGACAAGATTCGGCGCCTCTACGAGCGGTCAACCCGGCGATATCCCAACGGCACGCCGATGACCAAGCATGTGGTTACAAACGTGATCGTCGCCGAGGGCGAGGACGGTACGGCGGAAAGCCGGTCATACTTCACAGTGCTCCAAGCCGTCCGCGGCGAGCTGGCGCTGCAGCCTGTCATCGCCGGCAGGTACCTTCACCGTTTCGAGTACTCGAACGCCCAGTGGCGGATCAGCGCCTTTCACGTCATCGTTGATCTGCTGGGAGAACTCGGGTCACACCTGCTGTTCGAACTGCCCTGAGAGAGGGTCGGCGTCGGCATCGTTCCGCCCGCCAGTGGGACAGCGGAGTTGGTCAGCCAGGCATCGGTGTGACCGTGACCCCGGCGGGGACCAACTCTTCCCAAGTGTTGCCCGGTTGCAGCGTGATCGGTGCGCCGTTGGCAGCCGTGAAGGTAGCCGGTGATGTCAGTGCTGTCCGGTTCCAGGTGCCGGTGATGGCCACACCGTTGCGCATGACGACCAGAGGACCGGTGCCGACGGTGGTCACCAGAACTTCCCTCCCGCCTTGTTCGTTCTCGACCCAGGTCCCCGCCGAGGTCTGCACCGTCATGATCACGACATTGGTGGCGGTCGTACGGGCACCGTCGAGCAGCGTGTCGGGGATACCCGCATAGGACCGGAGGTAGTTGCCTCCGGTCGGGTTCCAGGTCCAGGTCACATCAGAAGTACCGGAGAACGGAACGTGCACGCTCGCGCCCGACCTTGGAACCGAACCGGCGGGAAGCGTATTCGAGAACTGGAAAATCGGAGCCGGAGGCGTCACGTTGGTCGGATCGAATGCCCACAGCGAGGCGGTATTCACGAACGTTGAGTACGGTGCCACTCGACCGGGTTGCTGGATGGTGGCTGACCCGTTGCCCCCCTCGTTGAGGTTCTCGTCGATCAAGGGCGAGCTCTTCATGAGGGCGATCACCGGGGGAATGCCGCCGGCGTGGACAAACAGCGGATCCGACAGCTGGGAGAGGATGCCGGAATCTGGCTGTCGGGCGGAGCGGAGGTCACCGACCAGGGCTGCGCTCTGACACTGGAATACCGCCACCAGGCGGGTGATGGCACCCTCCACTGGCTCCTCGAAGACGATGTCCGCATTGTTGAGGCCCGAGGACGGGCGATCGTTCGGATAGTTGCCGATCTTGATGCCGAGCGCGGGTCGGGCGGGCACCGCTCCCCCGGGTGCCGGAACACCGGTGAGGGGACAGGTTGGCACGACTGGTGCCGGCGCCACCGTGACCGTGGTGGGTACCGGGGCAGGCACCTTCACCGCCGCGGCTCTTGAACCGGTAGTGGTGAAAAGCGCAATCATCGCGCCCATGAGCACGACCACCACCACGCCGATCACCAGCGAAACGGCGTGAGGTTTGCCACTCTTGTGGCGGGCCGGGTCTTGGTTGGCTTGTTTCCGGGAGAGAATGGTCGGTAGCGGCGGAGCCGCGGCGGGCGCCCATGCAGGGCGTGGGGCCGAAGAAGGACCTGTGGCCGAAGCGGTGTCCCGTGACCCATGGGGTGTCTCGGAACGGGTTGAAGAGCTCGCTTCGGGGCGGTCAGATGGGTGCTCGGCGCCCTCGTCATCGGAACTGAGGGAGGGTTGATCGTCAGTCATCGCGCCGAGAGACTATCCCGAACTCAGCTCCGTCCCGGGTGATCCCAGGCCGGGGAACCGTGCCGGTCGGTCCCTTGGCAGGGCCCTTGACAATCAGTGGTGCCAGGGTCCAACATCGAACATGCGTTCGGGTCTACAGTGACCTCGTCGAGCAGTATCCATCGGTACCGGACCCGATCCGGACCCCCCAGTCGGGTGTCACACCCTCTCCGTAGGGTCGGCCCGGTCAAGTGAATACAGGCATTGAAGGAGAGTGAAGGAAATGGAACGTGACAAGGCGCTCGACATGGCCCTGAGCCAGATCGAGAAGCAGTTTGGCAAGGGGTCTGTCATGCGGATGGGGGAAAACCTCCACATGAACATCGAATCAATCCCCACCGGGGCGCTGGCACTCGACCTCGCGCTCGGCATCGGCGGCCTGCCTCGTGGCCGCATCGTTGAGATCTTCGGACCGGAGTCATCGGGTAAGTCGACGCTGGCCATGCACGCAGTGGCCGAAGCACAGCGCAACGGTGGTATCTGCGCCTACATCGATGCCGAGCACGCCATGGATCCGGTGTACGCCAAGGCAATCGGCGTCAACATCGACGATCTGTTGATCTCGCAGCCCGATACCGGTGAGCAGGCGTTGGAGATCGCCGACATGCTGATCCGTTCGGGTGCGCTCGATGTGCTGGTCATCGACTCGGTGGCCGCCCTCACTCCCCGAGCGGAGATCGAGGGAGAGATGGGGGATACCCATGTCGGCCTCCAGGCCCGCCTGATGTCCCAGGCGTTGCGCAAGTTGACGGGCACGTTGTCCAAGTCCCGCACCATCGCCATCTTCATCAACCAACTCCGCGAAAAGATCGGCGTGATGTACGGCTCACCCGAGGTCACCCCCGGTGGCCGGGCGCTCAAGTTCTATTCGTCGATCCGTCTCGACATCCGTCGGATCGAGACCATCAAGGACGGGGCTGACATGGTCGGGAACCGCACGCGGGTCAAGGTGGTGAAGAACAAATGCTCGCCGCCGTTCAAGCAGGCGGAGTTCGACATCACCTTCGGGAAGGGCATCAGCCGCGAGGGCTCGCTGCTCGATGTGGGTGTGGAGCTGGGCTTCGTGAAGAAATCGGGAGCATGGTTCACCTACGAAGGTGAGCAACTCGGTCAAGGACGAGAGAACGTCAAAACGTTCCTCATCGAAAACCCGCAACTGATGGCGGAGATCGACGAACGCATTCGCGAGCACATTGCCGCGTTGAACGCCGCCAAGGCCGAAGAGGCGTCGCCGACCGTGCCTGATGACATCGGCGCTCTGGCGTCCGACGATCAACCCATCACGCTCAGCGAGTGAGATAACACGCTGCGTATTTCCGACATCTGCTCGGCCAACGCGGGTTTTGCTGTGCTGGTTTCTGGGTAGTGGAGGTGAGTTCGCCGGCCTGGGATGCAGGAATGCATCCCGGGCTGCTGCGTATCCGGGACAGGCCGGGCCGGACGTTACGGATCAACAACTCGGCCGGCTACCCGACACTTCGGATATGAGCGGGGCGCGGGAACCGCGCCCTGCACGAGGATGCACGTAGAACGCCATTTGGTATCTCAGTGTATTTCGCTCTGGGCTAGAAGCATGCGTTGACGAACCACATGCCATGCATGATCCGATCGTCATCGCCTTCCATGTCGAAGAACTCGATGCGCGATTGCACGTAGAACGCCGGGTCGATGACGCTCCGACGTGTGTCGCTGAGCGGAACCAATCGGCACTTCTCGACCAGCGAACCGCCGCTCTCGCTCTTTTTGAAGGCGGAGCATCAGTTCCGCTTATCGTAATTCAACAAGCGGAATTCTAGCTCCGCTTATTAACGGGACGATCGCTTGAAGGAGACCGGATGACCAGATCGCTCGAACGTGCCAACTACAAGGCCACATTCGCAGTCCTCTTGCTCGGAGTGTCGGCCTATGCCCTCTTGCAGTCGCTTGTGACGCCGATTCTCCCGACGATCCAACACGACCTGCACACGTCCCAGAGCACCGTGACCTGGGTATTGACCGCCTATCTGCTGTCCGCATCCATTTTCACGCCGATCCTTGGGCGAGTGGGAGACATGGTGGGCAAGGAGCGGATGCTGGTTGTCACCCTCGGCGCGTTGGCCCTCGGATCGGTGATGGCGGGTTTGGCCCATTCGATCGGGCTGCTGATCGTCGCCCGTGCCATCCAAGGCATCGGCGGTGCGGTCCTCCCACTGTCGTTCGGCATCATCCGTGACGAGTTCCCGGCGACCAAGGTGGCCACCGGGGTGGGCATCGTCGCCGCCATGGCAGCGGTGGGAGGCGGTGCGGGAATCGTCCTCGCCGGACCGATCGTCAGCCATCTCAACTACCACTGGCTGTTCTGGATCCCATTGATCATCACCGTGATCGCCGCGGTGTGCGCCCAGTTGTTCGTCCCCGAGTCGCCGGTGCGGACCCCGGGCCGGATCAGTTGGTTGGCAGCTATTTTGCTCTCGGGGTGGTTGGTCGCGTTGCTCCTCGGCGTCAGTCAGGCTCCCACTTGGGGATGGGGATCGAGCAAGGTCATCGGGTTGATCGTGCTTGCTGTGGTCATCGGTGTGGCGTGGGTCATCGTGGAGTTGCGCTCCAAGCAGCCTCTCATCGACATGGAAATGATGCGAGTGCCCGCGGTGTGGACCAACAATCTGGTCGCCTTCCTGTTCGGGGTGGGCATGTACTCGGTCATGGCATTCCTGCCCGAGTTCCTGCAGACGCCAAAATCTACTGGCTACGGGTTCGGGGCCAGCATCATCCAGTCGGGTCTGTTCCTGTTGCCTCTCACCGTGACAATGTTCTTCTTCGGGCTGTTCTCCGGCCGCATCGCCGCTGCTGTCGGTTCGAAGTCGGCCGTCATCATGGGATCCATTGCTTCATGTGGCGCGTATCTCATCCTTGCCTTCGCCCACGAACAGGCGTGGGAGATCTATGCAGCGAGCACTCTGCTCGGGGTAGGTCTGGGTCTTGCCTTCTCCGCCATGTCCAACCTCATCGTCCAAGCAGTTCCCCCGGCGCAGACCGGTGTCGCCAGTGGGATGAATGCCAATATCCGCACCATCGGTGGGGCGATCGGCGCTGCGGTGATGTCGAGCATCGTGACGTCCCAGTTGCTTGCCAACGGACTGCCGGCGGCATCGGGGTACACCACGGGGTTCGCGTTCCTGGCTGCGATGACCGTGGTGGCAATCCTTGCGGCCTTCTTCATTCCCACGGCAACCGCGGCCAAAGCCGACGCCGATCACGAGCCCCATCTGCAAAATGCTGAGCTGGCCCTGCTGGCAGGTGGGACCATTACCGAAGGATGACAAAACGCTCACCGCATCTCCGCACACAGTTCGACCGCCGGCCCCGGTGATCGTCGTTGCGGCCAACTCGTCGGGCAAGAAGTCCCAAGCTGGACCTCCAACGAGGAGCTCGACCCACCCGCACCGGCGAACCCGGTCTTGGTGAAGGCCTAACGCTGTTTACCTCTCACGGGTGACCACAATCACTCTCGTGCTCTCGAAGTCGAGATGACCACGACTAAGGTGAGTGGTTCGTGTGCCCGGCAGACTTGGGCACTGACTACAAAGGCAAGGTTATGCTTAGCTGTGTTGGACTGCCGGTGCGGGCCCGGTGTTGAAGAAGACCGAGCCGGTCGGGCACGAGAAACGGCAGTCACCGCGCGCCGAGCTGAACCCAGAGTCGTGACGGTCGACCTCGGATGCAGACCCTGATTCTCTGCGGGGGCAAGGGGACTCGGGCTTACCCCCATACCCTCGAGCTGCCCAAGCCGCTGATGGAGGTGGGCGATTCGCCGGTCCTCCTCCACGTGATGGACATCTACGCCCGACAGGGATTTGAGCAGTTCGTCCTCTCTGCCGGATACAGCGCCGACCTCATCGCCAGCTTCGCCGCCGAACTGCCACGACGATGGAACGTCGAGGTGATCGACACCGGGGAGGACACGGGGACCGCGGGCCGAATCATCGGGTGCGCATCGACATTGGGCCAGACTTTTCTGGCAACCTACGGCGACGGTCTCGGCTCCGTCGACGTGCAAGGACTCGTTGATTTCCACGAAGCCCATCCGGGCGCCGTGACCGTCACCGCGGTTCCACTGCCTTCGCCCTATGGCACCTTGGAGTGGGACGAGACCGGTCGAGTGCGGCGTTTCGTCGAGAAGCCGACGCTCACCGACCACTGGATCAGTGCCGGCTTCTTCGTGATCGACGAGCGGGCGTTCGACCACTGGGACGGCGACGATCTGGAAGGGGAAGTTCTCCCCGCGCTGGCCGCCGCCGGAGAACTGTACGCATACCGGCACGTCGGCTTCTGGCGTTCGATGGACACGTACAAGGACGCGTTGGAGCTGAGCGCCCTCTGTTGGAAAGGAGACGGACCGTGGACGATCTTGTCGGAGCCCGAGTCCTCATAACCGGAGCAACTGGCTTTATCGGATCGCATCTCACCCGGCGACTCGTTGAGCATGGAGCGCAAGTCCATGCATTGACCAGCACGGTCTCGTCCGTCTATCCGGTCCGGCTCGTCGACGTACGCGACCGGATCACCCTCCACGGTGGGAACCTCAACGACAGCGGGGCCATGGCGTCGCTGGTCGAGCACGCCGACCCGAAGGTCGTGTTCCACCTCGGTGCGTACACCCACGTCGGCAAGTCCTGGGAGCGGGTGGACGAGTGTATCCAGACCAACGTCCATGGGAGCGTGAACCTTCTCCAGGCCTTGGCCCGGTCCAACTACGAGCGCTTCGTCTACACGAGCACCAGCGAGGTCTACGGCGGTATCGCGGTTCCCTTCCGGGAAGACGCCGCGGTGGACCCGAGCTCCCCGTACTCGGTTAGTAAGTACTCCGGAGAGCGGTTCTGCTCCATGCTCCACAAGGGAAAATCGTGGCCGATCGTAGTCGTGCGTCCGTTCAATGCCTACGGACCGGCTCAGAGCCCTGATCGGATCATCCCCGAGATCATCGTCAAGGCGTTACGGAAGGAGCGCCTGGCCATGACTCAGGGTCGCCAGACCCGCGAGTTCAACTACGTCGAGGACCTTGTTGACGGCTTCATCCGGGCGGCCACCGTAGCCGGCATCGAGGGTGAGGTGTTCAACATCGGGGGCGGCGAGGAGGTGTCGATGCGCGACCTGGCCCAAACCATTCTCGAGCTCATGGGTGATCCCATCAGTCCCGAGTTCGGTGCCCTTCCCGACCGTCCTACGGAGATCTGGTCCATGCGCAGTGACGTCACCAAGGCTCGCAGTCGACTGGGTCTTCTCCCCTTCCGACCATTGCGCGAAGGGTTGGAAGAGACCATCAGCTGGTACCGCCGGGAGCTGGAGCAGTCGGGCTCGGTGTTCTCGGCTTGAGGCCGGAAACGCCGTAACGTGGATGTCTTGGGGGTAGGGGCAAGCAAGTCCGGTCGGACCACCGCGTTGGTGGCGCCGCTGCCTGGCGATGGCGAGGCTCTGCCCGACGCTCGGACCGACCCCGTGTCCGAACAGGTTCGGCGGCAAC
>OCTA010003918.1_pt1 | contig 13153 bp, 10 predicted proteins | sample 1538991 | NCBI WGS metagenome assembly OCTA01 (sample SAMEA3539302, study PRJEB22396) | soil metagenome | biome: tundra; feature: field; material: soil | place: USA | collected 2010-05 | depth 0.15 m
CCGGTGGCATCTGGCGCACCCTGAGCTGGCCGATTCGCGCTAATCCGGCGGCTGACCGGCGCGGTGCCGCTGCCATGGCGGAGTCACGTCGGGCAGGGCATCAGAGCCCGGACTGCCGCGCCACGGTGCGACATACTCGGCCTTGGCGAACACGTCCTTCAGCCATAGTGCCTGATCTGGCTCCCATCCGGCGAGTAGCGTCGAAGCGTTCCCCGCGGCGATGGCGAATCCGCTCGCGCTAAGGTAGCCGCTCACGCTGACGTGGACGCCGTCCCACTCGCGGGACACGGCCGGCCAGTCGGGCAGGACCCAGGTGCTCTCCTGGCCAGTCCAGCTGTCCCAATCGTGCTGGCGTGATGCGGTCACATCTCGGGGGAACTCGGCCGCCAGACGGGCCCAGTCAGCGGGCCCGCCGATCTCACGGACCCGCGCGCCCGGGTCGATCTCGACAGCCCACACTTCCCTCACCTCCTCGCCGGCGCTGTCCTCGACACAACCCAGCTCGACAGCCGGAAGCGTCTCAATCGGCCCGGTCGTCGTGAAGACGGTGCCGCCTAGTGGCGCCGACCACCACGAAATCGAGATCGGATGCCTCCGCCTGAGCTGCCAGAACTGTCCCCGCGCCGCGTCCAGTTCCTCCTGTGCTTCCGCCGCGGCAATCCGCTGGACCGCTGCCGCGAGCGCGGCCCCCCGCGGCAGCGCCGTGCCTTCCGCGCCGGCCCACCGCTGGCCGCTCCGGTTAACCGGCTCCCACCACCACCGCGCCGCCGGCGCGGCCACGAGGGCCTCAGCCACCGGGCCTAGCGCGTTCCGTGCTGCCGCCAGATAAGGTCCGGCCGCTGCTTGGCGACCTTCTATGACGTTGGCCACTGCGGACAGCAGCAACAGCCGGTCGCGGCAACTGGCCAGCTCGCCGAGGTCCGCAGCAGACACCGCCGCAGCTATCAGCTCTCCTGCCCGCGCATCCGGTGCCCCTCTGCGCTGCCCGGCGGGGGCCTCCTTGCCCCGTCGGCGGCCTGCCGGCGCGGTACCGTCCTGCACGAGCCTGACCCCGCCGGGCACCGGTTCGCCAAGCTCGCGAAAAAGATCAAGGCCGACAAGCTCAGCTAGCACGGCGCGGCCCGCCGGCCCGGCCAGCAGCGCCTCGACTTCTGGCGCGCTCATGATGACCTCCGGAGGCATCCTGTGTAACGGATAATCAGGTCCCGCAGGCTAGCGGCACCTTCTTCGGGGTCTGCAGTGCGGCTGTATATTTAACGCCCTGGAACCAGATGACGCCAGACGCAGTGGCATAGTACGTCGTCCTTCTAAGGTTCTTGCACTCTTCCCAGGTCCGCTGATTCTTCAGAAGATTACCTTTACCGAGCGTCGTCGTCGTCTTCGTCACCTGGTGCGGGAAAATCAGGCCCGTCTTCCAGAGCGTAACCTGCAGAGACAGATCCATGGAGACGCGGCGGCATTTGATCTGGGCATTCACCTTTACCGCGCGGATCCGGTGCTTCCTGAGCAGGAAAGTTGATATGTGGGCGTTGACTCTGGTTCCCGTCTTGTCGGGAATCCAGCTCAGCACGCAGTCAGGATTAACGGCCACCGCGCCACTGCCGCTGACGGAACCGAACTCGGCCGGCCGGTTCGCGGGCGGCTGAGCCGACGTCGCCGCAGTCCCGCCATCAAGCGATGAATTCGCCGACGTCGCCGCCGACGCGGACGCCGGGCTCGCGGTCAATCCGAGAGCGGCCAGCACGGCAGCTGCGGCTAAGGTCCTTGTCGCCGTTATTCCCCGTCTCATATAATTCCTTCTCAGTGAGCCGTACGCGGGTATAGAGCCAGGCGCGGCAGACATTATGTCCGGCTTCTCCGCGATTGGTGGCTACAGAGTAGCCCAATTCGGCAGCCCGGGCTCGGCATCATGATGATTCCACCCCAGATCATTCTTAGCGGCCGCTTGCAATCCTCCTCGGGCGGCACGCCCGAGTCTCGTCATGCGCAGGACCTTCGATAGGAGCTCCAGATTACTGGCGGAGTGCCAAGAGCGATTCCAACGACAAAGTACTCCACGGCCCGCGCCTTCGCTCAGCGCGATTCGGCACGGCTACGGCGCCAGCGCAGGCGCGTCGGAGCGGGCCCGCCGTCGGCCAGGAACGGCCCGTATGGCCCGCCCTAGCGGGGCCTTTGGCCCTTTGAGCGAGGCCGGCCGCAGGAGAGAGTTGGCTCATGGCGATCATCTGCGCCTATCAGCGCCCGGCCACCATCGAAGGGGCCCTGGCGTGTCTTGCCCACGAGAACGCCGTCCTTGTGGGCGGCGGGACAAAGCCGAAGGCAGCCGCGAGCCCGGGGCCCGTCGAGGTGGTAGACCTGCAGGACCTTCGCCTCGACCAGATCCACGAGCTCGACCGCGAGGCGGCAGCGATCGGCGCGACCGTAACGCTCCAGCAACTCGCGGACAGCGCGGTTGTTCCTGACATCGTCCGCGAGGCCGCGCGGCGGGAGCAGCCGAGCACGCTCAGGAACCAGGCCACCGTCGGCGGATGCGTCATGACGGGAGACTTCGACAGCGAACTCCTGGCGACCCTGCTGGTCCACGATGCCGTGGCAAGTATCACCGGGCCCGCAGGAACAGCCGAGCTCACCCTGCAGCAGTTGCTCGCTGATCTCCCGCGCTGCACCGGTGGCATACTCACGGCCGTCACCATCAGCACCGGGGGCCGGTCCGGTGCCGCACGGACCGCCCGCACCCGCGCCGACCGGCCCATCGTGGCCGCGGCAGCCCGGGTCATGGCGGACGGGACGAGGCGGCTGGCTCTCGCCGGGGTGGCGGCAACACCAGTCCTGGTTGACGGCGCGGACCGGCTTGATCCGCCGGCTGACTTCCGCGGGTCGAGCGAGTACCGGCGTGCCCTGGCCGCCATCCTCATGGCCCGCGCCCTAGAGGCGATCTCGTAACGGGGGCCTGCTGATGGACATCAACCTCATTCTTAACGGTGCCAGCCGGCGAATCAGCTGTGCCCCGGGCGACACACTCCTGGCAGTCCTCCGCCGCGAGGGCTGCTTCAGCGTCCGCTACGGCTCCGGCACCGGCGAGACCGGGGCCGCGGCCGTCCTTGTCGATGGCCGGCTGGTCAGCGCCGACGTGCTGCTGGCCGCGCAAGCCGATGGCCACGAAGTGACCACGGTGGAAAGCCTCAACGTGACCACCGGCGAGCTGCATCCCATCCAGGAAGCGTTCGTCGACGCGGGCGCGCTGCAATCGGGGTATTCGGCCGGCGCCATGGTGCTGGCCGCCAAGGCCCTCCTCGACGGCAACCCCGATCCCTGCGACGCCGAGATCCGCGACGCGCTCTCGGGGATCATCGATCGCGAGACCGGCTACGTGAAAGTGGTCGAGGCAGTCCGCCGGGCCGCCGCGGCACTGCGGGGCGAGAAACCCGAGCCGCTGACCCCGCTGATCGTCGCGCGCCTCACCGAGCGCGGCGAGAAGATCCCCGGCCCTGCGCCTGCGGCCGCTGATGCGCCCCCGGCGGTACCGCGCCTCGTGCTCTCCACCGACGTCAAGGACACCATCGTGGTGGGCAAGCCCGAGCACAAGGTGGACGCGGTGCGGCTGGTCAAGGGCAATCCTGCCTTCACCGACGACGTGGAGCTCCGGGGGATGCTGCACGTCAAAGTGCTGCGCAGCCCGCACGCCCACGCGCGCATTGTCGCGATCGACGACTCAGCGGCCAGCGCACTGCCTGGGGTGCACGCCGTGCTGCACTATGGCAACACGCCGCGGGTGAAGTACGCATCGGGCGGGCAGACCTGGCCCAATCCCTATCCATGGGATCAGGTGAGCTTCGACGACAAGGTCCGCCATGTCGGCGACCGGGTGGCTGCGGTCGCCGCCGAGACCCCGGAGCTCGCGCAGGAGGCATGCCGCCTGATCAGGGTGACCTACGAGGTGCTGCCGGCCGTCTTCGACGAATCCGAAGCGCTCGCCGAAGGCGCGCCCGTCATCCATGACGAGACAGATTCCATCGGCATCCGCGACCCGGCCCGCAACATCGCCGCGCACGTCGAGGGCGCGACCGTGCGCGACATCGAGGCGGCCCTGGCCGGCGCCGACCGGGTCTTCGAGCAGACCTTCGGAGTCCAGCAGGTCCAGGCCTGCCCGATCGAGCCGCACATAGCGATCGGCTGGCTCGACGAGGACGAGCGGCTGGTGATCCGCTCGTCGACACAGGTGCCGTTCCACGTCCGCCGGATGCTGGGGCCGCTGCTCGGCCTGCCGGTGAAGCGCATCCGGGTGATCAAGCCCCGGATCGGCGGCGGGTTCGGCGTCAAGCAGGAAATGCTCATCGAAGACATCGTGGGTCGCCTGGTGCTGGCCACCCGCCGGCCGGTGCGCCTGGAACTCACCAGGGAGGAAGAGTTCACGTCCTCGCGCACCCGCCACGCGCAGACCATCACGTTCCGCACCGGGGTGGACCGGCACGGCAAGCTGGTGGCACAAGACCTGCGGGTGATAGCCAACACCGGACCCTACGGGGTGCACGGCTTCACCGTGCAGTCCGTGACCGGCATGCGGGGCCTCTCTTCCTACAACTGCCCGGCCAAGTCCTACAGCTGCGACGTCGTCTACACGAACGGGCCGGTGGCGGGGGCGTTCCGCGGGTACGGGGCGCCGCAGGCTCTTTTCGCGCTCGAGTCACACATGGACGACATCGCACGGGCCCTGGACCTGGATCCCATTGAGTTCAGGCGGCGGAACTGGGTCGGTGTCGGCGACCCGCTGGACATCGCGCCCCGGCTCAGCGAACGTGGCGCTACCGAGGACATCGCGCCCGCGGACCTGCCCAGGGTAACCAGCTGCGGGACGGAGGAATGCGTGGCGCAGGCGGGCCGGGCCGTCGGATGGAGCCGGCGCGCCGATCCGGCGCGGCGGCTGGTGCCCGGCAGGCCGAACGCCCGGCGGGGCATCGGGTTCGCCCTGTGCATGCACGCCTCCGGCATCCCGTTCATCGACATGGGCGCCGCCGCGATCAAGATGAACGACGACGGGTCGTTCAACATGCTGGTAGGCGCCACCGACCTGGGCACCGGGGCCGACACGGTGCTCGCCCAGATCGCCGCCGAGGTGCTCGGGGTGCACGCCGACGACATTCTCGTGTACGCGTCCGACACCGACATCACTCCGTTCGACGCTGGCGCCTACGCCTCCAGCACCACCTACATCTCGGGCATGGCGGTAAAGAAGGCGGCCGAGGCCGCCCGGCGCCAGATCGTGACGCGGGCGGCCCGGCTGCTGGAGCTCGGCGACGCGGCAGAGGTCGAGCTTCGCGATCGCCGCGCCTGGGCACCCGACGGCCGCTGCGTGTTCCTCGCGGATGTAGCCCTGGACGCCCTGCACACGCAGGACCAGGAGCAGATCACCGGCGTCGCGTCGCACGTCGCGAGCGACTCACCGGCGCCGTTCGCGGCGCAGTTCGCCGAGGTGGAGGTGGACTGCCAGACCGGCGAGGTCACCGTGACGAAACTCGTCATGGCTGTCGATTGCGGCGTCGCCATCAATCCGGTCATGGCGAGCGGCCAGGTGGAGGGCGGCATGGTCCAGGCGCTCGGCTACGCAGTCTCCGAGGAGCTCGTGATCGACGCCACGGGCCGCCTGGTGAATCCGCGGTTCGGGCCGTACTGGGTCTTCCGGGCCGACGACGTGCCGGCGACCGAGGTCTTCCTCGTGCAGACGATGGAGCCGTCCGGGCCGTTCGGCGCCAAGGCAGTGGGCGAAATCCCGATGGACGGCGTCGCCCCAGCGGTCCGCAACGCCATCCTCGACGCCACCGGCGTGGCGATCAATTCGATCCCGCTCACGCCTGAGCGGGTCTGGCGCGCGCTGCGATCCGGACCGGCCGGCCATGATTGACGGGACTGATGGCGGAACGACGTCGCTGCTGCACCAGCTGGTGGCAGCCGTCGACGACGGTGAGCCGGTCGTGCTCGCGACTGTCGTCGGCACGTGCCGGTCGGTGCCCCGCCACGCCGGCTCGAAGATGCTCGTATACAGTGACGGCCGCCACTGCGGAAGCATCGGCGGCGGCGCGATCGAGACGCGTGTGGCAGCCGACGCGCTGAGCGCCCTGGCCGAAGGACGGGCCCGGCTCGTCCGCTATGACCTCCTTGATCCCCGCAACGGCGAGCCAGGCACCTGCGGCGGCGAGATGACCGTGTACCTGGAGCCGCACCGGCCGGCGCCGACCGTGCTCGTCATCGGGTGCGGCAACATCGGCCAGGCCGTGGTGGAACTCGCCCACTGGCTGGGATTCCAGGTAGTGGCCACCGACGACCGCGCCGACCTTGTCACCAAGGAGCTACTGCCCGGAGCCGACCTGCTGCTGCCGGGTCCGGTCGAGGACGCCCTGGCCGCGGTCCCCGGCATCGCGGACGCGCATCTGGTGCTGACCACCCGCGGGGTGCAGGTGGACGCGGCGGTGCTGCCGAAGCTGCTCGCCGGGGCCGCCCGCTCGATCGGCGTCCTTGGCAGCAGTCGGCGCTGGGAAGCCACCCAGGCGGAGCTGCTGAAGCGCGGCGTTCCCGAGGAGCAGCTCAGCAGGGTCAGGACGCCCGTCGGGCTCAGCCTGGGCGCGGAAACTCCGCGCGAGATCGCTCTCGCCATCCTGGCCGAAGTCGTAGCCCTGCAGCGTGGCGGCACTGCCGCATCGATCCGGCCATGACCGGATCCGTGGCTGACGCGCTGGTCCTCCTGCGCGGTGGCGGCGATCTCACCGGCGCGGCCTGGCGGCTCAAGTGAGCCGGGTTTGGCGTGGCGGTGTGCGAGCTGGCGTGGCCGCTCACCGTCCGGCGCTCCGTCGCCTTTTCGACTGCCGTCAGCGACGGCTCGGTGATCGTGGAGGGGATCAGGGCGGTTCACGCGACTGTCGCCGAGGCGGCCAGCCTGGCCCGGTCTGATCTGGTGCCCGTCATCATCTCCCCCGGGCTGCCGCCGCTCGGAGCCGACGTGGTGGTCGACGCGCGGATGGCCAAGCGCCTGCTCGACACGACCATCGAGGACGCGCCGCTCGTCGTGGCGCTCGGCCCAGGGTTCACGGCGGGCCGCGACTGTCACGCGGTCATCGAGACCATGCGCGGCCCGCAGCTTGGCCGGGTGCTCTGGAGCGGCTCGGCAACGCCCAACACCGGGACGCCTGGTGAGATCGGCGGCCGTGGCGCCGAGCGGGTGCTGCGGGCCCCCGCCGCAGGGAAGGCAAGATGGCAAGCCCGCATCGGGGACGTGGTAGCGGCCGGGACCGTCCTCGGGACGGTGGACGGCATCGAGGTGCGCGCCCCGTTCGCCGGCCTGGTGCGCGGGCTGGTGGCCGACGGAAGCGACGTTCCTGCGGGACTGAAGATCGGTGACGTGGACCCGCGGGCCGACACCGACTGGCGGCAGATCTCCGACAAGGCCCTCGCTATCGGCGGCGGCGTGCTCGAAGCCACACTGACGTGGCTGAACGGTGGCGCCTGACTCGAGCGGCCTGTGCAAGTCATGCCAGCTCAAACCCGATGGTCTTAATCGCGGCGCAGCCGATCGCTCATAACGCGGGCCTCTTGTAGGTGTTGGCGCCTTGACGGTAAGCGGCGATGGCCGCGGGGCTGCTCAGGCGCCAGCCCCGGACGTCGAACCACACAAACCCCAGCAGCCCGTAAGCGTGAACACCAGCGAATAGGTCGGCTATTTTGTCGGGCTGGCCTGCGGCAGGCGTCACTCCTGTTTCAGAGATGAGTATGGGGTCGATGGTCAGCGCGCGCACGGCCTTGATGGTTGGTCCGAACAACGGGGCGAATGCCCAGGATGGCTTGGTGTAGTAGCCGTCAATCCCCACCCAGTTCACATAGGAGCTGCCAGGCCACCAGGGCGCCGGGGACGGGATATTGCCGCGCTTGCGCATGACGTTGACCGTCCACATCCAGGTGACGTTGTCGGCGCCCTGCTGCCGGAACACAGTCACGATGTGCCGCCAGGCAGCTACGAACACCGCCGGGGACGTGTGCCCGCAGCCCCACGAGTACCAGGTGCCATTCATCTCATGACCGAAGGAGAGGATCACCCGGGCACCGAACGCCCTGACCGAGGTGGCATAGGAGCGCAGGTATGCGTCATACTGTCCGGCCACGATCGCGCCGAGGCTAATGTGATTCGGGTCGATCTGCACGAGCGGCACCGCGTCGTGCTTGACTGCAGCCGCCGCGAAGCTGGTCTTGAACGCCTCCAGCCATCCGCTGTAGTACAGGACCACGCTGGGACTGACCCCAGTGGTAGCGGTGAAGGCTGTCACTCCGGCGTATGACTGAGGTGAGGGGGCCGCAAACATCCCGAGGTAGGCCTCGGGCATGCGCGGGAGGCTGGCTGCCGGCTTGCCGCCGAGGCCGACAGCGAGGCTGATCGCGATCACGGCAAGGAGCGCCACGCCGATGGGCACGATCCGCGTCGGTCTCATCTGTCCCCTCCTTCCCCAGCCCTGGCGTAGTTGCGGCCCGGCACGGGCTCCATCGCCCGTACGTCGCTTAAAGATCGCCAGCCGGTACTCATGGGCCGAGGCGCGAGGTCGCGGCTGGGTTCTCCGATGCACCCCAGTGGTCTGAGCGTCAGCGAGATCCGGAGTGCCCCCTACCGTGATACGTCGCCTCACTACTGAGCGCCTCCATTCTCCTGGGTCCGTTGCCACGCCAAGCACCCAACAGTTCCGCCCGTCATCAGGCCGTGCAGCCAGGCCCGGGACGTTCCGGTCCCGGGCGATGAGCGCTCAGATATCCTTCGGGGGCAAGACTTCACGAAGCAGGACGCGACCCACGCGGGCACCGCGAGTTGGTACGCCGTCAGCACCGACGATCTCCCACAGTACCCACATCGCCCCGAGGAAGGCGATCATTCATGAGAAAGGCCTTTTGTACGTCTGAGCGCCCTGGCGGAACGCGGCGAATGCTGCAGGGCTGCTGAGGCGCCAGTTCCTGACTCCGTTTGCGTCGAACCACACGAGCCCAAGCAGCCCGTAACCGCGAACACCAGCGAACAAGTCGGCGATCTTTCCCGGCTGGCCAGCCGCAGGCGCCGCCCCTGTCTCGGAGATGAGGATCGGGTCGAGGGTCAGCGCCCGCACGGCCTTGATGGTGGGCCCGAACAAGGAAGCGAACGTCCAGGACGGTTGGTAGTAATAGCCGTCGATCCCTACCCAATTAACGTACGAGCTGCCGGGCCACCAGGGTGCTGGCGCGGGGATGCCGCCATCCGGAGCGATGATATTGACTGTCCACAGCCACGTCACGTCGTCGGCACCCTGCTGCCGGAACACAGTCACGATGTGCCGCCAAGCGGCGACGAATACGGCCGGGGATGTGTGCCGGTAACCCCAGGGGTACCAGCTGCCATTCATCTCGTGGCCGAAGCCGATGATGACGCCGTGGCCGGTCTGCGCACCGTAGCTAGCCACGTCGGTAGCGAAAGACTCGAGGTAGGTGTCGTACTGGCCGGCGACGATCGCTGTAAGGTTGACTCTCGACGGTTCTATTTGGATGAACGGTACGGCACCGTTATCTTTTGCCTCGATGGCGAATACAGATTTGAACTTCTCATTCCAGCCGCTGTAGTAAAGCGCCACGTTAGGCCGCACACCGGTTGCACTGACGAAGGATGTAATGGGCTCGTAGCTGCCGGGAACACCTCTAACGAAAGCGCCTAGATACGACGCCGGATTGGCAGGAAGGGTAACAATCACATGATGGCTGCTGTATGTTCCGATCGCAGGTGTGCCGCTCGCTGCCGGTAGCTTTGCTGACCCAATCGGTTTGGCAACTTCGATCACGCCCACTGTGACTGCTGCAACCGACGCGATCACGGCCGCCCCGGCGAGCACAGCACCGGCGCCACGAAAGATGCCCTTGAGCTGCCGGATAAGAGTTCTCACGGAGTCGCCAATTTCCCGGCCTCGGCGCTGTCCGGACCGCAGCGGCCCTCGGGCGCAGGCGCGGACGGTTCTGATTCCGGCATCATAACTCGGCCGTCCTTCCCGGGAAGATAAGTCGGCCTACGATGAGCGCGTTGACGAGGCCAAACGCGGCAACGACGCCGAACCTCAAGGAGCCGGTCTGCTCGATGCGCCAAGTGGCAAGACTCAGCCACGCAACGGCGAGCGGGCCGTTCCAAAGGGTCACGCCCCACCAGAACCGGCGACTAGCATCGCCGGGGCCACGTGATGGCTGCCAGGACATGACCTTGCCGCGCGAGTAGTCCCAGATGGCGAGAATCTGCGCCCATCCCACGGCGAGGGCCAGTGGCCAGATCCTGGGACTGTACGGCGCGTTGTGCCACAACGGATATAGTACCGTGCCGGTAATAACGGCAGGAAGCAGGAGGAGCGCATTGCGCAGATGGATCTCGCCGGGAAGGAACGCAAGCAGGGTAACCGGGATCAGCGGCACGATCAGGGTTCGCAGCCCAGTGGTAAGGTTCCAGAGCCAGCCGGCGATATACGGCAACCGGGCCTTCCACGAGATCTGGACTCGCCACAGATGGTTTGTCCAGACCAGCGAGGTGGCGCCGCAGCACCACCGGTACTGCTGGCGCATAAAGGCCTCGAGAGTGGCTGGGCAGATCCCGGCTGCCAGGGGGACGGGGAGATACCTAAGCTGGAAGCCGTGGTAACGCATATCGAGCCCAGTGTGCGAATCCTCTGCGTAGGGGATCTCAGTGAACCCGCCCATGGGTTCGAGCGCGGCTCGGCGGTAGACGGCGTTGGAGCCGACGCATAGCGCCGACCCGAACCTGTCGCGAGAAACCTGCACGGCACGGTAGAAGACTTCCAGCGTGGAGCTTGCGGCCCGCTCGACCCAGGTTTGCCGTGAGCTCACCCGGAAAAATTGGGGAGTCTGCACAATTCCGGTATCCGGGTCAGCCATGTAGGGCAGTGTTTCCGCAAGAAAGTCCGCCCGCGGCCGGAAGTCGGCATCAAAGATCACGATGTGCTCGCCGTTAGTGCGCTCGAAGGCATAGTTAAGGTTGCCAGCCTTCTTGTGCTCGCGCAGATTCGGACGGCGCACATACACGAAGCCGAAAGACGGGGCAAGGACCATGGCCTCGTCGCTCGGCCCATCATCCAAGACGTACGCGTAGGCATTACCGGGATACGCCCGGAGCAGCTCGAAGACGCCCGTCCAGGTATTGCGCAGTACTTCGACAGGCTCGCCGCAGATTGGCAGGAAGATGTCCACGCTGGGGTGGTGGCGCGGGCGCCAGGCCCTGATATGGGCCTCGTGCGCGGCGAGATCAAAGCTGCGGCCGGCAAAGTTCACCGGCAGGCTCACGGCCTGGTAAGCGATGTACAGCGCCGTATAGCCAGCGAAGGCAAGCAGCATCGGGTCGCGAATTTCCATCCAAGCCTGCGCCACGATGAGGCAAACTGTGCTCACACACAGAGCCACGGCGAGGAACGGCAGCGACCGCCAGGCGTAGGAGCACTTCTCATCGCCGTCAGGAGGGGCCGGCAGAACTAGATTGCCGGACCGGTGGCGTCCTTTTGAACTCGCTGTCGTGCTGATCATTGCCGACCCTGACGGATCCAGATCAGGATGTTTCCGTGTTGCCCCGTAGCCCTATAGGGAATGGTCGCGGCAAGTTGATAGTCGGCGTTGGACTCGAGGTCACGTAGTATGTCATCGTCGGTCTGGGCGGTGTCCCAGAACTCAAGCATTATGACAGAGAAGTAGCGCGCGTGGATCGCAGCAGCGTAAGCGGGCAATCCGCTTAGTTTTTGCCCGGTGGCCGGATCGTCGTATGTAAAGAAGAACGTGCCCAGCACCTGTCGGTGAGCGGTCTCGCTCGGCAAGTAGTAGTTCAGGACATTCCCGCGATCATCGGCGAGCACGGGCCCATGCGTGGAAGCAAGTGCTGCACGCATCTCGGGGATCACCTGAGACAAGTCCGGCCAGCCGAAATGTGAGGCTGCCCACGGGATGCTTGGCAATGCGGCTAGGCATACCGCCGCAGCCCCGACCCGGGTGGCCTGCGCAGCCTTGGAGAGCGGGACGGCCCGTGAGAGGCCAGCGACCGCGTATCCGGCGGGGATGCACGCAAACCACGCCCCGAAGCCGAGGTGCTTGAAAAGCGAAGTGTAGGTGTGGATACGAACTTGCTCCGCTGGCACCAGGAACGCGGCCATTGTGAGGACGCCAGCCAGCACCGTCGCGATGCGCCCTAGCCGGTTGCTTGCTGCTGCGATCGTGCCGAGGATCGCCAGGATAACAACTATGCCGATCCACTTTCCGCTGACCAGCAACAAGAAAGACGCTGGGTAATCGCCTGAAGGCCGGGTGAGCGTCGTTGTGGTGATGCCTTGCCAGTAAGTATGGCCGCCGAGATGGATCGCCGAGAACAGGAGTACGCATAGCGTGTACGATCCAGCCATCATCGCGACGACACCCCGTCTCCGGCCGCTGGAGCGCCACACGGCTAGTCCTGCTACGGCGATAACGACGGGATTGAACAATGCGGCGGCGTACTTGGTGGCATCGGCGAGCGTAAGCACGGCTGCGGTAGCGACCATCAAGGTCAGCTGTACGGTCGGTCGGCACGAGACGGCTCGCACGCCGAGCCATGTAGCGAGTGCAAGCAGCAACAGGGCCAATCCGTCATAGGTGGCGAAGGCCCCGAGGTACTGGGTAGCGCTCAGCCCGGCGAACAGCGCGGCTGCGAAGACTGCCGAACGCCCGTCAAAAATTCGACGAGTGGCACCATGTAGGAACACTGTCGCGCCGAGCATGAAGCAGAGAGACAAGAGCCGTGCGCCTGCAAGACCGCCAATGCTGTCGGCAATTGCGCCAAGCGGCGGATAGATGGATGGGGCGCCCGAGAAAAAGGTCGCAAATGCAGGCGTCGGCGTTCCGTGCAGCCAGTTCGCCCACTGGAGGTGACCAGCCCACAGGTACAGTGCCTCGTCAGGAAATGCCGTGTCGCTCCACACTAGCCGCAAAGACAAGACAACCTGGACAGTGAGTATTACTATGAGCGGCAGCCCAGGTATGCGCCCGAATCGCCGACTATTCCAGGCCGCGCTTTCCTTCCGACTCTCCCGTGCCCTCGTAGTGGGCAGAGGATCTGGGGTCACCGGGCCTGGCCTCGCGGTATCCC
>OCTA010003919.1_pt1 | contig 13148 bp, 11 predicted proteins | sample 1538991 | NCBI WGS metagenome assembly OCTA01 (sample SAMEA3539302, study PRJEB22396) | soil metagenome | biome: tundra; feature: field; material: soil | place: USA | collected 2010-05 | depth 0.15 m
ATGATAGACTTGAGTCTGGACGAGTTTCAAACACGCGGCCAGCCTTGGTTGCTCCGAATTGAGGAAAAGAAAAGCAAATCCAGGAAAGAGTATCAAAATATCATCATCGGCGATGTGATCATCGTTGCTGGTTGGGAAAAACAAGGCAGCACGGCGGGCACACCTGATTTTGTTTTCGGCACGTGTGCAACATTTCCCGAGGAGAAAAAGAAGGCCATACGTTTCCTAGATTTGACGGACACCAATTTAGTTGAGGACTTCAAGCATGCCCCGGGAAACAGGTGGGAAAATTGGCCCAAGGACATGTCCGAGTTCAAACGCTACTCGACCTTGCAGATCAAACTGGCGTATAAACTGTCTGAATCAAAAATCCCAGAACTGTCAAGCGACCAATATATCGGCATTGTGTTGGAAAGGCGAAAGGTGCTGGAAAATGCCCTTGGCCCTGCTCTTTTCAGCACCGCCAACGAGTTTAAGCCCCGTGACACAAATATTTGGCAATGGATTGCCGACGACGCCCTTAAGGCCCAGACCAACCGTTCTATAAAGCTCTTTCAAAATAAACGGCACAACATCGTCTCGAACATTCCGCCAATCATTGCCTACGACGCGGCGCGGCTGTGTTCCTGGAATGACTTCGATGCGAATAAGGCGCCCCGCGAATGGTTCTCGTTTGCCGGGGCGATCTGGTCTGCGCCTCCGCCAGAAAAATGAAAACCATTAGCAAGGCACCTTCGACTGTCGCAATGCCTTCCCAGGCATCTTTTCACCATTCACGCACGGACTTTCGCCAAAATCCACCAAGCCTACCAACCTGACTGCTATGGCTCACACAATAAAATTAAGGATTTCAGAAGGTTCTCTCAAGGGCAAAGCATCCGCCATCCGTTTGCTCGAAGGGCTTAGGCGCGAAGAGGACAGCATCATTCTCAACGGACATGATGTCTTGGTGTTTGGGCGGTCGTCCAATTGCGGAGTCTGCCTGCCGGAGGATGACGGGGCGGTTTCCCGCCATCACTTTGTCATGGAGGTCAATCCTCCGGCCGCCAGAATCCGGGATTTTGGAAGCTTGAATGGAACCTACGTGAACGACCGGAAGATTGGCGGCCGTGCCAAAGGACAAACTCCGGATGAGGGCAGCAAACAATTGTTCCCCTCCTTTGATTTGAAGCATGGGGATAAAATCAAAGTGGGTAAATCTATTTTCACCCTGGCCGTGGAAAGCGATCCCGTCTGCCGGCGTTGTGGGAACGAAATCCCCACCACCGATTTGGAGAAATGCCGGGAATCAAGCGAGGCTTTCCTTTGCAGATCCTGCCAGAACCGGGCGAGCAACCTCGAGGTGCAAGCTGGTTCATCATTGGAACATTCTCGTCCGGAGCCATTGCGCTGCCAAAAGTGCGGCAAAGATGTCGAACCCGAATTGGGAAAGGGTCGTGGCGGCGACTATGTTTGCAATGATTGCCGCCAGCAGGCGGAAAATGATCCGGCCGATCTGCTGTATCACATGCTCCGCAAGGAGGGGTTGGTTGAGGCTTACGACCGTTCGATTCGGCCAACCAAGACTTATCAAATGTTCCCCGAGGCCGGGCTGGTTGAGGCTGGCTCCTCGCAACCTCAAGTGCCGGGCTATGAGATTAAGGAGCGATTGGGAAAAGGCGGATGTGGTGCCGTCTATTTGGCCACGCATCAGGAGAGCGGACGCTCGGTGGCGATCAAGGTGCTGCTGGCCAAAGTCGTGGTAAGCGAGAAAGCCCGGAACGATTTTCTGCGGGAAATCAAAGTCACCAAGAAGCTTCGCCATCCCAATGTCATCATCCTGCTTGATCACGGAGCCATAGGAACCACGTTTTATTTTGTCATGGAGTATTGCCGTCGGGGCAGTCTCGGTGAGTTGGTGTGGCAACGTGGCGGCAAGCTTTCCCAAAGCGAGGCATCGCCGATCATGCTGGAGGCGCTGGAAGGACTGGCCTATTGCCATGACCAAGACATGGTCCATCGCGACCTCAAACCCGACAACCTTCTGCTGGCAGAGGCGCCAGCCGGCCGCTTGATCGCCAAAATTTCGGATTTGGGCCTGGCCAAGAACTTTGCGACCGCAGGGTTCAGCGGCATGACCGTGACCGGCCATTTTGCCGGCACTTATGAATACATGCCACGAGAGCAGTTGACCCGCTTTAAGTTCATGAGTCCGGTGAGTGATGTCTGGAGCATCGGCGCCACATTTTACCACACGTTGACCGGCTGTTTTCCACATGATTTCCCACCTGGGAAAGATCCAGCCAAGGTGGTGCTGGAGGCTGACGTGGTGCCTATCCGCAAGCGCGACGCTTCAATCTCCAAGGAACTTGCCGCAGTAATTGACCGTTCCCTTGCGACCCAACCCGCCGAGCGGTATCAGGATGCGCGAGAAATGAAAAAAGCTTTGGCAAGCGTGTTGGGAGAACAAAAGGAACCGGACGAGGATTGAAGTTCCGCCAATGCGTGCGCGAAGCCGTCGGGTGTCGGTTTTGACGGCCCAAGGGGGCCGCCTTCACCAAGTATTGGGCTGGTGGGGAAGAACAACGAAGACGCTTTCTTTGTGGACGAACACCTCGGATTTTTTATCGCACCTGACGGAATGGGCGGGGCGCAGGCAGGCGAGATAGCCGCCCAAATGGTGACGACGGCACTTCCTCGATTGCGCAGTAAATTCCACGTTCATCAGTTGCCTGACCTTTTATCTGAACGTTTTCTGACGATGGCTGCCGCGGCATCCCAATCAGATCGGCTCACAGCAAATTTGGCATTCACGTGACTGTAACTGGTCTTGTCGGTGTAAATCCAAACGGTGGCTTGTTTGGCTTGAGTAGAAAGATAGGATGCATCGCTCAAAATGCAGACAAGGATGGGATCCACCTTTCCCAATTGGAATTCAGATTGCGAGGATGGATTTTCTTTTTCAAAATCCGTGCAATAGGCGTCGAGAACATAGGTTTTTGGCGTGTCTTCAACTCGGATTACGGAGGTGGGCAAGTAGCTCCTTTCCCCCATCTTCTGACCTTGGACTGCGGCAATGACCATGTTTTGAGCCGAGGCGAATCCATTTCGCAATCGGGTTCCAGAGGCAATCGTCAATTCAAGATCCGCACCGCTTTTGGCTGTCTTGGCAACGACAACCTCAACCGAATCACCACTGCTGCCGCCAGTCCCATGAAAGGTGACAGTGATTTTTCCAGCGGCAACAGCGGCGGCGAAATCCGCTGCCAGGATTGGTTCCAAGGCGATGACGATCATGGCTAAAAGTAAAATAATTTTTGTTTTCATGTTCATTCCATGGTTTCAGGTTCAGTCGGAATTAGTCGCTGTGGCGTTGATTCTGTGGCCAGGTATGCCGATGCATCTCGGCCAGCGCGGTCTTGCAATCTGGGCACCGGTCAAACTAGATTTGTAGTTTGAGCATACAGCGCCGAGTTGAAGGTTGGCTGACAGCGAGGCGGCCCGGCAGGTTGCCGGGCCACACTCTGGCAAGTCATTGGTTGAATAAGTTCACTAATTAAGAAGGACATTCCGCTGGATGCTGGGCTTGAAGGTCAAGTCAACCAGCAAGCGGTTGTCCTCACCAACCCAACCAGTCGGCAACGGCAGATCCAGCGCAGACCTGCCCTGGAGCAGCAGCGACACTTTATTGCCGGGATTACCCACCGCATTAAACAACTGCACCAGCCGCGCGGTGGTCCCGTCGTTGATGGGACCCATCTGAATGTTGGCCGTCGCGGTCACGGTGCCGGGACTGTTCGTGGAGCCGCTCGGAAGCACCACTTCGGCGAGGTGGGAAGGCCCCAAGTCAACCAGTTCATTGGTCCCGTCGGGGTGGACAGTGTTGAGACTGACGACCAGGTCCGCGTCGCGGAACCGGAGGCGATCCGGGTTGAGATTCTGCAACGTGATGTCCACCGCCACCACGTAGGCGGACCCGGTGTTGGTCAGTGACATACGGTCCACGGAAACGACGCTTACGTTACCCAGCTTTGTGGGCAAATCCTGGGCGGCGGCGGTATTCAGAAGCAGGGAGCCTAGCGCGATCCCAGCACAGAGGGAGACGGTCAACTTTGTTGTAGTTTTCATATTGTTAATGGATTCGTGTTGTTGTTGGTTTATTTTTGTCGGGCAACAGTGCCCACTTACAGAAACAATAATTCCAGTGCGGCGTGCCCTTTTTTTCTTTTGAAGTAGGTGTCGTTTCAAAAGGCAACGATTGTGTCGGAGCGCGGCTTCGCGCGGAACATCAACCGTCGTGCGAACCACGCCATCAAATATTTCGTTGGCCTCTGGCGGGCAGTTATTCCAAACGACAGGTTGTGTAAAGAGTATTGGACGACGGGTGGAGTAAGGGCGGGAAAGGATTCTTCCGACGAATTAGTTTTTAAGTAAGCACGGCACGGCTAATTCACTGCGGAAGAGTCATACAAGTTATAGGTCGAAGTTGGCCTTTTTTCCGCGCGCCGGCACCGGCACCCCCAGTTCAGTTCACCAGGTTCGACACGCGTTTGAGGTTGTAGGCCAGCGTCGTCATCGTAGTGCATGGTGTCGCGCCATTTGATGAAAGCACCATCTTGAATCTGAACCTTCATGCTAATCCCTTCCACTGAGGCACCGTCAATAGCCGGCTGACTTGCGGTCGCGGCACCTCTTGCAGCAAGTGTTGCGCTTGACTGGCTGTGAGTTGCGGATCGTGGCGCAGACGCTGGGCCAGTGCTTGTAGCGGCGCGCCTGGCCAGACCTGCTGGTGTTCCCGCAACTGTTCGTCGAGGGGCGGGTGGAGCGCGGTGCCAGACTCTCCCAGCAGGTTCAGGCAGAGGTCGCCTAGCGCAATGAGATCATTGCTGGCGGAGGGAATCGATCCGGTTAATTCGGCCCCGATTAGTGAGCGGATGCCATTCATGCCGCTGTCAGCGAGCACAATCTGGCCGGCGGCTTCGAGGAAGATGTTTTCGGCACAAAGGTGCCCGTGAGCCAGGCTTTGCTGATGCAGGGCCGTCAACACTCCCAGGGCGCCACTCATCACATCATGAATTCCTGCCAAATCCAGCAAGGGTGAGCGGGCCAAATCAACGCCCTTGAGATGAGGGAAACAAAGGATTAGGTGGGTATCCTACTGCCGGCATCACCAACATAGACGCGTTTTATTGCGAGGTGACCGGCGTGGAAACTCCGCTGTGGACTTACTTCGAGGCTTGTGGCTGGCATCGCGGATATTTTGGAATGCAAGTGAACAGCCCGACCGAGCGACGAATTATTTTCAGCGTCTGGGACAGCGGCAAGGAGGCCGTAGACCGGAGCAAAGTGGGCGAAGCCGACCGCACCACGCTCGTCGCCAAGGGCGAAGGAGTTAATGCCGGCGATTTTGGCAACGAAGGCACCGGCGGTCACAGTCATCTGGAATACAACTGGAAGACCGGCGAAAAGCAGCGGTTCATTGTCACGGCCAAACCCACGGACGCCACGCACACGGTTTACTCCGGCTACTGGTTTCATCCCGAACAAAAAAAATGGATGTTGATTTCCAGTTGGAAGACGCCGAAGGATGGCGCGTATCTGCGCGGACTTTACAGTTTCTGCGAAAATTTTGGCGGCAACAACGGTCACCTCCGTCGCAAGGCGCTTTACGGCAATCAATGGTATCGCACCGCCGGCGGCCAGTGGCATGAACAAACCACCGCGACGTTCAGCCATGACCCGACCGGCAAGGCGGACCGGCTGGACCGTTTTATGGGCGTCGAGGACGGGCAATTTTTTCTATCCAATGGTGGTTTCATTCCCGGCTCCACGAAATTCGGCACGCCGTTCACGCGTCCGGCCACCGGTCATCCGCCGACCGATTTTAACCCGACATTGTTTTCCCAAAATTGATTTTTCATGCCTCGCTTCAAAGAACATCTCCACGCGCAGCTTGCTGAAATCCGCAAGGCGGGCACTTACAAAAATGAGCGCGTCATCATCACGCCGCAGGGCACGACCATTCGCGTGGCCGACGGCCAGCTTGTGTTGAATTTCTGCGCAAACAATTATCTCGGCCTCGCGCAGCATCCCGCCGCCGCCGCCGCCGCCAAGGCCGCGATTGACGAATGGGGTTACGGCTGTGCCAGTGTGCGCTTCATCTGCGGCACACAGGGCGTCCACAAGCAACTGGAGGCCAAGTTGAGCGAGTTTCTCGGCACGGAGGACACGATTCTCTACGGTTCTTGTTTTGACGCGAACGGCGGTTTGTTCGAGACCTTGCTCGGCAAGCAGGACGCAATTATTTCCGACGAACTGAATCACGCGAGCATCATTGACGGCATCCGGCTCTGCAAGGCGCAGCGGCATCGCTTCAAGAACAACGACATGGCCGACCTCGAAGCGAAGCTGAATGACGCCAAGAACGCACGCTTCAAAATGATTGCGACCGACGGCGTGTTTTCGATGGACGGCTACATCGCCAATTTGCAGGCTGTCTGCCATCTCGCCGACAAATACGGAGCGCTGGTCATGGTTGACGATTCGCACGCGGTTGGTTTCATGGGCAAGACCGGACGCGGCACGCACGAATATAATCATGTCATGGGCCGCGTGGACATCATCACCGGCACGCTAGGCAAAGCGCTCGGCGGCGCGAGCGGCGGCTATACCAGCGGACGCAAGGAGATCATCGAATTTTTGCGCTAGCGTTCGCGTCCCTATCTTTTTTCCAACACGCTCGCGCCCAGCATCGCCGGCGCGACACTGAAAGTTTTGGAACTGCTGACAGAATCCACCGCGCTGCGCGACAAGCTGGAGGCGAACACAAAGTTTTTCCGCGAAGGCATGGGGAAACTCGGCTTCAACATTTTGCCCGGCACGCATCCGATTTGTCCGGTGATGCTCGGCGACGCGGCGCTGGCGACGAAATTTGCCGATGCGATGCTGCAAAAGGGCGTTTATGTCATCGGCTTTTCGTATCCGGTCGTGCCGCAGGGCAGGGCGTGCATCCGCACGCAGATTTCCGCGGCGCATTCGCGGCAGGATTTGGAGCGGGCCATTGACGCCTTCGCAGCGGTGAAAAAAGAACTGGGTGTATGAACTTGCGAACTTTATCCTGCCATGCCTGGTAAGTTAAGAACACAGAAGCGCGTCCTATGGCGGCAACCTTTTAACGACCAGCAAATCTGCCATGAAAAAAAATCTTACAATTATTGGTCGTCAGCCTGTTTGCTTTCAACCTTCACGCCGCGGAACCGGCGAGAAAACCGAACATTGTTTTCGTGCTGGCCGACGATCTGGGCTACGGCGACATCGGGCCGTTTGGGCAGAAGATCACTCACACGCCGACGCTGGATAAGCTCGCGGCGGAGAGAATGAAATTCACGCAGCACTACACCGGCAGTCCCGTCTGTGCGCCGGCGCGGTGTGTGTTGATGACCGGCAAGCATCCCGGCCACGCCTTCGTCCGCGACAACCGCGAAGTCGGTGGCTGGTATTCCGGCCTTGGGCAGATTCCGATTCCCGCGACTGAAATGACTATCGCCTCCGCATTGAAATCCGCTGGTTATGTGACCGGCGCGTTTGGCAAGTGGGGACTCGGTGGCGTCGGCACGGAAGGCGATCCCCTGAAGCACGGCTTTGATCATTTCTTCGGTTTCAACGACCAGCGTCCGGCGCATAATTATTTTCCGCAGTATCTGGTGGACGATGAAGTGAGGATGCCATTGCCCGGGAATGCCAATGTGGTGACGACCGAGGAAAAGATCCAGTTGCCGGACGGCGCGGACGCGAACAATCCGACGAATTACGCCAGCTATATTGGCAAACAATACGCGCCCGATCTTTGCAACGAACGCGCGCTGAAATTCATCCGCGAGAACAAGAACAAGCCGTTCTTCCTGTATTATCCAACGACGGTGCCGCATCTCGCGCTGCAAGTGCCGGAGGATTCGCTCGCGGAATACAAAGGCAAGCTCGACGACAAACCTTATCCGGGCGGTAATGGTTATCTGCCGCATCAATATCCGCACGCGGTGTATGCGGCAATGATAACGCGGATGGACCGCGATATCGGGAAGATGGTGCAACTGGTCAAAGATCTCGTGCTCGAAAACGACACGATTTTCATTTTCACCTCGGACAACGGCGCAGTGTTTCCGCTCTCCGGCGTTGACACGGTCTATTTCAACTCCAACGGTGAACTGCGCGGTTACAAGGAAGACATTTACGAAGGCGGCATCCGCGAGCCGCTGATCGTTTCCTGGAAAGGCCACATTCCGCCGGGCACGACCTCAACTTTTGTGAGCGGCTTCGAGGATTGGTTCCCGACGCTGCTTGAGCTTACCGGTGCGACGAACGCCCTGCCGAAAAATCTGGATGGCATCAGCTTCGCGCCCACGTTGCTCGGCGGCAAGCAGCCGGAACGCCCATTTTTGTATCGTGAATTTCATGGGGCCGCCGGCCAGCAGGCCATACGCGTGGGTGATTGGAAACTGGTCCGGCGGCACTTGCTCGGCACGCTGAAAAATCCTGCTGCGCCGACGACCGAGCTGTTCAATCTCGCCGCCGATCCGTCGGAAAAAGAAAATGTGGCCGCCGCACATTCTGACATTGTCGCCAAACTGGAAAAGCTGATGTCCGAGCAGCACACGCCGTCGAAGGAATTTCCGTTCCCGCTGCTCGACAAGCTGTCAAGCAAATGAAATGGACGATTCCAATCGGGCTGGTGGTTTTGACGTTTGCCGCAAGCTGTGTTTTTGGAGCGCAAGGAATTCCTGCCGCCCGTCTGAATATTGTTTTCATTTTGGTTGATGACATGGGCTGGGCGGACGGCGGATGTTTTGGCAGCAAGTTTTACCAGACGCCGCAGATGGACGCGCTCGCCAAACAGTCGGTGCGTTTCACGCAGGCTTACGCGGCGTGCGCCGTGTGTTCGCCGACGCGCGCGGCGCTGATGACGGGCAAGTATCCCGCGCGGCTGCACATCACGGATTATATTCCCGGCGAAGCCACGCCAAAAGACAGCCGTTTCCAATTGCCCGACTGGCAGGAGCATCTGCCGCTGGAGGAAATCACGCTGGCCACCGCGTTGAAGAAACCCGGCTATGTCACCGCGCACCTCGGCAAATGGCATCTCGGCGGCGAGGAGTTTTCCCCGCAGCATCAGGGTTTCGACACGAACATCGCCGGTGGCGATACCGGCCACCCGGCGTCGTATTTCTGACCCTACGGCGACACCAATAATCCGCACCGGGTTCTCGGCCTGTCTGCGCATGGCGGGCAGAAAGGAGAATATCTTACCGACCAACTCACGGACGAGGCGTTGCAATTCATTGAGGCGAACAAGAACAAGCCGTTTTACCTGAGCTTTTGCCATTACGCCGTTCACGCGCCACTCATGGGCAAGCAGGAACTGATTGATGCCGCCGCCGACCGGCCCGGCGCGGACGGCCAGAGCAACAAAGTCTATGCCGCGATGCTCAAGAGCGTGGACGAAAGCGTCGGGCGCATCGTGAAAAAATTGGACGAGATGAAACTTGCCGACCACACGCTCATCATCTTTACTTCTGACAACGGCGGCGCGGTGCATTTTGGCAAGCCGCCCGTCACGTCGAATTTTCCGCTGCGCAATGGCAAAGGCTCGGCTTACGAAGGCGGCTTGCGTGTGCCGCTCATCGTCAAAATGCCCGGCGTGACTCACACTGGAACCGTGTGCGACGCGCCGGTCATCACGATGGATTTCTTTCCGACGCTGCTGGAACTGGTTGGCGCGGACAAATCCGCCAGCCGCACGGCGGTGGACGGCGAGAGTTTCGCGCCGTTGCTGCGGGGTGAAACGCAGATGCCGCACCAGGAATTGTTCTGGCACTATCCGCATTATTGGAACGGCGGAAAAATTTCACCCTACAGCGTGGTGCGCGTCGGTGATTGGAAGTTGATCCGTTTTTACGAAACCGGAACCGAGGAGCTTTATGATTTGAAATCGGACTTGTCCGAGCAGCATAATCTGGCCGGATCAAATCCCGAAAAACGAAAAGCCTTGGGCACGCGCCTCGATGCCTGGCTCAAAGAAGTCGGCGCGCAAATGCCGGTGGCAAAAAATTGAAACCACAAATGAACACGGATAAACACGGATTTTTTAGATGTGAATTGCGCACGCAGACGGGAATTTCTTTTGCCTCCATGTCCATCCGTGCCCATCCGTGGTTAAAAATCGGGGCGGTTTGCTTTGCGGCTGCGGTTTTGTTTTGCGTTTGCGCACAGGCTGCACCGCCGGCGAAACCGAACATCGTTTTCATCCTCGCTGACGATCTTGGCTACGGCGACGTGCATTGTCTGAATCCGGAGCGCGGCAAAATTGCGACGCCGTGCCTGGACAAATTGGCTGCGCAGAGCATGACCTTCACCGAGGCGCATTCGAGTTCGGCAGTTTGCACGCCGAGCCGATACAGCATTCTCACGGGCCGTTACAACTGGCGATCACATCTGCAATCTGGCGTGCTCGGCGGATTCAGTCCCCCGCTGATCGCGCACGACCGCCTCACCGTTGCGGGATTGCTCCAGCAGCAGGGCTATCGCACTGCCTGCATCGGCAAATGGCATCTCGGCCTGACATTTGCCGGCAAGGGCGAAAATCGCGACCTCGCGCAACCGATCAAAAACAATCCGACCACGCTCGGCTTCGATTATTTTTTTGGCATCGCCGCATCGCTGGACATGCCGCCGTTTGCGTTCATAGAAAACGATCATTTTACGCAACTGCCAACGGTCACAAAAAAATGGGTGCGCGCCGGTCTTGCCGCGCCGGATTTTGAGGCGGCGGACGTTGTGCCGGAACTCACGCGCAAGGCGAAGGAGTTTATCGCCGCGAACGCCGCGACGAATGGGCCGTTCTTTCTTTACCTGCCGCTCACCTCGCCGCACACGCCGCTGGTGCCCACAAAGGAGTGGCAGGGAAAAAGCAGCTTGGGGAGCTATGGCGATTTTGTGATGGAAACCGATTGGGCCGTCGGCGAAGTGCTGGCCGCGCTCGACAAAAATGGTGTCGCGGACAAGACGTTGGTGATGTTCGCCAGCGACAACGGTTGTGCGCCTTACATCGGCGTGACCAATTTAGAGCAGCAGGGCCATTTTCCGAGCGCGGACCGGCGCGGTTACAAGGCGGACATCTGGGACGGCGGCCATCGCATTCCGCTGTTCGCCCGCTGGTCGGGCAAGGTCAAGGCCGGCACGACGAGCGATCAACTGGTTTGTCTCGTGGATTTCATGGCAACGTGCGCGGATGTTCTCGGCGCAAAGCTTCCTGAAAATACCGCCGAAGACAGCGTGAGTCTGTTGCCCGCCATGCTTGGCACGGCGACCGCGCCGCTACATGAAGCGGTGGTGTCGCATTCCATCAACGGCTCGTTTGCAATTCGCCAGGGCCGATGGAAACTGGAGCTGTGTCCCGACTCCGGTGGCTGGAGCGCGCCGAAACCGGGCAGCCCGGAAGCGGAAAAACTGCCGCCAGTGCAGCTTTACGATATGAGCAAGGACATCGGCGAGCGCACGAACGAATGGGCCGCACAACCAGAGGTCGTGGCGCGATTGACGAAATTGCTGGAAAAATATGCCGCAGACGGCCGCAGCACGGCCGGAAAACCGCAGGCCAACGACGTGATCGTGAACATCCGAAAAGAAAAAGCTCTGTCGAAAGACGACGAGGGAAAGGTCATCACCCATGATTAAGAAATTGTTTGTATTTTGTTTCGCAGTTGTGGTTTGCACTACCACTCACGCCGCTATGCCGGAAAAATTGCCGAACATCGTCATCATTTTCACCGACGACCAGGGCTACGCCGACGTCGGCAAATTCGGCGCGGAAGGATTTACGACGCCGAATCTGGATCGCATGGCGGACGAGGGCGCGATCTTTAGAAATTTTCACGTTGCCCAGCCGGTTTGTTCCGCGTCGCGGTGTGCGTTGATGACGGGTTGTTATCCGAATCGTCTCGGCATCCATGGCGCGCTGGGGCCGCACTCGAAAGTTGGAATCAGTGACAACGAGGTGACGCTGGCGCAGGTGCTCAAGTCGCGCGGCTACGCCACCGCCATGTTGGGCAAGTGGCATCTGGGCGACTCGCCGCAGTTCATGCCGCTGCGCCACGGCTTCGACGAGTATTTCGGCGAATCGGTTTCGGTGGACATGTGGCCGGGGCATCCGGACTTGATCACGAACATGCCCCAAACTATGGCGGCGATGAAGCGTGAATATCCCAACCTGCCGATTTGGGACGGGGAGAAAAAGTTCCGCGAGGAAATGTCCATTGACGACCTGAACCATTTGACAACGTGGTATGCCGAGCGCGCGGTGAAATTCATTGAGAAAAACAAATCGCATCCGTTTTTTCTTTACGTCGCGCACAACATGCCGCACGTGCCGCTGGGCGTGAGCGACAAGTTTCGCGGCAAGACCGCGCGCGGACTTTACGGCGACGTGATTGAGGAAATTGACTGGTCGGTCGGGCAGATTCTCGACGCGCTGCACCGCAATGGACTGGATGAAAACACGTTCGTTATTTTCACGTCAGACAACGGACCGTGGCTGTGTTACGGCAATCACGCCGGCTCGGCCAAGCCGTTGCGCGAGGGCAAGGGCACGAACTGGGAAGGCGGCACGCGCGAGCCGTGCATCATGCGCTGGCCCGGAAAAATTCCCGCCGGCGCGGACACCTGGGACATGCTGATGACGATTGATTTGCTGCCAACCATTGCGAAGCTCGTCGGCGCGGAACTGCCCAAAAACAAAATTGACGGACTCGACGTGTGGCCGATCATTTCCCGCCAGCCCGGCGCGAAAAACCCGCATGAATCCTACTGGTTTTATTATGAGGTCAACCAGCTTCAGGCCGTGACGACCAGCGACGGCCACTGGAAGTTGCAATTGCCGCATACATTTCGGACGATGCTTGGCCAGAAACCCGGACATGACGGCGTGCCCGGTGATTATACGAATAAAAAAATTGAAACCGCCGGGCTTTACGATCTCGTTCACGACATCGGCGAAACCACCGACGTTTCCGCGCAGCATCCGGACATTGTGAAGCAACTCGAAGCCGAGGCGGAAAAAGCACGCGCCGATTTGGGCGACGGGCTGACAAAACGCCCCGGTCCCGGTCGCCGCGAAC
>OCTA010003922.1_pt1 | contig 13145 bp, 12 predicted proteins | sample 1538991 | NCBI WGS metagenome assembly OCTA01 (sample SAMEA3539302, study PRJEB22396) | soil metagenome | biome: tundra; feature: field; material: soil | place: USA | collected 2010-05 | depth 0.15 m
ATCCTCATCTCCGCCCCTCCTTCGAAAAGAACCGTCCCGTCGTCCGTCCAACGATCTCGCGTTCAGCGCGGTTGGGCAGCGCAAAATCTAGAAGAAGGCTCCATCAAGAAGCCCATACGGTCGGCGATCCCACTGGCGCTTGGTCAGACCGACTCGAACCTTCAGCAGCACGCCGTAGTCATGGTACACGGACGAGAGACTGGTCCACTCAGGTCGATAGAACGGCTCCACATATAGGTAGACCGCCGATACCTCGAATGGACGTGAGAAGGGCGTTGCCCAGCCCGCGGGGCCGTCACCAACAATCGGGAGGGGTAGTCCGACGAAGAGATGAACCGCCTTCTTACCCTCTGGCGAGCCGACTGCATCTCCTGCGCCGGCGGCAATCGTGAGGACGACGTTCAACCCGACCTCGCCATAGACACGATCCCAACCAGCGCTGCCGATCGAAAGGTACGGCCCCGGAAAATCGGGAGAAAATGTCGCCTCGATCAACGCCCTGCCAGGGCGGGTGATGCCACCACCAACAGACAATGCAAAGGGCCAAGGCTCATCACGCGCCGTTGACGAGCCCCCTTCCTCGGCCCAAACCGAGGCTGGAGACGCGAGCAGGACAAGAATCAGCGCCAACCGCGGTGGTGAAATCTTCGTCAGCGTCATACCGCCGGCTGTCTGCCCAACGACCTGGTGTTCAGCGGCGAACATCCGCCCGAGCGAAGCGAGGAAGGATGATCGACCGCTGCAACACCATGTTAGCAAGCACCCGGCATAGAGTGGACGCAGTCACCGTTCGCTCGATGGCCGGCTTGGACAGACAAGAACGGGCTTCTCATGGATCTCCGATAGTCCTTTAGCTGCTCGGCCAAGAAGGATGCTGACAATTCCTTTTCGAAGGTTCTCGTCGGCGTTCGGGGATGCCGCAACGCGCCCCAGCGTCTCCCTCACATCATTCCGTTTGTATTCCGTCTGAAGACGAGTGCTCCACTCACCCCCGGGGAATACGGCGTATAGGAGCGAGCCTCGCGCGATCTCGCTGCGGCCGGCGTCCGCTAGTCGATCCAAGAACGATAGGTACCCGTTTAGTGGGAGACACTGGAGGACGAGAACGGCGATCTTTATCCTTCGGTCGTCGATGGGATGTTGTTTTCCGTGGCGGCGAAGATAGGCCTCGACGACGGGCAGATATCGCTCGGGATCGCTATACATCTTCTTGAGGGATCGGCTTTCCAACAGCGTTTCGTCTTCATCAGTACCGTCGTCGGGCGCTTCCTCCACAACCGCAGCGACTTTACGGTCAAAGAGGCGAGCCTCAACAGCGCTCACGCCCGCGTCGGTCGTCATGCCGTTTTGTGCGGCGGTCCCAGTGACAACGAGAACAGAAGCGAGGAGGGCTGTTTTCACGATGTCCTGCTAACGATCGTGGCGTTAACCTGCGGCGCGAAGCGCCGTCAGGTTCAACGCCAGGTTATGCGGCAGAAGCCTCCCGCTCACTGCCATTTCAGTTTCTTCGCGACCCTGCCGTCGCGCTCGAAGTACATCGTAAAACATTGGCCACCTGGGTTGCCTTCCATGCCTCGATTCTCGGGCAAAAACGCGGTCTGATGCCATAGATCGACCTTGGCACCGTCTTTGACCTTCCCGACCGTCCCATAGAACTCCGCTGGCTGTTGGCCGGTTCGAAGAAGCTCAGCGGAGGCCGCACGAATGAGGTCTCGCTGCTCGATTGGGAAGGCGTCCACCGAAGCCATTGGCAAGGCGCCGACCGCCTCCGGGGTAAGAACCCGACGTTCATGCGACCGAGCCGGAGGAGCTGGATGCTCGCAGGACGCGACGAGGAACACACACACGCACAGACACCCTACAAAAAACCCCGCTACCTCGCGATTCACCCTATCCATCGCTCGTCCGCATAACGTTTTGCCGTTCAGCGGTGAACGCCGAACGGTAGTTCGAGCGTACCACGGCCGCGAGGAGCCGCGGGCGCAGCCCGCGGCGTCGCGGCAGGAGGCCCACGTCCGAGCGTGTCGGTTAGCGTTCGGCTGCTGCAACGGCCGTATGGGTTGACTGTTCCACTTTGGACAGCCCGGGGAAACTCGGGATGATCGAAGGCGGGACATGCACCCGCGGGCTACGAATCTGCAACGGCGAGCGCGTGACGTTCACTAACTCGGCTTCGAGCCCGCGGGTGTCGTAGGCGTCATCGAGCAGGTGGGTGGCGAACGAGTGGCGGAGGGTGTGGGGCGTGGCGGGCTTCGCGATGCTCGCTGCGCGCGCGGCGGCGGCGACGGCGCGTTGCACCGCCGTCTCGTGCAGGTGGCGTCGGCGAATCTCGCGGGTCTCCGGATGGACGTAGGTCCGTGTCGCGGGGAAAAGCCACTGCCAGGCCCACTGCCTTGGAGCACTCGGGGACTTGCGGCGGAGGGCGTCCGGGAGCTCGACGGCGCCTTTGCCGGCCGCAAGGTCCGCCTCATGTTGTGCTCGAACGCTCGCGATGTGCTCTCTCAGCGGTATTACGAGGGCCAGCGGCAGAATCGACGGTCGATCCTTTCGGCCCTTTCCGTTGCGAACGAGGATCTCGCGTCGATCGAGGTCGACGTCTTTGATCCGCAGTTGCAGCGCTTCGAGCAACCGCAGGCCTCCTCCGTACAGCAGGGCTCCCACGATCCAATACGGGCCACCCAGGTGGCCGAGCAGCGCCCGCGCTTCGTCGCGGGTGAGGACGACGGGCAAGCGCTGGGGGCGTTTCGCGTGTGTGAGATCTCCGAGCCACGCGAGCTGCCGCCCCAGCACGACCTGGTAGAGGAAAAGCAGTCCGGCCAGGGTCTGGTTCTGCGTGGACGCGCTGACTTTCCCGTCGATGGCGAGGCGGGAGAGAAATGCCGCAATCTCGGGCTCGCCCAGCGTCTCGCGGTGGCGTTTGTCGTGGAACAGGATGAAGCGGCGAATCCAACCGATGTACGCCTTCTCGGTCCGCACGCTGTAGTGGCGCGTCCGCAGGGCGGTGCGGACCGGTCGAGGAGGCGGGGCGGCCGGGTGTTTGGCGCGTCCACCGCGGAGGTTTCGAATCGGCGCGAAAGCGGAGTTGCGGCGCCTGGTCGTGTTTCGGGCAAGCGCGGCAACGCGGGCTCGGCGGTCCGGGGACCGGTCTCCGGACGTGGGAACCGACTCTCGTCGGACGCCTGACCGGCTCCCGGACGCTGGAGCGGAATTACCGCCCCAGGGGATGGCCTCGACGCGAATTGCGGCTGTCGCATGTCCGCCGTCGTTGCTAGGGGCGTGCCGTTCGATCGTCGCGCCTCCCAGGCGCGGACGCGCAGTAAATCGTCGGTCGCTGCCCGTTCTCCCGCCGGCGCAAATGCGTTCAGTTCGAAAGACCGGCGCGACGTGACTCTGAGGACGCCGTCCCTCGTCTCAATCCCCCGGATGTATCTTCACGTCATACGGGTGCGGCCGGCCCTCGCCGCGCTCGACCCAGTTGCGCAAGCTCAGCAGGAACGTCGCCCATTTGGTGCTGCAGTGGTGCATGAACTCGACCGGGTCGCGCCAGCCGGCGTGGGTGAAGAGGACGAAGGTCTGGCTCTCCTTCTGCAGGAGGCGGAACGTCAGGTCGGTGCCGATCCACTCGCGGGGGCCGCCCACACACTGCCACCTCACCACCTCGCCCGGCTTCGACTCCACGACCTTCATTTCGAAGCCGCCGCCGTCGGGGGTGAAGCGAAGGGTACCGCCCACCTTCGGATCGCCAGTCGTGCCGACCATCCACCAGTGCGACAGCCCATCCGTTGTCGCCAGCGCCTCGAACACCTTCGACGCCGACCCCTGAACCCCCACCCTGTGAAGAATGTCCGGCATCGCTTACAGAATATAACAACGCCGAGATCGGCGTCGAGTTCCCGCGGCCCTGCGCTTCCTCGAATTCAGCTCCCGCGCGCCGACTGGTACTGCTCGCGCAACGCGACGCGGCCGGAGAGGTTCATGGCCGTGACCGTCGCCAGGTAGTCGGCGAACCGGTACTGGACCCGCGCCGTGTGCAGCGCGCCGCCCGCCAGATAGGCCGGTGTCGGCTCGCCGACCCGCGCGCCGCCGGTCCCGAGCTGCGCCGCCAGATCGTCCGCGATCAAGCCGAACAGCCAGGAGGCGTCCGGGGCCGTCATCGTGCGGCGCAGGCTGTCCACGCCGACCAGGCGGCCGTCCGGCGCGAACGCGAAGGTGAGCTCGTCGATGGTCCCCTGATCGGCCGCCGACGCCAGCGCCGAGGCCGGCACGCCGGTGCAGGTGAACGTCAACGAGGGGCGTTTCTTCGAGGCGCAATCGAGGCCGCGGGCCGAAGCCCAGGCGGCGACATCCGCCACCTGGGCCACGTCCAGCGCCAGACCCAGCGCCGGACGCGCCGGGGCCAGCCCGGTGCCCCGCAGCGCGTTCACCCCCCGCATCCGGAGCGCCTCCGCCTGCGCCGGCGTGACCTTCCGGGCCGGGCAGGACATGCCGAGGCGCGCCATGAGCGGGCGGCCGGCGGGGGTATGCAGGAAGCCCATCACCCCCACGAAGCCGCCGCCTAGCAGGCCGGCCGCGAAGAGCGCGCGCATCGCGCGTCGCCGCCAGGGCGATCTCGTCGCGGTCGGACCGGCGGTGGTCATTGGCCCGCGGTCCCGGCGTCGCAGGTCGACTTTTCGACCGGCGTCGGGGAGACGATCTGCGATTTGAGCCCGGTGACCGCCGTCGCGATGGTGGTGATGTCCGCGTCGGCGACCCCGTCGGCCTTGAGCACGCCGCCGAAATCCATCACGAACTTGTCGAAGACGTCGCCCGGGATCTCGAGCCCGGTGTGGATGGCCGTCATGCTGGCGCAGGTGTCGCCCTCGTCGTTGACGCCGGGATAGGTACCGGGGCCGCCGAAGAGGACCGTGAACTGCAACCGCAGGCAGCTCTTGAGCCGGGCCACCGAGTCGTGACCGGTGGTCCCGACGGCCGCGAAGTACGGCGCGATCGAGCAGTCGGCGAGCACCCCCGCCACCGCGTCGTCGACCACCGTCGGAATGGCGGTGCCGTATTTTTCGTAGAGCGTCTGGGCTCCGCCGCCCGCTCCCCCGGCACCGGCGCCGCCGGCTCCGCCCGCGCCCGCGGGGGTGGTGCTCGAGCTGCATCCGCCGCCCGCCACCGCCGCCGCCAGCAATCCCGACACGAGTCCCGCAAACGTTCTGGTCGATAGTCCCATCTGATCCTCCAGGCTCTGGTTGAACGAACTTCCGGTGCCGGTACACCGCGAGCCCCCGGATGGATCTCGACGAAACGAAACGAAGCGAAACGAAAACAGAACGAGAGAAACGAAACGCGAAGCTCAGCTGCGCGAAAGGGCGAGCAGCAGTCGACCGCGCAACGTCAGCGGGCGCAGCTTCCCTTCGTTGACGACCAGCGCGATGCACGGCTCGCCGGGGGTGGCGCGCTGTTCGTGGCGCTCGCCGGTCAGTCGGATCGAGATGTCCCCCCGACCGAACCGCTTCCCTTCGGCCTTCTCTTCCAGCGCCCCCGAGAAGACCACCACGTATTCGGGGCCGCCGTGATCGTGCAGCGGGATCGTGACGCCCCCGCCGAAGGAGATCAGCCGGGCGGTCGCATCCGTCGAGGTGACCGGCAGATCGATGGCGCGCACGCCCGGGATCACGAAGCGCCAGGCGGCGGCCGCGGCCGGCAGACTTCGGACCAGCGGCGCGGGCAACCCGAACGCCGTCAGAAAAGCCGGCGCCGCCACCCGCGCGGCGGAGGCCTCCGCCTTCGATTGCGGGGGGGCGTCGAGCTGGGCCAGCGCCGACTCCAGCGAGCCGGGGGCCAGATCCCGACCGGGGCCGGCCGCGAGAATCGAGCCGCCGACCGCCTCCAGCGCCGACGTCTCGGCCGCGCAAGCGGGGCAGAGCGCGACATGGCAGGCGATCGCCAGCGACGCCGGATCGGTGGAGGCGCCCGCGACATATTCCAGCAGGCCTTCTTCCGGCACGTGGTGGGCGGGCGCGGGGGGTAGGGTCCGGGGGGATGACCTCATTCGTCGCTCCTGGTTTTCATGAGCTCGCGAAGATGCTGGAGCGCCAGGCGAACCCGGGTCTTCACGGTGCCGAGCGGTATTTTCCGTTCCTCGGCGCATTCCTGCAACGTCTGGCCGCGCCAGTAGGCCCCCTGGAGGATCTCGCGCTGCTCCGCCGAGAGCTGCTCCAGGGAGCGGTACAGGGCCTTCTGGCGCTCGAGCGCGATCACCAGCTCCTCGCCGGTCGCCGGCGCGCCAGCGGGCTCGGGCAGGTCGAGCTCGACCTCGCGCCGCTGCTCGCCGCGCGCCCGGTTGTAGAGGCAGTTGCGACTGACCGTGTACAGCCAGGCCGCCAGGCTGCCGCGGTTGGCGTCGTAGAGCGCCGCCTTCCGCCACACCACCAGCATCACCTCCTGGGTCAGCTCATCCGCGGCGCCGACGGCGGCCCCGCGCGCGACCAGATGGCCCTTCACCCTGGGCGCGTAGCGCTGGAAGAGCCGCGCGAAGGCGGCGCGATCGGCGCGCTCGGCGATCGCCCTCATGAGCGCCGCGTCGTCGAGATAGTCGCTCACGAGCCGCCCCAGGCGGGCCTCCGGGGGACGGCTCGTTCGGGTGGGACCTTGCCAGAAGGCTGCGGCTTGCATGTCGGCGTCCAGATCTCCCGCTTCCGATACACATCAGCCTGGCGAATGGATCTGGACATACATAGACGTACGTCCGCGCGGCGCGCCCGGATCAACCGGGCTTGGGAATGATGAAGGTGTCCCAGGCGGGCGTGTGGTTGTTCTCGGTGGGGGGCTGGTTCCACAGGTAGAGCGCGGGGGTGGTCGTCACGTTCCCCGTCTCGTCGATCACCACCGCCGCCACGTATAGCTGCGGGTTCCCGCTGCGGGTCGAAGAGAAGATCATCCAGTAGTAGGTCTTCCCGCTGTCCGACCCGGCGGTCGGCGACCACTTGGGCCAGCTGTTGGTGATCCCGGGGCTGGTCTTGCCCAGGCACATCCCCGGATCGTTCGCGGTGATGCGAATGGGCGTCCCGCCGGTCGAATTGATGATGAAGACCTCGGAGCTGGCGTTGTTGTAGCTGTTCGCCCCGTCGGGAAGCCGCGTGTAGGCGAGGAGCTTGTCGTCCGACGACAGCGCCGGATAGAACTCGCTGTAGGTGGTGGTGGCCGCGCCGTCGATCGGGGTGGCGGTGCCGCCCGCCCGGTTGCCGTACTCGACCGAGTACAGATCGCCGTGCTGCAGGATCCCGCTCGGGTTGGCCGAGGGGGCCGAGGCGTACACGATGCGCGTGCCGTCGTGGCTGAAGAAGGGATAGGCCGCGGCGGGGTTGGGATCGCCGTTGCGCATGAATTCGCCCCAGCCGACGCCCTGCGCCTGCGAGGTCGCCTCGAGATCGATCCACAGCAGGTGCGTGTTCTGCCCGGAGGCCGAGGTGCTGTCGGCGTGCATGAAGACCGTCACGTAGTCGCCCTCGGTCCAGTGCGACGGCGAAAACACCGGCAGCTCCTGCGACACCCGCTGCAGCAGCGTCTGGGCATTGGCGGTCAGGAACGGCGGCTGCGTCGCCGGCGCGGTCCCCGAGCGGATCTCGATGTGCGACGGATCGCCGTTGGTGGTGCTGGTGCTGTTCGAAAAGCCGATGAACTCGCCCCCCGGCGTCGAGCTGTGGCAACCGACGCACTGGCCGGGCGTGTTGGTCGGCGTCAGCACGGTCACCACGCTCTCCTGCCCCACCGAGAACCCCTTGAGCGCGGATCCCCCCGAGGTGGTCCAGTAGACGATGGTCCCTTTGGCGTCGGTCGGCGCGATCTGGATGATCTCGGTCGGCCCCAGCGCGACCGCGCCGCTGCTGGAGACGATCCCGCGCACCGACACCGTGATCGGCTGGCCGACGACGTTCATCGACAGCGCCGACCACATCGCGGCCGGCATGGTCCAGGTGGTGGCGGTCGTGTAGACGACCAGATCGTTGCTCTCGATGTCGGCGTGCAGACGAATCTCGAACACGTCCTCGCCGGCCCCCGGCTGCAGCACGAAGCGCGGGCGCAGCCAGTTCCGCGGGAAGAGGGAGTTCGGCTCGGGATCGGTGAGGCACGGTCCACCCGTGGCGCTGCCCGATCCGGCGGGGCCGAAGGTCGTCCCGATGTCCGACGGGGGCGCCGTTCCGCCAGGGGGCATGTCGATGATCGGCGTGGTCGGAAAATCGGTACAAGGGTTGCAATGCGCCGGACCGGTCCCGGCCCCGCCACCGGCACCCGCCAGGCCGCCGTTGCCGGCGCTGGCTCCGCTGCCCGCCGAGCCGACATTGCCGCCGCTGGCATTCCCGCCGCTGCCGGCATCGCTCGGCCTCTGCGCCACACGGAACGTGCAACCCACCGCCGCCAGCAGACCGATCAGGCCAGCGGCGACGACGGACGAGCTTCCACGCCGGATCGCTTCCCAGGGCATACAGGCCAACCTTTCGTCTTTATCCAGACGAAGCTTAAGTGCCACCGACGCGCCCGAATGGGTCGCAAAAAGGGTGCGCTCCGGTCAGCCGGTCGCCTCGAGCGGAAGCTCCAGGCTCAGACGCGCGCCGCCTTCGGGGCGATTGGCCGCCCGGACCTGGCCGCCGTGCGCCTCGGCGATCCGTTTGACCAGCGCGAGGCCCAGGCCCAGCGATCCCTGCGGCCCGGTGCCGGTGCCGCGGAAGAACCGATCGAAGACGCGGGTCTCTTCGCCGGGCGCGAACCCGCGGCCGCGGTCGGTGACCTCGAAGACGACCGCGCCGTCCTGGGCCCGCACCTCTACCCGATCGAGCCCGCCGCCGTGCTTGCGGGCGTTGTCGATGAGGTTGGCCAGCGCCCGCGCCACCAGGGTGGGATCGGCGGGGAAGTGAATGACCGGCGGCTCGACCGCCAGCTTGGCGGGATCCTCGGCCGCGCGCTCGAGCGCGCGCCGCGCCACCTCCCCCGCCTCGAGCGGCTTCTTCGAGACCGCCTGGAACTCGATGCGCGCGCTGGCTAAAAGCTCGCCCACCAGCGTATCGATCTCGATCGCCTCGCGCTCGATCTCGTCGAGCGTGCGCGGATCGGGGGTGCCGCCCGCCCGCGCCTGGCGGGCGATCTCGACCAGCAGGCGAATGCGCGACAGCGGGGTGCGCAGCTCGTGGGAGACCGACGCCAGCAGCTCGCGCTCGTCGGCGAGCTGACGTTCCAGGCGAGCGGCCATCTCGTTGAAGGCGTAGGCCAGCACGGCCAGCTCGTCGAACCCCAGGTTCTCCGCCGAGACGCGGGCCTTCAGGTTGCCGGCGCCCAGCGCCTGCGCCGCGCGGGTCAGCTGGTAGAGCGGGCGCGCGATCCGACGCGCGACGCGCCCCGCGCCGATCCAGAGCACCACCGCCGGCGCGCCGAACAGGAAGACGGCACGCAGCGGGCGGGCCGCCAGGCCGCCGCGCCCGAAGTGCGCGGCGAGGAGCGTCGTCATGACGGCCAGAAAGATCGCCGCGCCGAACCAGAGAAACAGCCGGCGGTGCAAATGCGCGCCGTAGTGCAGGCGCAGCTCCCAGCGAATGCGCTGGTGCCACCCGGGGCGGCGGCCGATCGCCTCGCTGAACACGCGGTCCCACGGATGGCGGTGGCCGAACCCATGCGCGTAGGCGCGGCGCACCTCGCTCACGATCCGCTCGCGCACGTCCGGATCGACGCGCGCCCAGAAGTTCCAGGGCCCCGCCCAGGGTCCCGGCCCGCGCCGGAACGGCGGCCCGTGCCTCACGCCCGCCCCCCCGAGCTCGGTTTGCCGGCCGCCAGGGCACCGGAGGGCGAAGACGGCGGTGACGGCGACGACGACACCGATTGCACCGGCGGCAGCTCCGCTTCGGGCGCCATCACATAGCCGACGCCGCGGACCGTCTTGATGAGGCGCGGCGTCTTCGGATCGTCGCCCAGCTTGCGGCGCAGGTGTGAGACGTGGACGTCGACGGTCCGGTCGCTCACCGTGACGTCCGGACGCCCCGCCTCGACCAGCAGCGTCTCCCGCGGCACCACCCGCCCTGGGCGCCGCGCCAGCGCGACCAGGATGTCGAACTCGAGGCCGGTCAGGTCCGCCGGCTCCGCGCCCACCCGCACCCGGCGCGCGCCGACGTCGATCGCCACCCGTCCGATCACGATCTCGTTGCCACCGGCCGCCGGCTGCGCCCGCCGGAGGACCGCCCGCAGCCGCGCCAGCAGCTCGCGCGGCGAAAAAGGTTTGGGCACGTAGTCGTCGGCGCCCAGCTCCAGCCCGACCACCCGATCGGCCTCGTCGCCGCGGGCGGTGAGCATGATGACCGGCACCTGGCTCACGAGACGCAGGCGGCGGCAGACCTCCAGCCCGTCCATCCCCGGCATCATCACGTCGAGCAGCACGGCGTCGAACACGTCGGCCGCCAGCGCCGCCAGCCCCTTGGCGCCGTCGGCCGCGTGCACCAACGTCACGCCGTTCGGCTCGAAATACGCGGCCAGCAGCTCATAGAGCCGAAGGTCGTCGTCTATGCAGAGCACGCGAAGCGCCACGGAACCTCCAGCTTACCAGCTCTCGTTTTTCGGCCAGCTGGTCGTCTGGCCGCTTGCCCATTTCCCGTCGCGCTCCGAGACCCGGCGAGCAACGCCCGCCGGGTCTCAATTGCCGCGACCCGCTGCCGCTCCACCCGCCCGTTTTCAAAATCCCCGCGACCACCACCCGAATCGCGGCCCCCGCTCGACCAGGTCGGCCAGCCGGTCGCGCTGCTCCGGCTCGAGCGCGTCGTGGATCTTGGCGAGGAGACCGACGAACGCCTTCCGCGCCCCTTCGATGACCGTGTCGTGCCGCGCGAACTGCTCGCCCAAGAGCACGGCGTCGAAGGTCTGCCGGCGCAGGGCGTCCACGATCTCCTGCCGGCTGCGGCGCGCCTCACCGCCGGTCGCCTTCTTCACCTCTTCGCGGAACACCTCTACCGCCGCGGCGACCACCCGCTCCTGCGCCGGCGTGGCGCGGATCTGTTCGAGCAGCTTGCGGATGAAGAACCGCTTGCCACCCCCTCGTCCGAGCCCGGGACCGAATCCCGGGAAGCCGCCCTCGCCGAAGGGCGACCGAAAATCGGCGCCCTCTTCGTGGTCGAACGCCCCGTACTCGCTGCGCCCGAACTGACCGCCGCCGTGCCAGCCCCCCCAGTGTCCGGGACCATGGCCGTAGCCGTGCCCGTACCCGTGCCAACCGCCGCCGCCCCAAGCGCCGCAAAAACGCCGCCGGTGAAGCGCCCGCGCCACGCCCATCGCCGCCAGGCTTCCAAAGATCAAGCATCCAATCATCGTGTCATCTCCGTTTTCTGCGGGCTTCCGTATCCCGCGAAAACGACTATGAGCACCGACCGTTAAGGCCGTTGCGGCAGGCAAGTTAAGAAGTGTGAAGACGACCGCCGACCGCCTAGGGGTGCGTCGGGGTCGACGGATTGAGCGCGCCGAGGGCCAGCAGCGGGACCTCTTTTCGCGGCTCTGCGGGATCGTTGTTGTGGAGGACCAGCTTTCCGAGAAAGCCGCGCTGGCCGTTCGCGACGCCGGCTTCGACCACCTCGACCTGGACGGTGTACCGCCCGGCCGCGCCGCCCGGCAGGACGCGGGCCGAGAAGGGACCGGCCACCACCTCCGCGGCCCGCAGGCGGAAGTCCGGCCGGCTGCTGCCGACGGCGATCTCGACCAGGTGGGGACCCGACAGGCGCAGGTTGAAGATCGGGTTCGACGGCGAGACGGTCATGTTGCCCGGCACCCTCCAGCCGTAATAGAGGACCACCTCCTTCGGATCGGGAAGGCCGGTCGAGACGACCACGTGCCCGACGCCCTGCCCGGCCCGCTGCCCCGCCAGCGTCAGTCGAATGCCCGACGCCCGCGCGCCCGCCGGCGGCAGCAGCATCGCAACGACCGCGTCCCCCTCGACCCCGACGATGGTGGGCTTGGCGTCCAGCGCCAGCTCACCGGTGAGGCGAACGTCCTTCGACGACGTCGCGCCGAACCGACCCGTGACCTCGACCGGCGACGTCTCGAAGGAGATCCGCGGCGCTGCGGGGCGCGTTGGGCCCGCGGGTCGCGCTACGCTCGTGACCGGCGCTGCCGTCAGGCTGGGCGCGGGCGCGCGCTGGCAAGACAGACCCGCCGCGACCGACAGGATGACCGACCGGATCACCGCCACCGCGCGCGCGGCGAGGCTCACGGACAGGTGGGCGGCGTGTTGATCTGCGAGCGGTTACCGGAAATCGTCGTGCCCCAGGTCGATGCGGGGTTGTACTGGCTGATCGACACCACGCCGTCGGCGATGCGCGCGTTGATGTTGGCCGGGGTGTCCCAGGCGGGATCCGGGCCAGCAGAGCTGCCGTTGATGCCGTAGCCGGTGTCGGCCAGGATCGGTTTGCCCGTGACCTGATGTACACCCGCCCAGGTCATGGCGTCGCCGCGGATCTTGGCGGTGGCGGCGTCGGTGCTCCCGCCCGAGGTATTGATGAAGGTGAACAGCGACATGTCGAAGTTGGCGTACCAGGTCTTGCCGTTGTCCCCGCCGTCGTTGGGCGCCACCCACGGCGAGATGTCCATCGAGAACACGGCGTTCGGCAACGAGGCCTTAATCGCGTTCACGAACTGGCTCATGATCGTCCCGGCCTGCGCCCCGGTCCAGGCAGCGCTCTGACTGCTATTCGTGTACTGGTAGAAATCGGGCTCCATCTCGAAGACGATCGGCCGCGTGGTCCCGTAGCAGCCCGCCAGCCCCTGGGCGTAGCTCTTGTAGACGTTGAGGATGGCGGTCAGGTTGCTGTTGATGTCCGCGGCGCCGGCGTGGCAGAGGTCGTTGTTGGTGCCGCAGGTCGTGACGTTGCAGTCGCACAGACCGTTGTGGCGCTTGACCCAGAAGGCGGCCACGTAGGCCACGATGACGGGGACCTGACTCGCCAGCGCCCCGCCCGAATTGGCTTCGGTGCATACGGAGCTCATGTCGAAGGTGTCCTTCTGGCCCATCCAGCCCGGCGTGAAGAAGTCGAGCTGCGGGATCATGGCGGGCGATCCAGTGGCGATCGAGTCAATGGTTCCGAAGTGGAATCGGCACTGGCTGAAGACGTTGCCCGATGCGGTGGCGCCGCCCG
>OCTA010003925.1_pt1 | contig 13136 bp, 24 predicted proteins | sample 1538991 | NCBI WGS metagenome assembly OCTA01 (sample SAMEA3539302, study PRJEB22396) | soil metagenome | biome: tundra; feature: field; material: soil | place: USA | collected 2010-05 | depth 0.15 m
CCCGGTAGCGAGCGCCTCGCAGATGCGTTCCGCGAGTTCTGGCGAGTAGTGGACTATCACTGTGCCTTAAACGCCGCAATGGCCGCGTCAGTGTGCCCCATACCGCTACCATTTGCCCAGGTCGGATTCACCGTCGCCGCTGATTGGCTTGTATCTGCGACCATGTATATTCTGGGTCGATCTTTCCGCAGCGACAGCATTCAGCTTTTCGTTCGGCCATTAGCATCACGTTTGGCCTTTCGCTTCGCACGCTGCTTCGTCGCCTTGACCTTTTCAGGCGGTCGATAGCTAAGTACAATATCTGAGATAATGTCTAGTTCTTTGGGTGGTTTCATGTGTTTACGTAAAGCACCCAGTCGTACATCCGCGCTCGGCAAACATTGAATGTTGCGCCGTGAAATCGACGTCTGCCAGTGGGATACACGATGGATGCAGATAGAAATGAGGATCAGTCAACCTTATGTCCGCTTCTAGTTCGCACGCTTTTGCGAAATCTAATGGATAGTGAGTGCTCATATCTAGCCATTCAGCGTCGCTAGCGTTTGGGCACATCCAGCACGCGCTATGCGGAATCTCTTTCATCCAGCCCGAGGCGCGAATTAGTTCTACGCATGCTGATCGAGTCATCGGTACTTCAAAGATAAGCGGATACCAAAGCTCTAGCCAGTTTCGATGTTGGGCGCGAATCCGGCGTGCTTCGTCATGGGAGATTCCAATCCAATTACGCGCTGTTTCGACGCCTATGGACCTAAGAAATCTTTCTGCGACATCCAGCTTCCACTTGCCAGAACAAAATGGAGAAAGTTTACCTACTTGTCCGGCCTGGGTAGTGTACCCTGGCAGCAAAACTGTCAGTCCTTCGTCGGACTCATAAACAACGTCAAGGTTTGCAAATTTAGAAGCTGGAACAACCTGCAACTCAAGACCTACCTTAGCCAGTTGTGGACGGATAAACCCATCCACAAACGGCCAAGTACCAGAGCGCTCCCGTCCGGTGTCGGTCATAAAGCAAATATCCGGTTTTGGTAACTTGCCGCTGGCGATCAGTGCCGCTATCGCGCCTGACTGCGTACCGCCGCCGCATGACCAGACTTGAATATCCTTCATGCGTCAACCTTTCCAGTCAGCCGTTCATACGTCAGTCGTTTCCCGGCAATCCCATCCACGAAAGAATCCAGGCGCTCGAACGTGTGGCGTGCAACATTGCCTTCGTTCAGCCGGAAGGTAAACTCATCGACGTAGCGAAACAAATGCTTGGGGCTTGCGTGATGGTAGACGCCGTGCAGTCCGCGCTTTAGGACAGCCCAAACGCTCTCCATGCCGTTCGTATGAACTGAGCCGCGCACATACTCTCCGGCGCTATGGTTGACAGAGGCGGCACGGAAGAACAAACCATTAAGGTCGTTATATGCCGGGTTTTCATCCGTGTAGAGAGTCGAACCTACTTCGACATGCGCGTGAATTTCGGACTGAATTGCGTGCAGCGTTTGCGCTTCGAGTGTAACGGCAACAGTTCGACCGCCCTTGCCGCGTTCCCGCATCCCGAGTACGGGAGTTTTACCGACCGATCCGCGTCCCGCCTTGAGTTTTTTGTGTTCGTGCTTGTTCGCCTCTTTGCCGCCGATGAAGCATTCGTCAATCTCAACAATGCCCTTCAGTTTGTCATCGGGGCTACCAGGAGTGCCGCACGCTTCCCGAAGCCGTCCCAGGATGAACCAAGCGGTCTTCTGTGTAACGCCGATCTCTTTGGCGAGTTGCATGGAGGAAATACCCTTGCGGGCAGTCACCAGCAGATACATGGAATAAACCCACTTGTGAAGCGGCACCTTGGAGCGCTCAAAGACCGTCCCGGTTCTGACGGTGAAATCGAAGTTGCAGGCGTTGCAATGGTAGAAGCCGGGACGTGTGCGGGTCGTAATGCGATCAGACTTGCAATCGGGACACACCGGGCCATTCGGCCAAAGCCGACCTTCGAGGTAAACTCGCGCGGAGGCTTCATCCGGGAATGTCTCGAAGAGTTGAAACGTGCTGATGGTGGATTTGGACATTTTTACTTGGCACCTTTCAGGGAAAAGCGGACGAGCCAAGAAGGACCAAAGGAATTTCTGATTTGCTGGAGCAAGTCACAGCGTTCAGCGCCAGAGTACATGTCGTAGCAACCAGCCTCCCAGCAATGTCGAAGATTGCTCTTCCATGTGCGCCCATTGGCGGATGCAAAAGCTACGAGTGCTTGAATCTGTTCGGCGGTTGGGTTGTTGTCTTCCATGTCTTAATAGTAGCTGAGTACAGCGTATTTGTCAACTGTACTCACGTATATAATTCCCAAATAGAAGGTATTTAGACATTGGAATAGAGGGCTGCCTCGAGCCTTCGGCGCGCCACAAGGCCGGGCAGGACGTTGCCGTGTCGGTCGTGGATGAACTCAGTCATGTTTTCTGGATGATTCATGGCCGCAGCTCCGCAGTTGTAGCCGAAGGAGATCAGTGCTGCTGCTTGCCAGTCGCCCCAGTCGCCCCCGTTGACTAGATCAGCCAACTTCCTGAGCGGCTGGATGTCATCGGCGAACAACTGGAGAGCTTGCTCCGAAGAGATCCTCAGCCCTTTCGAGACATCCGGCCCGGTGTGGCCCATCCCGATAGTCCAGACTCCACCGGAGTCCTGGTAAGCCGTCAGCCTCTCGCCCTCGAATACTGCGATCAAGGCGTACGCTTTTTCGGCAACGCTATCGGCCAGGGTCATTGCCTCCGCTAGGGCCTTCGTAAACGCCGAAGAATCGCAGAATCATCGTTAAGAACCAGTGCATGCTTTCGGGTTCGAGCCCCATCGCTTTGGTTTTTCTAGGGCGGCCTTGGCTTTGAGTTTCGCCCGGTGTTTAATGTTGCTGAATTGCCTCGGGGTGAGGCTCATTTCGCGCCGGATAAGAGACAGAGGGCTCCCCTCTGCATAGAACCTAATCAGCGCCTCCCGATCTATCTCGGACAGACTGGCGAGGGCTCTGGTCGCCTCTTCGCGCTCAATTAGCAGATGCTCCGAAGTCGGCTCCGGGGAGCGAACATCGAAATGGGGAAGAGCGTCTAGGCTGCAAATGTCTCTCTTTTCCGGACCATTGAGGTGATATTGATTAGATCCGCGAACGGTTCCTCTGACTACCCGTTCTTCGTAACATCGGAAAATCCTGCGCTGCACAATGCGTCCGATAAAGGCCTTTAGCCTCTCGGGATCTCTGATCTGTGCGCGTTGCAGCGCCTGGATAAAATCCACCATCGCGGAATGGATCACGTCGTCTACTCGATCCGGCCCAACGCGCCGGCCGATATGCGCGCGCCAGGTGCGCCCGTTGAGATGCGCATAGGCGTTCTCGACAGCCTCTGTCATGGTGTGAAGAATCGAGCGAGCGCGAAGCCGAGCAGTACCGATAATCCAGTGAGCGCGGCTCCGCACCCGATTCGATAGGAAACCCGCAGCCAGGGCGGTACGGTCAAAGGCCCGTGAGTGGTTTGAGGTATGGCTCGTGCGCTTCTGCTTTGGCTTGAGCGGCGGGCGGTTCCATAGCTGCCTTGGAATGCGCTTGGCAGAGCGCAGTAAGGGTTGCGATGCTGTTGGTTACAGACTCTATTTCGTCTGTCTGGGCGGCGGGAGCGGCCCCGCCCGACTTAGTTGCCATGAGTTGCGCCAGGACGGCGATGAGCGTCTCGATAATCTTGAGCCAGTTGAGCAAGTTCATAGCGTCACAGGGCGCGGGACAGCCGGATAGACGGCGGGTGTCGCGACGGGCTGGGTTGGGGTTGGTACTACCGGGACTACTGCCGGAGTTGTCAAAGCGGCAGTCTCCGCATTCAAGTTCGACGTTACGGCAGTCAATGATGCGACCACCGCTTCCGCGTCGGCCGCCGTCACCGAGCCGTCTGGGTTGCTGCTGGTCAGTTTAGCGATAACAGCTGCGATCTCATTCGCCGCCGCTATCACCGTCTCGGCTATTGCCGCTTTCAGGTCGTCTGTTGCTGTTGCCATTCTGTCTCCATTGAAATTAATGGCGAACTGAAGTCGCTCGCCTTCGAATTGAACGATCTTTCCAAGACCATTCACCGCATCCACTAAATCCGAGAAGATACTTCTCACTTTTCAGTCACCATTGGAGGAGGATCGCTGGCAGGCGTAACCTCCATACGGACCTGGTCCACTGCCGCGCTATGAATCGCTGCCACATGCGCGGCAGTCACGGCAACCATCCGTACTTGCTCTTCCGCAGCGCCTTGGATTTGTCCTTTAGCGTGGGCCGCATCGGAGGCGTTCTCAATGAACGAACTCAGACGACCATCCACCATGATCTTCGTCTCCTGCGCTTTGAACAGCGCCAGAATCGCCGCCACGGTAGGGGCTACGCCGGCTGCCACTCCACCGATGATAAGAACTGGGTCAGCTTGAGGCCGGATATACAGAATCTCAAGTATGAAAAATGCGCCTAGAGCAAGCATCCCGAGTACTGCCCATATGTAGGGCATACCAGTGGGTTCTTTAGGAATTCCCATGGATTTTCGAACTGCGCAGGAAATTAAAGATCGTTTCCGCTTCGCTGCTGGCGCATTCGAATGAGGTCACGCTGCAATCGCCCCAGACTTTCTCGATATGCAGGATATTGTCCGTGAACTCTTTCATGTGGCCGCCTGGAACGACTGGAACGTGAATTACTTCATCCCCCACGGGCTCTACTGCGGGTGGATAGGTTTCCCACCTGCAGTAGACGCCTTCCGGACGAGCATCAAGCACCATAAGCCTCCCCGGGCTGCAAAACTGCCGATTTAGTTTGTCTCCATCCCGGTTGCCACGTCGGCGGGATGCGCCTGATTTGTGTGATTCGCATAACCTTGCGCCGGTAAGCGTAAGAGCAAGTCCGCATCAGTTCCAGAGCTATGTACGGGGAGATCATGCGTTTGGTGCATTCCGAGTCGATCAGCGCAACAGCGCTATGACCTGGGATGCTTAGGCAGGCTCTAAGGACGGATTGGTCAATATACAGCACGCGCGGGATACGCTCTCGCTAGCCGATCGCCACGGTCATTAGCCGGGGATTTACGTGGAGGCGGGAGAGCCTCGCCAAGAAACTCCCCCTAAGTCACGAAGGGCCTACACTGCCTCAAAAGTTAGCACACAAACTGCAGTGGTATTTGCTGTGTTCTGTGGTTACGAAGTGCCCCGTAACGTCTACAGTTGCTAGGTTGTATCGCAATTATCGGTAGAATACGGCTGTACACACCTGTGTACACCATGGCGCGATTGACTTCGAATCAATAGGTCATGGCCCGAAGTTCTTCAATAAAACGATCGAACTGGGCAGCCGTCAAGGTTTTAGAGAAATAGTTGTCGCACGCCTCGGTGATGTTTACTCCATTCGGGGTTACAACAAATGAAACGATGCGCTCTGCATTCAGCGCGTCTAGGATCCTGCCACCCTCATCGTCCAACAGCTCCTCGTCGTCCATTAAGCCTCCTTCTTCACCTCTTCAGTATGGCGTTTATAGAGTTCTCTCACCACATCTACTTGGGCAGTGTAAACGACAGTCTACGGTCGGTGTCGAGCGCGCGCTTCAGCGCCGCTCGCAATACAGCAAGCTCCCGGTTGATGGTAGTTTGGGAGACATGATGAGCGAGAACGATAGGCCCAGTAGCGCAATATTTCAGTGCGAAGTCCGAAAGACGTCTGACTCTATAATTCTGCAAGTGAGCATGGGTGAGGACTTCCGGCCGCAAAACTCCGAAGCTTGGGATAAGTTGGTTCTCAATGTGACTCCGATACTCATTGACTGTGCCAAGAGCAAGGTTCTCCCGTGCATGGAGCAGATAGTTTTGAAGTATTGCCCCGATGGTGAGCCGATCAGGACTGAAACCTATTTTCCCGCGGGCACGCTTCCCGAGGAGCTTGTCTAGCTCACGCTGCGCTTGTTTGCGGTCGGTTGAGTGGCTCGAGAACGGGCCGAGCTGCCGGCCGTCCTGCCAGGCCTGGTAATACCAAATTCCACGCTTACCGCGCTGGAAGAGCGAGCCCGAACCGTAAGCCATGCAGGGACGGTATCACACACTCAGCACTGGTGCCAGATCAGATCGCGTCTACGCAGCCAGCTTTATCCCGATCTCGGCTGAGGAAATAAACAGGACAGCGTGCAGGCGACGCAGAGCCCATACTGTCCAATAATCCGCGTCTTCCTCGGTGGGAGCGGGACTCCGATTTGAACGGAGAATCGAGGCTTATGAGGCCACCGTGATACCGTTTCACTATCCCGCGCCATTCTAATCCAGGACGCACTTTCGAGTCTAGCATTTCGTGTTCCCGGTGGGGCGTGTGCCGTTGCCACTACGCGCACTCATGCTAACAGACGGCACCAAATTTCGGCAAAACGTTGGCACTTTATAACGCAAAGTACTTTATGCGTACGAGTGCACTTCCAAACAAACTACAACATTTTTACTATTTCCACTTGACAGTACCACTACGCTGTTGTACTATACAGATAGAGGCAATGACGATGAAGGCTTCATACAAAATAGCGATGGCCGCTGGGCAGGATGCGGGGAATAAACGGATGCTAAGCCAGAGCCGCACATCCTGGGATGAAGAAGATTGGAACACGGCTGCGAAGGTGACGAGTCAGCTGATAGAGGACATGGGGGGGGAGATGACACAAGCAAGGTTCAACGAGATTTCCGCAGAACTAAAGGTAGCGGAAATAGCGGATGGAGAGGGCAATCGTGGACGCGTGACGGACGATTGGTGCGCCGATATTTTCACAGCACCGATGCCGCGCTACGACGCTATCAAAGCGCAGTTGCAAGCTGCGGGCGAGTGGGACCCCTGGTGCGATATGCACCCGCAGATTGGCGGCAGCTATTGACGATGTATTCCGAAGCCGCACGCGCACTTAATGCGCTTCGCAAGGTGCACAAGGGTGGCGTCAAGGCGACGTGCGCGTGCGGAAAATGCGCTAAGTGTTGGCAGCGCGAGTACAGAAGAGCACGGCGAGCGGAGGGGAAGCGCTGAGGCGCTTCTTCCGCCATAGTCCCAACCCAGTCAACCCTAGGCCAAGCAGCGCGAACGAGGCTGGCTCCGGCGCGGGATCGAAACTCGTGATCTTGACCGGCCCGGATATGAACTCTCCTACTCCAACGACCCCAACAAAATCGGGCCAAGTGCCGAAGACGCTTAAGCCGGGGTTCTGGTTTGGAAGTGCGGTCGTATCCAGTGAAAAATCCGACGGCAACTTATTCGCGACGGTGAGGGAGAAATCCGTCAGATCCGATAGTCCAAAGGAATCGACGATATGCGTCGGAGGGCCGGCATAGGGATCGTTGTAGTCCTCCACTCCGGAATAGGAGAAGGCCGTCAGATTCGGCAATCCCACGGTAGTGAGGCCGTCCGGAAAGGCGAGGGCGCCGGTTCCAGATGCCGTGGCGTCTAGCGATCCATGGGAGCCGGAGAAACTGAAGTTCAGAGTAGCGGCGCTGGCTAGAGTTGCCAGCGCGAGGAAGAGTGAGAGCTTAAGCATTCGTGACTTCATGGGCGCGAGTGCAGCAATTAAGGGACCAACACGCTCGTAGAATCATCACTAAAGCTGTACCAGCCGTTCGAAAGCTTCGTCACGCCGGCAACCCCTTTCAGGATGGAGTTTAAACTGCCAGGCGGAATCGTCGTGCCGCTAGCGATGTCCCTTGGGCGGGAAGGTCCGTTGCTCCGCAGAAACTCAATGAGTTTATCCCCATTGCTACCCTTTACGTTCGCCTTTCCCGTAGGGCGTCCCGGTTTGCGCTTTTTTAGCTGTTTAACCACATCCTCCGTAGAAAGAACGTAATTTGTTTCGTATACCTCGTTATATTCCTTAATTGAATCCGTAATGGAGCTAATTAGCGAAACACTCATAGCGTCTAGTGCTTGTTTCGCTTCCTTAAGGGCCCGTTTGGCCTGCATCATATCGTTCAGTATTTCAATTTGCATCGTATTTCCCTTTCTAAATCAATCTTTTATATTTCGCTTACGCCGATCCACGTTTCGAGAGCGTGTCGGCTGATGAGCCGTCTTGTGCCGCGTTTAATCACTGGCAATTCCCGGTCTCGAATCATATGCTCGATGGTGGATTCGCTGAGACTGAGGGTGAGAGCGGCCTGCTTGATCGAGTAGGCCATTGGCGCGGGCGTGGGTTGCGCGCGCGCGGCGAGAATCTTGCTCACTTCCGCAGCTATGCGGTTGGCAAAGATGGAGATTACGTCAGATTCGTTAGTCATGCTGGCTTCCGCTGGGCTTCACGCGCTGCGTCGATCACAAATAGCCGAGCTTTGACTTCGGCCATGGAATCGATCAATTGACCTTCCACTTCCGCAAGCTGTCGCTTGAGGTCTCCCTGTTCTTTGCGTAGCCGGTGGATACGCTCTCCTGCGTCCGTGGCTGCATCGCAGTGGTTCGGAACTATCCCTAGCATGGAATCTACCCTCACAATCGAATCGGTAACGGTTTCCGCCTCAGGAATCCGCATTAGGCGAACTCCGAGAGTGTACTTTTTTGCTGTGGTTGGCGAATTACCCGGTAGTAATCGGGATCGACCAGCGCGGCGAAGCGAGTTGCCCATTTCCAGGCGTCGTACTTGGCTGCGGTCATGCGCATCGATGCGCGCTGCGCTTTTGATAATTCCTTCGAATCCCGGACTGCTCCCAGCGCTCGGGCCGCCCGAACTTCCGCGATAATCTCGAGTTCGCGAGCGCGGGCTTTCGCCTGGCGGGCGATAGCTGCGGGCTCGGCGTTAACGTAAGCGACTCGGGCCGCTCGGCATAAAATGCAGTGGCAATGGTGACGCACGTATTTCGCGTTGGTTCCGCATGGCGGGATTTCCCTGATAAATCGCTGCGCCGAGCACGCACTGCAACAGAAGCGGCACCGCGGGTCTTTCACGGGCTCGCCGCAGCCAGCCAGTTCACAGAGTTTCACTTGGTCACCTCGTTTTCGTGTGGAACTCCGAGTCGGTCCGCCCGGCAAAGAACGCAGTCGCAAAGGTGATGCACATGTTTCAAGTTGGCCTCCGCCTCCGCACGGTGTTTTCTGTCGAATGCGCTGCAGGCCTCTACCAATCGGGCGAGCGTTGACAGTAGGCTGATGGCCCTTTTGGGAGTAGCTTCAGCGCGCAGTAAATCCGCGGCAAATCGGGCGCTAGAGATGAGTTTGCGTGTCTCTACATCCAGATCGGCTATTTTCACTTGGCCCCCGCGTGGAAATGGCACCTGGCGCTGGAATGGTTTATCCCCTGGTACGTGTAGGACGCCAGCCGGCCGCTGTCAACGTGGCGCACGAACCAGAGCTGCACGCCGCACGTGCCGCAGGGGCGTTTCTGTTCGGCTATTTTGTCAAGCAGCGCGTTGATGCGCTCGTTCGCGGCTTCGAGTGTGTCCGTCATTGCAGTTTCTTCACCTTTCGGCCGCTGAGAAGTATTTCCCGGTACTCTTCCGACACGTACCCTCCGACACGTTCCTGGATTTTGCGCTGCTCATGCTCCGCAATTGTCTTGGCCTCCGCATCGGCTGCCGAATAACCGGGAAGCGAACACCACTGGTCGATTCCATCCGCAGGGTCGTAGCGCGTGCAGAGCAGACCTCGCAACTCGGCGGGTCCCGGCCACTTGCCGATGTGATTCACACATTCAGAGATAAGCCAGGTCAGCGCTGTTTTATGGGGAACCATCTTCCGCAAAAGCGTGAGGACCGCACCCCGCGATTCCTTCGGGAAGAATTGCAGCATTTCGAGATCGTCGACCGCTTCTTCCAATTCCGAATCCGTGAATTTCCTATGCTCCTGCATTTTTCTCCTCCATCTCTCGAAATAGTCTTTGCCTGAATTGCTCGGTAGCGGCCGCTTTCCGGTCGCTGCCATAATTTCCGTTTGGGCCAGCGCGGGCCTGGTATGCCGCCGGCTCATCCAGGAATCGGGCTTGGTTTAGCCAGGTAGCCGGGTGTGGCGCATATTGCCCTTTGGCCTTTAGGAACGGTGATTGAACCCGGACAGCCTCGAAAATCGTTTCCGAAGAAACGCCGGATTTGATTTGTTTCTCATAGGCCTTGAACGCAGCCGCTGGTCCGGTCTTGAGCCATACGATTTCCCAGAGAGCCTGAAAATTCCGCTGCATCGCGGTTTGCGGTTTCGGCTTTTTAGATTCAGACACAGGCCCCTCGCAAGAGGGGGTAGGGGGTGTTTCTTCTCTGCTCTCTATCTGCTCTCTATCTCTATCTGCTTTACTCTCCGGAGAGTGTCCGGACTTTTTAGAGTATTCGTCCTTATATTTCAATATGTTAGGGACGGAGATTTTCAATCTATCGGTTATCGATACGACAACGATCAGAGATTTTTCTTCCAATCGTTTGCATATCTTTCGCCAAACTCTTGCAGAAACGTATGTAGATTGAGCCCATTTGAGTTCCGAAAAAGTGATGCTAGGTTCCATTTTCCCGGTCTCCATAACCTCCCCGATGATCTCGACTATGAGCCAAAAGACGCCGTACCCTTCGGCCCCTAATTGCTCCAAAATGGCTGAGAGACTTTCGTCCTTTCGGGACTTGGTGAGGTGCTTTACCCAGCGCAATGGATCTCCTATTTAAGAGCCGAAACAACCGCGTCATACGCTTCTTTGAAGGAATGAACAATGGCGACCTGACCCGGCCAGGCCTCATGCCAAGCGGTCTCCGCAACCGTGAGTTTTTCGCCGGGCCGCTTCACCTCCAGCAGCACGTTGAGGCCGCGCCAGGCTGCGATAATGTCCGGGATACCGCCGCCCACGGATGACAAACTGCAGGTGGCAATACCGCAGGAGCGGAGCCCGTCGATAATCTCCTTTTGGTTGCCATCCACTCGGTTCGCGCGACCGCCCCTAATTTGACCCGCTGCCATGTCAGACTTCCGGGAATAGCGATGTCTTGTCTTCCGCCAGAAGACCCTTTGGGATATCCCGCATCGTTACGTCGGGCAAGACTCTGAGGACATCGAACTCGGCTTGCAAAACGTGCAACTCGATCCAATCGGCATCGACTGCCCGATCGTCGACCACCAACAGCGCGATGGCGACGAAGGGTGCCGGCTCTTCCGTCGTGAGTTTGATCTGAGTTTCGTGCGGCGCGAGTTTGCGGGCCTTGACGACATGGCCGTTATCCATTCGGATAATGTGGCGCATCCCGTGAACGCGATGGTCCAAGATCATGCAGTCAACCGAGCGCATCATGTACCGACTTCGCAGTTTGGTGCTAACGGTGCGAATGTTGGCTTCACAAGCCTCGATCTCCGCTTGGATCTGAGCCTTAGCGGATTTCAAGGTGGCCTCTAATTCGTCAGATTTACCCAATAATTCCGACTGCTCTTCGCCAAGCGCTAGCCTCTCCATATCGGAAAAGCTGTGCTTAATAGTTACTTTTTCGGTTTCCATTAGTGTCCTTTAAGCCCACAATCCTTCGAGGTCCGCTTCGCTCACGCCGAATCCCTCGCAGTCGTCTATCTCTTTTTTCCGCTTAGGTTCAGGCCGGACGAAAGGCCCGAAGCGCCGCTCTAGCTCCAGGCGTTTTTCGAGCATCAGGCCAACGAACGCGCGCACCTTGTCTGAAATCTGCTTGATAAGCGATTCGTTGCGGGCGATCTCTCCAACGAAAGGAGCTAGTTTCGGATGGAACGATGAGACGTAGCCCTTCTCTCGCTCGCACACCCATAGTTGGCCCTGGATCTGTATCTTGTATTCCTCGGGCATTAAGCCGTCTAACAGATACCCAATCTGTGTCCAAGGCGCCGGGTTTTTCACTTCCAGGCATCCGTTATTACCGACAAGGCGATCTGGCGAGCATCCGATAAGCCTGTCATCGGTTGTCACTAAGCCGATAGTTTCTACCGTCAGGTCCGTTTGAAACTCGAAATTGGCTACGCAAGCGGATTCCCACTCTTTACCGTGCTTCATCCATTCCGACTCGTAGGGATTCGTCTCCAGGTCCTCTCCCAGAACCCATTCGGCGAGCAAGCGATTCATGTATGCGGTGTCTTGCGTGGAACGCTTACACTTTTCTTCCTTGCCGCCGGCCGTGATGATCTTGTCGAAGCTGCTTGCGGTCGGGATGCCCCGCCGCATAGCGAACCATTCCTCGCTCAGTTGCGCGAATTCGCGGTGATAGATCGCCATTAGCGTGGTACCTCATAGCCAAAGTCGGCCTCGGATTCGCGCGGCCAAAGATGCGATGGCAGGGGCTCTAAATAGAACCCGGGGCATTCTGGGCCACAGCCACCAAAACCGAGTGGCACCGATCGACCAACGGGCTGCTTTGTGCGGCCACAAGTCGTACATGTAACGCGGTATCCAAGGTAATCGGTTCGCAGCATTACCGGATTCCCTTCTGCTCTAATTTGGCCTTCAGCATGTTCATGAAAATGCCGTAATTGTTGTCGCGAACTTCCGCGAGCGTGTTGACGTTTACGATGGAGAGCATTTTTTCCAGTGCAGCTGGGCTCAACTCGCATTGCTCGACCCGGGCGTTGAGCTGCCGCCATTGGTCATCGGTGAGGGTAGCCGGGGAAGCGTTACCGTCCCTGTCCTGGCCTCTCGTTACGATGTTCCAGATGAAGCACTCCAGGTTTCGGCGTAGATAAGAAGCGGTCGAAACCGTGCCTTGAATCCCCGTTTTATTCTGCGTCCCTTTCGGCCCAGTCGTGTCGCGCGGGCCTTCTAGTTCGTAATTCTCGGTATGGCCGCCCTCGTGCATGCACTTGCACGTGACGCGCACTAAATCAGTCGTGGTGGATTGCGAGTTCCAGGTAAGTGTGAAGCCGTACCGCTCATAGACGGGCCGAATGATCGGGTCGATATCTTCGAGCGCCGCGAAAGTGCTCCCCGTATCCTTGTTCTTGCGCAGGCGTACCACGCGCGGCATCTCCTTCTGGGCTTGCCGCATGGCGTTGCCGAACTTCACTTTCGCCTCATGCGCTTCGAGATCGCGCTTCATCGCGAGAATCGCCTGTACCTTCTCGACCACGACATCGGGATCTCTCGCCAGAGCGAAGATCATCTCCGATAGACTGGGTTCCCTCGGTTGCTGCGCCCTATCCTGGTTGCCGCTAGGTTGGGCGATGATATTTCCGC